>Ga0307517_10002624_pt1 | contig 28642 bp, 14 predicted proteins | sample 23_EM_MG_FD_194515 | JGI IMG/M metagenome (GOLD analysis project Ga0307517, IMG submission 194515) | Populus trichocarpa ectomycorrhiza microbial communities from riparian zone in the Pacific Northwest, United States - 23_EM | ecosystem: Host-associated > Plants > Roots > Unclassified | place... | reverse complement strand
CACCATAATATATATCTTAGCTGTAGTAATGTAAGCGGTGTACAGGTGGAGCCGAAACACAAACTAAGTAAAAGAATACACGGTAATGTTATGAAATGCACATAGGAAATATAACGGAATTTCAACAGAAATTCACGAAGATTCCATACCTGCACCATCGTCGGAACAGTGATGGAACATGGCTGAGAAGAATTGGGTTTGATTGTTGTTGCACGATTGACTAGTATGATATCAGATGGCTTACGGGAAGTTTGGTTGAGACGTTAGTTAAAGGGGAAAGGCTTGGAATGTTTTAGGGATTGGCACTAGAGAAGACTAGAGGTGAGGGATTAAGGTTTACCAGGAGTTGGAACGTTTAAGTGTCACACTATGATAGTTAGGAAACAGACAGTGGTGTCAGGACTGCGCAGGATCGCAGTGGATGGGTGAAATGGTATAGGAGGATGAAACGAAAGGGATGGGAGAAGGGAGTAGAAGTTTTGGGAAACCTGTTTGGACTCAGATGGTGAGAGACGAGTGGAGAGTGTTGCGGAAGATGGATTCTTTTCTGTATTGTCAAGATTGTGTATATATAGGACAAGTCTGGAGACGTAGGAAGAACAAGAATCTCAAGGTACTCTCACCTCATCATAGCCCAATATTGATTTGAGCGGGGACACGGCGGCCATGAGTGGGGATATGGTTAATAAGGGGTTGAAGTTAGCTGCTGGAGAGAATGAAGCGACCTCCCTTTTTTCTTATCTTGTAACCTCCGCGACTTTACCCCCCCCACTTCTGGAATTCCGGATCTGTGAGCGGTGTTTATGTTAGCTCTTAAGCTATACGATAATGTTGAGGTACGGCTACCCACTTAGGTCATGTCTAGGGGTTAGCTTGGTGACTGCCGACTATGTGGGTTAGGTCTAGCATTGGTTGTGCTGGAGTGGGCTTGGCATGGGTGTTTCCTATCTCCTTGACTGGTGTAACGATGGAAAATGTGATGCCGACCCAAAAATAGATGATGACTAAGGTCACCTCAGTATTTTTCAGTGATTGTGTGCGTAGGCATGATCACATAGAAAATATTAGCTATGTTCTAAGGTTTGCACAGCTGCGAATATATAGTAACCAACAAATATTACCTAAGTGATCATGCCTACGCACACCATCACTGAAAAATACTGAGGTGACCTTAGTCATCATCTATTTTTGGGTCGGCATCACATTTTCCATCGTTACACCAGTCAAGGAGATAAGTAGTTTCTCTCTTGTACTCGGTATTAGGGGTAAGTATGGCGCGGTAGCACGAAATCTCTGGGTTTATTTCCTATTCTCGGGGTGCGCCCGACTTTTGCTGCCCTTACAAAATGTGCCAAGAAAACGGGTTTGTATGGTGGAGAACCATAGTTACCGTATATGGGGCGCGCCCGACTTTTACCTACCCCCGAGTACAAGGTACAGGGATAAAAAAGTGGTACAGGCCTGGGGTCGGTGTCTTATTTGTAGTGGTACAGAGGTACGGTTCTTGGAAGAATAAGTTTACTAACTACCAGTATATAAGAAAATTTCAAGAACAAAATATCATGAAGGCCGTAATGTCATTAAAGTTGTGAAAATCATAGAAAGCATTAGGAAAGAACAAATATCGGATATAAGGAAAATTTGGTACCAAAATACAGAAGGTAAGCAAAGAGAACTAAATATCATCCTTATCCTTCCGTTGATCATCAGAGATAGCATCCGCATTCTTCCCCCACAAGATTTCAATTTGTTTCCACTCGGAGTGATAATAAAAAAATAAAGTGAATAACAAAGACTTCGGGCCCCTCCTCCCATCCGGCTCACCACTAGCCTAGCTATCTTCCTTCACCTTTATATGTAGATTGGTATCCTTTTTTAACTGTTCTGAGTCCCTCCTACACCCATTATTTAACAGAAATAGTTTTCCAATCCCCCGAATCGTCAGTGTTATAAGAGAAAAAAACCATAGCTAAAGCAAGTTGAGCAGTAGTGACCAATTTTTAACAATAAAATAGAAGGAAAAAAAGCGAAATAATGTGAAAGGGAGGGGGAGAAGGTGCGGGAAGGGCAGGGTGGAAAAGGAAAAGAAATAAGCAATAAATGAATAAATCACTAATATTTTGTATGGCCACCTTGTGCATTCAGAACAGCCTGAACACGCTCTGGCATACTGGAAAGTAAAAGTTGTAAATCTTGAGCATCAATTTTGTCCCACTCCTCTTGAATTGCCTTCCGCATAAGAGGATTGTTGTTTGGTCATGGGATCCGGGCATGAATCCTTGCTTTTATGAGCCTCCAGACTCCCTCTATGAGATTAAGATCCCGGGATTTCGCAATCCAAGGAAAAAGGTAATTGTAAAGACCTTTTTCTTGTAAAACCATGGTTGTGTGGTTGGCTACATGGATGCTAGCCCCGTCTTGAAGAATGTAAACATAGTCTTCGGTCTCTCGAGAGACCTGATACCAAAATGCTTCAAGATGAGGAACCGTATGCTCACAGTAACCCTTCGCAGTGATTGTTTGCCCCATTACCGCCTTGTCCCAAAATAGTAATGGGCCCTTAGTCGTTCCAAAAAAACATCTCCATACGTGAATCGTCTCGAGTTTGGCAAACCGAGGAAGTAGACACAAAGAATGATACTCCTCAGAGGCCGTACGGGTGACAAAAACACATCCTGGTGACCCCTCTACATTGAAGGCAGCCTCGTCGGTCCAAATTATCTTTCTCCAATCTCCCACCTTCCAATCATGAAAGCGTTCTGCCCATCCCAATCATTTTTAAATTAAAATCAAAACATTCACATAAGTTAGTTTATCATACCTAGTAAAGCCTTTTCCTTCTATCTCTATAATACATTATAAATTACAATTTAAACATTAGTAAAACCTTCCAAAAAGAAAAGACCTAATATCAGAGTATGATTAAAGATTAGCTTCAAAGGAATAAAAGAAAGTCAAAATTGGTAAAAGTACAAATGAAAAACACGCATATAAACAAAAAATAATAAAAAAGAAGATTTTAGATTAGTTCATATAGTCCGAGTTGACATCTTGTTCACACGACATTTTTACCACCCCACGATCCCGGTTCGGAGCAGTCCGCTAAAGTGCTGTTCAGTCGTAGTTTGCTGGTTTGTCAGGATTGATGTCGACTCAGCCGGTTAGCATTTTCACCACTCCCTTGTTCCCTATGAAAGCAGCATACTAAGTAGTGTTTGTGTTAGGCGCACGAACTCCCCGTAAGGATTTACAGGGCAAAGTTACCCTACCTTGACGCATGAACTAGTGTAGTCGGAAGAACACGTGACTTCTTTCAGAAGGTCACGTGTTCGACCCACACCCCCGTCATAGTTATTACAACTACACAACGGATCGTTATAAGTCTCTATGCAAGCGCATGAGCAATGCGACCGAGGGGTCTTCGCCGATTACTATAGAAGAAATATTTCTCTATCAGTAAGAAGTTGAACGGCGAGGTGCGAACGGTTGAATAAGAAGTTATGTATGGCGCTTCAAAGTTGAGCCGACCGACATATGTAGTCTGATATGTCAGACGTAAGCATATGATTACCCGGCATGAGAAATGTTGATCACAACATGACCGGAAGGAACGACTGGTATGATAGCGAGCCAGGCTGCATATACAGACCAAGTTCATATGGCATAAGAATCGAGAACCGGTAATTGAACGCAATTACTTGGGCAATGATTAAAGCGGAAGTGGTGTGAGAGAACTCAGGGTCAAACGGTGTTCGCACATTCACGGAAACAATGAGAAGTTGGAAAAGGTACTTCGCTAGTATGATAGTTAGATGTACCCTGGGAAAGGGTATAAGAGGCGGGCAAGAGCCCGCAGTAGACCGAGATCAACAAGAACAGAGAAGAGATCTTATCAATATAGTAAGTTATCTACACTTTTATATCGTTACCAATACTTCGACGATCTATGCCGAAGTGAATCATTATATCTAGCCTACATTACTCGTGTCTTCTTAACGAGTTCTCCGATATAATTACGATTAAGGTCCTAGCTGTCGGAATACCTCACACCGAAGCTACCACCTAACAGTTTGGCTGCCGTTATCTAAGTGTCAGGATTTATGTCATCTCGTTTAAGAAGTATTTTCACCGCTCCCTCATACCCATCCAACGTAGCACACAAGAGTGGTGTATTGCCTTTGGTATTTGGTTTGTTATGGTAGACGGCCCGGCCTTCTTTTCCAAGTAGTATTTGCACCACACTCTCTTACACCTATTGTAAGTAGCCTACCAGAGTGGTGTTTGACGGTCATTATCTGGTCTGTTGGGGTTGACATGATCCTGTGCGAGTAGTATTTTCACCACTTCCTTTTGTCCTGTAAAGCAGCCCATGAGAGTAGAGGATTGCCGGTATTATGGGGGTTTGTTGGAGTCGACATTGTCTCGTCTGAGTGGTATTTTTATGACTGCCTCGTCCACATTTAGAGCAGTACCTCTCTGCGACTAGGGAGTAGGAAATGATAGCAATATCGGGTATGTATATTCTGTTTCCCGGAAAAGGCAAATCTCATGTTGAAAAGCACTGGCATTCAGCAGGTATCGTAAAAAGCTGCAGTATAACAAACTTGTTCAACCTAATCAGAGAGTAGTTTTTAATAATTGAGATTACTCTGGGTAGGGTCGAGCGATTCTTGCTTACCCTAACTGATACAATTAACAAGCCTTCTTTAATTGAATGGTGGAAATTTTGAACATCCCGGAACCCCTAGCCTACTTATTGGATTCATCCTGTAAGGGTGGCTGTAAAGCTAAATCCTACCAGATACCAGGAGTAGGAGGTCGGAGGCTATCCAAAAACTGTACGGAAATGTAATGCACAACTTTAAATGAAGAAAAACATGAAATAAATAGAGAAAGTAAATAAAATATGTAAAGAAATTTGCAAAAAAACTAATTCAACTAGAAAAAGAAAATAGAAGTAAAGTATTTTAAACGTACCTGAATATGCTTCTTTTGAAGAAATGGTTTTTTCCGAGCAACACGCCGGTGGTAGCCCTCTGTTGCAAAGGCAGTTCGGAGTGTTTTCTCACAGGCCTGAACCCCAGCTAGATAAGCGATCTCAGTAAATGGCTTACGGCGATTTTCAGCAGATGTAGTTGCTAGCTCAACTAGCTTGCTGCGTGCTTCAGGTGAGAGGAGTAGAGGTCGACCTCGTTTGCTTTTGTTTATAGTAGGAGTGGAATATTGATGGGTGGTACGGTAAACTGTGGTTAAAGGAAGTTTAACGGCATCGGCAATTTTCCTATATGGCCAGAATGCGATATGTCGTAGGGCTTGAATATATGCAGCAACCTGTGCGGATACTTGTTTTCGGCGTAGATTGGGTTGACTGGTTGACTGATTAGACTCCGAGTGCTCATCAGTAATATCGACGACATCTAAAGCACAGCCAATTGAGGAGGTTGATGAGTGTTGATTGGAAATGTCTTCATAATCGCTTAAGTATTCTTGACTACCATGACTATTATTACTAAATCAGTATATATTTTCAGTTCCTAATTCCCTTGAGGATTGAATGTTATACTTGGAGAATAGGCGGGAAGAAAGAAGAGAGGTTTGGCTTTCCCCAGAATGTGAGCGAGGGATGACAGGTTGACCTTGACTTTGATTAGAATCAACAGCCTGAGTGTAATCGGAGGGCTCAGTCTGTGGCTGTGGAGAGGATCCGTTCATAGCCCAAAAGGCCAGAGAGTCGTTAGCCGAGTATTCAGAAAACGACATTGTGGTAGTTTTGTGATATGAAAGCACGCGATCTATTTTCCAGCCGATATTCCTTTACTGTATTCTTATATTTCTTCCAGTCTCTCAATCTTCTTCCGCCTCACATATCACCATCTCCTAATTGCTAATTTAATTCATCTCCCTTCTCGTAGGTCTTTATTTTTATGTTTCTATTACTTTTCAAATACTGCTAGCGTTGTTTGACATGTCCCGATACCAATTTTCTCTCTGTTAATCTGACTGTGTTGGTCAGATGAGTCTCCTAGTTTACAACATCCCACTTCGTAGTGGTGTTCCATAATTTTGACCACAACGACTCTCATCCCCCCCTGCTGTGTACCACCTTTTTATCCCTGTACCTTGTACGACTAGTCTATAACGAACATCTCACCTTACACAACGTACCACATACACACATCCCAACAGTTTACACCTCCCAGTAGTGCTTTTCCCTTTTCTTCGATCCTCACGTTCCCCCCTTTTCCATCATTCCCTTACCCAAGTATTTTCTACGACTTGCCCAGACCACAATAAGGGCCCAGGTTCGACGTTCCAGCACCAAGCTCCATTCCAAGGCTCTTATCCACAATAATTGTTAGGATCCCAACACCAAACTGTTGTTCCCCAATAAAACTACTTGAGTCCGGGCGAGTGACGGTCCGTGATGAAGAACAACAACGGGGGGGTGGCCATTTTTAAGCTACCTTCTAGGAGGTAATAGCGCTCTACTGTAGCAAGGTGTGTACAGACCGAAGCAGATATAGGTTTCTTGTTTTGCACGAACTCTGATAATTATAATAGCTTTGTCCACCTTTTGTGGCAGAGTACTGTACAGTACCAAGTTTAAGGACTTCCTAAGTGCCCTAAATTGGAAAAAGAAAGTGATCCCGTTATGTTATAACAGGTGGCTCCGGCCCCTAACCTAGTGGAAACAACCATGGTTCATATATTTAGTCGGGTAACCCGTGCTCCGATAACTTGAAACCCTCCAGGGCACGCTAAAGTGTCACCCAGATGCCACCCTCATTCAGAGCTCAGCGGAGATTTGCTGAGTAGTTTCGGCTAGATATTTTTGTCGCAGATGCTACTTCCTAAGCCAATGCCCTAAGTTTGACAGAGTATTACCAATTCTATTCAAGGATTCTTGGGTATACTACAGTACTTAGGCTAGCCGTGGGAAGGTATTTGGTTTCCCCGAATTTCTGCCCCGGTCATTGGAACGATAGGATATACTATTATAGATTCATTGCACCTATGGAAACAGCGGGAGTGTGGAAATCACCCTGGGATAGTTCATGCTCTTGAGGAAGAATGCTGGGGCTGGAGTAACCGGAATCTGAGAAGCTCACGACTTGGGAGATGGAATCGTCATGACCAAGTCAGCCCTAAATCCCATGCGAGGAATGTGATAATGCTTCAGACATATTACTTGTAGTTAAAGGACACGGTTTGGATAGTGCAGTATAAGAAAATAGGTAAAATGAGAGCATACGGTTTCTTGCCGAGGTGGCTTATCAGATGTGAGATATACTCCCACCCTGGGCGTATACGGTATTTAGGGATATTTTACTTACCCAGCCTCTGATATGAAAATGGGTCACACGCTTATTTTGTCAATGAACTATCATACCATGCAACTTAGGGGGTGACTATCTATTATAGGTCAGTGTGCAAAATACCTATAGGGCCCTACGGGTAATCCGGGCCCTGTAAATGACGCCCGGGCCCTAAAGATAACTGCCGGCCTGCAGGTGACGGTGGGTATAGTACCTTCAGATGACGCCCGTCAATTCCAAGACGACCGGGCCCTACCGGGAGTTACCATTTCCATTAAGACTGCAGACCGTCAACCTACCGGACTGCGGTCATTGTCGAAGACAGACGCCGTGCCCGGCCGTCCTTACTCACCCTGCCCGGGACAGACGGGACTATTACCCTCCAGCGCCCTAGCGTCCACCCAGGACGGTTAGGAACACTGCCCCTAATTAGAGACTGAGGTTGTAGACCCAAGAGATGGTAATAAGAATGGAGGCAGGAGGAGTGGGTGTTTTCTTCCATTCTTTCCTCTCCTTCTTCCTCTCCTCCCTCTATTGTATGTTGTCATCGCGGAGAAAGGAGTAGGTAGAGGGTCAATACTAAGGGCAAAAATGCCTCCAACCTCTAGCAAGCTCCAACACCCAAAAGCGTGAATGTATTCTCGCACCCCCCCCCCGGTGTATAGCGAGCGTTGGAATATCTTTCTTTTGAGGGAAAGTACTAATATCCTGACATATAACGTACCAGACGGGGAAGTGTGCCGCGGCGGGGAAGCTTGCCACCTCCAATCACCAAAAATACCACTTCCAGAAAATTAATTTTCTCTACACTCTACCACCATGGTGGGAAAGGCTGGGAATAAAATAGGCGAAGCTTTACTAAGCTTCAAATAATTCATTCATGGAAAAGGAAATGCTGAGATGCCTGTTACTAGCTCTACCAAGTCTCGTTCAGATAACACATCTGGAGAGATCACAAAATTTACCATATCCTGACAATCTCTGTACCTTAGGAGTTCAATATCTGGCAGGCTATTCTCTTGTATCATGAGAATCTAGTATATCCTAAGTGGCTTTGTAGCTCTGTCTCAGAAGTAGACTCTGATCCATCCGTTCCTTTATCAGCAGGGAACAAATTTCTTAATCGTTTATCATCTCTCTCCTACCATAGCTCAAGCGGCCCTTGGAACTCAGAATATGAAGTCTCCCCCTCTTGCAAGACAATTTCCCAATCTCAAGATAATCAGATGAACACTACCAGATTGAACAAGTCCTCACACAGGATTTGTTTGAAACAATCAAGTGGGAACAGTAATCTTCTTTTGGTAGACTACAATTATTCAACTACATAGTTTTTGCTTTTAGGAGACTATTACATGATATTCTGCTTTCTATCAATCTTTCAATCCTGCTTTTTTAAAAAAATAAAAAAACAGTATGATAGCTGAGATATACTCTAGTCAGAGTTACTATTTTCTGTGCAAATAGCGGCCAACTTGAACTTCCCTGTCATACCCAACTTGGCTGTGTTATGCATTACATTAGTTGCAATATTTTATTCACCTCCACCCTATTTTATATCATAAGTAAAAATATTACATATGATTTGTGACTTCTCTCCACTTCACTGTTCAGTGTAGTAGGGTACGGGCAACCACCCTAGTTGTGTTGTGGAGAAGATAGGACGGCGTTGAGGGTAAACCACTAGTTGCGTAGTTGCGCACACATGTTTGTTAGTCCTATTTAGTTAGCAGGGGCGCGCATCTGAGAATAGAACAAGTTCTCTCACATCCACCACATCCACCCATCCAACACACTTAACTTAGCTGAGGTTCTGGGGGGTATTATTTCTTTGGATATGGTATGACATTTTCCGTCTTCCCCCTCACTCCCCAGGATAGTAGTTTAGAGGTATTGGCAACAGTGCCTTTCAAGTTTCACTCACATTATACCTCCCTTCCTTCCTTCCTTCCCCAGGTGCAACACCGGCATCCTGTGCATTCCCACTAGTCTATCTACTAGTAGCGTTTTCAACAACCTCTGTTATCCTTGGAATAACACGGTTGCCATACAAGGATTCATACTATTGGATTGCTTATAGGGCATGCGTTTCGGCGGTTATACGGATATGGAGTTTCACGGGTATGCGGGTATGAGGATAGGAATATATTTGTTGTTAGGAGATATATGACTTTAGGGCATCTAGTTTTGTGGTGCCCGGCCACTAAGCACTTAGGAGTAGGTTTCTGTTTTCACATCCCATGTCGCTAGAGATAGAGTACTGGTTTTTGGTTTTGTTGGTACCCATTGTCATTTGGCATTACCGCATTAATTTGAATAAGAGAGAGGTCTCAAGAGGTCTGAGGGACGGGAGAAAATATCAGCAAAATAAAACGACGCGTTAGTCGGAGGGGAAACCCAGACGCCCTAAGACAATTCTCTCTTTTTTCAAGTTATACTGTAGGTAACCGGCATCCAGCTCCATGACGTTTCCCCCACCCCCTGCAGTATTGATATTGTTGAATCTCCCTACGTAGTTCTAAAGAGGCATTAGGCAAATTAGCGTAATTAATTTGATTGGTGGGTTCAACCTCCTGTGGGTGTAAAGCTATCACATGACTCTGGATGTTGGCTAGTAAATGTGGTCCGTGGACAAAATTAACCGCGCATCAATGAACATGAAAAACTCCGGCCATGGGATCAGCATTCCCTCACCAACTCCAATATCATGAGCGCAAAAAAAAACAAATCAAAAATGAAAATTTACAATGGAATACATTGTAGAAACTAATATTTGATCTAGAGAAATTTCTTTCGGTAGCGTTGAAGATGCGAAGTGAGGAGAAGTGCTTGGGTGCTACCAATCCCCCGTGCGCGGGGGATTTTGTCCACGAACCATATCAACCGGTCCATTAACTCACAGCTAACATTACTCTCATATCTGGTTTAGTGCTCCTGTTGATGGGAAAAGATCTGCATCATAACTTTGCCTCAAATGCTTTCGATATCACTCCACCGACATATCAAGAAAAGCGGGAAGCTAGTTTTTTAGTTTTCATTTTAGGGCGATGTAGGGAAATTCGGCACTAGCAACACTGCAGGGGATAACCTTTGTCCCTACGAGAGTTGGCAGATTGGCAGGGCATAGGCTTTAGGGAGCATTGAGGACCATGGAATGTCAGGATGGTAGGTTGCCCGAGGTCGCTAGGGTTTAGGTCGTCAGCTTAGTGTGTTTAATTAGAGTTTGTTGAGTTTCGGGAGTTTGGCGGTTTCCTTTGGTTGGGCGGAGGTAATACCTCCTGGCCTGTCCTCAGCTGGCGGATGGAGTAGCGAACTAGACCACTGCTCTTCCAAACTGCGTTGCGGTTCAAGCATATTGCGATTGCGCTTTTGCTCCTTCCCTATTTCATGTTTTCCCCACTCGTAGGCTCCATCAGACACTTTGTTTTAATGTGTAGGTCTAAAGTGTGGTGCGAAACCGAAAAAAAGAAGGGTGCCTTGCGACTACAAAATCTGAACAGTTCATGTCGGGTTGAAATGATCCAGTCGTAGCAGCGAAGTCCACACGGGTGTACATGGCTATGATATGGGGGAAGAGGGAAGAGAAAAAAATACGCCGGCAAAACGAAGATTAAAAGTAGGAACTTAGATAAACTAAGGGTGCCCCGTCAGTATTCATAGCGGATTTTACATAGCTTTCTGGCATATGGGTCGTTACTAGACTATCACCTTACTAAACTATGCTTTTGAATTTTCCCCACGCCTCGTAATCCAGCCCGCACCATGCCCGGCAGCTTTGCCGGGTATCAACAAGCGCAGTGCCTAGCCTCATAGGATTCAGTGAGTTGCGAGGCCGTTGGAAGGGCTTTTTCGGCCAGCGTCCGCCCCACGAAGGAATATACTACGATACCGTAAAAACTCAGTAAATCCACCATTGGCGGTCGGGCCCAAAGCCCCGGGAATCTTAGATGAAACACCCCGAGAGGGAATAGAATTTTCCAGGCAGGGTATAGCCTATTTAAGTTCAGCCCGCTGGATCTCATTAACTGGTGGCAATTTTGCTAACCTGGTCTGTTAAGCCCATTGCGGTTTAGTACAGCGATTGCCGATGGTGGATTTACTGAGTTTTTACGGTACTTTAAAGTTAGGGATTTCGACCGATTCATTAATATGGCTTAATATACTTATTTATTACTAAGCTAGGCGACTCCACCCAAGGGGCTCCAGGGTATCTGCTCATTACAGCAAAGGATTGGTGCTACACCGGAGGATAGCATTAGAAGGTGTGTAGCACTTCTGGCTGCTGCGACAGCTAACACAGCCAGAGTGTTGTTGACAAAACATTGGGGGGGGGGATTGATTGCTATTGTCCAAAAGGTTCCACAAAGACCCCACTTTTCCTCCTCCTCCAGGAATTGCAGTGCCGGTAGGAGCCTACTCCATCGACCATCACCTACAATACTCAAAGCAGAAAAACAAGAGAAATGTCTCAATCATTCAGTAATAACATCAACTCTTTGAATACGACTGTTAATAACGTTACTGTTGCCGATGACCGATCTAATTTGCTAGCCTGGTTGTCCCCACTGAATCCAAAGTTACGGCATCAAGATATTCGTAACCGCCGAGTTGAAGATGTGGGGGAATGGGTCTTTCAAACCGATGAATTTAGAAGTTGGTGCGCTGGTAGTGGGGGAAGCGAATCAGATAAGGCGGTCTTATTTTGCTACGGGGATCCGGGAGTCGGCAAGACTTTTATCAGGTAGCAAGGACAAATCTTTATGGATGGGAGATGAAGGGCAAGTGCTGACAAGCTGCGATCTTAGCTCATTGGTGATAGACAAGTTGTGCGATCAGGCAAGAGGCAGGAGGGCCGCGGTTTCATGTTTTTATTTTGACTTCGCCGCCCAAAAGGAACAGTCCCCCACAAACATGATGGGTGCCCTGCTGAAACAGGTATTGAGCGGGCTAGAAGAGATACCCGAGGAAATAGCACAAACATATGAAGACCACCAAAAGGTCATTGATGGGCGGGGTCTAAAGCTTATCGATATTGTGAAAATGCTACAGACTACCGCTTCCGAAAAACCAACTTTCATATGCATCGATGCCCTCGATGAATGTGTGGCTGGATATCGAGTTAAGGTTCTTGATTCGCTTAATCAGATCCTCCAAAGGTCTCCAGGCACTCGGGTGTTCGTGACTGGAAGGCCGCAGATCCAAGCTGAGGTCGAGAAACGCCTTTCTACAAGAGTAATAGTTCTGCGCATCACACCGCGGAGACATGATATTATAGGTTATCTCCAGACTAGACTGGACGAAGACACAAAGCTAAACGCGATGGACGATAGCCTAAAAGCAGACATCCTAAAGAAAATTCCCGAGGATGTATCGGAAATGTAGGTAGAAGCAACTACAGCAGAGAAGCTACTTGAAGTTGTCAGTTTCCACTAACAGATACATATTTAGATTCTTGCTAGTCTCGCTGAATATCGATGCGATCCTTCAAGGAACGACAATCGGCCGTAGGCGCCAAAAGCTTCACGCAATGACAGACGGATTAGGATTAGAGGGTGTTTATGGTGAGACGCTAAGTCGGATTAAGGGGCAAGATGAGGAGGAATCGAGGCTCGGCATGGCCGCTTTGATGTGGATCACTCATGCAGAGCGGCCCTTGAAGGTCCACGAACTGTGCCATGCCCTAGGAGTTGAAATAGGAGCGGCGGATCTCGATAGCGACAATATTCCTTCGATAGGCACACTACTAGCCTGCTGTCAAGGACTTGTTGCTGTAGACAAGGAGGCTTCCACGGTCCGGTTAATCCATTACACTCTTCAAGAGCACCTCCGGGGCCATCCCGATCTTTTTTGTAGAGCTCACGCGACGATGGCAGAGACCTGCTTGAGTTATCTGAATTCCCATCAAGTCAAGGCTCTTTCGGCCACTCCCTCTGCCGATCACGGGGGCAAACCCTTTCTAGAATATTCTTCTCTATATTGGGGAATGCACGCAAAAAGCCATCTTTCTGCCTATGTCAAACAGCTTGCGCTAAGGCTATTTGAGGACTACGGTAACCACATATCCATAAAACTCCTACTAGATGCAGAGAAATCGTGTCCCTCCACCCTTGGCTGGGATGAACATCCCGGGTTCAGTAGTTTACATTGTGCATCCTTCTTCGGGATTGTCGACATAGTAACTGATTTGATAGAGGTGGAAGGCTGCGATGTCAACCAAGCAGACTGCATGGGTCGTACACCTCTGGCGTGGGCTGCTTGGAATGGGCATGAGGGGGTAGTGGAGCTATTGCTAGGACGGGACAACATCGACCCCAACAAGCAGTGTTTCTGCGACCGAACACCACTCTTGTATGCTGCTTGGAGGGGGTGCGAGGGGGTGGTGAGGACGCTGCTCGGACGGGAAGACATCCACCCCGACGAGCCGGAATTCCTCGGCCGAACGCCACTCTGGTGTGCTGCTGAGTATGGGCATGAGGGAGTTGTGAAAATACTACTCGGACGAGACGGCGTCAAGGCCGACAAACCAGATAGCGATGGCCGAACACCGCTCTCTATTACTGCTCGACATGGGCATGAAAGAATAGCGAAAATACTACTCGGAAGGGACGATATCAACGCCGACAAACCGGATATCTACGGCCGAACACCTCTCTGTTGTGCTGCTTTCAGTGGGCACGAGGGCGTGGCGAAAATGCTACTGAGGCGGGGCGACGTCAACCCCGACAAACCGTCTAACACCGGCCTAACACCTCTCTGGTGCGCTGCTTCCCATGGGCACGAGGGAGTGGTGGAAATACTACTCGAGCGGGGCAACGTCAGCCCCGGCAGGCCTGATAATGGCGGCCAAGCACCTCTCTGGTGTGCTGCTTGGAATGGGCACGAAGAAGTGGTGAAAATGCTACTGAGGCGGGGCAACTTCAACCCTGACCAGCCAGATAACGCCGGCCGAACACCACTCTGGTGTGCCGCTTGGAATGGGCACGATGGGGTGGTGAAAATACTACTGGGATGGGACGACGTAAACCCCAACAAACCAGATATCTACGGCCAAACACCGCTTAGGTGCGCTGCTGTGAAAGGGCACGAGGCCGTTGTGAAAATACTACTCGGACGGAGCGATGTGAAGTCCGACCAGCCAGATGAAGATGGCCGAGCGCCACTCTGGTTTGCTGCTTTCCAGAGGCACGAAGGAGTGGTGAGGATACTACTAGGAAGGGACGACGTAAACCCTGACAGACTAGATAGGCACGGCCTAACACCCCGTTTGTTGGCTGCTAGTTCTGGCCACCCTAGAGTCGTTGCTCTACTATCTCCCCCAGCATCTGGGACTCCCGGCCTGGCATAAGAGTATGGAGGCATTGTCCCCCTCACCGCTTTCAACTACGGATAACCTATATCCTATCCCCCCAAAGACCTCAACAGCTCCATAACCACGCCCGTCAGAACCTCTGCCTACCTCCTATCGGCCCCCCCCCCCCCCCCCTCCCGTAGTTTTAGACACGGCACTATCCTAATTTCCATCTTTCCTCTCTTTTTAGAGCAAGCCTACCAATTTCTATTCCGTTAAGATAGGCCGCGCATCTTAGAACTTCCATCATATCTACTCTTTTTTCCTTTCCTAGTTATAAAATCCTCTTTCCACATCTATTCTTTATTTATTCTTTTTCTAGAGTTTATCCTTTTCTCTTTCCCTCCCCCCTTAAGCACGCCATGGGGGTTGTTTGAAAACGATTATAGAGAAAGAGCAACAAATAGAAGAACCTCTCACGACCCAAAGGCTAAGTTAGCTGTTAACTATGGCCGAGCCGTGGTTGGCGATCAGTATAGACATAGTTTAATGAAGATCATATTCATATGCCAGTTTCCCCCTGGTGTATGCTCCAGGGTGTGGTTAACTTAGAGGGCTATCCGTCCAGCATTGACACGATAAGGGGAACTTCACCAATGAGGTGCAACACCCAAAGTCTTTATCTTGCAACCCTAAGATCCAATACCGGGTAGCGGTATTTTTTGCCCGGGGGTCCATGCCGCAGAATGTGCTAGCTAATTCACTAATCTTCCCTATAATAAGCGAAATTTAGATGGCAAATCTGCAGATTGGGTGCTGTTCAGGTATGATTTAGAGATGAGGCTTTGGCTAGTATATGAGGGCTAGTAAAGAGTAGAAAAGTTGGGTAAGCAAAGTTTATCTGCGATGCCGGCGGTTGGCTTCCTATTTAAAACTCAAGAGTATGATCTCTCTCTCTCGTCTGCATGCCGTGGGCAGATTCTCTCTCTCCCATCTCCCTCTTACATCTCCATTGGTATTGAAAGTGCTATTTTACACTAGTCTAGTTTATGGAGTTTGGCGGGGTTAGGGAGGTCATAGTACCGTTTTGATCAAAAAGTAAAGGTTCTATTGCTAAGAGGGATCAATTGGCTCTCCATAATATCTAATGCACCAAATAATAAGGAAACATAAATATATATCCCACTTGGTGCCCACAATAGTCGATAGAAAGCAAACACCATACTGTTGATTTCCAATAAAACCTTGGAATAGTCGAGTGACGGTCCGTGATAGAGTTTTAAAGTAGCAAAGTGAGGGTCGTTATATCTAGCTCACCTCCTGGGAGGTAATAGCGCTCGGGTGTAGAAATGTGTGTGAACGGGCTAAAACACAGCCGGGCTCCTTGTTTTGCTCGAACTCTAATAATCATACTAGTTTTGTTTATATTTTTGGGCAGAGTACCAAGTTGGTAGAGGATTGTTTAAGTGCTCGGAATGGGCAAAAGTGTTTTAAACAACCCAGATACGCCATAGCGAATACCGCCGCAATCACCAAATTCAGGTGAAAATAGCCGTAACCCACTTCCCTAATCAGGGAACTCACCTTCCAATCGCCCCAGAAATCGTTCGGCAAAATAAGAGTATCTTCCGGATGGCCCTCTCTTGTAGAGCTCATCCGGTATTTACCTTGTGGTTTCGGCCACAACAGCGCTTCCCTATGATGGACCTCTTTGTACTTAAAAGTTCGCTGTTACAAAGCCCGCCCACATCAGCCCAAATGCTGCACCCAACGCCCCCATATAGGAAATACAAGGTGAGAACACTCCACAACGAATCCATCAAATTTTAGCCCCCTTGCCCACACATACATTCATCTCCTTAGAAGGGAAAATATGCTGACTAAAGAAGCAGGTTGGTTTGTATGCCTCACTTAGCCCACGATTATGCACATCCAGTTATCATTTAAGTAATATGACTGCTAAAGGTATAGCTCATACTCTTAGAATTAACTCTTATGTGCTTTTGGGACCATTGGAGTTGTCCACGGCTTCCTCAGGACGAGGCTTTTGGGGGGAGGAAGGAGAAAACAAAGCAATAGAATCCTGTGAAATCAGGAAGAAACCTCAAACCGGTTGTTTAGAAGACAAAGGTGTCCTCTATCTTTTGTTTCCTCTCCTTCCCTCCTTTCCCTAACAGGCAAGTCCTTGTACTTTTCCGCTTACTTGTTTGTTTGGTAACATTCACAGGCTTCCCACAATTGATCGCTGTAAGTTACAGTAATAGAATCTCGTTATCACCAATAGGAAAAAAATTGAACAGTTGGCTTTCGTTATAGCGAAGCGTAGTTCTTGGCCCTTGAATTTAAAATAAATCAAAAAAAAAACAATCTTGCGTCAGGAAGCCCGATATTGCAGGAGGATGTCTTGATCTTGATTCTATCTTCGCACTTGGAAGGGAAGCAAGCATCCTTAGATACATAACTCAAAAACCTTCACATTCTGGTGCCTTTCCTCAGCCTCATTTTCCCCACGATAACATCAACCGCGCCCCTCCTCTCACCATCTAACCTTACCCATTATCTTCGCTTCCTTTTCCTTTGGTTCCTCCTCTCCACTTCACTTCCATCCCCAATGCTTTTCCCTTCTCTTCTCTCCCCTTCACCCTGACTCCTTTACTTCGCTCCCAGCCCCCACTTCATTCCCTGATTTCCATATTATTCTTTTTCGTCCCTTATGCGGGAAGTAATAAATTCCAGATAACTTTACGCCGGCGTCGCTCTGGATGAACCAAGGTCACGCTATCAATCACATCACAAAGCGCCGGCAATTCACAATAGAATTATCTAGGTTTTGATAGAGGGCAACCCATCAGATTGAATTTTTTTTCGACTGTGCCGCAATCATCGGAGAGACCAGTCTTATACTGCGCAACAAGGTCGCTGGCAGAACAAACAAGTGCCTATTAGAAACCGTATCATACCATTCCGCATACTCTCTTGATATTCCCTTTACCGTTTAGATAGTCTCTAAGGATGCGCTTATTTATAACTTCGGAAATACGCTTAGGCTTCGGGCTTTTATATTTATAAAAAAACATTTCGAGTACAGGAATGCGCGATAGTTTTGGAACTATGCATCCGCCGGAAGGAAAGAGGGGCCACTGTAAGGCCAGAGTGAAAGAGCCAGACACACAGATGCCATATGCCTGAAGGCTATGGGTCGTAGAAGTTTTTTTTATTTTGTCAACCCGGAAGTCAGCAAAGGGAGACCGTGACTCACGTGGAATAGCATGGTGGCTCATGGATAGATGGGGAGTCTTTGTGGTTGATATACCGTAAATTCTGGCCAAACTCGACCCGCCACTATTACCTGTATGGCAGTTACTATCCCTAGAAGGGCGAATTTGCCACAGGGTTAGTCCTTAAGATGAATAGTGGCTACCTTAAGAAGTATGGCGGCGGGTCGAGTTTACCCAAAATCTACGGTATTCAAGTTGCCGAGTGCTGTGTTGGTCACGTGATCTTTGGTTCCTAATGATTCCGAAGATTCCTCAACACAAGTGAATAGAGTTTTCAAAGGAAAGCTTTGACCCTCCTCACATCCAAGAAGAAGAAAAGAGAAGCCCCCAACTGCCTATCATATCAAAATCGTTGGCAAATCTGGAGCGAATATCACGTGACCAACTCAGCACTCGGCGGCAACATGAGTACCGTACTCCTATCATAGTCATTAGTTAGTTGATGTTAGTGTGTCGCCGCTGAATGAAGTGAACTTCCCCGCTCCTTAGGTGTGATCATTTTAGTGAGAGCCCTCTTGGCGTTTCGTTTCGCTGTTTCGCCGCCGCCCTCAATCCACATCTAAAAGTGCCCAGAGAGGAGATAGGACATACCCAGCGTTACCCAGCCAACACGCCGCGCAGTAGAAGTCATTCTGAGATCGGCTCTGACCACTGAAAATGCCAAATCCAATGATGAGCCCGCCCCGGCAAGTCCTTTAGAGCAAACTCCCCATGTTCTAGACTCAGACGGCGAAAGCGATACACGGCGAGTGACAAACGGTGAAATGAAACCAAAACGCCAAGCAACTCACAACGAAAACGACTGCACACTCAGGGGAGGGGAAAATCTTTTCACTAACAACAACCTCAGGCTCATGCTCAACGACGGCTACTTCGACTAACTAGCCAACTAACTAACTAAGGGCGATCACAGGGGTATATCAATCACAAAGACATCATATCCATCCATGAGCCATAGCGCTGCTCCATGTGAGTCCCCTTCCCCAATCATGACACCCGGGCTGACGGATGGGAGGCAAACTATCCCACTGCCGCTGGGCTCCCAGCTCTCTCACTGGCCTTACCGTGCTTCCGCCTTTCTCCCGGCTTTCTCCCGGCTTTCCCGAAAGCTGCACGATCGCAAACCATCGCGCATTTCTGCATGTGAAATGCTTTCCACAAACACGCCCGAATCCTCAGCGTATTTCCGAAGTCAAACAAGTGCATCCCTGACGGCTATCCAAACAGCAAAAGAGGTATCGGGAGAGTACGGCGAGCAGCACCATTTCCAACACCATGCATATACCGTAAAAACTCGAATAATCGAACCGTGTGCTATGTCGTTGGAGTTGCCTCCTCTGGTAAGGTCTGGTGTTTTTTGTTTTTTTTATGGCCCCCAGAGGGGCTGAGCAGCTCTTTTTTTGCAGTGTTTTTCGCCCCTATTCTAAAGTAGGGAATTCTCAACTACATAGCACACGGTTCGATTATTCGAGTTTTTGCGGTACTCAAGACCGGCTACTCACAAACCCCATCAATCCCGTGGGTATTCATTATGTTGGAAAATATGATTTCTCATCCTGTATGGTAGATAACTATCTGAGCCATACCAGATAGCCACAAACTCATGTGCGAGTTATAGATATTTCCTTTCACATGACCTAGAATGGGTATAGAGGAGGTTTATTCCCTTAGATACAGTTTGTCTTGATAGCGCAAGCTTGAAAATCTATCTTAAAGTCTATACTATTGCATTCAGCTCTCAAAGCCACCAGTTATCAACTGTGCCTGTTAGGTTATACCAATGTTCTCAGATTGCATTCTGGAAGAGAAAAAAATTGAAGACACGTAAGTTTATGCTATGTCACTGCTTCAGTAGTATGTATTACTAAGCGGAAAAAAGGCGAACATGAGGCTCTTAATAAATCTTTTTATCATTTGGCAACTATTTTTTTATCCGAAAATTCTCAAATTCCGAGTCGCCACCCCCCATACAAATTATATCGGGGCGCGCCAAGAAACTAGCAATTTCAACTCAGAATTTGGATTTTCCGAGTAAAAAAACAAATCGTTGCCAATTGATGATTCTAAATTCAATAAACTTTACCCTGGGTAGACCTAACCAGCTCCAAAAACGCGCACCAGTAAGAAAGCCGAGGGGCTGGCGGGCACACTATCCTTTACTTCCTTCGCAGTACTTGGTCAAGTAGTGCCAGACGCACAGAAATCCAATCTAGCCGGATCTCGTGTTGTATGAGATCCGCCCCAGCAATGCCATGGTCAAACATAGCCCGAAACAACTGCAACCTCTCCCCGGTTGCCTCTGCCCCATCCAGCAGCCTTAAACGTTCCTCCCCCGTAGCTACCACCACCCAGTCGTGTCAACAAAGGCTCGAGTTCTGGGGTCTGGCCCCAAATGTGTTCCTTTACCGCAGTAGAGCATTCAAGGCCATCTGCATAGTGGCCCTTTGGGGTCAGAAAAATATTTGCATTTTCCTACTTAGGAATTGAAGCGTCATTTCCTTGGCTGTGAGCGAAACGCTGTGTTTTTTTCTGGTATTCTATCGTACTTATTCCCTGGTGATAGTGCCGAATTTACCTACATCACGCTAAAATACAAACTAAAAAACTAGCTCCCCACCTTTCTAGATATGTCAATCGAGTGTTATCAAAAGCATTTCAGGCCAAGTTATGATGCAGATCTTTTTCCATCAACAGGAACACTAAACCTGATATGCGAGCGATGTTAGCCGTAGCTGTGAGGCAATGCAACTGTTGAGATTTACTACTCGTAACCAACATCCCGAGTCATGTGATAGCTCTACACCGCTATGAGATTGAATCCACCAATCCAAGAAATACGCTAATCTTGCTAGTGCCTCTTTCGCACGGTGTAGGGAAATTCGGCACTACCGGTATAACCACTGCAGGGGATAACTTTAGCCTGCCTCCCTTGCCACTCGGACACCGCCCCTCCCGGAACGCTAAACCCAATAAGAAATTTTCGAGTGGGTTTTCTTGGTTTGATCACTAAACTGCCGCCCGTTTCCTCATACCAGCCCCCGGTCGAAAAAATCGGGAAACGGTGATCGGGCCTCTGGGGCTTTGATTGGAGGGTTCGGTGTGCTCGAGCCAATAGAGCAACCGTGTTTTTAACTTTTAATTTCCACAATTCCCGATCTTTTCGACCGGAGGCTTGTACTCGGGTACTTGTACAAGGGTAAGTCGGGCGCGGTCCCACGAAAAGTCTGGGTTTATTTCCTATTCTGGGGGTGCGCCCGACTTTTGTCGACCTTACAAAAAAAACCACAAAACGCGTTTGTATGGGGGAGAACCATAGTTGCCGTATATGGGGTGCGCCCGACTTTTATACCTCCATGTACAAAGAAATACCGCACAAACTCAGTAGATCCACTATCGCCCATCGGCCCAGATCACACCGATTAGAGACAAAACACTCTGAGAAGCATTAGTGTTTTCCAGATGGGGTATGTTGGGTGGCTGGATCTCATTAAACTGTATTACTGTATGATATGATACCAGGAAATACGGTATTATCCCTGCCAAAAACGCCAAGCATGACAGGACCGAGATGATGTCAGAACTGAGACGGGATGCCAAGATGGCTCGAAGAAGAGCAGGTAGCAGCCCGAGACATGGCCTACCTTAAATTGTTCTTGTATTCAAGGATTGTGTACAGAAATGGTAGCCTCCATACTCATTGTAGTTTAGATTTGCCTTGGCCATTATTTACCTCTTGGCATTTCTTGCAAGGATATTCACAATCCCTACCACTCTCCTGAGGGTGGTACAAGTAGGGGTGTTCACGATCCTTGAAGAAAATGCCAAGTGTGATGGCCTAGTATTGCGCCTTCCTGATTTATCGCTGTTGCTGTGGTTACGACGTTTTCCGCAGGGATTGGGTTTCACTGTGGTTTATCAAACCCACTCTACTCGAGTACTAAACCAATTGTGGTTTAGACGGTGAACCATGAAGTACAAACCCGTTTTGTGGCTTTTTTTTGCAGGAGGAAAAAAGTTAGGCGCTTTCCAGAATAGGGAATAAACCAAGACTTTTTGTGGCACCGCGCCCGACTTACACTTGGACCCGAGTACTCGTACTGTAATGTACGTGGGTGATCGGACAAACAGGGATCAGAAATTGTATGGGGATAAGCGAGAAGGATGTTTAAAAGTTAAAACATCAGAGAATTTTTGGTAGTGGTTCGTAATTCTTAAATTCACATACTTTTTAACAAATTGAGAACTGGCGTTGAGCTGAATCTGGCATTGAGTCGTCGGGCACTCTCCAAGGTTGCGGACGGGGCAGCAAATCGAGGGTTGTGGCTCCGCCACAACCTTGGCACGGTAAGAGAAGATTTGGGGGAGATTAATTAATCAGGCGGATCGGTTAAGTTCCACAATAGTCCCCGCTTTTCTTCAGCCCGGAGGAATTCCAACACTGGTAGTTGACTGTCTCCATCATCCATCATCCACAATATTCTAAGCAGCAAACAAACGGAAGATGTCTCAACCATTCCGCAATAACTCTTTCAGCATCGTTGGCGAATCCACCACTGCTGATTACCGATCGAATATCCTAGCCTGGCTGTCCCCACTGGATCCAAGACTGCGACATCAAGATATTCAAGACAGCCGAGTTGGCCATGTGGGGGAATGGCTCTTACAAACTGAGGAATTTAGAAGCTGGTATGCTGGCAGTGCGGGGGGTGAATTGGATAACGCAGTCTTGCTTTGCTATGGGGATCCGGGGGTCGGTAAGACCTATATTAGGTAACAAGGACGAACCTCGATGAATGGAAGAAAAGGAGCAAGCGCTGACAAACTGTGGTGTTAGCTCATTGGTGATAGACAGGCTGTGTGATCAGGCTAGAGGACGGGGAGCTACAGTTGCATATTTTTATTTTGACTTCGCGGCTCAGGAGGAGCACTCCCCCACGAGCTTGATGGGCGTCCTGCTGAAACAGGTTGTGAGCCAAATGGAGGAGATACCCAAGGCAATAGCGCAAACATATCAAGTCCAGAAAAAATCCATTGGTGGACGGGGACCGCAGCTTGCCGATCTTGTGAAGATGCTGCAGACTACTGCTTCCGAAAAGCCCGTGTTCGCTTGCATAGACGCTCTGGATGAATGTGTGCCGGAATATCAAGTCAAGATTCTTGATTCGCTTGATCAAGTTCTGCGGAGGTGTCCAGGTATTCGGGTGTTCATGACAGGAAGAGGGCACATCCGGGCTGAGGTCGGGAATCGTCTTTCCGGAAGAGTAACCGCTATACGCATCACTCCGCCAAGACATGATACCGTTAGTTATCTCAATTCTCGACTGGGTCAAGACACAATGCCGGACGCGATGAACAGTGGTCTGAAGGCAGACATCCTGAGGAAAATTCCCGAAGCTAGTTCTGAAATGTAAGTAAAAGCAATGACACCAGAGAAGCTGCCTCAGTTTATTCGCTAACAGGTACATATCTAGATTCCTGCTAGTCTCGTTGAATATTGATGCAATCCTGCAGGAACCCACAATTCGTCGCAGGCGACAGAGGCTCAACGAATTGACTGGCGGGCTGGGATTGGAGGAAGCTTATGATGGGACGTTGAGTCGGATAAGGGGACAGGGTGGGGAGAAAGCCAGACTCGGCATAGCCACCTTGATGTGGGCCTCTCACTCGGAGCGCCCCTTGAAGATTGATGAATTGAGTCACGCTCTGGGAGTCGAAATAGGATCGGTGGGTCTTGATACCGACAATGTTCCTTCAATAGGGACACTACTATCTTGCTGTCAAGGACTTGTTACCGTGGACAAGGAGACTTCCACTGTCCAGTTAATCCATTTTACTCTTCGAGAGTACCTCCGGACTCATCTTCATCTCCCTAGCACAGCTCACTCGACGATGGCGGAGACCTGCTTAACTTATCTGAATTCCCATCAAGTCAAGACTCTTTCGGCTAGCCCCTCTCCCGACCTCCGAAGCATACCCTTTCTGGAATATTCCTCTCTCTATTGGGGAATACATGCAAAAAGAGATCTCTCAGATTATGCGAAAGAGCTTGCTCTGAAGTTATTTGACGACTACAACAACCACATATCCTCAAGAATCCTCTTGAACGTAGGGGAATCGCATTTCGTCCATGTTGGTTTCGGTGAACCTTCCCTATTTAGTAGCCTACATTGTGCATCATTCTTCGGGATTGTTGAAATTGTAGCCGATTTTGTAGAGATGGATAGCTGTAACGCCAACCAAACAGACTGCACAGGTAGCGTGCCTCTCTTGTGGGCCGCTTTGAATGGGCACGAAAGAGTGGTCGAGATGCTACTCGAATGGGGCGACGTCAACCCGGGCAAGCCAAATAAGGATGGCCGAACACCCCTCTTTTGTGCTGCATTGAATGGGCACGAGGGAGTGGTGAGAATGCTTCTCGAGCGGGACGGCGTCGACGCAGACAAACCGGATACCTACGGCCGAACACCGCTTGGGTGTGCCGCTTTGAATGGGCACGAGGGAGTGGTGAGAATTCTTCTCGAGCGGGACGACGTCGCTCCAGGCAAACCGGATATCTGCGGTCGAACGCCGCTCTCCTGGGCTGCCAGGAATGGGCACGAGGGATCAGTGAAAATACTACTTGCGCGGGATGGTGGGAGCCCCGACAAAACAGATGTGTATGGCCAAACACCGCTTGGGTGTGCGGCTGTGAAGGGACACGAGGGAGTAGTCAAAATGCTACTCGAGAGGAACGACGCTAATCCTGGCCAACCTAATGACGACGGTCGAACACCGCTCTGGTATGCCGCTTTGAATGGGCACGAGGGAGTAGTCAGAATGCTACTCGAGAGGAACGACGCTAATCCTGGCCAACCTAATGACGATGGCCGAACACCGCTCTGGTGTGCCGCTTTGAATGGGCACGAGAGAGCGGCCAAAATACTGCTCAAGAGGAACGAGGCTAATTCTGGCCAACCTAATGACGACGGTCGAACACCGCTCTGGTATGCCGCTTTGAGTGGGCACAAGGGAGTAGTCAAAATGGTACCCGAGCGAAAGAGCGTCAACCCCGACCAATCTAATGAGGATGGCCGGACACCGCTCCGGCGTGCGGCTTTGAATGGGCACGAGGAAGTGGGGAGAAAACTTACGTGGGACGACGTTATCCTCCGTAAATCGGATATCTGCGGTCGAACGCCGCTCTCCTGGGCTGCCAAGAATGAGCACGAGGGATTAGTGAAAGCACTACTCGCGCGGGATGGTGGGAGCCCCGACAAAACAGGTGTGTACGGTCAAACACCGCTTGGGTGTGCGGCTTTCAATGGGCACGAGGAAGTGGTGAGAAAACTTACGTGGGACGACGTTATCCTCCGTAAATCGGATATCTGCGGTCGAACGCCGCTCTCCTGGGCTGCCAAGAATGAGCACGAGGGATTAGTGAAAGTACTACTCGCGCGGGATGGTGGGAGCCCCGACAAAACAGATGTGTACGGTCAAACACCGCTTGGGTGTGCGGCTGTGAAGGGGCACGAGGGAGTGGCGAAAATACTACTCGACCGAAACGACGCCAACCCCGACCAGCCCACTGAGGACAGTCGAACGCCGCTCTGGTGTGCCGCTTTGAATGGGCACGAGGGAGTAGTCAAAATGCTACTTGAGCGGAACGACGTCAACCCCGACCAACCTAATCAGGATGGCCGAACACCGCTCTGGTGTGCCGCTTTGAATGGGCACGAGGGAGTGGTGAGAATTCTTCTTGAGCGGGGCGGTGTCGCCCCCGACAAACCGGATATCTGCGGTCGAACGCCGCTCTCGTGTGCTGCGGTGAGAGGGCACGAGGGGGTGGTGAAAGTTCTGCTCGAGCGGCACGACGTTAGCCCCGATAAGCCTGACAAGTACGGCCGAACACCACTCTGGTGTGCTGCTGGGGGTGGACACGAGGGAGTAATCAGGATTCTACTGGGACGGGAGGACATCGACCCAGACAGTCCGGCTCACTATGGCCAATCACCGCTCTGGTGTGCTGCTTTGTATGGTCATGGGGGAGTGGCCAAAATACTCCTCGGACGGGACGACGTCGACCCCGACAAGCCTGATAAGTACGGCCGAACGCCACTCTGGTGTGCTGCTGAGAATGGACACCAGGGAGTGGTTAAAATTCTACTAGGACGGGGAGACGTCGACCCAGACAAACCAACTGAGAACGGCCAATCGCCGCTCTGGTGCGCTGCTTTTTATGGGCACGAGAGGGTGGTGAAAATCCTGCTTGGGCGGGGTGACGTAAACCCCGATAAACAGGATATCTATGGCCGAACGCCGCTCGGGTGTGCTGCTGCGAGAGGGCGTGAGGGAGTGGTGCAAATACTACTCGGACGGGACGGCGTCAACCCCGATAAACCTGATAGGTACGGCCGAGCACCACTCTGGTATGCTGCAGAGCGTTGCCATGCAGGAGTAGTAGCGCTACTACGGCCCCCAGCATCTGCTACTCCTACCACACAATAAGCCCGCAGAGGCGTCACTCCTCGCCGCTTTCGACTCCGGATAGCCTATGCCATTTCCCTAAGGACCTCAACGACCCCACAGGCACGCCTACCCCTGTCACCACCTGCCCCCTCTCATCCTCCCCTTGCCCTTTCTCTGCATTGCAACACCGTCTTGTGGTAATCGCTGCCTTTCCTTTCCTTTAGTGTAAGCCCACTATAGAAACTCGGATTATATATATCTCCCTTGGCAGCAGGAAATGATTTGCGATTGGGAGTACACAATCTATCAGACCCGTTCGAACCTGTACTCGCATTTCGTTCTGTAGTCGAGTCTGGATTTGGGAATATCTATTTATAATCTAGGCTTTGGCGTCGGTTACGGGCTATTTCGATTTTACTGGGACAGTCTGGCTTGGCTTGGAGCTTCAGTCGTGCTTGCTCTAAACTGACAATTTGCTATTTTCTAGTTCTGAGTTCTCTTTGCATATTATTCATTTATTCTTCTATCCAAGCCCTTTTTCTCTTTCCCCTAAAGTATAATACTAACCGGAGGGTTATTTAAATACAAATGCAAGGAGCTAGCTGTTAAATAAACATGGTGACCTCAATTATGGACACGGTTTAGTGGAGAAATTCTTACATGCCATCTTTCCCCAGTCGTGAGCTCTACAGTGAGGTCATTAGGCTCTGGGCACCCCTTCTTTCTTCTCTGCCAAAGAAAATTAGTACAGTAGACACCCTTCCGCTTTACCAGAACTTGTGTCCTCCCCTAACTTTGTGGGAGTGATTGAATGGCCCACCTGTTGAAATTATACTCTCGGATAGCCTGTGCACTTTCTACGTCTTCGAATACGACAATACTGCCGCTTCAATGCTGTCAGAGTTCAACTTATCCTATTTCTATCTTTCTTCTATTCCATTACTGATGTGGGGTGGCTCTTTTTTCTTGGCCCGGGGGGATGGTGTTTGGACTGAGTTGCCTAGCGCGCGAAATGTCGCTCTCTGACTTGTTAGAATTCACAGAAGCGGATAGTTGTTTCCTTTGTTCTAGACGGAAGGATAGATGTGATAGTAGCTTTAGTTGTTTCATTTGTTCTATACGGAAGGATAGACGGAAGGATAGATGGAATGGTTTTTGGTTATGTTTTTTCTTTGTTTAGAGTACGGAGATTGACAGGCAGAAGGGGATTACGCATGAAGGAGAGATTGATAGGTGTGGCAGACGATAGAATGATTGAGAGAGTTTTTCTTATATAGACTTATGTTTGGTTAGTTAGTTTTGGAAGAGTAGCGAGCGAGCGAATGAAGTTTTGATTCTCCCTAGTACCCTTTGAGTTTTGCCCTAGTCTAGTTCGATCGGTTGACCGTTGCCTGCGCATTATCCTCGCAATATGACTGACTTGATAAACCGGAGCAAAGAGGTGAAAACTTAAATAGGTTCAATGTGGTGTAACGTAGCAGACAAGAGAAAAGCGAAAGGGGGTGAAACCAACCCAATTGAGGTAACGGTGGTTGTAATTAAAATTGGTCGTTGAGTTCAATATATTTCATTCTTACTAACGTCAGCAAAAGAATCTTTTTCTCCGGACCTATTGAGCCTGCATTCAGAAGAAGCTTGTCGGCTCTTTGTGTCCAGTCCATCCAGATCTTTCAAGCCTTCTTTGCCTTTTATCTTTGGCTTCCGGTGCAGGTGGATGCAGCACTTTCCCTCAACAGTGTCCTACAGGCTTGTTGTGACCACACCTCTTGCTAGCGTCTGTCTATTGTATCCACCCCCTTATTTTGTCATCTACAGGCCTTCTGCCTACTCCTAGCAATTGAGTACATCCGGCCACCCTCCCTGCTATCCTCCCACCTCTAGCGACCTAGATCTGTCCTGTAACAATCCCTATCAGCCCTAGCAGATTGTTTCTTGTCTATGTTGATTAGGAAAAAGCTATCTTGCGTCTGATACAGTGGTGTTGCATCGTGATGGTCCTAGTCTGGACTCTGCGTTCTGTGTGTTCTGTGCGTTCTGTACTCAGACACCACATGTAGTTGCATCTGGTCCATCAGGAGAAACTGCTTTCATCAGCAAAAATAATACCCTGCGTTCTGTGCGTCCTGTGCGTCTGACGCACCTGACGCCGGAACGCAAATCGCGAATCAGGACGCAACGTCGGATCGACGTTGCGTCCTGACTTTGCGTTACTTGGCGCCGTCCGTCCTGACGCAATCAGGACACGGACCCCTACGTCCTGTGCGTCCTGACTGCGTCTGGTGCTGCGCTACTCCGCCCTGACGCCGCCTGATCTA
>Ga0307517_10002623_pt1 | contig 28647 bp, 31 predicted proteins | sample 23_EM_MG_FD_194515 | JGI IMG/M metagenome (GOLD analysis project Ga0307517, IMG submission 194515) | Populus trichocarpa ectomycorrhiza microbial communities from riparian zone in the Pacific Northwest, United States - 23_EM | ecosystem: Host-associated > Plants > Roots > Unclassified | place... | reverse complement strand
TCGTTCGCTATGCGGCAAGGCCCATCCATAGTGGTAAGACGTTGTTGCAAGAGTCATTGACTCATACTGGACATGCCGAGCTTGCTAATAGGTCAACGAATACTAGTGATAACAACAATGAATTTTAGGCGAACTGCCAACTTACGCCTCCATTGAACCAAAGGGCCAAGGGTGAATTTTTACGAGCAGCACCTGTCACAAGTTACAACCAAGCTCAGGTATTTTTACAAAGCTGGCCATTGTCATACAAAGGCGCTCTGGTTAATCGCTAAATCAGCATAACCTGACGCTTGGTAGACACCAGGAGTGGTTTCTAGTTGTCTTATCAGTCTTCTGAGTTGCCATAAAAGAGAAAATTGACCACAAACTTGAACACCCGAGTTCTCAACGACTTAGATTGACAACCAATGAGGCACTGGCATTACATAACATGGCCACACGGGGCTTGTGCAAGGTAGGAATGCCCCCAATTAACCATGACTGACGGGAAGCTGGCCCGCAAGTACTTAATAACTTCAGAGGTATACATGGCTTACTAAGGATCAAATTGAAAATGGTCATCAAATTCCGACGACAGCTCATTTTGTCCAATGCACCCATTTGCATCATATGTGTTGCGAAACTATTACAAGGCAACAGGATGGAACGAAGACAATCTCTATGCGAACCTGACGCGTTCTTCTAATTGTTTGTTCCACCTCATGTTACCAGTTCTACATTAACTCGTCCATTCAAGCGATTCTCGACTTTGCCATCCCTCATGGATTACATTTTTCCGTTTCCAAATCCCCCAGCTCTTTATTTAAGACATCCTACTCGATGACAGCAATGCCTTCTCTGCAAGGCTCCTTGGGGTATATTTTTACTTCTTGTGACCTCGACATCAAGTCGTCGAGAAGTGTTCGCTTCAAAGATATGATAGACCGATTCAGAGTTTTTGACCAACCACGAAAGCCAGAACCAAAGGAAGAGGTTTATCTTGCAGGCGAGCGAGTGGACACTCGAGGTAGGCAGTGTTGAGCCTCAGATCGCGTCTAACATATTTTTTTTTTCAGATTATCTCCTTTATGGCCGCCTCTACCTCCCCACTGGACGACTGGATGCATTATACTCACTCAGGATATCGCCAAATGTCCAGGCTCTCGTGGCTGCCATCTCTGATCCACCGTCAAGTATACCCCCGGACCAGCAGAGTCGGCCAGACATGAGCAACATCGTGATAAATGTGCAGCATGATGTTGGGAAATGGTGTACGGAGTATAGTTGGAGTGCAGAAGACGAAATGTGGGGGATTAAATTCCTACATAATTTTGGCAGGCTAGGATCATTGAGTGACATTGCAGATGAAGGTGGTGCACGACGAGGGTTGAAGAGGGTAGACGAGGAAGAGCCTGTGGAAGGCGGCTTGAAGGGCCGCGTGTCCATTGGTGGTGAGCTATATTTCAGTGCTAAGGAGAAAAGTGCGGGGGGTGAGTGCTCTGAATTCTACAAACACCTTGTGCACCAAAACATTGCAACAGTCTCCACTGGAATTCGATTCACAACACTTCCAGATGCCCCTTCCTCCCTTTCTCAAGTACCTGGTTCGCCGTCATCGTCGCAATATTTGTCTGCGCACCGCTCGCCACCAACCACCATAACTGCTCTGTTCAACCCCATGCTTGGGCATATCTCTGCAGCATATACAGCTAAAGTATCCAGAGATCTTGCATTGTCGTCGCGATTCGACTTTAATGTATATAGCTTCGAAAGCGAATGGACAATGGGAGCGGAATGGTGGTTACGGAGACCTCCGCGTGTGCCTACAGACGATGATATTGGCCGTATGGCGCCGTCCCAGAACAACTCCCTTCCACTGCCCGAGGTTAATGGTGTTGTCAAGGCACGAGCATCGACGAACAATGTAAGAAACTCATCTTTTTATAAATGTTGTCGTGACAAATTTGTTCAGGACGTATCTCTTATGTGGGAGGGCAGATTGAGGAACATGCTTGTCAGCCTTGGCGTCGTTTCCGACCTCTCTAGTAGGTCCAAATTTATCAAAGCACTTGGGCTGGAAATAGCCTTCTTCAGCTCGGAATGAGCGTTCTAACATGCACTTGATCACCAACAAGAAAGAACATAACAATGCATAGACTATGAAGCACAGATTTCACATTGCTATTGAAATAGTACCACGTAGAGTAAAGGCTGTAGTGACGAAAGATGCAGCTTGAGTTGGTTGGTATACATATGAGAGCAAACGGAATCTGTTGGTGTTGAGTTGGTTATCCGTGACAAATCTGGATTCTTGGGAGTCAAAAATCAAACACGCATGGGGGATAAATAGATCTAAAGTTGAAGCATATATGTCAATAGCAATGCGAGTCTCAAGAAGCCGAATTGGTCTGCCCTATTGTGCGAGCGAGCCGCGAAATGGCATCACCAGTAATAATGGGCCGGGTAGCATGGATGCGATGGTGTGATTTGGGAGACCCAGTGCTATTTGATGGTGGCTGGTTCTGGAGAGATTGCGATCCACTACATTCATTCCACGACTTCAAACGATTAACAGGATCGCCATTCGCGATCCCGGATAATGATGGATAACGATTGCTAGCTTCCTTCTTGTAGGACCAGTGGTTCCGCAGAATCGTTGTCCGGTGGGGGATATTTGATTCAGTTGGAGCTGGAGTTTTAGGAGCATGAATCGATGCCTCCAAACCCTCTGCTTTACTATCGTCGTCGTCAGAAATATCCATGTGACGAGGGGGATCAGTCTGATCAGGTCGGCTAGCGTGTGTTGCTGATTTTTCGGGTGCTTCTGTATTAGAGGTCTCCCTCTCATCAGCAAGATTAACGATCGCAGAAACAACTTCTACCGACATAGGACTTGTAGCTGGAGTACTCTCAACTGCGACTTGTTCAGGTGCAGACTGTGCTTCCTTCGGAAGAGAGCTCTCTTTGTGGGTGTTGGTGATGGGCTTTGTGTAAATTGGATGACGCATGGGGGAGGCCACAGGACGCAAGTTTACGCGAGGGACAAGAGAAGCTGAGGGTGGTTTGGCAGGCAAGGACGGGTGCCAGGGCTTATGATTCGACGAATAAACATGCTTTTGTTGTTCGGGAGATTCCACTTTGACCAGGGAGACCACGTCTTTCGATGCAACCGGCGCAATTGAAACTGCGACCGGAAGTTTGGAAAGTGTGGGGGTCGACTCTTGGCATTCACTTTTGATAAGATTGACTTTGAGGTCACGTATTGCAGAATTATCTAGAGTTGCGGCTTGTCGAAGAGGGCTTGGAGTCGCAGGTGCAGAAAGGACGGGTAAAGGTTTGAGGCCTTCCAATATAATGGGTGAAATGGACTCTGATTCCCCAGGCGCAAATTTCGAGGTGTTTACACCCCAATCATTTAGATCTGGCAGTGTGTCATCGTCTTCTCCAGCCCAATCGATGTGGCTGCCGGGGGTTGTTGGTCTGTTGTCCATTGCTACGGCACGCACACGTTCAACGAGAGCATCAATATCGTGTCGCACGTCGACGTGACGTTGAAGATGAGGAGGAGGCTCCCTGGTGAGGGTAGTCGCAGGCACAATCGATGGTTGAGTAACAACCGGCGCAGCGGGAGAAACTTTTGGGTCAATCGCACTGCTTTGGCTGACCTGTGGCCGTCTTCGCCGAGCAGGTCTCGTTTGAGTTAGAGGCGCTTGAAGGGGAAGATCACCTCGCGATGGCCTTCGGGGTGGATTTACTTTGGAATGAGTGGTGGGCAGAATTGGAAGTTTATCGGCGACTGATGGTTCCGTAGTGGGTTGAGATGCTTGTGGCGGAGGATTATCCTTTGATGGGTGACCTTTGTCTTCTGTAGTTCGTTCCGTAGGATTGGTACGGCTGCCTCCCCGACCACCACGATGACCACCACGGCCTCTGGAACCACGGCCTCTGCCGAGACCATTGAATGCACTGCCTGGCTCTCCAGTTCGTTCCCATTTCGTAGTGGGAGCCACAGGTGCAGGCATTGACTGTAAAGCAAGATGTCGAAGACTGTACTATGTGATTGTCCACAAGACAATTTCCGTTACAAAGATTGGAATAAACATGAAAATGAACCAGCGCACATTGTTGGGTGTGTTTGACACAAGAGTATTTTGCCCTAGTTCCATTCATACAGAAACCAAATACGTCAATACACAACTTGATTCAGTACTTCCATCATATTATGTCCAAAGCATCTCAGCCAGAACTCAAAAAGGCACGAAATTTAGCTAACGTTGGGGATTAAAACTGATTTTTTGCAGTTCATGGACAAGAGGTTGTTCGTTCACCTGCAGGGTGGTCGCAATGTCAGTGGTAGACTCCGAGGGTACGACCTTTTCTTGAATCTGGTACTCGATGATGCCATAGGGGGAGATGAAACACACATGGGCACGATAGTATGTGTATTTGTCTGGTCTTTGCATTTTGACAGAACCCTGGCAGGTAATTCGTGGTAACAATGTCACATCGATGGAAATAATGTCAGGAGGCGAACCCATGCGGTCAGAAGTTGGGAGAGGGAGGCCTTAACGCGAACGCTCGACGCTTGAATTCGACCAAATTGTAACCTACATAGATATCTGACAAAGAAAATCTTGTCTTGAATATTTGACAATCACTTCAAGACCAAACAAATTTTTGAGAAGTGTTCAACTTTGTAAACCCAATGTTCACTAATGTCCGGTCGCTGTCTGTCCCACTCATTTCGTCTTCGAGCCGCACAGACAGTCATACGGCATAGTTCCATTTATTCCCCTCGTCGATCTGCGCTCAGCATCAACTCCAACGCGACCCCTCAATTAGCTTCCGCCCACTCGTCATCCCTCACGCCTTCAGATTATCACCAACAGTTGCGGTTTTCCAATTTAAAACACGCATTAGACACTGAGGCCTCTCCTTCCCAGTTGTGGTCAGCATATTCCGCTCTTGTTGGGATTGCAGGTAGCGGCTTCATTCCTTTGGATATACACCAACAGGTTCTGCGACGTTGTTGGCCCTCCACATCTTCGCTTCGGCAGAGAATAGTGCATGGACTCCAACAGGGTAGGCTACCAGAGGCAGCTGACTTGCCCGAAGAACGTTTTTATGCTGTCCTCCGGAACATTCGAAGCATCGGTTTCCAACCCACTCTTGAAGACCTCAATATCATTCTGGAGAAATTTGCTATTGTGGGTCACTATCAGGGCTGCTGGCTTATTTACAAAGATATAAAGCGACATGGTTGCACACCTTCATCAACAACCTTTGGTTACTGTTTCCAGTCAATTGCCTACCGTTTTTCTCTTCCAATACCCAAGGCGTCACGCGAAACCATGGTCGTCGTAGCCCAGGATATGTTCTCAACCTACATGACCGATATGAGGGCATTTAATGTTCCTATGAACCCCGTTACCTTTGATCTATCCATCCGGATTCTCAAAGAAACGTTGGACAGAGAGGGATTCGAGAATCTCATGAGATGGGGATACGCTCTCGACCTCTCCAATCCCGATCGTGTAGCCCTCGAATTTTCGGACCCATCACATCTGGGACCTGATGGGAATGGACTTGTTCCTTTTCCATTCACTACCACCGCACTCAACACCACGATCGACATTTTGGGACGACTTGGAGATATTCCCAAAATGATCCAAACTTTTGAAGTTCTCACCCAACCACTTCCTTACGCAAAACAGCACTTTTTCACTTCCTTCGAGTCGGATGAAAGCGACGACTATGGGGTAAAAGCCACTATGGATCACCCTACACATATTCCAGTTCCCCACTCTGATCCTAACACCACTACCTATAACATCATGCTGCGTCACATCTGCCACGCTGACAACGCCGTGCTTGCGCGTCATTACTTAAACCATGCAAGAATGCTTGACAGACATACAGCTCATTTTCTCCGAAATGACGTTCAGCAGGCGCGAGGCGCTAAGCGACCACTCGAGGAAATTCCGTCACCGCGCATGAATATCAACGCAGGAATGCTCCTTCCAGTTCTCGGACAAGGCAACAAAGATAAAAACCTCAACCTCTTAAAATGGCTCTTTTCAAAAATGGCGATTATCCTCCGGAAATGCAAAACCGACCTTGATTACTTCCGCAAAGTGTTGGAGGAAATCGAACAGGAACGCCTGGCGGTATTGCCCGAACAAGATATCAACAAACCTCCCCCATCCCCTGTTCTCGACCTGGACATTAGAAACCCACCATCCCCCGAAGAAACCACCTTCAAACCCTTTTCCATCAAACTTCACGTGGCGATTTTGTCACGGAATTATGCCCAGATAGAGGAGTTTGAAAAACGTTTGAGATTCATCGTGGGCAGAACACACGAAAGGGTTAAGGAGCGCCTCGGTCGCCGTGTTTGGGAAAGCAAACGGGTGTTTTTTCGTGAGGATTGGAGGAGGTCGATCGTGTCAAGGGAGAAATGGAGGAGTATCGTTAACTTCCAGCCCAAGAACGATTCATATCGCTATCAATCTAAGCGCAAGCCTTGGGTGCCGACTAAAATTCAGCAACTCGGGAGACAAAATATATATTAATCCGATAGCCATCCTGCGAATCCATCCTTCTTGCTCCCGCCGGTACACTTAACCCATGGTACAATATACCGCTGAGCAAAAGCATAGCTTCATGTCGGTAATTTGTAGTACTTATACGTACAGTGATGTAGGTGGACCTGCAATGCAAGCTTAGAAGGCAATACCCTCACCAGTATTATTCACCAACGTATCTGACATAAGAAAACTTCATGTAATAATTTCTTTCTCTCTTGTTATGTCGTTCACAGCCAATTCCAGACCATCCAGCCATAGCTCAATAGGGACTTCCTGACCTGGTTCGGCCATTTGTCCCATTCCAATGTATTGTGCCAAGGCAAGAACAGGCAGACGACGTAATGCACGACCCGACATACCTTGATCCTTAACAAAGAGATAACATATTAAGCTTAAATAGAATTCGTTAAACTACTCACTCGACATCTCGTAGCCAGAGCTAGCAATCTGAGACTAACTTTTTTCTGCCTTTCATGAGAACCACTTGAGTTGTCGACAAGTTCAAATATCTGAACCTGCTTCAGCGTCGGGACATTCTGAGAATGTGATCACTTTTTTGAACAATGCATTTATGCAGTAAACGGCATACAATCGATGCAACAACACCCTTCGATGCCATTTCACAAAGAGAGGACCGAAGGATATCGTATATAGCCTCTCTTGGGGGGAGGTCAACGTATTGTATAATATCTGCTCTGTCGACGAAAGCGGTATCTGAAATGGATACTGAATAAGTCGTAGAGTAAAAAGACCACAAACATCATACCAATAGCTTTAACAAGATTACTAGTTGCCATCACCAGAACATTTCTGCGATGCTTCAATTTGTCGAGCTGTGTTAACAAGGCATTCACCACCTATGCCGGGTGTGTTGAGCATAAGCATAGAGTAAAGGAAATACAAATACTCTGAGACCGTCCGAGGGTTCTGTTCCAGCCATAGCCCCAGCTCGCGCTGCTGTCAGTGATTCTACTTCATCTATAAATCGAATTAAATTACAAGTGTGATTAAGAAACGGATCTCAAAATACCAATGAGGACCACCACAAAGCTTTCTTCCTCCTCAATTAAGTCGGTAATTCCGTTGAAAAGTCTTTGAACCAGTTTTCCGGACTCAGAGAACCATTTCGAGAAGAGTGAATGCGAATTTATCTCTAGGAGGCGGGCATTCGGGTAACTGCGACATTATTTAGAACAGGACAAAAGAAGTTGGAGGACGTACCGGTGAGAGAGGCGGATTGCCAGTTTTTGTGCAAGGGCGCGACAAAGAGACGTCTTTCCTGTCCCTGGAGGACCATGCAATAGTACAACACGATTCCACGAGACCAGATTGACTGCAAGGGCTTTGTCAGAAAATCGGCCAATACACAACTGAACGTACCGTCAATATTCGCGTCACTCAGTAATAGTGTTGCATAAATATAATCAAGAAGTTTCATCTTGATATTACCCGCATATATCAAGGAGTCCCAGAGCCCCTCGTAAAGTCGATTTGGAAGTTCACAAACTGTGGCGGCCATTGTATCGTCATCCTGGTCTCTGGGACCTGCACTATTTGAATACTCTTCAAAAGTGTCCTGGGAAGGCTGGTATACGTGAACTTGGACGGCCATTTCGTCCCTCGTGAGCGACGACTTTGGACATGGCGCCTCACAAACCACCATTTGCTCGACAGAGGCTGCTAGCTCTGGAATCCCTTCCCATCCTTCAAGAGTGGACGGAAGAATGAGTCGATCAAATGAGGTGACAAAGGAATATGCGGCGCTCTTAATGGTCTCAAATCTTGCTGAGGCCCGCCTTTTCAGTCGAACCTCAACTAGAGATAATTTCTGAGGAGGAGAAAACTTGAGAACAAAAAAGTTACCATGCACTGTCCACTTCAAATTAATAGAAGTTGACTGGTAGTCCATCGCAATGTTTACTGCAGAGATGCAGAGCGCTGAACGCTGATCATGAACGCTGAAAGTTGAACGGATCGGATAAGATTCTTGAACGCGATACAAGGCCAAATAACGCGAGCATGTGGATCACATGGGGAATAATCTTAAGTTACAACCAAGTTATCGAGCGATGTCTTGTCCCATCGAACCATTGAAAGACGAGATGAATCCATCCAAGGCCCCTGATGCGTTGATGGACCCAACCACCTTTGTGTTTCCAATCCCATTGAAATCTACATCAGTGATCATAGAATTTTGTGACAGAGTAAGTGCCCAACATTAGTAACAGGAAACAAGTCTGACGCCTTTTAGTGCCGTTGGTAGGTTTTATGCTTATAATCGCAAGCAATAACTTAGTGGTAACACGATTAGGCTACATCGCGCCACCTGGCTTCAGACAGAGCTATTCTTGACTTTTCCTCCTCCTACCATCGGCTCTATATCTTTGATACCCTTGAACGGAGATGAGACTGCCGGAAGATTTAGAATATGGCTGTCCATACCTGGCAAAGCGGAGCCAAAACTTATGTGGGACAGAAAAGTCGAAGGTGGATTCCCCGAGTTAAAGGTTCTTGTGAGTTGCAAGTATCCAGTTTAGTGGCTCATGAATAACGATTTCCTAGAAGCAACACATTCGTGACTTATTGCAGCCTGGAATGTCACTGGGCCATTCTGATAGGAAATAATTGTAAAAAAGTAATAATTGCGTAGAAATTGATCAAGTAACTGGAAAAGGAAATCGTAACCTGCCAGGGCTCTTCCGCAACACTGACACCGTTCATTGGTCATGGAAGCTGGGACATCCACCTACGACAAGCTTATAGCGCAATGCAAGTCCAATGGTCAGATTATTTAATGTTGGGTCAATTACAAACTCATTTGTCCACCACAACAGACGTTGACTCCAAGGTAGAGGCTCTTTCCAAGGTTCAGGCCCATTTCAGCAAAGGTGCAGTCGAGGTATGACGGCACCCAGGCTTATAAACCACGAATTTCTGAATTACAGATAGGTGGCAGACCCAGAGGCACTTGTTAACGTCCTCAAAACATCCTTACGGACATCGAATTTGCACCTAACGAATGCCGCACTGTCTGCATTACCCGCAATACTTCCATCCTTGATCACGCGGCCAATACACGCAGCACAATTCGCATCCAACACGTCTCTCGTAGCTTCTTCAACCACATCTTCTGTTTCGTCAACGGCCTTTGATGTTGCAGTTCTACGCTCAGCTCTTAGCGCATTTCTCCCAACAGGTGGTGTCATCGATAGGCTTGGAGATAAAGAAAAGGCTCAAGCCAAAGCGCGAGAAACACTGGTTCTACTCGGTGGATACGCCTTCCGAGCTGGAGGTGGCGGGACAATGTCAACCAAACTGGGCAAAGGGCAAGAGACTCCATTATCTATATTTGAACGCATTTTGAAGGAAGTAGGGCTGGGAAGCAAGGTTTGGAAAGTGAGAGAGCAGGTATGTTACATTTCCTTGATATAACGTCTATCTCATGATGCCATTAGACAATTTTGACCTTGGTGCATATCCGACGAACCCACCACCTTTTTCCTATTCGGCCGTATCTTTCTTACCTCATCGATTGTTTAGAAGACACAGACGCGCACGTACGCGATTGTGCACGTCAGTCTGTTGTTGAGCTTTTCACAGGGCCGGCAGTTAGTGATGCAGCTCGTGCCGATTTGAAGAAAGAGATGTCAAGAAAAAGTGTGAGAAAAGCTATCGTCGACGACGTCTTGGCCAAGCTTTTGAGCAAAGTTTCCATCGGAAGTAACGCCCAAAGTCACGAAGGATCGGAAAATAATGAAGATATTAATGAGGATTACGTTCCGCCCAGCTTAGCTCTTCAGGGGAAACGACCGAGGATTTTGAGTCAGGTTAACGCTGCCCACCCGGTCGCAACGAACCAACCAACCACAAAAGAAATAGCTCGACCTTCCAGTCGGGCTGCTGCGTCTTCTCCTCCGCCGATGACACCTTCCGCAGACAATGTTGATGTGATGGCCGTCTATGTGAGTAGGTCCCAGACTTACATCAGAGCAATGCTGACGTCAGTGTCTTTAGATTGCATCAAGTCGTGATTTGGAGAACGAGTTTGCTGCAATGCAAAAGCCTTTCGAGGTTTGCCAATTTAGCTTTCTTTGCATTGCATCATGATTTGTAACACTGTACAGGGGAAAGAAACAGAGCATAACTGGGCGGCTCGAGAACGTGCCGTACAACTTGTGCGAGGAATGCTTAAAGGCGATGTTCATAACCGCTATGCAGAACATTTCTTGACTTCTCTGAAGGATGGCTTTATCCAATGGTCGTTGAAAACGGTGATTCGCTTCCAATTCAATTTTTTCCAGTATTCACTTCTCGTTAGCTTGCAAGTTTGCGTACGACAGTGGCTGTGAATACATGCCTGCTATACATGGAACTAGCTGTTGCCTTAGGACCACAGTTGGATCCCCTCTGCGACATTTTATTCACTAACTTACTGAAAATGTCTGGTTTTACCAAGAAAATTACTGCCCAACAGTCTCAGTCATCAATTACTGCGATAATCTCACATACTTCACCCCAACCTCGCCTAATTATACCCCTACTTTGCCCAATGCTTCAGGAAAAGAATGTTCAATGTCGTACCTTTGCTGTCACCCATTTCAAGCACTACCTGGACACTCACGGACAACGTTCCAGACAATCAATCGAGGTCTCTGGTCACCTTGATACCATAGAGAAGGCTGTGAAGAAGTCATTGGCAGACCCTAATCCTGGCGTCAGAGATCTGGCTCGTACGCTGTTTTGGGCCTTTGCTCAGATTTGGAAAGAACGAAGCGTAGTGATCTCGAATGCGTTAGACCCCAATGCTCTTAGACAACTAGAGAAGGCGTGCCCCTCCCCAGACATACGTGTCCCTTTGCCTTCTACCCCAGGCGGTTCAAAGAAATCGAGCGTTGCAGCTGCCATTGCTGCCAGTCGAGCAAAGGCAAAAGCGATATCAACCGCCCCGCCAACCCTCCGCCACCGAACTACTTCGGCTCCTAAACATGAAACATCTCCAACCCCATATCCTAAAGTTGTCACAGCTCCTCGATCGCGTTCTCCTCTGAGAGCTTCTACTTCCCCTCCATCTCCTACTCTCGCACGATTCGCCTCTTGTGGTTTGCCGCGTTGTGCAAGCTCTGGCGTTGTGCATACAAGAACACCCTCCGGATCTTCTGACACAAATGCGAAAGCCATTTCTCCCTCATCTTCCGATGGCGCCTATCGAAAAATATCATCCTCATTAGCTATTTCTGCGAATATCAGTTCCAGGAGTATTCCAAAGATCCTGGCTGACACAAAGCCATCAACAGACCAACCCTCACAGATCATACATGGACCTCCATGCGACCGGAGTGGTGCTTCACCCGACCCCACTGGCCCATCTGTGACACATCTTCTAAGTACTGAAGATGAATCCTTGCTTATGGCGCAAAGCGTTCCAGTGCCTGAAGATTCTGATTCAGAAGATGAACCAATCAACGTCCTGTCGTTCTCCGCTGCTATGCAACAAATTTCACCCCAAAAAAATGCACCGAATTCTCCAGCATTGACGTTATCCCCTATTTCCGACTCTCGGCCCTCGGCTTCAGTTTCGAATTCGTTATCGACCGTCACTACCCTAGCTATCGACACAACCCAGCAACCTGTCGTTGAGGACGCCCTTCGAGCTCGTGCCGAGCAGGCAGAAAATGCTGCTGAAAGGTTACTAGAGCTTGTTGAGCCGGAAGACGATCACGCAAATCATTCGACATTGCCACCATCCCTTCTGAAGATCGCCTCCACCAAACCAAAATCGAAACCAGCACCAATTCATACGATTGCCCCTAAAACACCCGATAATAGAGCCAATGTGATTCTGAAGAAAGCTGCTCTGTTCGCTGACAGTCCCATGACGAACCATTCAAAGCAGTCCACACTTCTAGATGTTTTGCGAACTTCGAGGCAAGAAACTGGTTGGTGGTTGAAGAGAAAGGCTTGTAAGTTGCATTATAATCAATCTTCTGTCCCGTGTTCTGATTTTCAAATTCAAGTATCTTCTCAAGCATCACCTCTTAAGGCACCTCCGCCCTCTGATAGAGTGCAAGATCTGCAAGACATTACTGTTGCTCTTGAAGATAATATTGCTGATGTCGCCGCTCTCAAACGGCTTGCAATTATCTGCATTGAAAATCCCATCTCTGAAGGGACGTCCGAGCCACATTTATCTAGTAGCCCAACCTCTCCAGTATCGAAACGATCTCAAACAATATCACATACAGAATTATGGGAAACGAACCAAACATTCGAAAAGCTGTTCAGGGCATTGATGGCTTTTCTACAGCCATCGAAGGTAAGAGGTTTTACTCCAGAACAAATGTCAACCTCAAGGTTTGTATAGACCGAAGATGAACTGGCCTATGGTTTGATTGTCATCTGGGAGGCGTTGGAGAATCAATCTCTATGCCTCGATGGAAAGGAGAGCGAGTTGTTTTCTGCCATCCTCAGAGTGCGCTACTGTAACAAGATTACTGTAAGCAAAGTAAACACACTCATAGTTAAGCTAACAATTGGTAATAGGTTCTCGAGGGAACGAATGCGATCCGAGATACGTTGACATCGAAATTGGATCCTGTTTACGGCTTAACAACGGTGCATGCTAACTTAAAAGTGTTCCATGCTGAGCCTCCACCTTCACCAGAGGATGAGGAAGTGAGAGCAGCGACCTACGCATTTGGCCTCATGGCTGTCGGTAAATTTATTCTACGTCTTCCTGCAGAGATTGCAGAAGAGGAGCTTCCTCGTTTGAAAGGAACATTGACCACGGTATGGTTCCATTTTCCCTCCCTTTTGATGTATTGCTTATCCACCCAGTCATTGAATGATAGGTCATCACTCATCGTGCGGGAGTCCGCTGCGGCAGCCATTACCGCGGCACAGTTGGTTTTACGGGACGAAACCCATCTATTTACCCTCCTCGATGGGCTGACGGACGAGAAAAAGAACCTTTTGACTTACTTGTTTGACAAGCACGGCGCTCGTAGCCTTCCATCCACTAATGGGTCCAGCGGAATGGAGAAGCTGGAAAGGGAATTGCGAAGACTAGACACCCGTACTAGCACACCGCTTCGCGGTTCTAACTGAGTTCACTTTATTTACCATCACTACCTGATCTTTGTGGATTCCCACTAGCTTTTCTCCTGGATTCGTTCATCTATGTCTAAAATGCAGTAATAGTACCCTTCATAATAGTAATACAATTGCTACAAAGAATTCTCAAACAACAATTTTCTGGGCTTCTTAATAACGGGTGATTTTGAATACAATGCCGGCCTATATAACATTAGAAGAATTGAGGTCTCAGAAAGATTATTTTGCAATAACTCACATTGATGTGCCACACATGGTTGCCGGATTTCCCATGATAATACTCTCGGACACACCAGCGATGTTATCAGTCTTCCCATACGCAGCTGCGTCAAATAGGTGATCTGTAGTCTTTTCGAACGATGCCAACATAAGGACACTGTCCTTCATTTTTGCTACGCCAAATCGTGTGATACCCAAGACTTCCCCCTGAAAATGAAATCATAAGTCTCCGAACCGAGCACATATGGGGGACTGGACCTTGTAGGTCATGACATCTCCGAGCAGCATCACATGCCGAGGATCGATGATCATGGCATGCGACTTCATGGTGTACTGAATTTCGTTAATTATTGTCTGCCGAGCAGCTTCAATACCCAACACTGCAGCAACTTCAATCACATGATTGGATGATGTTTGCTCGCCGACTATGCCTGCAAGAATTTCAGAATTGCGACCTAAAAAGAAGAATCAAGATACCTTCAGTGATCATACACCTTTGTAACCCGTAACCCTCTACGAGCAGCTCTTTGTCGCCTTTCTTTCCCTTTGCGTCGTCCGTGTCCTTGATGTTGATAACCGCCCTATGAATTGTTGGTACTCCCTACCATTCGGATATCACCAAGGAGGTATTGAAGATATCAGTTTACCGCTAACCTTTACGACTACCTCAGCTAGCCCACGCTTCATTTCACGAAGGCGATAATATTTATCATCTCCATCTACGTAGATTCTGAGCCTGTGTTTGCGAGGAATAATAGTAATAGACTAAATCATCAGTCAGGAATCCGTCGTCGGAAGATGTCAAAACAAGCATTACCTCTTGTTTTATTTTCAACTTCTTCGAGGCTACGATAGCCCATTTCACATCATCGATTGTCAACTCCAGCTTCAGGGGAAAGTTGTGAAAAGGGATGACGAGTCTGACATTAAACTGCTCACTTGGAGTCTCTGGATGGCATCAGCATCAATGATCACTCCGATGTACGTATAATGAGGTGCCCATGCTTCCTCAAACACGCTGGCAATCTAGAGAACATAGAGGTCGTATCACGTCGACGCCCAGGAGTCAAAGAAACCTACATCTCCTAGCAAAGTTTTCTCTAACCGACCTTTGACAATTCGTGCAGACGCCTCACTGTCATTAGCCACTAGTTTGCAGCTGATAATGGGAGTGCTGATGGCCTTCGCTGCGTTAATGATTTCTTTTATGCGGGGCACTCCTAGAGTTACGTTCATAGACGCAACGCCAGCGAAGTGGAAAGTTTTCAATGTCATCTGTGTCCCTGGTTCACCAATTGACTGTGCACCAACGGCACCAACAGTCGAGCCTTTGTAAAGATGGTTAATTTGTGCAAGCATAACTTGAGTTACAAGTTACCGGGTTCAATGCGGGCCTTTACATACTTGACCCAGCAGAGATCAAGAAAATTGCGTAGTTGGCATTCCGTAACCTTGGAAGTGTTATCAATTAAGACCTTATCTGCAGCTACAAAAATGAGATTCATGATTAACCCTCAAGATGAGCAAGTTTCTCACCTGAAGCGCCTAGAGAAATGCCAGTCTCAGCGTCTTCCTTCTCCAATGCTTCGAACATCCCTCTGCAACGACGATTATCCGCCAATTTACGTGCGACATTGGAAAAGATGAAATTGCGAACAGTTTCGAGATATGCTGGTGTGCATTCATTCCTGAACCGTGGAGTAGCCAGTTCATGATCTACAAGAGTCATGATTTCGAAAGGCAAAAGGCCATGACCACTTCGCCCTGTCGACGACTACCAATAGTTAAAACAAAGTTGTGTAAAATCGTTGAAGTGATTACCATAGCGTGTCCCAGAGATCTATCAAGATCTATGGGTTGTGCATCTCCTTCTAAGCATGCTGGATCCAGGCCGTCATCGCCATAGCGGAACTGAACTACACCCCCAGTCGAGTTTCGAACAGACAAATCATATTGAGTCGTCAGATCCTCCAGGGCCTTCATGAGTCGCCTCTGCATGTACCCAGTTTCCGCAGTCTTGACGGCTGTATCGACCAAACCCTCGCGACCGGATATGGCATGGAAAAAAAATTCTGTCGCAACAAGGCCCGAGAAGAAACTATTCCGAACAAAGCCTTTCGATGGAGGTTCCCTTGATTTCTTCGGAAAATGTGGTAAGGAGCGATCTTGGAATCCATCAGGAACACGGTGTCCTGCTATGATTTGTTGACCAACACAAGCGACCATCTGGCACACATTGATAACAGAACCTAACCTTGGTTAGTATTAGAATATTTGGGCCATGATGGACAACACCTTTGGAACCACAAGTTGCCATGATCAGAGGCGCATTATGTCGACTGAGTTCCTTCATACATATTTGGCCCACAGACTCCCGGACCTTTGATAGCACAGATGAAATCATAGCCTCCAAAGTTTGTTCTTGATCACAGCCAGGTTTATTTTCCAACTTGCCTTTCCTAGCAAGAGCAATGAGATCCTGGCAATCTGCGTATGCTTTCTCGACAAGATTTTCCTTCTTACTACGCAGTTCGGGGCCTGGAATGACGTCGCTGATTCCCAATGAAAACCCATAGTTCGCTTTTCAGGTGTAAGCTTAATGAACGCCAGCATAGAATCTAAAAGGGGGACATACTCAAATATCGAGCGGCGAGTTTTGCTAGTCGATTCATCGCAGTTGCGGCTTCATGAGGTCCATAATCGCGCATGATAACCCCAAATATTGATTTTTTTCTCCCACTTCCGATAGTCGCTTTGTCCATGACACCACACATGATTTCACTGTTCACAATAACAAGCCAGCCATCGTTGGGTGAGAGATCTGGTTGAATTTTCGAGATCCATGGGTAATCCTTTGGAGAAGCCATCTCCCAGTTTTGGCACTTCGATTCGACGTTGACCAGGATTTTAGAATCCTTGGTAGGCCGCATAAGAACATTGAATACTTGTTTGCCTGTCCATAGTCGAACAGGTTTCATTATGGTCGGCGGAGGAATGTCAATGTGAATATTTGCATCCGCGAAATAGCAACAGATCTGTGTGAACTGGCGTCTGTCGAAAAACTGGTCCTTCCTTGACAGCAAGAAGGATGCCGTGATGAAATCCTGAATTGCAGCAATTACTGGTTCTCCATTGCGTGGAGTAACGAGATTATGTTTGATGCTCATGAGTTCCAGAGCTTCAGTTCGAGCTTCCTCCGTCTGCGGGATATCTGAAAAATATTATGATATGTAAATAGACCTACTTACACAGTGACGGTACACGCACGTAGATTCATTTCATCTCCATCGAAATCAGCGTTGTATGGTCCACAAACACATTCATTCAATCGAAACGTCCTCCAAGGACGGATTTTAGCCTGAAAGAATGTCAGGAATGCACAAAGGGTATTGTAAGAGCTGATCCTACCCTATGACACATAATGGATAGCTATTGGACAAGCAGAGCCTTTGAGCAGATTCAAACAATATGAATAGAACACAAACCTTATGCAAACTAGGTTGTCGATTAAAAAGCACGATATCTCCATCGATTATATGCCTCTCGACGATATCACCAATGGCCAGTCCATCCGCAATCGCATTCCGATTTCCAAAACGCAGAAATTTCTTGATTTCCCCTCTCGTGACAAAATTGGCACCAGGATGAACGTCTGGTCCATTCCTGACCGCTTGTTTCAGTCCATGAATGTTGTGTGAAGTCACCCGCTCCGGATATGTTAGAATTTTTGCCACCCGTTCTGGGACTGCAACTTCATCGATTCGGAGGTTAGGGTCGGGGGATATGACAGTTCTTGCCGAAAAGTCAACTCGTTTCCCTGACAGATTACCCCGAAAGCGACCTTGTTTTCCTTTCAGACGCTGCACGAAACCCCGTATTGGCTTTTGTCCTGCTTGAGAAGGGACACCTGGCAGTTCAGAGTTGACATACATGGCGACAGCGAGTTGTAAAAATTCCCATTGTTCCTGTAATGCAAAGAGGATTGAGAACTCTTCAAGGCATATGAAACAACATAAGTCACCATGAATTGAGGAGTAGGTGCACCCTTGGCGAGCCCTTGTTTAATCAAAGCGTTCGAGAAGACAATCTCGGTTAACTTGACAGTCAAATCGTCTTCGTTCGATGCCCCGTCCTGTGCAACGGAAGGTCGAATGCAAACCGGGGGAACCGATAGATATTGCCATATGAGTTCCTCCGGACGACCCCAACAAGGCTGTAAACCAAGCAATTCGCAGTCCTAACCTCCTCGTAGGTCCTTTTCAAGTCATCGGTAAAGAAAGGGCAATAATACCTCGTTCGATATTCGCCTAAACAAATCCAGCACCTTCAAAGGGTTTAAATCTTCGTGCACGGCCTTGTTGATGTACATTGCGAGTTCCTTCTGTGACTCGACTGCAGCAGTAAAGCTTAACTTCCATTTTTCCAATTCATCCGCCGTTTTCTTAGCTCGAAATTTATCGTGAATAATTTTTAGAGCGCCAGCCTTTTTAACGACACCATTAGTTGCAGAACAGTATGGACAATACACAACTTTTCTAGCCATGGCGTTAACAGCCTTGGAAAGTGCTTGCCGGTGAACATTTTCGAGATTTGGGCGACGAAAGCGTCTTAAATATTGCCGTCGATCTGTTTCGTCCAAGAGGACACGTGCACACGTCTTTGAAGAAAATCATGAACATAAAAATGAGTCAACAGAGGAATACCGTACTTTGCAAATGACTTGTAGCACGGCGATCGTATGTTTGAAGTAGCCAATGTGAAACACTGGAACGACCAACTTGATGTACGCGTAATGCCCCACACAGTTCACGGAGTTCAACCCACAAGTCTCGCAGGTTGCATTTTTTTCTGTCGTGCCCTGTGATTCTCGGTCAATGTGGTGAATACAAGAACCAAGAAAGCGGTGCGCACCAGTCGCCTATCAAGAACCCCATGTTTGACAGGGAGTCGATCTGTAGGCGTATACAGGTCTCGATGAGTGACTTCAAATTCTGAAATTCTAACTGTATCCTGGGCATTCAGAAGACTGAACTGAAGTTTTTTTCTATTCGAGTATGAGGTTGCATCAATAAAATTCACACATGAGCCAACATACATAACTTTAGGCGCCTGGCTTGAAACGATTTCTTTCATTATGAGTGGTTTGGACGAATGATGGTGTTACTCCAGGTGTATCGTGAAGAAGCGCAACTCCCGGGCCGCTGTTACATAATATGTTGTATTTACTTTCAGGCTTTGGAATATTGAATATTCAGAGTTGTAGTTGGAATTGACTCGCAATTTTCTAGATCTGATCGTCTTTCAAAATTCTGTAACTGGCAGCAAACTGGCAGTTAGAATGTCGAACGATATGTCTGCCTTACTTAAAGTACTTGATCTACGAGTCATGAATGTATCTCCTTCCCAAACCCATAGACAACCCCGACACTATTATCTATCATAACAAAAAAAAAACAACTTTAACGCCGAAGATCCATCTTGGATCCTTCCTCTATTGTACCAGTACCCACCGTTACTTATCCGTCTTTCTTATTATGAACTAAAAAAGGTTACTCCACTTGCATGTAAAAAGACCCATGGCACTGCAAGGGAAAAGAAATCAGAATTAAAGGAATGGTGCAGTGTGACATCTAATCATGCGTAACAATCGCGTCACGCTTGCGCGTCGCCCATAAGTCGTTTCGTCGAGTACATCCACAATGTCCAGAACTACCTACGACAGGTTATTTCTCCCCGTCATACCGATAATATATTTTAACTCTGTCCCAGATACCTAACCGTCTTCTCACCAGAAGGCCGACTCTATCAAGTCGGTAAGCTGATTTCGTACTTTCAAGAAGTTATAAACTCTGATTCGCATATGCATGTATCCACACAGAATATGCATTTAAAGCCATCTCAGGTTCCGGTCACACCTCTATTTCTGTGAGAGGAAAGGACACCTCCGTCGTCATCACCCAACGCAAAGTTCCTGTATGTCTTCATCCATCAGGCATAACTCATTCCATACTCATTACGTCGATAGGACAAGCTCCTTAATGCATCAACGGTTACCCATCTGTTCAGTCTGACACCGACCATTGGATGTGTGATGACCGGTCTACTAGGTATATTCTTTGTCATTCTACTACACTCTCCTCCCATTTCTCACCCCCTTAAATTTGACAGCCGATGCAAGAGCACAGGTCGCCCGCGCCCGCTATGAAGCAGCCGAATTCAGCTACAAAAACGGCTGTGAGATCACCCCCGATGGCCTTGCACGTCGAATGGCCAACATCATTCAAGTATCAACTCAACGCGCTGGAATGAGACCTTTAGGCATTGGTATGCCTCCGTCTCTATCAATTCCACAAAATTTTGACGTGCATGTCAGCTATGATCTTAATTGGCATCGACCTTGAATTTGGACCTCAAATCTTCAAACTCGATCCAGCAGGTTATTTTGTTGGATTCCATGCCACATCCGCCGGTCAGAAACAACAAGAAGCGATGAATCATCTCGAGAAAAAGTGGAAAAAGCTCGATAATGGGAAGGGTGCGGAGGATCCTGTGAAAGCCGGAAAAACGTTGGGAAGGAACGAAGTGATTGAGGTAAATTTCTACTGCATTAAACACGAAATGTGATAGCTGACGAGACCTTTTTAGCTGGCGATCGAAGCAATGTCTACTGTGCATGCTACGGATTACAAGCCTGGTGAGATTGAGATTGGCATTGTGTCAAATAGTGAATTAGAGGATGAGAAAGCTCGTGGAAAGTGGCGAGTAATGAATGAGGCGGAGATAGAGGAGCACTTGTTGGCTTACGCGGAGAGGGATTAGCAAATGTTTCTACAGCTAATACGATGAAGCGCCGCCGCTCTTGAAAGATGATAAGAATAACAAAGGTAGTGAAATTGATGCACACCCACCATGATAGACTCCATTTCGGCATCCGATAATTGGCGTACTTTGGGTTGCCAAAATCGACTTGGTGCCTCCCAAAATTCCTTGTACACGTTAGGGCCACTCGTAGACGACTGTGTCCTATTCAGGAAAGTTAGCTTCAGTTCAGCCGGGGCGGCAGGGTGCGGGTGAGGTGTGTCCACGTCTGACAAGGCGGGTTAGAAGGCAGATGAGTGGAAATTGAAAATACGAACGGTTTGGCGACGACCTCTTTCCCAAGAACTTGATGAGTGGAGTGTGTGCCCTTGCTGAACAACAGCGCAGAGAGGGAAACATGGTGAGAGGAGAGACTCAGGCGTGTGTTTGGCGACATCGCGATGACCAAATAACGCTCGGAGACGCTTAACCATGTCGCATCATCTTTTCTTGCTGTCTCCGTCAGACACACCTTTATACAGCCTCACACACCAGTCGTCGAAACCTGCGGGCGGGGTCACGACGCCACTGGCATCTAATCTACCAACATGGTCTACGAGTGCATTTGCTGGGACACTGACCGCGTTATCTGGAGCGTCGAGCGCAACGCAGCACACGAGCGGCGGGGCGGTGCGCGTAGGGGCTGGCCAAGACAGACATGTGATCCAGATGATAGCGAATGCGAGTCTGGACGTGGTCGAGGATGAGATGCGAAAACAGAACGTGATGTATGTGTTGTGGAATGACAAGCGATTGATGGAGTTGAATGCAGCGATCAGGTATTTCAAGGCGATAGATAAATTCAATGAATGGACGGTGTCTGCGTTTGTGACGCCTGGCAGTAAGAAAGATGGTCATTGTGGCAGAAAAGACATGACAGCCCGACAGACATGAAGTTTGTGCTGCTGCACGAAGGCAAGAACGACGACGGGATCCGGCAGTTCTTCATGGAGGTGTGGGAGCTGTATGTGAAGGTGGGTTGTTCCACGCTGCAGATTGGACGCACTCACAGTCGCAGACGCTCCTGAACCCGTTCCAGACGGCGCACACAGCGATCCGAAGCAATGTGTTCGACACACGGGTGCGTACGAGTGCGCGGAAGTATTTGTGAGGGGTGGCCGGGGGCGTGTGAGGAGTGGTGGACGGATCCGTGTTGGGCGTCGTTGTTGACTCTTCTCCTCCTCTCATCTCTGGCATATCTCTTTCTTGCTTGTACTACTTATAAAACACAAAAACATAACATATTCTTTCTTTCTTCTCTTTCTACCGCCAGAGGAGAGCACGGCAGATCGTCCACCACCGCACTCGCTATTTCGTCCTTCATCCACCGCCCAGCTGTCTTATTCTTTTTCTCTTCTATTCTCTCCGTAATCCACCAGTCGCACCACTACTACCCCAATGTCTACCCCCCACTTTATCCCTAACAACCGTGCCTCTCTTCTCTCTGGTCTCAGGACCGGCGGCGTACGCTCTTCCTCTGCTCCCCACACCGCCGCTCCAGCTGGCTCTTTCAATATCGTCCCCTTCCCTCAGGCCATGCCCACCCATGCCTTTTCAGACGAGGATGAAGGCGATCACATTTACGAGATGCCCCAAAGGCACGTATATAATAACAGGAACTTTCCCACTACCGCTGCCGTCGATGGTCCTACCAACCGTTTTGCTTCCCAGCAGGCTGCTCCCCGTGGGATGAACCCCCTTAGCATCCCCTACTTGTCCACTCCTCAGATGCAGATGCAGATGATACAACTCGAGATGATGAGACTCCAAGTCCGTATCACCTTTCCTTTGATGTTCCATCAGTTTTCTCATCTCATTCCACACATAGGCTATGCAAGCGCAGCAGATTCAAACTGAGATGCTGGCTCAACAAATCCAGCAGCAGCAACAAGCCGCCGCTCAGGCCCGTGAGAGGCGTACCAGCCTAGCTTTCAATCCACCAGCCACAGCCGGACCCATGACCAACAGCTTCGCAGCCTCCAATGGGCCCATGCGTCGCCCAAGTCAGGCCGATTTCCTCCGTGCTCAACTCGGTGTCGGCACCCCTCCAACTGATCATGTCCCAATGACCGCTGCCATTGGTGGCAGATTCGGGGCCCGCTCTACCAGCCTCAACACCCAACCCTCGATTCAGACCGATCAACCGAGCACCCCAAACCCCGCAACCACCATTATTAGTGGTGGTACTTCCTTGGGTAACGCTTCTCCTAACAACGTCCATAACGCTGCTGCTGTGGTCACTCCTTCCAAGTCTGATGCCGCTTCTTCTTGGAGGCGTGGAGGGAACAACAACTCGGTCCTCACTCCTAATCGAGCTGTCAGTTCTGTTTCCAGGTTCGGGCAACGCTCGTCTCCTCCACCAGGTCTCGAATCGTCCCCCGACGCCCATCTCGGGGTTAAATTTAGACCGCAGCCTCTCCGTTTCAACGCTGTAGTCTCTCAGCCGCTGCCAACGGTCACTATCGACACCACGGACTATGAAACCGACGACACACATTCTTGCGGATCATCTGTTAAATCCGCCAAGTCTTCTCCTACGACCCCTCATTCCACATCTTCTCACGAAATGCCTCTCTCGCCGCGCGAGGAGGCGTCCAAGAAGCTCTTTGAAGGACTTGGGATAAGCCGCCCTGTTTCTGCCACTTCATCCGATCAAGGCCGAAACCAACAGGCTCCTACCATCCCAATCATCAGCACCACCCCTCCTGCTCCTGGCCACAGGTTGGTCAGCCAGCCGACAAGGCAGCCCCGTGGGCCGCCTTCGGGTGCTGATGAGTTGGGTCCCAAGAATTTTGCGACTCGAATTCGACGAAGGGCAATTGGTGGTTTGGGCATGCTCATAGGTGCCCGCGACCGTCGTGAGGCTGTTGAGGTTTTCTAATGACCCATTTCCCTTGTTCACTGCGATATCCTCAATGGTCTCTTACGGGACTGCCACGATACCCTTTCGATTGTCATCACTGTTCTTGTGGTTCCCGTCGTTTCTCAATCAGTGTTCCCTCATCTTGTTATTCCCCGACTGGCTGGACATTCCTCTCCCTTCCCCCTTATTTCCTCTCAAAAAAACTGGCGTTTGTAGGACAATGATTGAAAAGCTCTTTTATGTAACTGTTCATTCATAGTGTGTGGTCTTAAGATTCGTCGACAGAGATAGGTTCCATTATCATTTTCTTCGATAAAAGCAAACCCTTATTGTCTGCGTACATCTTTGTCTTTCCTTAATTTTTTTTTGGCAGCCTTGCCTTTTATTTAGCACGCCTGAACACACTGTATTCCATTTTCTGAAGCATTGTTGTGCTCTTCTACCTTTATGCAGAACTTAGCGGTGTTTTCCACCGTTTGTTGTGACATTTATCCACTCCTTCATTCTTTTCAATAGCTGTATTGAGGCCCTGTGCTGCTTAGCTAGCGAATAAATCGAGAAAGAATTGTGCTGTAACCTACACGAACAATAGGACTTTGGGGTCCCCAGCAAGGAACAATACGGAACACAATTACAATTATGGCGGCGTGGCATCTAATCACTTACACCGCTGCCCAACAATAGGCTTCCCATGTTCTTTCCACTCTTCCTGGCTGATCCAAAGTTGGTGGAACGTCCCTAAACTGGCCAGAATGCTACCACCCAGCCAACCTCCGTAACGCCGTTCGATGGGGTTTCCCGGGGCATGTATTTTAGTCTATAAAAGTTGATGTGGTCAATATATAGTTAGACATGCAAGGTGGTTAATACAATACACACATGGGGGAAAGTTCTTGACAGCTCATTCACAAGGCGTTCAACAAACCCTGAGAAGAGACTTCCTCCTCCTGTTAGCACCACATTGCTCACGAGAACCTGTCGTAGTTCTGGGTCACAAGCACGCAAAGCTTCGGTGATCAATGCTGGGATGGTTTTAGGTAGATTGGGGTTGCTAGCCTAGACAGAAGCAAAGAAGACAATGTCGTCTTGTAAGATTATGCTCTTGCGACGAGACCATCGACGAGACTACTGACCTGGAGCGCGGGACTGTGCGCGAAGAGATGCTCTCCGAGCTGGTACCTCTCCATACCGAAATACGCGCTGTAGCCGGTCGGGAATTCGTATTGTCGCGGTGTTCTTTGAGCTATCATTCTATATTAAGGGTGTGTAAGCCAAATCGAAGATACTTAACAGAACAAGTCTTACTGATCATTCCAGCCTTGTTCTGAAACCCCTGCAACGCTTTGCAGCCACTCGTCAAGTTCCCTCGTCTCAGCCCAAGTGCGCCAGGAAGGTGTTGTTCCCTGCATTCTATCCTGTCGAAGAGTGTATTGCGGCAGTTGACCTGGATCTACGATCTACGGAGGGAATCATTCATGGTCTAACGGATTGAACGAAAATACTGACCGTTTTGTTACCAATAAGTTGGTGGGGTATCAGTTCGACGCCTCTCCTGTGTTGTGTTGGAGTAGCAAGGATGTGGCGCGCATGAGCTTGGATGAGCATTGGTAGTGCAGAATAGGAGAGACCTGATAATAAATGGATGAGAAAAGTTACAGGCATCTTGGAAAAAATATCAAGAACCTTTTCGGAGGACAAAACCATCTACAACAGGTGTAACGCTCGCCATTGACTGTCCAATGTCTACGACTAAAGCAGAGCCTTTACCAGCCGCAAAGCTGTAAAAATTAAAATAAGTTAAAGCCTTAGCAAGTACAAACTGGGTGACAAACGCGTTCAAGACTCCAGTATTGGCAATGTAGAATGCAGGGACATTAAATTCTTCGAACATAATTTCAGCCATTCTCTCGCGATTAGCTTGTGTATTCCATGACGGTTCTGTTACCAAAATCGGATGGTCGGATGGGCTACAACGCATGACTTTAATCAATGCATGCTCGATAAGATGTGGTATTGGCTCGAAGTCCTGGACTACGAAAGGAAGTCAATAGGTAGCCAAAAATAATAATAAAAATAAGTACTCACTGAGTCCTTCAACAACTGGATTAGAAACTTCCATGCCCTCTCTCCATATTGAAGGTCCAGATGAGCCAACATAAATTTTGCTAAACTTTGGTATGACTCTCGCCTCTCCATTTTCAGCAGTGTCCGTCATCGATGCATCTCCATCTCGGGAGTCTCTATGGAATCCATAGGAAGTCGGAATGACTGCCTTGGGAGTGTCGTCTCCAGCATATCCAGCTCGCAACGATGATGTGCCAATATCCACGACCAGGGCTGAAACCTCATCTTCGTGATTCCAATGAAGGCGCGTCAGTTGCCAATTGAGATTAGAAAGCAAACCTCCTCACCTCCGCCGTAGTTAACCATGGGTACACAGTATATTTGATACACGCTATGCGTTCATGCAACAGTCGCTATTCTGATACCCGGCCGGCTTGCCGATATTAGGTAATATTCTGCGGCGGGCCAACCGGGCCTGGCCCTGTACGAACAGAAATAATATACGCTGGGGCAGGCGGCGGTGAGGATGTCAACCGATATATGAGAATAAGTATTCAAGCTGATACATAATGTTCAGGAGCTGCTGCAATATCCCTCGCTGGAGATGAACTTTCTATAAAAAAATGTTCTCCTCAGCAATGGTTTTCGGCTTATTTTATCACTCTAATAGATCCACATAAATGTACGTCAACTCTCAGGCGTTGCTTTCAAAAATTTACGCTCCTGTTTTTCAGATATCAAACGGATGCCGGAGAATATTGAGGCACAGCTGAGAGGTCTATTTTATGTGATTTATTGAAAATTGTATCACGAGTAGCTCATCAACTTCACCAACGAAGTTTCTTGTTCGATCGCGTGTGGCTATCATCCTGTAAGTGCCTCATTCGGGTCGACCACTGGGATAAAGTCCTTCGGCATGCCTCTAAGCCCAACGCGGAACCAAGCTGGCTCCTGCCTCATCGTCTTAGGATTGTTTAGACAATCTCTACACTCCTCGTGGTAAGCCTTATCGTCCACGACGCGATCCATCACTTCGGTCTCGTCGTTGCACGCCATGAGTATCAGAATGTGGTCTTCCCCGATACGTCTAGCTTGTGGTCTAGCAGGACTGAAATCACAAGTTCGAATAACTCTGCCTTAGACCATTGAAAAGGGGATTGCTTACTTATAACGATAGTCATACCCTTTGATCTTCCACCGGGGGTAAACCCGGCCGGCGACGAATTTGGGCAATTGGAGCAGCCATACTTTCAGTGGTGGCTCTTCGTCATTGATTTCCAATGTCTGGAAGAGCTCAACGCTGGGTAAAATCCATCCAAAGCCATAGGCAGGTGTGGGCAACGAGAGTCTCGTCTTATCAGTGACTCCACGCCTGGCTGGCCTGTCACCGTTCATGTATACTTCAGGGAATAAGCGCCTAGGGATTTGTCAGTCGGCTTGCAAGGTTGTTTTTAATGGACACGCACGTTGCCACAGTCATGGTCAACTGCAGAAAGTTGAAACAATGTTGAAGTTTACCGTGACAAGAACTATCATTTGACACTGTGACAGTGACAGAATCCGATTGTAAAAACTTTTAACTATACGATTATCTTCCCTTACGGGATCCAACCATGATCGAGTCGCTTTTCATTGCCATTGTGCTTTCACTGGCAGTAATTAGCTCCATGATGTTTAATCCGCGACGTTTAGAAGCAATTGGCTACTCCCTGAGCGTTTTATTCCTCCAAGTACTTATCGCTGGCCATGAAGACGTCTTCTTCATATGTCCCCAATTCCCAATCTATGTATCGTCTCTAGATACAAACCTCGATCCGGACAACACGATGCCAGATTCTCAAGCAAGAGGAGTCTATGTTGACACGGCCTTGTTATTGGCTCGTTGCACGCGTGTACGAAACGCCACTGGTTCAATCAGTGATGCCTTTCGTAAGGCTTATGAAAATCGCGATTTCGACCTCTTCAGTAAACTTGACATCACGAGTTTGGAGATTCCTGTCCTGGAGGAAAGGAAAAGAGGCCCCACCCGTCACCCCAAGGACCTCGAGGAATACTACCAGTCGATTTTTTCTGCCCTTGACGCTGCTCAGACACAAGTCTCTACTCAAGCAGCACTTCTTTTTTCGTCACCCCGATTTTCAGATCAGGACCTGGTTATTTTACTCGCTACTACGGGCGAATATTACCGTCTCGCCGTCCTTCGGCGGGACCACACCGCGCTTTTGCTTGTGCCAAGCGGTTTTCACATCGACGAACTCATCGAGGCACATAACACTCCTGATTTGGGAGACAATACCGAGGAACTTTATGGGCCACTTATCAAGTGTTTGACCATTAAGGAAGAAAGACACGACCTCGAAAGGAAGCGGAAGGAACAAGAAATAAAGCGACAGGATAGGGCTCGCTGAAGCTCGAGCGGCTCGCGAAAAGGCCCTACCTAACCTCGAGGCCCTTGCACGTCAGCGATCCCGATTTATCCTCAATGCTGGTCCTCCACCATATCCAGATGGGATGATTGAAAGATTACATGAACTCTCCGATTCTCATGACAGTCAATACCAACGATATCCTGCTTTCTTTGAGCCAGAACCGCTTCCGTGTGAGAGCGTCGACACTCTCGCCCAGCTCAGGGATCCGAATGAAAACGATTGTGTTGTCTTCACTGGCGTGATACGCGTTGGGAGCTCAGTGTCGGACAAGTTTGTTGGGATGATTCAGGCTTACATCTCCAAAATGGCCCACGCCGAAAGGGAACGTAGGAACCTCTGTGTCTTCCCTACAAAAATTCCCAACAACAGACCATAGATCGATTGAAAATCACGGGTCGTGGATCACTGTGGATGTTTGAATGATTTCTGGTTATCGATTTGAAGAACCAAATAAGAACTTAGTACTACTCTTTTGTAAGACTTGTGGATTGAAATATGTACTGCTCTCTATATTCAACACTCGAGCTGGCTTCGATGA
>Ga0307517_10002622_pt1 | contig 28654 bp, 15 predicted proteins | sample 23_EM_MG_FD_194515 | JGI IMG/M metagenome (GOLD analysis project Ga0307517, IMG submission 194515) | Populus trichocarpa ectomycorrhiza microbial communities from riparian zone in the Pacific Northwest, United States - 23_EM | ecosystem: Host-associated > Plants > Roots > Unclassified | place... | reverse complement strand
CGGGGGCCGCCCCCCCCCCTTGCCTGGCCGCGATGATGATTTGAAATGGGATTTTTAAGCTACAGTAGATCATTTTGGATTGAAATCGTGCCCATGAATTTCATCTTGCAAAATATCCTCCGCTTTGGTTTTGATGCAGTAAGGATTTGTGGTATCATACTAGCTTGTGGTTTTTTCTCTCGGTATCATGGTTAATAATATTATTATTTAGTTGCATAATATTATGATACTTTGTTGAATTTTCAATTTATTGAGTTTGACCTCTACTGCACAACACTTGTGATATGTATAAAGAACTGTGACTGTCCATCTACTTACTCGACAGGGATGAAATACCATAACATAGCTAAGCGCTTAAAGAACGGTGGACCCGAGCGATGAGAAGGAGAGTAGACTTCGCTGGGGGGGGGGGTGCAATATGCTGGGGGGATCAATCCACAATTACCCCTGTATGATAATACCAAGGGTGCGGCGCTTTGGGTTTGCTGTTTTTGCGTTTTTTTGGGTAAAATTCCAGAAATAACCGCCGTGAAGGATTAGAGTAATTAGGTGCTGTTGGCCAGATATTATATTATATCATAGATGACTGGAAGCAAGCACTCCCCGAGTTCAATCGATTTTTGACAAGTTGTTCTTGAACAGTCTAAATTTATTATGTGATGCCCGCTAAGAGAGTCATACGGGACGGGATGAAAAGCTTGTCTGGTGCCTGGCGGGGTGACCGTTTCACTAAGTTTGGTTTCACATTTTTCTGCTAGTATTCTTCACGTATTTTTTATATGATAGTATGATAAGTTAGATCTTAACTGTGGGAATATATATATATAAAATTTGCTTTTTTTTTGTTAAAATTTTATTACAACACACAAGTGTCATACCCATCATACGGTATCATACTAGTTTCCACGATATTATACACTATATTATTGTCTCCAATTGGACTTGTCTTGGTTTTCACCCCACCTTTGCCTGCCATTTACAACAGCGTGATCTTGCGCATTTCTAAGATTGACGGTTGGTTGCTTTATTCGATGGTTCACCGGCCGATTGTGTGTGTGTGGGGGGGGGGGGGGGGTGTGCTTGGCGTCTTCCGGAGTTGGTCTGTGTGGTGGAAGTTGGTGACCGGATAGACAAGCGGTTGAGGTTCCTGTGCTCACGACTATCAGAGGGGAAAAATGATTCAATTTGGAAGGTTATAATATTAAGAGGGGTATGATAGAAAAGCTTTGACATCTCGAACCCCTGTCCCTCATATCACTAACCTCCACTCCCCGAGTACTGTGCTCCTGATTTGGCCCCTCCCATTGATACATACTGTAATCTCGAATAACTCCTTCCGACGGGCCTCCTAACCTTGGGAGTGGCCCGCCCTATGGCTAGCTGCCTCCCCTGGGAGAGCATGTCTCCGGGCACCCTTGCGGTCGAAATCATCTATTACCATTGGTCCATTTTTGATATCTTCCATTGAAACATAAGAGGTACGGGTATCAGCCAGCATAGCGCTAGAACTGATGGGGAATTGGGTAACTTATGCAATAACTTCTCCTGACTACCGTAGGCAATGTTCCTTTAGTCGGGAAAACCCTTTCCCGTTTGGTGAACCGGGAAGACCTTTGAACCAATAACTTGCACACAAAGCATGCACAAGTTTTTCACACTCTCTTTTCGAATTTGGAGTGGGGGGTTCATTTCCGTAGAGTACGGCGTAGGAGGCCTTACATCTTGCTGTGGGCAGTGTGCGGGGAAACTTATATATGTACTGTAGGTGGGGAGTGACAGGCTCTTGAACGGAGATTTTCCTACCGCGAACAGAAATTTCTACCCAGCTAGCGGCTTTTTGGATAGACTTCAAGCTTGTATTTTTCTGCTTCTATTGGTTCGCTCTTATCTGTCTTTACTGATTGATGTAATCCCATCTGATAGTTGTTGGGGTAAGATAGTTAGTTTGGGGCACAACCGGCAGAAGAGTAATAGCTATTGCTTTGTGGGTTTTTCATATTTTGTGTGCTGAGTGCAATCTCTACCTATATTTAGTCTACAACTAGTCGGTCGAGGGCTACTCGTCAAACATCTCTGCTCCAACGCCATCCAAGAGCTTTCCTCGGAGTCTGCTGCCAGCGTAAACTAGCTAGTTGCCATCATTTAGCCATCTAATGATCTAGAGCGGTCAGTCCTAACCATTGCCCGAGCTATGGGCCCACAGTCCGGTCAGCCCGGCAGCGGTTTTAGGGAGCCTGGGTTAGTCTGGTCGAAATCATTGGCCACCTCCAAAGGCGAACGGAGCCCAGGCAACATCAGATCAAATCTGGAAGCGACCCGGGTCAATGCTGCCGGGTGAATAAGCAATGACCACACGTGCCACTGTATTCCTAGACTGTCAACAGAGACAGAGCGAGTGTTTGGTAAGAAAGCTCATTACCCTTGCTCCTAAACACCTTCTATAACCAAGTATAGATACGGGCTTCGGTGGTGGTAACGGTTCTCCCATTCCAATTTCCGGTCTATCGAATTGTCTCACTAACGATGCTATCGAGGTAGTGGAATGCTTGGGGTCATGGACAAATGGCAGCTTTGCTGGATGCAGTAAAATTAGATCGCATAGAGGTAATTCTTAAAGGATTATAGATATAGTATGTTGTGAACGACTAGCCCTGTTTAATAATAAATTCCTTCCAAGTGAGCAAGCACAGGCCATCACCCAGAAAATTTGGCTCGTGGGTGACCCATGCTTGACACAGCTTTGGTTTTGAGAGGCTACTTTCCTACGGTTGGACACGGTCGTCACTGAAAAAGCCTGGTCGGTCAGGCTGTATCCAAAGATGGACTGACTGCCCTCCTGGGTTCAGGGTGCCTATCTTTCTAAATGGAACACCATATGGTGCTCACCAACTCCCTAGAAACGCACTTAGTGCTCGCCGTGAGCTGGGCCTGCCAAGGCCTCAGCCCAGCGCTTCTATAGACCTCTCCCCTAAGGTGAAGAAGGAAGACGGAACGGCCGAGGAGCAAAAGTTTCTGTCATGTGTACTAGCAATGTTAGGATGTAAAGCTAGTAAATCCTGGATGGAGCACCACTTCGTTCCCACCATGCATTCTAGCCTTTATGTGGTCCGAGATCTGCTGAACGCCCTGGCTGCAGGGGTGATATAATGGGGTAATATGAGCTCAGGTACTTTACAATTAAATTCCAAGATTTTTATGCGCTCTAGGACTAGCCGGAAGCGCGCCAACTGAAATAAAACTCTTAATCGGAATAGTTTCCTGTATGATACTTTTATTGTCTCGACTTCATTCCTGTGGGCCTTCATGGGCTAGAACTGCCAAGAGCCCTGGACGGGAGGGCAAAATAAGGTCCGTTCCCGTCTTGGGAACCCCAGGGCGGCGGGGCCTACAACATAAGGAAAATTGGCGTGGGGCACTGAGGGGCGCTGCCAGGTGAAGTTTTTCGTGCCATTCAATAATTTCATGTGCGAAGCGGAAGTATAGAGCTATGTGTAGTAAAAAGAAGCGCTTTATTCTATTCTAACCGCTGGAGGGAATAGGCCCTTATATGGGTAATGTCCCTCCCAATATCCCATGATTAGAAGGAAAAAAATAATACATCGGAAATATGGTAGACCCTGAAAATAATCGTGAAGCGCGAAATCCGTCCCCATGATTCCCGATCGCTTCATTCGCAAGAACCTGCTGTAAAGGAGGCCTTTCACACAATCAACCATTGTGATACTACAAACTTCGGCGTCCGTGATAGCCGTTAAGTTGCATTTCCGTCTCCGTCTCCATCAATGGGGAGCCGAGTTACGGCAGACGGGGGGGGAAAGCGAGTGACAAGGAAGAATACCAAAAACAAATGGGGGAATACGGTAATAAACATAAGGCAGATGCATAAGATAAAGAATTCAAAAACTATAGGAAACGGGTGGGTGATCCCGGGTGCCTTTCGGGACTGGGGGGCCTGTAGGGCGCGGCGGGGACGGCTAGTATGACACATTTCCCCAGGGGAACGGTGGGGGCTTGGTAGTTCGCTGCGGGTTGCAGGTCAAGTTTGGACAAGGACTGGGCGGAACGAAACAGCGTCGTCCACCGCCGTCCGCCTTTGGGACTGACGGGCTGCCCCGTTGAGAACACTGCGAGCACTGAGCGCATTTACGCCCCTAGCGGTCTATCCTAATTCCTCCCTTCCTTCCCAATAACGACTACCCTCTCATTCTGCTAAATCCTAATTCCGAATCACCGCTTCTAGTCACCAACCATAGCCTCCCAGTGCCGAGCCTCGACACCACTCATCAAGACCTCAATGGCCGATACCCATATGCTCCTAAGCTTCTAGTAATCATTCCTGATTTTTGATATTGCAACTGCCATTACTATATTGCGGATGCTCAGTGCTTGGTCGGGCATTGGGTTTTTGTGAAGTATCCTGGTGTGAAAGCGAGCAAGATCACCAGGCAGGGTGGAAGCAGTGTCGGAAAATTACCTGTCCGAGCTATCAAGACTTGCTATAATATCGAGGAGAGAAGCCCAAAAGAATGCCCTGTTGGCAGATGGCTCAGGGAGATTGCTCAAGTGATGTAGGGGTCCGGGCTTCCCCTATTCTAATTCGAGTCCTTTGATGCCATGATATATAACACGGGGAATGTCTACAGTAGTAGTGTTCACCTCATCCTCCTCGTTTAGCCATCTGACGATTGGGTGCAGATCAAGCACTCTTTGGATTTTGGCCTAGGGATGACTTGTAACCGAGATTTCCAACAGTGGATTGGAGCTTGCCGATTGCGCAAGAGTAGTCAAATAACAATATGGCGGAGCTAAAATCAGTTCCGTTGGATGTAAAAAGTGCTGTTCGCTGTCGTGACATGAGAGAAAGCTGAGAAGAAAATGTGCAGTGCAGTACATGCCGACTAGTACTACCTCGCTTTACTAAGAAAAAAAGCTATGTATGATATACAAGGCAATAAATAGGGAGAGGGGCAACAGCTGTCTTCCTAAGGTAGAAGGCACAAAAAAAACTTTTACTCTTTTTTTATTTTTTATTTTATATCTTTTCACATTTCTTTCTTTGCCAACCCCCCTCCCATTCGCTTCTGCTACCCGCCGATCGCCAACCATTAAAGGTCTAGAGTCGGATTCTACCTCCTCGTAGCAGGATTGATAAATCCCACAGCCCTATTGATGAGGGCCAAGTTCTTCAATCTCCCAGTTCCCATAGGGCAGGATCTTTTTAGTTCTCCTGCCCTACATGACGGATCGTTCAATAATAACTGATTGTCAGCATGGATTGAACTCCTGGGCTCCCGCTAAATGCGACAGGAGTATTAACCACTGCGCCAGCTAGGTATTTCATGAAAGGTCAACTTGGGAACTAATATTTATCCTACTGGAAGCCTGATTTTGGGATTTTAATGGTAGATTTCAACGGAGGTGTTTCTTACTCCTTAGGTGTTTAATGAGAGATTCTCAGTGGTTTAAAACAGAATCAGTGCTTTGTGCGCCTGTTACTCTGGTACCATACGGCTAGCAAAGCCCCACTCAAGACCTCGAGCCTCCCTACCTGCTTGCATATGTGTTATCTCACTATAGTCTTCTGCTCGTTCTAGTGTTTTGTGGAGGTTTTCTTTTCTCTCTTGCTTGCATTCCGCCCGGCTTTCTAGGGATGCCCCATTTCTACTGGGCGGGGGGGTTCCCTCCCAGCAAGCAAGTAAGCATTGTGGTATAGATTAGTCGTATTTTGGGATAGAACATTTAGATACGACGTACAGTACATATTAGATCACTACTCTAGTTTCCCTACTCTAGCCTAATCTAAATTAAAGACATAGCGTAAGAGTGAGTAGCAGTATTCTTGAATATCCCAGTATCCAACAAATTGGCACCCTCCCAAGACGTCTACCACACAAATTACATCGAGGCACGCTCTCTTAGATACTGCTATAACCAAAGTATTCCATAATGCATCAGCCTCCTCAGTTAACATCTTGATTTTGGTCTTAAACGCTTCCTCTGGGCGGATACAAAGAGACCTTCTCCGCCCAGAAAAGCTGATGTAGTACGGGAAAGAGAGCGAAGGTTGGGCTCCACTATTCCTCTCTCTCACTTTTAAAAAGAGAAGCAGCAAACAACACTATCTATCTGGCTTCGCAAGGGATGAAGCAATGACGGATTTTCCACAACCTAAGCGGGCCAGCAGCCAGAGGGGACCTGGTATCTGTTTTCCCAGCCAGTCCTCATACATCTGATGTACTGGCCCACGAACACGATTACGCTAAAACTGGGATCCAGACCTATATCGGCATTGCGAACTTTCGGCATAGTTCTGAGACAGGTGCGTTGGTGTAGTGGTAACTAGCGGTGTCAAAGTAGTTGATGTCATTAGAGAGCGCGGTGTACCAGGGTTGCTATGGGTAGAGGCTATTGCTCAAAGTGTAGTACCATCGCTGTTGACATTGACTATTGGAAACATGAGTGCGAGGATACACAGTGTTCGCAACGGGGCAGTCTGCACGTCCTAAGGGCGTTTTCGAACGAGTACGGACTCCGGATTGTAGTCTGTCCTGTGCTGGCGGAAGTTTCACCCAGGCCTTTGGGGGAAAGGTCGGGGAAGGCGACAGGGCTTGCTGGAGGTCTGTACAATATCATAGGATGAGGGAACCTGAGGGGTACCGGGGGGACTCGTCAGCGGGGCCTGTAAGGCTCATGGCAACTAACTTTAGGAATGGTCAGCAAGGCTTGTTCCAAGCCTCGCAATGGGCCGGCCCGGGCCGCAAATTCTTAAGCCCGGCCCAAACCCGGCCCAAACCATGGCGGGCCCGACCCGAACCCGACCCGACCCAAAAAAGCCCGGGCTGCCCAAACAGCCCAAACTATTCATGAACAGGAATTAATCCAATTCTATTTAAAGATGTTAACTATTTTAACTTTAGTACTTGAGAGACTTTCAAGCTGCATTGATTCTAGGAAAAACAAGTGATTAGAGTTGAATGAGAGTCACCATGACGTGAATGATGGAAAAGAAAAGAAACTGATATTGATGGTTCAGTATCAAGACTTGCGATATTCCGAAATCTTGAAAAAAGATGTTCCTCAACGGAGATCACTTGTCAAGAATCAAAGTTCAGCTACGTGACTGGGATGAAAAGGGGTAATTAAAAATGTGAGGCTGAAAATTTCTCAACAAAATACTAGCTTGGCGATGACACAAGTCCTAGGTTCGCAGCAACTTTGGAGGATATGAGTGATATCTTGTGATTTGATAAACAAAAGTGACAATTCTTCGGGCTTTATTTCGGGCTTTTTCGGGCTACCCGGGCTTGCCACTTGGGCGACCCGACCAGGCCCAAACCCCTTGACCCCCTGCCCGGCCAACCCGACCCGATCTAACCCCGGGCCCAATTGCGAGGCTTGGCTTGTTCGCTACTATTTGCAAGCATTGGTATCCGCTCGCCAGTAAATTCCCACAGCGCCGGTACCAGTAAACAAGTTTCTAGCCTATTATGGACCTCATCGTGAAAGAAGGTGCAAGGCGTAATTCATTATTTTCGCTCAACTAACACATGTGCAGTCAGTCGTTCCTTAAATATCAAAAGCAATAGAGAAGTGAGGAAAGAGGGTAGGTGTATCAAGTACCGAGGGCAGATACATATTGTGGTCCATATAGGTCGGTCCGCTGTCCCCCATGGTGCCTTCTCGTCATTGTTTCTAAAATTCCAAGTCCATAGACCTCGTAGCCCCCCATATCTCACACAAATCCCTATAGATCCTCATCGACCTTAGCAGCCCTTCGTAAAAGGGAGTATTAGCCGGCTGCCCTCAGCTGCAGTCTTTGCGGTGTTGTAAAATAATGCTTCATCCTGTCGGTCCCGCAGCCCTTGCCAAAGCCCACTGCCCTGAGACTGGGGGGGCAGAAGGACTGTAAATTGCGGTTCCGTCCGCCAAGAATTCTTGGGAGTCTCCCCGTGTGGCCTCAAGGGCCTCTAGACCGTTTCAAACGTTAAGCATCTAAAACGGATACTCCAAGTGCATGTCGTTAGGTAAGGTCCTTAGAGTGCATATTTAGTCCTTGATTGTATCTATGATCGGTGGATACTTAAGTTGTGCAAAGCTGTGCATTGGTAACTAAGGAATTGAAGGTTGGCATTTGTGGAGGCAGTTCTTGACTACTGTTGAAAGAGACTGGAGGGCAGTGAACCCGGGGGCCCAGTTCGTCCGTCTTCGGGTCCGGAAGGGACCGCAGTACCTGAAAAGACCCCCGTGACAGACGGGCTGGGACTGCAACTGCCTTGGGTTGTGGGGCCTGTCTCGCCGTACAGGTGACGGATGAGCCCTGTAGGCAATCGGCTGGGACTACAGGTGTCTTCCGGGATTTACCGATCAGTGGAGGACTTCAGGGACCTGCTGTCACCCTCTTTGACTGTAGTCTTTCGTAGGGAACTAACATTCTTGTCCTTCACCTTGAGACAGATGCCCGGATCCAGGGCCCAAGTCCGGGGTCCCACTGGGCTTCTGTGACACTTGGGATCACTACTGAAGGGTTGGGGAACCTGGAGACTGCCTTCTCTCAAGAGCGCAAAATAGCGCATGCGGAACTCTGCAGCACAGCTAATCCTTACTACTAAATGGTCGTTCGAGCATATCAGGGATTGGCACTGGTAACCTTTAATCTGATCTGTAAGTTCTATGTATATATCCAAACTCGCAGACAGATATATCTTCCTAAACACCCAGACCAGGACCCACACACAAGAGGTGGTTTTTAGTTTGCGCCAGCTTCGTATGTTTCCAGGACAAGAGGGTTGGGTTTTATGCCTTACCGACTCGGCGGTTCCAAAAGTACCTGGGGATCGTGACGCTGGGACACCCAGATTAGCGGTTCCCAGCGACTCCGCGCCCACAGATTACCAGTTATTTACTTTTGAAATTAGCAAGTACTGATAAGGAGTGAGAAGACATGACCTCGGAAATCATCCCGGAAAAGGGCGGGAAAAGAGAAGGTTACCCGGAGTAAACACGGTAGCCCCCTTCAACCTGTCTCCCAATTTTTTTTTTGAATATCCAAGGTCCAAGGAGGATCAACTGGGGCTTTCCTCCCTCTCCTTTCTAATATATTTAGATAGCTTGTGCTTTGTGAACTGGCCGACGATTTATAGTGCGGGCCAGTTGCCCAAATCGTGGATAGGAGTATATAGTACCTTAAAGGGCTAAGGTGGGCTCCTGGGGATCCCAAGAGAGTTGGAAAAAACTGGTCTGTTGGTAGCTGGCCCGACAACACTGTTGGAGAATTCTGATTTTAGGCTGCTCACCACATACATACTTTCGTTCCTGCATAAAGCGAAACACATTTACGCTATTGTTAACACAATGGTTGCTTCGACAGCGTTCCACCATTGTTAGCTTCTTACGATCGAATGTCACCACCTTGCATACCTGATGCGACACGATCAAACACCGATCGCTGGACGACGAAACACGAACGACAGTCAATAGCCGAACATCTACGATACCTGCGGCCATCAACACGATCCGAGGCATCCAGCATAACTGCACCCTCGGCCAAACAGCTCTTACCTCGGATCTGTCTTCGCGAAGCGAAACAGAAGGACGACCGACACATGGAAAGTGAGAGAAGAATCCGGCATGCGCAGGAAGTATGCCGGGGAGGAAGGTACTCTGCAGATAAGGATATAACGCAGCCTGTTCTTCCCTTTGTTCGTTTTAGTTAGTTCATCTCATACTCATCATATCTTTCTCTCACGGTTCTACGGTCTTGTCTTGTCAAAGTCATTCGTTCTCGCATACGATCTCTTTACTCTTTATTGTTCTCTGATATCTCTTGTCTATTATCGTTGTTCGTATCAATACAAGTTTTGTGCCGTTCGGTAACTTAGGATTGGATCCACTGCGCCTAACCACCCAAGTAATTGTTCAAAAAACACCCACTCCAGAAAATATAGAGGCCTCGCGGGAAGCTCCCTTTTGTGCTTCCTATCAGGGAAGACATATCTATCCACACTGGATGCTTTGGCCCTTTCGTTTTCCTCTTATTCTACCTGTTTTGCGGAGCCTTCCACATTTACTTCCCCGTTCGTAGGGAAGAGGGGAGAGCGCAAAAGGAAGAAAGGTGTGCAACAGATATGATTGAATCTTCTAGATCATTACATTTGTCATTTCATTGAATAGGACATATATGACAACCTCTATGAGTCATGGTAACCCCAATGGTATTGATCAACAGTACCGTAGATAAAGGTAACTTGGAAGAATTCAACAGTATAAGTTGTTGGATTGCATATGGGGCATGCGGCTATGTGGTCATGAGATACGCAGTTTCACGGATATACTGATATGCGGATAAGTAGACATGTGGTTAGGAGATATACGGTCATCGAGCATGTGGCTTTGTTGTGCACGGCGACAAGGTACTTGGGAGTGGGTAGTTGTTTTCACATCCTATACTTCTAGGGATAATATGCTGGTTTTTGGTTTTGCTGATATCCATTGCCATCAGGATTAGGTATTGGGTATTTGGTTTCATGTTCCCCTCGTGCCCCTTGTCCTTAGCCATACGGAAGTTGGCATACTGGCAGGGCATAGGCTTTTTAGGGATCACGGAGGATCATGGGATATCGGGACCCTTCTAGATTGCTTGAGATCTCTAGGGTTCAGGATTTGTCAGCTTATTGTGTTTATTTATAGTTCGTTGAGTTTTGAGAGTTTGGCGGTGTTTTTAGTTAGATGGAGAGATATATCTCTTGGCTTGTCCTTAACTATTAGAGGGAGCAGCTAGCTACTTTAGTCCACCGTTCTTCCGTGTTCTGCTGCGCTTAGAGCCTGATGCGATAACACTTTTGTTTTTTCCTCTTTTCGTCTTTCTTTAGGCTCCAAGGTTAAGATAGCTAAGGTTGCAGTTTCAGTGAGTAATATTATGAGAGGATATTTGGTTACCAGTGTGAGGGAGAGCTCGCATATACTGAAGTTAGAGCGATACCACTAGGAACTATCCAGCCCAGCTACATAATATCTTTCGATACTGGGCGGCTTGGCCTTAGCCTCACGGCCAGAAAGAATGCCGTAGCTATGATAGGTGTTTTTACTGCCCAAAAAGAACAGTCACCGGCGGGTATGCTAGGTGCCCTACTTGAACAAGCTGTGACCAAGCTAGAGGACTAGAAAAGGTTATTGGTGGACGGGGACCCCCACTCCCGGATATAGTGAGGATCCTGCAAGCAAGCACTTCTGGAAAGCGTACACCCATACACACCGACGCTCTGGATGAATGTGCGGAAGGATATTTGATTCACTAAATCACATCCTATGAAAGACCCGAATGTTCGCGACTAGGAGACCATACTCTCGAGCCGAAATCTAGAAGCGTCTTTCTGCAAATGTAACGACTATACGATTCCCGCCAAACTACCTCCATAGTGAAAACCAAGCACCATCGTACCTTAGTTAACTAGTACTACCTCGCTTTAATAAGAAAAAAAGCTATGTATACAAGGCAATAAATAGGTAGAGGGGCAACAGCTGCCTTCCCAAGGTAAAAGAAGCATTTTATATATATATATATATTTATTTTCTATTCTTACTTTTATATATTTTATTGTTTTTTTATTATTTCTTCCTACGCCAGCCCCCCTCCCATTCGCTTCTGCTACCCGCCGATCGCCAACCATTAAAGGTCTAGAGTCGGATTCTACCTCCTCGTAGCAGGATTGATAAACCCCATAGCCCTATTGATGAGGGCTAAGTTCTTCAATCTCCCAGTCCCCATAGGGCAGGATCTTTTTAATTCTCCTGCCCTACATGACGGATCGTTCAATAATAACTGATTGTCAGCATGGATTGAACTCCTGAGCTCCCGCTAAATGCGACAGGAGTATTAACCACTGCGCCAGCTAGGTATTTCATGAAAGGTCAACTTGGGAACTAATATTTATCCTACTGGGAGCCCGATTTTGGGATTTTAATGGTAGATTTCAACGGAGGTGTTTAATGAGAGATTTTCAGTGATTTAAAACAGAATCAGTGCTTTGTGCGCTTGTTACTCTAGTACGATACGGCTAGCAAAGCCCCACTCGAGGCCTCGAGCCTCCCTACTTGCTCCCATATGTGTTATCTCACTATAGTCTTCTACTCGTTCTAGCGTTTTGTGGAGGTTTCTTTTCTTTTCTTTTCTTTTCTTTCTTTCTTTCTTTCTTTCTTGCCTGTATTCCGCCCGGCTTTCTAGGGATGCCTCATTTCTGATGGGCAGGGGGGTTCCCTCCCAGCAAGCAAGTAAGCATTGTGGTATAAATTTGATCGTATTTTGGGATAGAACATTCAGATACGACGTACAGTACATGTATAGACTGCTGGTTTTTACCTCGCTTTTCATGAGTGTCAGTAATGCTTGTGCTTTATACTTTTTTCTCTATACTAAACGGCTCCCACATCTATACCCTTAGGTGCAGGAGAGGGGAAGGGGGGGGTTCCCTAGAAAGAAAAGAGAAATGGATAACAAACGCGCGAAGAGGATTTACAACCAGGGCACAACAATAAAAGTAATTACAATGGAGGTTTCAAGTCATATTGGTAGACCTGGGGGCTGCGGTAGGGAGACGATTCCAGCGTGGCGGGGGTGAGTAGGCCTCCCGGGTAGTGCTTGGCAGTCTTTATCCAGTTTATTGGGATCAAGGTCATCCTTTCCAAGTAACATTTTCACTACTCTCTCGTGCCTATTCCGAGCAACACAGTAGAGGGGCGTTTGGCTGTCTTTATCTGGTGGGTTGGGTTTGACGTGGTCACGTCTGAAGAGTATTTTCACCAAACTCTCGTGCCCATTGCAAGCAGACCACTAGCTTGATGCCCGGCCGTGCACATCCGGTTTGTTAGGATTGATGCCGCCACATATGAGTAGTATTCCCATCACTCCTTCTCACCCGTTCTCGGAGGGAGCAACGTAGTGGTGTACGGCTATTGCTACCTGGCCTGTAGGGGCTGAACCCGCCCAGTCCGAGTAGTATTTTCACTACTCCCTCGTGCACACTCTGAGCAGCCCACTAGAGCGGTGTTTGACCGAACATATCTCGTCCTTCAGAAACGATGTCGCCCCCATATGAGCAGTATTTTCGCTTCCTCTACCCATCCTTAACACATCATAGGGGCGTTTGGCCGTAGTTGCATGGCTTGTCGGGATTGACGTTTCCCTATCAGAGCAGCATTTTAACCACTCCCTCGTATTTGTTCGGACTAACTCGCCAGATTGGTGTTTGGCCATCACTATCTTGCTTGTCAGGGGTAATGTTGTTCCATCCCTCGGGTAGTATTTTCACTCTCTCACGCCTATTGCGAGCAGCCCACACGAGAGGTGCCTTATACGCCGGGTCTTTGGTTGATACCATAACCTTCCACATCTCCCAAACCACCCATGGTCTCGACAATCCCGAAGGCGGACTCATAACGCAGACTACTGAATAGCGAGGGTCTATTGAGAAAAATCGTCGGAGAGTACGGTTCCTGTGGTTTCAAAAGCAATATGGTGGATATGTGGTAATTGTGGCCACCAAAAAGCTTCGGCGCAAGAATCTTCCCAGAATCTGAAGAGTTCCTTTTTGCGTGCATTCTCCAATATAGAGAGGAATGCGCGAGGAAGGGTCCGTCCTGGAGGTCTGGAGGGGGATTGGTTGAAAGAGCTTTGGTCTGGTGGGAACTCGGATACCTTAAGCTAGTTTCTACTATTGTAGAGTGAGCTGTACCGAGAAGCTTGGAATGAGCCTCGAGGTATTCCTAAAGTGTAAAGTGGATTAATCGACATCAGAAGTTTCCCCATCTACGGGAATAAGCCCTTGACAACAGGTTAGAAATGCCTCTATTGAAGGAGCTTTGTCAATGTTGGGATTGGGCGGCCTTATTTCGATTGCTAGGGTGTGACACAACTTCTGGGCCTTAAAGGGACACACCAAGTGCGGGATCCACATCAAAGTGGCTTTCCAAACCTCGGTTTTCCCCTGCCATGCCCCCTATTTGAGCCATGCTCCACCATAAGCATCTTTCAACCCCAAGCCATTAGTTCTTGTGCTGGGCTTTTGCTGGCTGCGCTGGATTGTGGCTTCTTGCAGGATCGCATCGACGTCCAACGAGGGAAGCACCAATCCAGATATGTGCTTGTTAGTATCATAGATAACTTAAGGTAGTTCCTTACTCTGGTTGCCTCTACGTACGGCGGAAATATCTTCGGGAATCCCCTTCAGGATGTCTCCCTCCTGGTTGCCGTCCATTGCGTTCCTGGTTGTCTTTGAGTCCAGTTTGGTACTATGAAGTTAACTGATATTATGTTTCCTAGGAGCCGTGCGTGATTATATACCACGTCCGTCCAAGTATGAGCTTAAGGGTGAGGCTAAGAAAGTGTCCACATGCTTTAGTCATACTCTTAAAGGAAAACTGGTCTAGTAAGGAGCCTTATAACGGGAAAATTAACCCCCGTTTGGTTTTATAGTGCTGGTCAAGGGTAACGAGGTTATTCTCATGAGAGGTATCCGCAGCGCCGAAGGTCTACTGTTATAGTAAAATATATGGCTCCGGAAGTCTATACTGTTCACCAAATAATTTGCAACGGGGGACGCCCCGGCATTCAGAAAGTGCAGATAAGTTCAATTCCCCAACACTCCTTAGTTTTTTTACTATGTTTCGTCGCTTGGAAATTACTATAGAAACTATAAATTTGTCAGGTAAGTTACCGAACATATCCACTTAATTTTGTATACTAAGGCGTTCCCCGTTACAAATTATTTAGTGAACAGTATAGACGTCCGGAACCATACCTCTTACGCTCTATTAGTAGTCCCTTAAACCTGAGAAATCAGGACCAGCCGTCAAGTTGTAAGGGCCAGAAGTTGGGGAACTTTATGTAAGGAGAAGGATCAATGCTATGATACATACCCGGACTACCCCGCCAATCAAATCTCCTCCATAGTATCTTATTAATAAGCATTTGAACTGCCGAAAATGGTAAGTGCCTGCTTGGCAAAAACGGAAGGGAAAGGGATCTCTCCGTTTTGTCGGCGTTTCATCTATGAAGGACGGTCGCCTCCAATTTCCCACCATTCGCCCTCATAAAACCTGTTTGGATCAATAGTCGACCGTTCGTTGTCACATGGAAACTCATGTGATATTTGTTATGGGCAACGGTCCCGTTTTGAAAAAGACATGTAGAGGTCGTTTCCAGGGACGGTCGATAGGTTCCAAGTTTGCCAAACGGCAGTTCCACCCAGAATTGCTGAACGAAAGGGAAAAGGTCATTTGTATGGGGCAACCGAACGGAACGGCCATCACCAAATAGGCCCCAATTAAGTTTATGGCACCGGGAGGTGGGGTAAGGTATTGGGACAAGGGGCCTGTGCATACACCTTGGAAGGAGCATCAAGGAACCATAAAAGCAAGATATCTACTAATTCGAGTAATTCCACCACCCCCTAATTATCCCAATATTCCCCCCCCGCCCACCCGAGGACTCACCCGGGGGTAAGGTTAGTGATGAGATAGACAGGGGTTCGAGGTGTCAAAGCTTTTTACCCTTCTAAAAGCCTGTTTGGTTACAACGGTTCCGTTCCGTTCCCCCATACAAAAGGTCCCTTTCCTTCCGTTTCAAAACGGAAAGAACACTCTTTTACAGTAGAAACGGTCGCCGAACGGAACGGAACCGTCGTAACCAAACAGGCTCTTAGAATTATGCCAACCAAATTAAATCACTTTTTCCCTCTGACGATCACGGGCACGGGGACCTCAAACCCCCGCCCATCCCATGACTAGCCCCCACCCCCGAGTATGTGATCTTCCCAAATTAGGAACCTTGGCATGTTTCCCAGGCACTCAGGTCAATGTTGCAGTACCCCGACTATCATTGACCAGCGCCATAACAATCCACCAAACTTGTTGTAACCCAATGCGTTAGCCATCATGACCATGCACTTCACCGATGCTCTACTATATCACAGAATTTATATTACAACTTACCACCCACAATGGATGTTAGACCCGATCGTTAGAGAAACTACTTAGGCCATACCGGTCCTAGTAATAGAGGCCATATATTGGCTCACCTTGCGTACTCTAAATCAAGCTTCGGGACATGACTATCCAGTCATCCAGCCCATCTTCCGAGATCTGATAAATGGGCCTAGGCTTTACCGAACATGTCGGGGGATCTTATCGGGCTGATGGATAGCTTGCCATAGATCTGCTAGGTAATTCGGGCCCAGACACCAAGGTCGATGCGATGCCAGTATACCTGTAGCGAAGGGGGAGCGGAATGTGTAGCAGTCATGTGCTGACCCAGCGGGCAAAAGCCCTGGTGAATGGGAACATTTACCAACCTCGACATTCCGGAGTACTTTTAACCAGACTTCTACACTGAACCTAAACAGAAAATTTTTCCAAAACTATCCAACTAGGTATCATATGCATGCATGTGGGGTTGTTCCCTGGCTGTTCACAGAGTCATTTAGCCCTCTCCCATTATGTTACAACAGTGGAAGCTTGGGTGATCGTGGTGAGGGCCACCAGGGCAATTTTCTCAGTGGATTGGTAACAATGATGACTTTTAACAGATAGTAGAACTTTACGACTTTGTTGGACCTTGATAATACGTAACTTATGCCCCAAACCAATCGCGATATTGTACAGGTGCACATAAAATAACTTTGATTCACCTAAGAAAGAGGAGATCCAGTTTCTAATGAGCTACCAGAAACAGAAAAGCCAGGTTTTGGCCCAACCGCCAAAACTTTTGCCCACCTGCTTTAGAAAACCAGATCATCGGTTAATGGATAAATTCTTGATAATCGAGTGAGAGATTATGGAATGCAAGGTTAGGGATAAAGTGGCTGGAGGCGTGTTCAGGGCGTTTTTCACGCTTTTTCGGGCTCCTCTATGCTGTTTACTTCTAGCGAACCTAGGTGCACTTCCAGCCGACTCATAAACCATAGTTGCCTAGACAATCCTCTGCCATAAGATCTGGAATAATTGAATTTCACTCTGGGACTTTGGAGTTGCCTTTGCTGGTATCATAAGTTTTGGATCTTCTTTTTCCCTTCCCCGTCTTAGGCTCGGGCTGAGGGCCAGCTTTCGCTGTGCGCTCGCCCCCCTACCCAGGAGAGCAGACTTAGCGCGAGGTCAATTATTCGAGTTCTTACGGTATCTCCCTCAGGCCTCTCTAACCCCCAAGGTCAAAAACAAAACATGTCAGGATGGAATACTCGTGGTATGATATTTACCTAACCTAGCATTTAAGCCTATTACGGCCTAGCTCTGTTGCTTATCTAATAGTAGACTGTCCGAGCAAATACCGAACCAAGGCTGATACCCGATTGGGCTCTAGCTATGTCAAGAGAGCTCCCTGCTGGCCTAGAGCTCCAAACCACCCGACTACAGGCAGCACCCTTCCGGTGGTGCTATTAATGCCAGAAATATAGAATGAGGCCCAGGAGTGACAAGTGAGGAGCGAACGTTTTCACGATGAAAGGAAAAATGCGCGCCTGGAGCTTGTTGTTAATTTCCAGCTCTGGAATAAACCCCAAGCCAGCATATCTAACTTCACACCCAATTGGCCTGGACTTCTCCCCCAACTAGACTATCGAAAGATTCAGCACGGACGATATCGGGGCATTGCTGTCTTTCCGAGCTTTCCTGCATCCCGCGCAGACCATCCTGATCTACACATCCCCTCCCCTCCCAGTAAATATAGCCCTCTAGCCCCTTAGGCTCCGACTGTGGCTCCCATGGTGAGAGCGATTGTTCCTTAGGAAGGTGCCATTGAGTTTCAAAGATTTGTCCGGTTAATTGGGCAATCTAGGATTAACCTCTCCAGCTCGGCCCAACGCTACATAAACAGGAGCCCTGGCTATCCCAACGAGGCCCCGATCCATAGGAAGGCAGCAGTTATTCCTACAATCTCCTAAGTTGAAGATGATACTACCTCCAGCCCGCCCACCCTGTAGGCTAGTTTCACCACTTCATCTCTATCCCACGCCACCAGAACATGCACCCACACAATCCCAGTGTTGCCTATATCTCCAATTGGCAATAGTACCCCCGGGCCTGAACAACTTGAACCTGCCACCATGTGCGCGCCCAAGACTAGCCCCAAATCCCACAACTCTCACCTGAACCTTGTTCATGCAAACCTAGTTCCCTAGAACCTTCTCGCCCTCCCCCCTAAGGCCCACTCTGCTCAAATCTCAATCCAGCAGTCTCCACACATACATAAACTACCTAGAGGCACATCCGGACTTGATCCCAATCAAGCTCAAATAACTTGCGCTGGCATGCTTGACCGCCCTGCACCACCACTGAGTCACCAACAGAGGACATGCCAAGCCCACACCTGCAGGCAAAGTTATTGTGGATACGGGACCGAGATAGAAAGCTCTAGTAATCTCAGCAGAAGCATAGGAGTGAGAAATTGCACCTGCCTATAGACATGTGTCTTGGCAGGCGGTATAATGTAGGTGGTGGGGGGCGCTTATTAAATAAAGTTAGCAACAGTCTCGAGCCCTGGCGCTCCACTCGGAAGCCAGTAGGGAAACAGCGGACTGGACCACGACCTACAGTCCGCGCAGCCCCGCGTTCCCTGAGGACGGAGGACGAATATTTTCAACAAGGAAGGAGGCCAAACACAGAGGGGCACACACCCAGCAGTCAGGTTTGCCTCACTGCAGGTGACCTACCTCTACCAAAGACAGTAGGAGGCCAGAAAAAATAATCTAGTAACAATGAGCTGCGAGCTATCTATATATTGCTCATCCAGAGCAAGGGGTCCTATGTCTCACCCGGGGAAAGTTTTTGGATTTTCTGCCCGGCTTTAAATCGTCTTTTTTTTCCTATTTAGGCTACACCCGCCCGCGGCGGGTGGGGATACATATCCTATATCTTCTCACACAATCAGAAGGGATCCCAATGGACATACTTTTATCACTCCTGCGCCACAATAGATCACTCGCTTCTTTCGTCTCTCATCCTTGTGACTCTCAAGGCATACTATGAGACACCAGCACTTTGGCATATCTACCGTTGGTAATAAGTCCGGTAGGTTTTCCCAGCAAAGCCATTCCCAGCCCCTGTAACACTACTATCCACCATCAGCACTTCGGCCAGTACGCATCTCGTCGTGTTTCCGGGGTCCAAAGGTCCTAAACCAAAAACGAGTGATAATTAGGTTAAAGCTTGATGGGTGTGTTCCTGCTGGACTAGGAAGCACGATTTACCCTCCGGCTACCGATCGGGAGACTAAGGGCTATTTGGCCGCACATGTTTAGACTCCAAACCATTGCTTGTAACTACGGGACTGTTGGGTACTACAGTAGGTGTGAATTACAGTGGTTTGCAACAACCAGCAGCAATTCTTCGACCGTTTGTGAAATCGGATAAAGGGCACTTTCAACCATGGTTGCGCAACCATAGTTTGTATGATAGCTCACAAAATTTCACAAACATGTCACGCCAAACTACCCCTAAGCGGTGAAGTATGACAGGATTTGCTCTTGCCCGGTGATACCAGCCCGGGTCTAGTTATTGTTTGATATTTGGGGGACTCAATCGTGGGAGTAAGCGGAGCAGGGTAACAGCACGCATCATTGGGCAGTCGGTGGGTTTCAACCTGCCATCAAAGGTCAAGCCAGCTTGGTATTCTTATTCTATAAACTCACACGTGCAGTAGCTACGGAATGCATCCCCCTCACATCTCGAGAACAATCCCTTCTCTCTCTAGCATCGGACGTTCCGAGCCCACCAGTCTCCCCACTCCAACACCTGCCTATTAACCCTCGCCTCCTCAGCCCAAAACACCGCAGCATGGCTCCTCAAAACCTCCTCAATTGTGACACCTACAATCTCCTCCTGCGCCTTACCCACTGCCCACTCTTCATTCTTCACCTTGTCAATCGCATCTACAAATGCTCTCGCGAGCCCGCTATCACCGCCACCGTGACCACTCAGCATATCCATGCTAGGTACCCAAGTCTTTTTCACACCAGTCTCGAAATCGTATATTTTAATCTGATTGCTATCGGCTTCAAGTTCGCCTTTTGTTCCATAGATCCTAGTGAAGCGCTCGCAGATCTTCTCCGAGAATGCTACCATAGTTAGGGTAGCGGTTTTCGCTCCGCGACCTTCTACTAGGGCACCGCGTGGCGAGGTGGAGGTATCGTCGTCGTCCCAGGATATAGTTACAACTTGGTTGTCCACGACGTTATTACCAGCTTCATATACGCATCTCCCGTAGTAGCTCCTCTGCTCGCCACCGACCATGGTGCCTTCGCTTCCGTAGTCTTCGCCCAGCTTTTGTGTTAACATAGCTTCGGCGGCGTCCATAGTGTTCGCTTCCTCGATATCCGGTACCACGATCTTCACAGGCCAGCCCATGTTCATCTTCTTGAGGTTCTTCTCCACATAGATCTTTTTCGCTGAGAATATGCAGTCTAGCTCAGCCGGACAAGTGAGGCAGTTGGTTGAATTACCAGCCTTCGCAGGCTTCCGAGTGCGCCGGAAATGCACTAGCGAACCTGAGGACGACACGGTGGATGGTAGATGAGGGGCAGCAGTAGCTGTAGGAGAGCACAAAAGCCAGAGGAGTAGATCGATATCGTGGCAACATTTCGTTAGTAGTGAGGGAGCAGATGTTTCCTTTTTACGCCAGTTACCTCTACAGAGGTTAACCTAACCCAAGCAAAGAAGTGAGGGATAATACCTAACATAACTATGGGCAAAATGGTACCACCCTACCGGCTCAGTATGATTAACATTAACTATCTCCCCAAGAAGCTTGTCCTCACAAACGAGCTTCTTCATAAGTATGTTGTGCGGTGAATACCGTAGCACATGTCCAACCGCTAGCAAAATCGGCGGTAGGCCCGGATCGGAGATAGTGTTGACCATACGAACACAAGACTCGAGCGTAGTGCTGAGTGGCTTCTCGCACAGTATATGCAAGTTCAGTGGCCGAATAGCGAGCACAATCTGGACCAGTCGGTCATTATATCAGGCTTCCGCTACTCAAGCGAGAGAGGGAGGGAAAGGGCGGGGGGCAAACCTCCTCATGAGTCTCGTCAAGCGTGCAAACACAAACACCGTCCACTCGACTCATAACTAGTCCTTTGTGCTCTCCGACCAGCTCCGTCCATGAAGTGAACACTAGTTCATCAGGGATGTTACACTCTTGAACCAGCCTCCTCCGCTTATACTCATCCGGCTCCGCAACTCCAACAACTGTTCCATTCGTGGCCGTAACGATAGACCTCGCATAAGCCCGTCCTCGCGACCCAGCCCCAATGATCAAGATTCGTGGACTATTATCCGGTTTCGGGGGAGCAGTTCTCGGTATCACTCTAAAGGAACTAGCTTCGTGAGGAGCGGATAAGTCCTTTCCAGGCAACAGCTTCTTGATCACGGTTGTCATCATTCTTGTTGCGAATTCTAGAAGGAGGGAATGGGGAGGTAGGAAGAGTAGGGTATTTGAGGGGTGTTAGAGTGGGGGAAAAGGGTATTGTAAGCTGGTTGTTTTGGTTCCTTTTTGCGGCTCAAGGCCTACGCCAAGGAAGAGCCGCGAGTGGGGAAGCTACACCCGCTCCTATCCTGCACGCTTAGCCCCACTAATATTTAGCGCTTTTAAATCAAACATCCCTAAGAACCACTCATCCGGTGAAGTGCTAGGGGATAATGGAAAGTGCGAAGGTATAATTCTCTCAACGAAGGCATCGTGTAACGGTTGGATAGGCGTACGAGTGCTGTAGGAGTACTGTACCGTACTTTAGGTAAAGGAAGGGGAGAAAGTCCTCCCAGCTCCTAGAGTAGCAACGTTTTTTTACGCCAACAAAATGCAACATTTCACCTGCGACGGAGAAACAGCGTCCTCAACTCCTAAGTCAGAAAGCACAACTTTAAATAATCTTAAAATGCTAAATATTTCTTTAATAATAGACAGGATTCAGGTGTATTTGTTGGTATTTTTTATGAAGGCTTTAGAGACATATTGGGCCAGAAAATGCTACAGGTATTAGCGTAAAAAACAATATTTTGTGGTGCCGAACAGGGTAATCAGCATGGTTTCAAAATAACCTTCTATGATGCCATAGGGCATTTTCTGAGAAAGGAGATTTATTAATTTTCAACCAACACATCCTACCGATTAGTACATAATTGCCCTGCAAGATTGGTCTAATTTTCACCGAATCTTCCATTTTTTCCTTTTGAGGTTTATGACAGAAATTCTAATTGCATTCCATGGGGTGCAACATGAAGGCTGAAACCTTGATGCCGGGACTAGCTGGCGCTGGGTGCCGGTAGGCTTCTCGGAAGTTAGGGCTAGGTTAATGAAGGCAATTTACTATCTATGATATCATAGTATCATACATACGGAGTATGATAGAACTTCATGATAATATTATCGTAGTCGCAGCAGGCAAGAAGTACCCGATAACAAGGGTTCACAAAATATATGGCAAAAAATCCGCGCGTATGAAGCATTATTACATCCAACTAACTATCCAGCTGGCTAGCTAGCTATCACAGTATCTGAGCGCTAATATAATTCACGACCGCTAACACCGGATGCTGGTACTTGCCCACTACGAGCACAGCCTCCACTCGAGGGGCACGATTAAACTAGGCGGATGACCAACAGAGGATATATGGTAACCCCACAGGTCACAGTACCTCTTCCTCTACAAACTGGTTCCCACTTGTACAGGAAATAACTGCAACAACCAAGTAGACATCTTTGGGGTTCTCCAAACCCCTTCCAATTTTGCCTTCTACCCCCTCTTTAGTCCCTACTCCGACTCAAATTTATAGAGGTTTCTCCCCGCTTCACATTATTTCGTATCAAGTTTTTCTTGTTTTTGGTGCGGATCTAAAGGGACATGTTCCACTTGTTTTACTGTTGCTTTGTCTTCTCACATAGGGATCTCTGGATATGAACTCTCCGCCGAGACCAATTGCGAAGAGGCTTACCGGCACTTGATACAGGTATTTGAGCTTAGTCCAGTTGTATCACCCCCTTATTCGTGCAACGGTGCAAGTGCAGAGATCCCTTACCTTGTGGCCGAAATTCAAGGCTGAGTAGCGTGCTGGATAGCGCGGTCGGTTAACGGCTGACAGGGTATGTTTTTCCGGTGCCACACCACAACCAAAGTAGAAAAAAATGTTAGAAAGTACTCTTCGAGTTCTTTGGTTTATGGGCAGTTCCATGAGGCGTGTGTATTAAGATAGTTCACCAGTGAATTTAAAATAGAGAAGACTAATAGTATACTGAGAAAGAAATAATAATAAACAAATCCGCACTCTGCTCCAACATTCCCAGCCATCCTCAATGGTCCCCTTCGATCACATCTTCTCTTCTGCCTTCTTTCTCTTAGCACTAGCCGTCAAAAATCCATGAAACACAGCCACTCTCCGATAGAAAAGTTAGTATAAAATGTTCTATTATTGTGAAGATGTTACTTTACCAATAGCTTTTGAGTGCAGTTGAAGGTTCTGCTTACATGTTAGTTCAAGCGATAATTGTAGTAGGTATTGGAGTAGATGGCTTACCGTAAGAGGTAGTGGCTATATCTGATGCCAGTACATATGACAAAATTCCTTACAAAGCGGGACTGGAGCTCCACTGTAAATACAATGTGAACAAGTAAAAGATGTCTGCCGTACTCTGCCATGAGGTCCATTTGGATCATGGAAAAAAAGATTTGCGTAAGTACCAAAGTTGTCCTTTTTGGCTTGCTGGTTGAGAAAGCGGCAAAACATACAGTATTGACGTTGAGTATATATAGAGCGGTGGGGCTGTGGATCTTTGCGGCACTCAGGAAGTTTGAAATTTCTTCCAACATATCCTTTAGAGCGGGATCTACTTGTATTTCCAACCGGCTTGGTGCCTTTAGTAAAAGCCCCATCAGAGGCACGGATCTGGCTTTCCTGATTTCGATGTCGACGGCGGGTTTCCGATAATGGGGCAGAAGTAGGACTATTAACCCCTATATTAGGATGTAGGGAATCTTCTCCATCTTTCACGAGAGCCCAGCATAGGTTTTCCATAAATTTCCGTTGATCGGTATAAAACGTATTCTTTTTTCCTCCGATCGATTGCTTTGCAATCAGAAAGGCGTTAATAATAGTTGTATCCAATAGCCAATAGAATAATGGCATCCATGTCCGCACAGACCGTAGCTGAGTGCTGAAATAGCTTCTTCTTTGATCAGAAATATCAACTCCCCCCATGAACAGATTGTAATCCACTGATGCTACTGGTAAAGGAAGGACTTTGACAGACTCCTCACCCCATACAGTATTGATCATGGTTCGAAATTGTGCCTCAGTATTCTTGCCAGTATATGGCCTCCTCCGAGATCGATTGATAACATTTTCTGGACGCATATCATAGGCGGTTGTGAGAAATCGAACCAGGGTCTTATCTTGCCAAATGACAGCAAGAACCCTTCCAACCACCACTCCACCAAGGGTACCCCATGGCAATGCTGCTCGCTGCTTCTTAATTTTTAAACATTTTGGATAGAGTGCTGAATTAGGTCGTACTGTGCCACAAGCAGCAATCCGGAACTCTCTCAATGCTTCGAATAGTGCAATATTGGAAAAGTAGTTATCACAAAATAAAATAAATCGATGAATAAGAGGTTGAAGTTGGGCACATAAACCAAAAACTATTCGAGAGGTTGGATTAAGGTTAAATTGTGTAGGAACTGGTATATCCATGCCTAAGAATCCTCCGACACGTGATGTGAAAAAAAAGGCATACGTGTAGCCATGCTCAGCAAGAGCTAATATCTTATACCCTTCCGGGATTGGCTTATTCGGCATGATTACTGTATCAACAGATCTAACTTTTTCTTAGTATTGAAAAATTCTATATGATAAGTAGTTAGGCATACCTTCCAGTAAACTGGATCATCATTTCATCAACCGAAACTTCTGTCGCAACAGTACAGTATCTTTGCCATGCCTCTTGTAGCATATAAGTAAGCGGATTCAATTTGCTACAAAACCATTGCATCCGTGATGCTGGAGTATTTGAGTGGGTGTTTCTAGTCGGTGCGGCAACATGAAACCATCTCTTCAAATCCTCGAACTTTGTCTTTCCCATATATCTGGTAATTGTATGGATAGGAGCTCGTCCATCTTTGCGCCAATAATCTTGAACGCTCGCCGACTTGAATAAACTCATGTATATAATAATGCCAAAAAAGATTTTCAGCTCGGCAGCTGATGTATCCTTCCAATACTTAGCTCGACCGGTCTGTTTGTCAACCTGCTTTAAGCTCGCATACAAATTTGTGTTTCTCGCTAGCATCTCAAAAATTGAGTCGGTAAAAAACAATTTAAAAAAGGCTATGGGAGAAGGCCGAGTCGACTGATTATTTGGTGAATAATTAAAGGAGGATGGTAGGTGCAACAAACGATCATGCCGTGGTTGCTGATGTTCAAAATATTCAAATTCGGGAACGGGTGGTATATTCTGAAGGTTGACTGGTCGATCATTTTCACCTCTAGCTTCTAATTCCTCCGAATTATCTGAGGCCTCGTTTTGTTCTGCCTGATTGAGAGAAATTATTCTTTCTCTTTGGCCTCCTTCATACTCATGTTCATCCTCTGATTGCTCGCCCTCTTCTTCCTCTTCTAGATCTGAAAGCATTCTCCCTTGACTCTGTCTGTCTTCTAACAAAAAAGCCATTATTCTGAGCCTCGGGCCTTAGCCAGTCACCAGCAGTATTTCCAAGTGTCCGGTCCTTTGGTCTTTTGGTCCGAATAAGGCGGACAACCGTACCTGAGAGGGCGCCCGGGATGGACTGGTATCTTGGAGTCCCTCTGAATGATAGCCTGGAGCGGACTGGTGGGGACTGCAGATGTCTCACGTGGCGCAAATCTCTGGGTAACCTCAAATGATGGGCGGCCCTATAGTTGACTAGTGGGCCCTACTGCTAATTGATGAAGCCTGCGGAAGACTGGCGAGGACTGTAGTTGACAGGTAAGGACTGCAAGTACAATTCGAGATTTACCGATAGGTTGAGGACTGTAGGGCCCTAGAGTCACGCTCTTAGATCGTAATCTTTCCAGAAGGACCGACGCTCTTACCCTTCAGCTTGAGACAGATGGCCTTGACGCCTCGGGCTGTAGTCCTGACTGTGCTTACAGGACGGACAGGACTTTGGGAACACTGCTGGTCAGGATGGCGGTCAGGAGGACAACAGACTTTAAGGTGGTGAACTTAAGTATCCAGTTAGTTTACCTTGGTATCCCAACATGATAGAAAGCCATACTAGAAAGCCGTATCTGGAAGGGGATGCTTTCAATAGAGGCCCAGGAAGTCTCCGGGCCAGATAGGTAATTTGTAAAACGTACAACTGTGACCTGCAGGTACAGCCAGTTCTCTCCAGTTACTGATCAATTGAGAACTTTAGGGACCAAGAGTTAAAGTTTCAGACAGTAGTCTTTCCCAAAGGCAGACTCTCTTACCTGACAGACTTAAAACTCACACACCCACAACGAATGTTGACAGGCTATTTGTGCCTATCAGGTAGACAGGACTGGGAACACTGATCTCAGATCAAGTAAGTCAAGTGAAAACAATAAGAGTCAAAGTGGGACAGAGAAACATTTACCACAAGCGCAAGCAAAATGTTGTATAATTGGAACTTGAAAGTATGGGTGATCGTGATGTTCACACGATGGCTGTAACGCAACTGTGGGAGCCTGGCGATGGTGTGGCAACCAGCTGTAAGGCGCACTGCAAGGTCTATCTTCTTTGGGCTAGTCCCGGTTTCTAGCGGCTGCCATGATTACGAGGTAAGGGATAGGTAGGTGACACAGTTGAGTGGGGGGCTCGCATGTGTGCCGAGGAGAAAGTGCGGCGCCAAATTAATCTAATGAGGCTTGACCCATGACAGCTCGCTAATGGAGGACTTCCCGTAGGAATCTGGAAAAATCTGAAAGTTAGAAACTCGTCTAGAACACAAGTGCATTCCCGTAGCAAGGCATGATTTCTAGATATCCAGATTGGTTCCATCAAGTAAAGATAAAAAAGAATCAAAGGAAAAAGGAAAAAGAAGTTATAGGAGAGGAATATTATTGCTTATGAGTGAATTCTCAATTGTGCAAGAAATTCGGTGTATAATAAAAATTGAGAAATAGAAGAAATAGTGATGACGAAATGAATACAGAATTGATTGAACTACCGGATTGTTGTTACACAAGATACCTTACAGTGAAGAGTTTTCTTCTAACCACCCTCATATCTTCAAGTCGGAGTCACGAAGTGAAGAGCAAAATATGTCTCAAAAGCGGAATGTAAGTCCAGATCAAATAAATAAAAGTTGAAAGTTGAAACTGACTGATGGAAAAAAAAATAGCTTCCAGTATCAGAGTTGGAAATAGGTGTCGACCATCTGTCTTCGCAATATGCCTCTGAATCCTTATTGTCATCGCCTCCTGTACGACAAGGTAAACTATTTGCATCCCTTAAACCCAAATTATTATAACTAGGTTTTTGATACTGAGATTAGAATACCAGTTGACTCCTCGCTCGAAGCTTCACCTTCTATCCGAGTTCCATCTGGTGGGTCAATTAATTACAAGATGTATGAGAGTCCGGGAGGGCAGCTAGGGGTAGCTGAGTTCGGATCTGAAAAAAATAAAAATAAGAAACCAAGAGGAGGAAGAGCAACAGGCTCTCAGAATTTTACAGAAGGTGATAGAAGAAGGGCATTGTCTGTGATCCAAAGAGTCAAGCCATTTGGAGCGAACAAGTGGGAGCAGGTATCTACTCAGTATAATATGATATCTCGAACTGAAAAGCGAAAAGAAAGAGATGCAGACTTCTTGAAAAAATATTATACAGACAAGATTCGAGAGGGGCTTTCAAAGCCAACTGGAGACCCCAACCTAAGCTGGGAGCTTCACGAGGTTAAACTAATAAGACAGGAAATTGATGGCCTGCTTCAAATGGGTAGTATTGAAGATGATTATGAAAACAGTGAAGATCAGGATGAGGAGGTTGATATCCTAAGCATTAAGCCGCCTGATGGTGATAATACTGGTATGTCTAATTGTTTAACTAAGTATATTAATAGTAGTATTAGAAAGAACTAATTTTAAATTAGGTGACCACGATGAGAGTTTAAGCAGGGGAGCCAAGGGAGATGAATATTTACCAGAGATTCAGGATCAACAAGAAGAACAAGTATATCGTGGGAATAAGGAACGTGTAAGTTTACATATTACAATTCAATTTTATAAGACAACTAAGCTAATTATTCATATTAATAGCACTGGGAAGAGCAGGGAAAAAGGCCACCAAGATCTACACCATTATCCACAGTACAGAAAAAGTCTCCAAAAGTAACGATGTCAATCGAACGCAATAGTCGCCAGCAACCAACACCCTCTGCAAACGCAAACCATTTGCTTTCCCAAATGGTGTCAGCAATCGAAAGAGATACTCAAAAAAGGGATAGCGATTGCGAGGCTATCCAGGTAGTACGTATAGCATTGGAAAGATGTGAGGTGTCACAAATCGTGACTAAGCAAGGCAGATTTCACATGACTCATACTTATGAGTCATAAGGTATGTTGGATTTCACACTATGACGTTACTTGACTCATAGTTCTCACATGACTATGCACTTGC
>Ga0307517_10002621_pt1 | contig 28655 bp, 8 predicted proteins | sample 23_EM_MG_FD_194515 | JGI IMG/M metagenome (GOLD analysis project Ga0307517, IMG submission 194515) | Populus trichocarpa ectomycorrhiza microbial communities from riparian zone in the Pacific Northwest, United States - 23_EM | ecosystem: Host-associated > Plants > Roots > Unclassified | place... | reverse complement strand
AGTTTAGATTTATCTATATTTTTTTTTTGTTAGAGAATAATATAAATCATATCCTCAGACCTCACTTAACAGGTTAAATTATTAGATTGAGATGATTCTTTGACATGGTATCAGAGCTTTAATAACCAAGTGGTCACGAGTTCGAATCTTATCATTCCTATTTATTTGATAAAAATTAAGCACAAAGACCTCACTTAACAGTTTAAGCTATTAGATTAAGATAGTTCTTTGACACTTTCATTTTCACCTATCAAAAGTCGATCGTGAGATGAAATTAAGAAGATAAAAGTAAAGCTACATCATTATTAACAAGAGAAAATGCTAAGAGCATACCAAAAAAATATACTATTAACCTTTGTAAAATATGATTACCATCAAATGATCACTCATTATAGTAAATTATCTTCTATAACTTTAATTCGAGTCATTCAGCGTTTCTGACTTGTCTAAGAGTATGATATAAATTATTTTTTAAAGTATTTTTTTTATATAAATATATTAAAATAATATATTTTTTTATTTTTTAAAATTTATTTTTAATATCAACACATCAAAACGATCTAAAAATATAAAAAATAATTTAAAACTAAAAATAATTTTAAAAATATTTAAAAACACTGTTAGACCACAATATCAAATAAAATCTTTATTAAAGACTATAACATCATTTGTTTTTAAGAAAAACACAACTTTTATATTAGATTAAAAAAATTGAAAAAATATTTTTATGAATAATATATTCAAACGCTAAATAACATTACAAATTTTTTTTAACCAACTTACCGGCCTTTAAAATTTCATGATGCAATCACCGACAATGTACAACATACACTTGCTAGGAAAAAACCATAGTTTTACAATGTCTCAACTCTCAATCATAGTTTTTTTTTTTTTTTTCTCTCTCTACAGAAAAAACCACTATAGTCATCAATGTCAAGCTGTCAACTGTACAGTTACCGAGCACGGGGGATTGATTTTTACGCAAGCTAGGGAACAACATATTTATTTTATTTTTCTTTTATTTTCCTTCACAAAGGACCGAAATACTTCCAAGTCACCCACAAATTTCATAGATTAATATTCTGATTTTTAGAAAAATTTGAGTAAATAAATTTAATTTTTTTGTTTAAATACAATACTTTTCCTTCAAGAAAGTTAAAAAAACTATTTTTTCAGTTTTCCAAATTTGTATTAATTTTAAAAAACATATTTTAGATGTTCTTCAAAGGTTTTTTTTTAAACATTCACTGTTTATTAAATAAAAAATATCAATAATACAATATATATTTTTATATACAACCATTTTTTTTGATATTTTTATATTTAGTTAGTGTCATAATTTTATTTATTTTTATTATAAACATAATATAAAAGATGTTTTTCTTTTGGAGTTAACAAGCACAGCTTGTTCATCATAATTTCCAATTTGAATTGAATAAAATTAAAATCTTATAATTAAACGATCACCAATATGATATGTTATTCAAATTTACATTTCCATTCGCTATAATTGGAAGAACCAAAATGGATTATGAAATAAAGCAGTCAATTATAAAGAAATCGAAAGAGAGGGAGAGTGGTCTTTCCCTGAGCATGTCTTCTTCAACCTTCAAGATTACTGAAGCAAGTCAGAATTTTATATTCAAGTGACTTATTTTGATGTCTCACTCACGAAACTCTAATTCCGGTGATAATTTCCTTGCTGGAAAGCAAGCATATTAATTATACTACATGTTTGCAAGTGAGTATTTTCGTGTCAATTATTTTTTTGAATCGGGGTTTGAGTGGTGTAAAAAAAACAAATAATTTTTATTATTTTTATAGTTTAAAAGGTTTGGAGTTGTTATCTAGTGTTTTGATTACTAGAAACTCTAACTAGTTTTTAGAGTTTAAATAAAAAAAAAGTACTTATATATAATAAAGACAACGTCACCTTTAACACGTCCTACCTAAGATAAGTTATATTGTTCATTCGTTTGATTATTACTAAGGCTTTAATGTTTTTTTTCTTAATTATTGGTTTGTTTATTAGTTAAAACAGATTCATCACAGTAAAGAAAACCATGACTTTATAGCCAATTCTAGCCATTCTAAAACAAAAATATATTTTTGGATTTGTTTTTCTTAATATCACAATACGTCTTACGTATTTATAATTCTTGTTATTAAAAATAAACAAATTAGTTTTTTGATATTTTAAAATTTAAACCAAGTCCCCATGTCTTCAATAAACTTATTATTAAATCTATGATGTGTGTAAAATATAAAATTTATTTTTGTTGGTATGCTAAATCATGCAATATTTTTTTTCTTTTATGTTTTTTATTTTTCTTTTTTCATTAAAAATAAAAACATGATTTTTGTTTGGAGGAACTTTGCTATATCCAATTTGAAAACATAAATATATTTTTTGAAATAATAAGTTTGTTTTTTATGTTTTCATGAAGAATGTGGATGGTAACTAAGGAATTGCTGCTTACATAGTTGACTCTAATGATGGAGATTATAGATTTAATTGGTCAAGGAAGGCAATTAAGGAATTGTTGATTACATAGTTCCTTCTAATAATGGGGTTTATGGACTTAGTTAGTTGGGGATTATAATTAAAAGATTATTAGTTATATAATTGATCCTTGAGGAATATGATATGTTATTAGTCGGTTGAGTAGATGGAAACCAAGTGAATTTGATGGTATGTTTATGTTCAAGAGTAAAAAACAAATCTTTTATTTTCACGTATACGACAATAAAAAGTCTGGTGAAAATATCTGAATTTGAATTAAAAGAAACGTTTATACCTAAGTTTTAAATGGTGTTTAATTATATTTTTAATTTTTTATTTAATTTATTTAATTTTCAAATTATTTTAATATAGTAATATTAAAAAATAAAAAAAAATATTATTTTAATATATTTTAAAGAAAACATTATAAAAAATAATCACTTTCATACTCCAATCATCATGAAAGGTCTAAGCTAACGAGGTAGCGACTATTAACAAGGAAAAGCTAATAAATAAATAAATATTGTTGAAAAACAAACAAGGCCCGACCAAAGCGGTGCGGTTTGCTTTTCAATGGAATATATTTGCTGGTGGGTGAAAATAAAAAAACAAATGAACCGAAGTAATTTCTTGATTGGAGAGCTCTAAAATTATCTGTCACGTGGGGTTGGCAATTGTTTTAAATTTTTTTTATTTAAAAATATATTAAAATAATATTTTTTATTTTTAAAATATATTTTTACATTAATAGTTTAATACATCAAAACCATTTAAAAATATAAAAAATTATAATTAAAAAAATAAATTATATTCAGGGATAAGTTAGAAATAATTAAATTTGTATGATACGTTAAAAACTAGGCATAAATCTTTTTTATTATTATTATTATTTTTTTTAATTTTTAATGTAAAAAAAAGAAGAAGAAATACTTGTTTCCAGCTCTACCAAATTTCACAATATAATGGACGGAGGGGGAGCTTGATTCATTCGGTTCAAGGAAAAAACAACACACTACATTCAGGAAATGGACAACGAAGAGGCAATTCTTCGTTGCACTCTTATTGTTTCCAATAATAATCTGCCCTCATATGCTTACTAATTTTATTTTCATTCAATTACGGGGAAAACGAAGAGGCAATTCTTGTACCAAGATAATAATACCATGGGAATACCAAGTTCTAACAAGGCAGAGAGCTTATCAAGGCTTCCTCAAGCAAAGACAAGGCCAATAATCACAATAATCAACCAGAGAACAAGAATGGTGGTGATCTCTTATGGCTTCCAGAGAATGGTCGTGTCTGCAATCATGGAGGTGACAACATAAGGATCCATATTGGAAGCAGGCCTTCTGTCTTCGAAGTAACCTTTCCCAGCTTTCTCTGTATCCCTGCCAACTCTAACTGAAGCTCCACGATTCGCCACACCCTATTCAACGAAGGTAACAGAGAGATTGAGTGCTTGAATTTTGAAAGATGAGTGCTGACGAAGAAAAATTCTTACCCAAGAGAAGGTGTTGATGTCAGCTGTTTCATGGCGACCAGTCAGACGACGCTCATTGCCTTCTCCGTAAGCAGCAATGTGTTCCTTATGCTTCAATTGAAGTTTTCCAATGGCCTTCTTGATAACTTCAAACCCTCCATCATTTCTCATGGACTTGGTACTGAAATAAACACGGCAAGCTTTTATTAGATACTCTATTGAAATGTGAGGAAAAAAGTAGCAGAAAAAGTCCTTCGCTTTGGTTTGTTTTTCACTGCAGTGCCAAGGTAATATTCACAACCAGTTACCTGTAGTTTGTGTGGGCACCAGCTCCATTCCAGTCTCCCTGGCAAGACAAGGCACTCAACAAAGTTAAGAAGACGTGCAAATGCATAGCAATAAGATGTTTAATCCTCTATTTTTGCATCAGAAAAGAAATAAGATTTCAGATACAAAATCTTACCGGGATAGGTTTTGGGTCAAAGGAAACGACCACTCCAGCAATCTCTGTGATCCTCTGTTGTCATAAAACCACACAGCATCAGTAACAGCATATTTGGTTTCAACTTCATATTTATTATAGCATGAAGAAAGTGCAGATCGTTGAAAAGAAAGCTCAAAGTACCTCAAGAATGTAACGGGCAACCCACAACTCATCTCCAGCTGAGATGCCAACAGAAGGGCCAACTTGGAATTCCCACTGTTTAAGCAAGAAATTTCATGTGTTCAGAAAATAAGCTACAGCTATAGACGGGAGTACAAATAATGTAAGCTAGCTTGGACAGCTCAAAAGAATCAAGTAAAATCTGTATTTACTTGGCCAGGCATCACTTCCCCGTTGATGCCAGAAATGTTGATTCCAGCATAAAGGCATGCCTTGTAGTGGGAGTCAACAACATCACGGCCAAAAGCCTTATCAGCACCAGCACCGCAGTAGTAAGGACCCTGATATAACAAGCAAATAATTCAATTCACATTAATTGAAGACAAATCCCTTGGGATTAAGAAATTAGGATATGGTGTTTCGTACGAATTAAGGAAAAAAAAAGGGTTAAATAATGGTTAATAAAATAGAATTAAGGGAAACGTAAATCAAACTAAAAAAAGAAAGAAAGAAATTAATACCTGAGGTCCAGGATAACCACCAACAGGCCACCCAATTGGCCATTTTAAATCTTTTTGCAACAAGGTGTACTCTTGCTCTATACCATACCTACATGTTTATATTATATTAAATTATTTCAAAATAATTATAATAGAATCCACAAAACCTTAAAAAGAGAAGAAGAATATTCTTAATTTAATAAGAAAAGGTGAATATCTGAAAATAACTTTAGTAAACAAAGACATAGATAGAGAGATACCAGGGCACCTCAGCAACAACATCTGGATGGCTGAAAATTTTTGCTGCATTGTATCTCTTGTTAGTTGGGATTGGCTCTCCTGCTGGAGTGTAAGCATCACACATCACCTATATATATATTTGAAGTCATCAAAAGAATTAATTTCTTAAAAACTCCATTAATGAATGAATCAGACAAATTGACTGGAATAAGTGAAAGGGACTTACTAGGATGTTGTTGCCCCTCCTAAATGGGTCCTTGAATATTGCTTGTGGGCTATTTTCATGACATCACAACAAAAGTAAATCCATGCACCAGAAGGACAAGTGCCATTAAAACACAAGGGGGGAGGGGGAAAGGGGGAGAGAGGGAGAGAGAGAGTACTATAAGATGACTTCACTGTCTTCTCCGGGAGCTTGGCCGGTGCTTGAACCGTCATAGTTCCACTTTGGAAGCTTATGAGGATCACTCACTACCCCATTAAGTGTCTGTTTCATGTAAATCAACAAACTTTCACAAGAAAACAACTAAATGGATCGTAATAGAAACATGAACAGAGAAAATATTGGTTACCCTGGCTTTGCTTCTAAGATCCATACCAGATCCACCGATCCTGCAACATAAGTGACATATCAAAATCAAAACTTTGAAAAAACATCAAAACACAGAGCACCCATTAAAGAGGGTGATATAAACACTTGAGGGATCAAGTTCTTAGATTAAGCAAAACAAAAAAGTGCCCATTAATGATAGAAATGAAAGAATCCAAAAGAAAGAGCAAAATGAAAACTTTTAGATGCAGTCATAAAGAGAAGGAGAAAAACAGAGGACTTGGAAATAACACTGTTTGCAAAACATTGAAGTACAACAAGAGAGATCAAAACTCTTTGGATTAATTAAGAGACGCAAAAACAAGAGTTCCATAATCAACTAAAGGATTTCAGCAATCCCCAACAAAGGAGCAAAAAAGCAAACACACAAAGAGGGGACAACAGAAGACTGAGAAAAGATATCATATGCAGTCAAAGGAAATGGATAAAAGACAGAAGAGAGACTGTAAAAAGAGAGAAAGTGGAACTGATTGATACCATATGTATTCTGCAATGATCTTATCAGTAGTATCAGAGAGGTCCAAGTTGATGAGATCAGACAAGAGAGACATGTTTGCAGCAAGAAGAAGGATAAACAAAGAGCTCGACGGTGAAGGCGTTTTACTTTCAGATTCAATCTAGAGAGAGAGACTGCTCTGTATAGGGAGGCTCGAAGGTACAGCTGAAGAAGATGTAATCGTATTTATAGAAAGGATTTTGGTGATGGAAAAAAAAAAAACAAATTCTGATTGGTATTTGAAACTATAAGATAGTTTTTTTTTTCTTTATAAAATATTTATTGATTTATTTTTTCTTATTTTCCCGTTTCTTTAAGTCCGTTATTTAAAAAATTAATTTGTACTCCTGTTATTTTAATAATGGCAAGATATCTTCAAGCCATTTTAAGTCCCTGTATATGAAGAGAGCTTGTAGAGAATTTAGATAAGTAATTATAAATTTTAAATAATTTAATGATATGAGCTTGTAATTTCAAGAATTCCTATGATAATTAAGAAGATTTGGTACAAAAATTTTCATGTTTAAAAAACAATTTAGATTGATACATAAAAAAAAAACATAGTAGTAGTTGTATCAAGATCAAAAAGAAAAAAAAAACAACTTCACTATTAAAAATGTGTTTGTTTAAGTTGTCTTTTTTAAAAAAATTATTTTAAAATTTTTTTTATATATTTTTTAATCGTTTTTATATATTAAAAATAAATTTAAAAAATATTTTTTAATATATTTTTTAAAAACAATATTTAAAAAATAACTATTACCACAAAATTTAACACTAAAAAAAAATTGTCAAACACTAAACTTTCAAAACAATATTGCAAGTTAGGTGAAGAAGATATCATTTCAGCTATCTCTAAAAACAAAAAAAAACACTTATTTTTTTAGATTAACAAATTTATTAGAGATTTTATTATTCTTCTAGAGTAATTGGAAATTTGAATATTGAAAAAAAATATGAAATTAATTAAAATAAAATATTTTATTAAAACTTAATTATTGAAAAAAAAAAACGTAAGAATTGGAGTGGTGGTGGTTAGGTCAATTGTAAACGGTAGGTAATGACTGGAACTTGGGTTTGTCTTACTGACACCAAACCTTAAAGCATCCATATGTTTTTTAAAATGTAAATTAAAAAGTCCATGAAAGCAAGATGAAGATAATTTATAATAAAGAAAAACATTTATTTTACTATATTTATTGAGTTTATTTATTTAAATAAAAAAAATAAATTTACATCCTAAAAAATATATGATTTAAAAGATAAATACAAATAAAATTGACTGAATAAATTCATGTCATAAAAAATATTATGCAAGGTCGAACACATTAACAATATAATTTAAAAATAAATATTTTTTACTTTTAAAAATAAACTTCATTTGTATATAAAAAAATATAAATGAATTAGAATAATACCTGAAAGATGAAATAGAAATAGAACAACTAAAAAAAACTTATATTCTAAAAAAATATGCAAAAATCATTATCTAAATCATGAGACTGAGATAAACTCATAAAAAAACTTGATGACAATCACAAAACCAATACTAAGAAAAAAACTAATGCAGAACAATAAGAATGTACGAATCTAAATTCCCAATAAATTAAATGCCGAAAGATGAAACCAGAAAAAAAATTAATTACACAAAAGGATCGAAAAAAATAAAGGTGAGAAAACATTAATTAGATGGATAAAAATTTTCAAATGGAAGGTTTAATTGAATTGAAGAATAACTTTAATAAAAGAAAAAAAATCAAAAGAATGAGGATCAAATTGAAAAAAAAAACAAAAAATTTGATTGAATGATGAAATTAAAAGAAAAAAAACTTCAACAAAAATGTTAAGGATAAAATTAAAAATTTAAAAAATAAGGACCGAAATGAAAAATCAAGCATATGAGAAAATTGCAATTGAATGATCAAATTGAAAAGAATAAAAATTTCTATAAATAGAAAAGAAACGAAATAAAAAATTAATAAAATGAGGACTGAAATTGAAAAATAAAAAACAAAGAGGACAATGGTATACATCTGTCAAAAGAGAGAAAAGAAGGGAAAAAAATAAAACAACCACTGGCGATAATCCAACCACCCTCAGCTGCCATGCGCCACTCTAAATGAAAGAGAACACGACGGAGCATCTAAAGAGACGACATAAGGCCAATTATGTTCACTGGGTGGCATCACATAGCCGCCTGAATAACATGGACGTCACCCACACGCCGAGGCAAGTTAAGCATGCTCTAGCAGCTTTAAACATTAAAAAATTCAAAAAAATATAAAAATGCCAAAATACCCTCTAGGACCTCGACAATTACACAAAATACTCATATGAAAGTATAAAAATACTCTTATCCAAAAATATCCTCAAATGCTAAGCTTATGTTTTGTCTCTCTCAAGGTTAAAGATATAATTGCACTTTATATCAAAATTTAAAAACTACAAAACACTCTTATCTAATCTAGAAGCACAATAATGTTTTGACTCTAGGAGCAAATATGTATTTTTTATGTTAAAAAACTTATGCAAAGTCAAGAAAGTTCTTGGTCAATATTTCTATATTTTGTTGACATTAAAGGCAAAATAATATTTTTACTATGTAAAACAATGAAAATATATTAACACGTCCACCTACGGGGCTTAATTTTTTTGGATCAAAAGGCATAAAAGTAATTTTACTATAACTCAAGATATATTTTATTGTAGATTGGATTACGTTAAAATACGCATGCCATATAGTTTTTTTAGGTAATACTTCTCTATGATCTCTTTTCTATATATATATGATTATGAATCTTTGTATTCATTAAAAACATGTCAAATATTTGACTTGGTATAATATATGTTTTCTACCATAATAAAAAAATGAGAGTGGCAAAATAAACACTTTTTTCTTTTTTGAATAGAAATTGGTTGTTGTTGTTGTTATAAAAATCTACATTCAAAAATAAAGTCAGCCTTTGAAAAAAACTAACAATGCACATTCGAAGAAGCTTTCATGAACATAAATTAATTTTTTTATTACTATATATATTCAAACTTTTTTCTTGGAATTTTTTTCTACAAGTCAACCGAGCAAAAACCAATTTCTCACCTATACAAATTTGAGTGTATTGGAAGACTTTGTGGTTGTGTAACCCCACTCAATTTCTCTCTCTTTTTTTTAATTGATACAAACCACTCAAATTTGATCATCACTATTTATCCATTTTTAGTCCTCAAATGCATAATCTTCTCCCTGTTCTTCCGTATAATTGGCTGCTTGAAGACTTTATTACCTCAACCACAGTATAGGCCTTGCCTGTTACTGCTCTCAATCTTATCTTTTTAATCAAAAGCAATGTATCAAGACGACAACACTAAACTCTGCCTCCTGAGTATTAATTTTAAAAAAATGACTTGGAACTTAACAAAGTAGCAATGAAGCTCAGAAATATGGAGGAATATATATATATATATATATATTAAATGCATTCATTCTGATTTTGTTCATTCATGCTTTTTTTTTTCAGTATCTTGTAACATGAGCATGTTAAGTTTCCACATATGCTTATAAATATCACATATTTTTTTCTATGTCTCGTAGATTTTAGAATCAAATAGAAAAAATTTGTATTCTTATAAACCCTTTAATTTCCTATAAACTGTGTTATAACACAATTTTTACCCCTAAATTTTGCAGAGAAAATATCTTCAAAGAGTAAGAAAAAAACAATCATTTTTAGAGCAAAATCATTTTGCAGAGTAGTGATAATTTTTTGATAATGATGGTGACATGTTTATCTAAAAGAATCTAAATTATAACAATGAGGGTGCATCTCCTCCACTAAGGACAATGCTATTTGAAGAGCATGGATAAATCGACCAATAATATTTCATAACAATCATATAGTTGGAATGATAACATAAAGAACTCTATCACAAGATGAAATTAGTAAAGCCAACAATTTTTTTATGATTAAAACCGAGAAATAGTTAAAGAAACCAAGTCTTCTAAAATCAAAGTAAACTGGAAGAATACAAGAAATTATCACTCTCCAGGCAGAAATTAATGGTGTCGACTCTTTTAAAAGAATAAATAGGGAGCAATATCATAAATTGAGGGCAAGTTGTATATAAAGTTAAGTATCTAATAATAACAATAACAATAACAACAATAATAGGAGGGGATAAACACTCTAATTAATATTAGAGGGTGAAAAGTCTCTTAAAACAATAACTTTGAAGAATCATAGGCAAATGCAAATTGTCATTCTTCAAGTAGTATAAAAATGAACAGATAATATACACTAGTGAACTCGAGTAAAACAATGAGTTAAGCAACTGGAGGACACAAGATAGAAGCAGTGAACTCAAATTGATTAATGGAGAAATTAGACAAAAGAGGACCTATATCTTTAAAATGCAAGCATTTATTTATTATTGTGCAATGCTCTTATAAGACTCAAGTGTGAACCTAACAAGGTTCATTGTAATTTTAAACACAAAAAGGCTATAGCAAATTTGAGCCTAGCTATATTTTAACAAATTTGAGTCTAATAAGACTCTAGTAGGGTTCATTGTAATTTTAAGCCCAACAAGGCTCTATCAATCTTGAGTCCAATAAGGTTCGTTGCAATTTTTTTAGCATAGTAAGACTTCAGCAAATTTAAGCCTGACAGGTCTCCTTGTCATTTGTTTGAGTCAAACTTAGCTTGATTTTAATGAGGTAGGTCACCTCTTGGTTTGACCAATTTTAAAAATTTCACAAGAAAGGTTGCCTTTCTATTTAACCAATTTCAAGATTCATAAAGTAGGTCGCCACTCGATTTGACTAATCTAAAAAATCACAAGGTGGGTCACCTCTTAATTTGACCATTTCAAGAAAAAAAAAAAAAGGGTTGGTCACCTCCCAATTTAAACATTTAAGAAATGAGATTGATCATCTCTAAGTTTGATCAAAATTTAAAATTCCCCAACAAAGTCACCTGTTAAATATACTGTTTTTTAAGGTTTTTTGAAAAAAAAACATCATCTTTTCTTTACAAATTTACTACACAAATAGTATGAAAAATATTTTTCATAATGCTTTGTTATGTAAGAATTGTAAAAACAAAACAACTATAATAATCCAATTCCCCCCTTACAATTTTTCAAAAAGAATATCATCAAAATGATTTTCAGAAAAAATCAATTTTAAAGAAAAAATTTTTAGGAAAAAACAATCACTTTCAGAAAAATATCTTTGAAGAAAAAAAAGGTTTTTAAAAAAGTACAAATTGGGTTATAATAGAGGAAGAATTTAATTTACATCTAGTTAAAAAATAATATGGGAATGCAATTAAAGATTTAATTGAGATAAAATTAAAAAAGGATTGAAATTGGTCACAATCGAACTAATTAAAGGATCAAGGATCAAAATGAAAAATATAGTAATGTTTGGAAGTCCAATTCATTCAATTAGGGCCTAATTGAAGAGACAAAATGGAATAAAAAGGCAAAATTAGCCAAAATGGCATAAATTAGAGGATCAAGGACCAAAATAAAAAAATAATCAAAGTTAAGGGCCAAATCAAAATGAATTAAAGGGTCTAAATCAAAGAAATTCAAAGTTAAAAGTCCAATTAGAAGTAAAATTGAGAATCTTTTAAACCATTTATGGTTTTCGCAATTTAAGCTATTTAACTTAGAATTAGGTGTTAATTTAGGGTGCTTATAATTTCAATGTTACTTGTTTTCTTAGCATATTTTGTTAATGTTTGTGCTAAGTATATGTGATTATTATAAGTGTGAATATTATGTGCTATATGCATTTTTTTTTGTACTAAATGATGAATGAATGAATATTTTGAGGTTTGGATTCCTTTATTCTAGGGTATAGTTTGTTTAACTAGGTTTTTTGATTAAAATATTAGTTTGATTTAGTGTTTTTAGGTTAACCTTAACTATCATCAAAATTAATTATTTTTGAAAGAAATCAATTTTTTTAAAATTGATGAAATTTTCTACTTTTAGGGATTAACATCAAAATTTTTGTTAAAATTTCTATTTTGATGAAATCTTTTATTTTTAGGGATTAACATCAAGATTTTGTTAAAATTTCTATTTCAATTAAATTTTCTGTTTTTAGGGATTAACGTCAATTTTGTTTTTATAAAAAAAATCTCATTTCAATAAAATCTTTTATTTTTAGAATTAACGTCAAGATTTATATAAAATTCTTATTTCAACAAAATTTTCTATTTTCAGGAATTAATGTAAAATTCTACGATAAATTTCCCCAAATCGATGAAATCTTTTGTTTTCATTGATTAAGGTAATTGTTTCTTCATTATAGTCAAAACTCTAAGAAATCCCATCAAGTTTCGTTTCGTTGATGACTCTATTATTTTTATTTTTCTTTTTTAATTTTAATTTTGAAGCCCCGCATTTGATACCGTATATATAACAAAACCGTTTTAATCCCATGGTATAAATGGATAACATTTGACGGAAACTTGAATAATCTTAGTCTTAATACAAATTGAGAACATACCATTGAACTGAAGGAAGGAAAAGTAGGCATCGAAAATAAATTTCGTGCTAATTGTTGTTCATAGATCTGTCCTAGCAATAGTCTCGTGAATGTTGTTCTAAGTATATAATCTCGTGAATCAGTAAACAAACAAATAAAGGAAAATAACAAGTGTACTTAGGAAAGTCAAGCTGGTTTTTGCAGATGCAGAGGTTGCTTCTTTTTGCTAAATTTTCCTTTCTCTACCTGGTGATGCTTACGACCATCTGTTCTTACATCACTGTCATAAAACTACCAATATCTGTTCTTACAATGCTACAAAGAACAATGGAAACTATAAAAATGTTTTTTCTTATTTGAATATTTTTTCGTAGTTGTCAAGGGAATATATAGTTTTGCATAACATCTTCTTCCCATCAATAATTTCTTTATTTATCCAATAGTAAGTGAGATCTTTTGTACTAGATTGTGCAGCAACGAAAACTAAATTTCTTTCTCCTAATTATTTTAAATAGAATAATCAGAACTAAATAATCCATAAGGATTTGCTTGGCTAATCGCACGGTTGATTGTACTATCAAATAGACACTTTATCGTCTCTATTAGAAGAGATCGGGAGCAAGCTCAGGAAGCAAACATGCTTTGAAAGAGGTTCTTGGTGCTCCTAATGTCCTGAGCATGATTAAAGACAACAAAGCAGCTCAAGAGGTCCGAGCCCTGAAAAGAGGTCTCCGGTATGCTTTCAAATGATTCTGCTCGAGCATGTTATGGAACCAAGCACGTGGAGGTTGCACATGAAGAATACATTGCTACACTAACGCTTCTCATCACAGATAAGCTGATATACCAACAAGGCGGAAGTTTGCCCACTTGGTTAAATCGATGAAGGATTCTAGGGGCACTGCTCTTATATTTTTTTTGTCCATGCACGTTTCAGGAGAGCAATTGGCGCTGCATTCTGCCATTGCTGCAGTCCTTCGATTTCCTCTGCCAGATTTTGAGGATATTGACGTGCAATAAAAAGAGTTCCCGTCCTCAAGTTTAAAATTGTATCTTGTTCAACCAATTCGATAATGGTTAGGGCCTCAGACTAGTAACAAGCTATGTTCTCTACTGAAATGGTTTATTCTCTTTTTCTGAAATTTTCCTACTTCATTTTATATCCTGTTAACATGCTAGGGTCATTCTTGGTTTCGAGGTATAGAAGAAACCAGTATATGTTTCTGATAATAATGAAGCAAACGAAGCTCCGATGACCCAAGCAATAACAGGTTTAAATGAGGATCCAGACCTGTGAATATAAATGGTGGCGACGACGTCAGATATGTGCTCTCATTAATTAATGAGAAATAAAAGAATATGGAACCAAAAATGGAGCACATAACACTAATATTCTAAAACCCTTGCTTGGAACAATAAATACAATCTGATAGTGTTGTAATCAACAGATCGTTGTCAACCTCGTTAACAGTGGAATCAATTCTATGACAAATCATGCAGATTTGTTAAATCTAAGACAAAAATATAACTCAAAATAATCACAAGAGATTTCCATAAACTATCAACATCCACCAACCTCTCTCACTAAAAGTCTACCTTGGCCTGGATCTGAAGAGTATTTGATGGATGAAAGCCACGTGAAAAATCTGATGCAGTCCAGTAAGGCCGTTGAGGTAAAAGAAAAGAGGGATCGGTCTGATGTACAGCACTCAATCATTGATTCATCAGCACCAATGCTGCAACCCTCTTCAAGGATTCACATGCCTTGAGCAGATCAGAATCTGAATGAGCGGCAGATACAAACAATCTGATTCCCACAGGCAAACGACATTTATCAAGTGTTGATCTCTTTGTGGTTACAACAAATACAGAGTCTTCCTTCAATGCCTGAAAAATTCACAACGGTGGAGACACATAATAAGAGCAAGATAGAACAACCAAACTGTAATTAAAATGGAACCATATAACTCATTCATTCCTTACCCGATCAGCCATAGCTTCAAGGAGTTTAAGGTCATCTTTAGTGGAACCTGTGGACTTTTCTAGGTTGAGAAAAACAATAGGCGATTTAGGATTGCTGCTTATAGAGAGACCCTGTATGTTGGACAATCCTGCAATCACCAAATTAAATTTATAAATAGGAAAATTTGTGCAAGCCGTGCAAAACTGATAACATATATCGTAAGACAAAAAATGTGATTCTGACAACATGATCTCTAGCTCCAAACAAAACCTGACATTCTTGAACCAAACACCAGCATTAGACAATTTCTCAAAACAAAACCTGATCGGTTCTCCAGGAGATGGCCTATATGCTGCCTAGATTGTAAGCATGAGCTTCTAACTTTTACTTCCATAAAATTTCATATTACAAATGATTTATATTCATCATAAAGATATATGCGGCAATTATACAAGTCTATACTGGACAATACCTCTAACTCACTCAACCATAGGAAAAGCAAGTGAAGTTGCAATAAATAAGCAGGACCAAAATATATAATCACTTTTTCTCAAACTTCAGTTCAGCTTGATCATGACCAAAAGTGGTCCAACTAATCATATTCTTACACCAACTCATAGTATTATGATGAATTGGGATATGATATTTGGTCTCAGTATCAGTGGTTGAAGTAATTGACATGTTACATGAGGACTGACTCGGATGGCTCAATTGTTCCTGAGAAAAATATTCTGAGGCCAGAAAAGACTAGTAGAAAGTGAATACAAAGACAGATGCTGTTGCCATTTGTCCAACAAAGAAAGAAAGAATAGTAACACATCAATTCACACAAAAGGAAGACATAAGAATGACAGCAGTGTAATGCAATCAGAATCAACCTTTCCACAAGATGGCAATGTTTTCTTTCAATTTTTCTATTAAAGCAGGATTATCCTCCAGAACATCGATAGCGGTAATTGCAGCGCTTGCAAGATATGGTGGAAGAGAAGCAGAAAACACATATCCAGAACTGCTAAGTCGCTGCCAGAGATCAACAAATAATAAACATTAACACTTTAGAATTGGAAGAGTAATAATTATAATTACCACTACCACTTGCTAATACAATGATACTAGAGAACCTGACTATTAATCCAAATTCAATAAAATGATCAAGTTATCAGACACATATTTCCTTACTTGATGATCGACGACTCTGGAACTTCCAGTGCAGAATCCTCCTTCAGTGGCTAATGCATGGCCCATATCTGCAGTAACAATATCTATCTTCTCAATCTGCAAGACCACACAACCATAGATCAGAGAGTTTGAGCCAGTAACAATGAAGAAATGAATCTTTAAAACATACCGGCACCCCATGGTATTCAGTAAGACCTCTCCCAGACCTGCCAAGCACACCAAATGAGTTGCTCTCATCCAACAAAACACGGAAGAGATATTTCTCCTTCAATCTGATGATCTCATTTAAAGGGGCTATTTGGCCAGAGTTCTACAGATTCAGAACAAAAGAATTAATATCCCAGTCAAGCAAGTTCAATTTTCATTAGAAGTACGAGGAAAATAATTCAGTGGTAGAGCAAATAGATAACTACTAGTAACCTCAAGAAATAAATGCAGTTACTAAATTAAAACATTCAAAGCATAATCATTTTTCAAGAAACTACATGCATCAGCAATCAAGTCCACTGAATCCAAAAAAGTCAGAAGAGGGAGGAAAACACTACATTCTCCCATATGGTCTATACTAGCATTGTCAGCTTCAAAATACAGACTCCCAGAAGAAAAGAAAAAGGAAAAAGAAAAAGCAAAACCATGCAATCCTCTTTCTTGCTTAATGAAAATGAAGAACAAAGTGAAAGGAACTCCCAGGCCCTGCAATTCATGTTTAAGCGTCAGAGTTATATCTACAAAGTAGCTGCAATATCATGATATGGGATTCCAATGATACACAACCATCCAACTCTTCCTCATACAGGAGAGTGAGAGTGACCTGTACAGTAAATCTACTGCTTCTTGACACGGTGAGGCAGATATAAGAAATTAAGACACAATCTGAACTCTAATTAATGCAGCCAAAACCAAGTATTTGATCAGGGTGGTTTAACTCAATATATTGTAGGCACGTATCACTATGCACAACATAAAAAATGTTTGGTATGATATACCCAGTAATGATTTATAATGTTCCACCATCATTCACTAGAAAATTCAATTCGGCCATTCTGCCGAGAACATTTCCACCTTTCTTAATGGTGATTATGAATGTGTTCTGAGTACCAAAAACAGAGAGTCATGCTATCCCATTTTCATCCATGCATATTATGATGATGCTGACATCTCAGTAGAACAGGAAGAGCACTTGTAGCATAACAATCAGAAAAAAAAGTAAATATCAAGATTCAAAACACAATGGCTGTCACTGGGTTGAGTAAAATCAAGAAATCCAAAATCATGATTTGGTTTTCTTGTGATGATCAAAGGCAATGCTCTTTTGGTGCAGGCATTTACAAGTTTTTCTTTAAGTTTTGCTTAACAAATATGTGTATTTGATATGCATGCAGAGCAGAACAAGATACCTGGTACACAGCTTCAACTACAATATAGCGTCGCAACTCCTTGGCCCGCTTGTTCTCTACTGTAATTTTCTCCAAAGCATTTCGTAGAGATTCCATGTCATTGTGCTTGAAATACACAATGGTGCTTCTGGAAAGATACAGGCCATTCTGTATTCCCCAATGGACTCCCTCATCCCTAATGGAAAATAATATAAGTACAATTTTTATATAGCCATATATATTCATACTTCCACTGAACAATTTTAACAGAAGGTTTCACAAATGAACCAAAAATTGTAAAATACTTGGATAACTATGCCACAAATAACTACCGCAATCAGATACATGCATATTACAAATCAAAGAAAAATACACAATCAAGGATGAGAAGACTGAGATATCGTTGGGTCATCTATTAGACAAGCATCACTGGTCAAAATCATTTAGCATAGCTTAATAAATTCTTAAAGTTATAAGGAACTCAAAGCAATTACCAATGATGTTTATAATCATTTAAAATGATAATCAAACTAACATCACTAACATTTCAAGGGGAGGGACTAGATGAAAAGAATGAACTTGAGAAAATATGAAAGATTTTCATGGAGTTCAATTACTTGTGTTAACCAGCTGATTTCTACGATGCAGCCACATGGGTAAAACAAATCTTAGCAGTTAGGACTACCATACTTACACAACAATTATGTCTCCTTTTTTGCAAAAACATGGAATTGTACTGAACATAGTGGAAAGTCCGTATGAATAGATAATTGAATCAGGAGTTCCCAGAAACTTGGCTATTCTGGCCTCACAATCAAGGTGGACATCTAAGAAAAAGAAAACTTGTCAGAAGGCAAACATTTAAGATAAAAAAGGAAATAATCTTCAACCTGCTTTGTTTAAATTGAGTCTCACCAATTGTTCCATAGAACCCACGAGGACCACAGGAACCAACACCATATTTTTCCATGGCCGAGGTACTTGAATCCTGAGTTTTTTTTAAAAAAACTTGGTTATACATTTTCTAATTTGTGGAAAATATAATCATAAATGGTAAAGAAAAAGTGGAACAAATTTTCTCACAATTTGTTTCTCGTGCCCTGTTAGACCAAGATAATTAGCTGAAGCAAAGTTTACAACATCTTTGCCATTGATTATGGTATGTGGCCCAGCAGCACTGCAATAAAAAGTAGCTCATGAAATTACTGTAGAGAACCATTCAGATATGTCTTCAGAGCGAAGTCATAGTTTGAGCATCAAAGTAGCAACTTCTTCGAGGGGATGCAAGAGACCATTAATTCAATAACTGACAATAATTGTTTTTCAATACAACAGAGGGAGGGTATGATAATACATGAAAACACAAGGATACTTTTGACAAGAATCAAACAAATGTGTAGAGACAAGAGAAGTATGCTCACCTTTCCAATACTGGTGGCTCATATCGCATCTCCTCTGTAATAGGAGGAATAAGGGATTCTGGAACCCATTCATCACATAGCTCGTCTATTTCCTACAAAAAACACACACTTTTCAGTAATATTATGTTGGCACAGCTTCACACTTCAGAATGGATTCTCAAAACTATAATTTATATATCCAACAAGCTAAACCAGTAAAAAGCACAATTTCATCTGGAAAGCAATATGATGTCACAATAAATCTTAGAATCAGTCTTAAGGAAAAATAAAATAAAATAACGGAGAAGCACTACATCTAGCAGTTTAAAAGGATACATAGAACATGGAAGTCCCTTTGGGCTATCAAGCAATATGCAAGGATATTGAGGACATATATTGACGAATTGATATCTAATAACAGTTTTGTATTCCCGTGTGAGAAGCAGAGCCAAAAAACTTCAGCATATAAAGGTATATGGAACTCTTTTCCATAAAACTTGGACAAAAACTCAAAATCTGATTTTTCAACCTAATGCATTTGCATGTGGCTCCACAAGAAGGAGAAAACAAACAAAAATATAGCTAACTCTCAATGCTCAATGCCCTAAGTACAAACATTCCACATGTATTCATCTATCTTTATGTATATGTATGATTTATCATCCTGACAAGATACAAAACTACTAAACAGCACAAGGCACATAATGAAAGAAGGCAATTTCTTTCAACTAAGGTACAATAAGAGACAAAAAAAGAAGAAGCCACACTAACCTTCTTTGTTAAGGGCCGCTTAGGATGCTTATAACTTTTCTGGGAAAGAAGAAAAAGAATGACCACTAAAAGAAGAACCTCCACAAAAAGATGCCCTTTAACAAAGAACAAAAGCCAATATAAACATCCGTTAATTAAAAAATTACGAGGTACAATGACACAATCAAACTACCAACATCCACCAGTTTTGGAAGAGATAAAAATCTACCTCCAATATGAACACCAAAAACAACAGCTCTCGCAGATGGAAAATCCAAAGCCGATGTCACCTTCTCCAAAGTGCTATCCAGTAATTGCAAAACATTTGAAGCCATGGTATCCATTGTATGAAATTTCAGATCGGACAAGCTTTTCAACAATAAGCCAAACACAATTCTGATGATTACTCGTACAAAACAACCATGCAATGCAATTTGTGGATAGCTGTTATCCCCTGTTCGTTTCTCTGGAAACACATCAAGCCACAGAAGCAAACAAGAAAAAGAAAGCAGAATTAAGCAATACCCAATTGAAAAGAATCAAACTTTTCCAAATCAAGGCTTCAAAAGATCAAATCTTTAGATCATTTAAATTCTGTGTTTTATTTATCTCTCATAGATATCAATAAAAAAGAACTACAGAGAAAGGAAAGAAGCGGAGAGAACAGATGTCTTTTCTCGATCTGTTCTAATTATGATTCTGTATTACACATACCTTGATAGATTGAGGCTGTAACGAGAAGACAAGATGAAAGTGAATTTTGAGCTTCTTTGGTCAGTATTGAAGTCCTGTCTTCCTTTTTTTTTTTTTTGGTGTACAGTTTCTATTTTGAATGGAGATTTTGAGATTGAAGGGTCAACTTTCGATGCCTATAGTCATCGATCATTCTCCACGAAATATCCACGAACGCACCCCATCTACCACAATTAAATAATAATAATAATAATAATAATAATAATAATTTTAAGGTTGAAAATAAAAATAAGCAATGAGTATAACATTGTTTTCTTCAAAATAATATATTGTATTATAATTACTTCCACCCTGTTTTTGAAAACATCACACTTGACTAAAATAATTTACAAATTAGCACATTAAAAAAAATAAAAAAATAGCACAACTTAAAAAATTGTATTATTCCCGGTAGTGCAATTTAATTGATTGTTGTACTAGTAATATAAAAATAAATAAATAAATAAATTGTAAGGATTACACTATTAAAAAAGAGCGCAACTATTAATTGTTTTTTGAAAATTACACCGGTAAAGTAGAGCATCCTGTTGAGTTACACTAGCAATACAATAAGCTCTTTAATTTTATTTTAATTCAACTAGTTTGTAAATTTTATATATATATATATATATTCTAACCTTTATTATTCCTCTAATTTTATTTTATTCGTACTACTTTATAAATTATAAAAAAATTATTTGTGTGTAATGATAATGTTGAACCCGTTGTGATGATGATTATTTTTTAAGATGTTTTTATATTAAAATATATTAAAATAATATTTTTTATTTTTTAAAATTTATTTTTAATATTAATATTTTAAAATAATATGAAAACATAGAAAAAAATAATTTGAAACAAAGAAAATAAAAAAAATAAATTTTTTAAAAATATAAAAACAAATAAATTTATTTTTTTAATAAAAAACAAATATGAGCCACCATCAACTTTTAAAGCACTATATCGTCATCTTTCGTGCTCCCACCAATCCAAAAGTAAATAAAAACTTGTTTTGTAAAATGTTATTGGATTGTAAAAACATCATCGGCGGTGATTATATTAACTCATGGTCCAACAATATCAAATGTAAACTCCAAACCATTCACTTCTCGGCAACAAAATTATAAATTATTATACTAATAATTATTTTTTAAAGTATTATTTATTTAAAAATATATTAAAATAATATATATTTTTTATTTATAAAATTTATTTTTAATATCAGCATATTAAAAATTAAAAAATAAAAAAATAAAAAAAATTCAATTTTTTCTAAAAACATTTTTAAAACACAAAGTGTTTTATGATATTGTGTTGCATTAATATTTTTGAAAATGTTTTTTTACTTAAAAATATATTAAAATTATAAAAAAACACTACAAAATATTAATTTAATATTATTTTAAAACAAATAAATTTCTAAAAAATATCCAAAAACAAGTTATTACATTTCTTCCAAACGGGTTAAAAGAGATAGACCGACCGACCATGAAGCTCTAGGCTTCTAGTTTAGTTTTATTTTATTTGGGCTGATGAGAGAGACAGTTCCTCCATTAACAGGATCACCATAGCTTTATAACATGCTTCACATCTTATTTTTCTGAATTCACATGTAGCCGGACCAGATCCAGGCCCATGAACAGGCCCAGACCCAGTTACAGAACCAGATGCCCATGAAGTAACCAGCAAGGAAAGTCCTCCATCCATCGAATTTGAATGGGGAGGATGGAGTATTCCCCAAGCTCACACGTGCGAGTATTGAACCGCCACAGGCTACACGATCAACTCAAGCATCTATAAAAGCCAATCACAGATATTTGATTAAACGGGTGGCTCGAGTCGGTTTCCTCTTTCTACACAAATTGAATCCATTTTTCTCTCTCTCCCTCAAAGAATCGATCAAACCTTCCATCATCTACGATTACAATCTCTCCCTTTTTCCCAAATTTCTTCCGTTGAAATCAGTTCTTTAATTTTGATTTCCCCCCTAAATTCACCTAGGGTTTATCCGTTTAATTTCTTCTTTTTGAACGGAAATTTAATAAGTTAGGGTTTATTTGGTGGTGGTGGATACAAGCAGTAGTAGTGGAGGAGGGGGGTTGTTGTTGATATCAGAGAATATGAGCTTCCAGCCCAGAAATGACGGGGGAGATAATAATAATGGTAGCAGGTCCAGATTCCCGACCCGACAAACGTGGGTTCCCAGAGGATCTAATCCTTCTCTTCCGCTGAATGGGGATGTAAACCCAAACCCAAACCCAAACCCACCTTCGAGTTTCAGCTCTAGAAACAATGGAAATGGTGGGCATTCTAGCCATGGGACTGGAGTAGCTGATTATAGGTATAAGGGTGGTGTGAATGCACCTAGAGGTGGTCAAATGGGTCGGGGGAAGGAGAGGGGGGTGGAGACTCGGGAAGTGAAGGACCCGAATTTGCCGCAACTTGCGCAAGAAATTCAGGAGAAGCTTTTGAAGAGTACGGTTGAGTGTATGATTTGTTATGATATGGTTCGGAGGTCTGCGCCTGTTTGGTCTTGTTCGAGTTGTTTCTCGATTTTTCACTTGAATTGTATCAAGAAATGGGCTCGTGCGCCGACGTCTGTTGATTTGATTGCGGAGAAGAATCAAGGTTTTAATTGGCGGTGTCCGGGATGTCAATCTGTGCAGCTTACGTCGTTGAAGGATATTCGGTATGTTTGCTTTTGTGGGAAGAGGACGGATCCGCCTTCGGATTTGTATTTGACCCCGCATTCATGTGGGGAACCGTGTGGAAAACAGCTTGAGAAGGAGGTTCCTGGTGCTGATGGGAGTAGGGAGGGTCTTTGTCCGCACAATTGTGTCTTGCAGTGTCACCCTGGGCCATGTCCTCCTTGTAAGGCCTTTGCTCCACCAAGTCTGTGTCCTTGTGGGAAGAAAAGAATCACAACAAGATGTGCTGATCGGAAGTCCGTTCTTACCTGTGGGCAACGATGTGATAAGCTTCTGGAATGTTGGCGTCATCGATGTGAGCAGATTTGCCATGTTGGTCCCTGCAATCCTTGTCAGGTATTGATTAATGCTTCATGTTTCTGCAAGAAGAACACGGAGGTTGTTCTATGTGGGGATATGGCAGTGAAGGGAGAAGTGAAAGCTGAAGATGGTGTTTTTTCTTGCAACTCAACATGTGGAAAGGTTCTGGGTTGTGGAAATCATATTTGTGGTGAAACTTGTCATCCAGGTGATTGCGGGGATTGTGAGTTTATGCCTGGCAGGGTCAAGTCATGCTATTGTGGAAAAACAAGTTTGCAGGAGGAAAGAAATAGTTGTTTGGATCCAATTCCAACGTGTGCACAAATATGTGGCAAATCCCTTCCTTGCGGGATGCACCAATGTAAAGAGGTGTGCCATTCAGGGGATTGTGCTCCTTGTTTGGTTTCTGTCACCCAAAAATGCCGCTGCGGATCAACCTCCCGAACTGTGGAGTGTTACAAAACTACTTCAGAGAATGAAAAATTCCTGTGTGACAAGCCTTGTGGTCGAAAGAAGAACTGTGGAAGGCATAGGTGCAGCGAGCGATGCTGCCCTCTTTCCAACTCTAACAATCAGTTCTCTGGGGATTGGGATCCACATTTTTGTCAAATGGCTTGTGGGAAGAAGTTAAGGTGTGGACAACACTCTTGTGAATCACTGTGTCACAGTGGCCATTGTCCTCCTTGTCTTGAAACAATTTTCACTGATTTGACATGTGCATGTGGGAGAACTTCCATCCCTCCTCCATTGCCGTGCGGCACGCCTCCCCCTTCATGTCAGCTCCCATGCTCAGTTCCTCAGCCATGTGGCCATCCAGCTTCTCATAGCTGCCACTTCGGAGACTGCCCACCTTGTTCGGTGCCTGTAGCTAAAGAGTGTGTTGGTGGGCATGTGATTCTGGGGAACATACCCTGCGGGTCAAGGGATATCAGATGCAACAAACTCTGTGGGAAGACCAGGCAATGTGGTTTGCATGCATGTGGAAGAACTTGTCATTCACCGCCTTGTGATACCTCTCCTGGAACTGAAACTGGCTCAAGAGCTTCTTGTGGGCAGACATGCGGTGCCCCTAGGAGAGATTGCCGGCATACTTGCACTGCACTTTGTCATCCTTATGCTCCTTGTCCTGATGTCAGATGTGAGTTCCCTGTCACAATTACTTGCTCTTGCGGCAGGATGACAGCATCTGTTCCTTGTGATGCTGGAGGGAGCAATGGTGGTTATAATGATACTATTTTAGAAGCATCCATTCTCCACAAGTTGCCAGCGCCTCTTCAACCAGTGGAATCATCTGGAAAGAAGATTCCTCTTGGCCAGAGAAAGTTTATGTGTGATGATGAATGTGCCAAGTTTGAGCGGAAAAGGGTTCTTGCAGATGCTTTTGATATCAACCCTCCAAATTTGGAAGCTCTTCATTTTGGTGAGAATTCTTCCGTGACAGAGTTGATTGGTGATCTGTACAGGCGCGATCCAAAATGGGTGCTTGCTGTGGAGGAGAGGTGCAAATATTTGGTTCTTAGCAAGAGCAGAGGAACCACAAGTGGTCTTAAGATTCATGTTTTCTGCCCAATGCTGAAGGATAAAAGAGATGCAGTTAGGCTAATTGCTGAGAGGTGGAAGGTTGCAATTTATTCTGCTGGTTGGGAGCCAAAGCGTTTTATTGTAATCCATGCTACACCAAAATCCAAAACCCCATCTCGTGTGATTGGCATTAAGGGTACGACAACTTTAAGTGCCTCCCATCCACCAGTTTTTGATGCTCTCGTAGACATGGATCCCAGGCTTGTTGTTTCTTTTCTAGATTTGCCGAGGGAGGCGGATATAAGCTCACTGGTCCTTAGGTTTGGTGGGGAATGCGAACTAGTTTGGTTGAATGATAAGAATGCCCTGGCTGTATTCAATGATCCTGCTCGAGCAGCAACCGCTATGAGGAGGTTGGATCATGGATCAGTATATTATGGAGCTGCGGTGGTTCCTCAAAATAGCGGTGCATCCATGGGATCACCAGCTACCAATGCCTGGGGAACGGCAGGCACTGCAAAGGAAGGGACGATCACAGCTCTGAAGGGAACTTCGTGGAAGAAAGCTGTAGTGCAGGAGTCTGGTTGGAGGGAAGATTCATGGGGTGATGAAGAGTGGTCTGGTGGTGGTTCTGCAGATGTTCAGGCTTCTGCATGGAAAGGGAAAGAACATCCAATCTCCACTTCAATTAACCGATGGAGTGTACTGGACTCCGATAAGGCTGACAGTTCATCTGCTGCCTCTGTCAGGATCGAGGATCCTGCAAAACGAGTTGCAGAAATTCTTTCCAGTTCAGGTTTGGAATCAAATGTAAGCACTTCGAATATATCAGTGCAAACTGCGATGCAACCTGGAGGGGTTTCAAGTGAAGAAGATTTATCTGAGGTGGTGGATGACTGGGAGAAGGCCTATGATTGAGAACATGCGTGTGGAGTCATCTGATTTTTTGAACATGCTTCCAGGGTATCTTTTGGTCTATACCTATTTCACTTTAAACATTTTGGCGTTTGCAGGAGTATTTTACCCGTTATTTTTATGAAAAGCTATATCATCCACCCCTATTGATGCTTGATGGTGGGTGTTTCTTCTTCTTCCTTTCTTCTTTTTTTTTTTCCGGCTCTCTACTTGAAATCCCATTAATTTCGGCGGAGACTGGAGAGGGCATACATCTTTGCTGTATGGGAGAATACTTGTTACTGTAGAACTTTGTCAAAGAATCTAGGAAAAAAACATCGCGGCCTCGTCAGCGGGTTTTGTTGATATATTTTCGAGAAAGGCATTCTATGTGTACAGAGAAAAACTGAGATTTCGCTACTTTTGATTCCAATGAAATATCTGCTCTATTTTGGCATGACAGGTGTTTCTTCGTTTTCTTTTCAATGTTTTGATCCCAAAAACAATGTCTGAGCTGACTTATGGTTTGGTTGGTCTGGTCTGGTTTGTATGCCTATGTTCAAGAACATGCAATTTTTTTTTATTTTCATGCTGTCCCATTGTTGATCTTTGGCATGCTTGTGTCAACCTGTTAAGTTCTTAATGTTTTACAGGGATTAAAAGTTTTTGTTAAGAAACAGGAGTTACTGCTGTTTAGATGTCTCTCTAGCCAGAGAGATTTATCTTCTGGTTTATTGGCAAATGCGATCAAGAAGGTCACAGCCCCCTCTGGTTCTATCCCTACTGTTTTTGCGTGCTTGGAACGTCCTGCTTGCTCCCTTTTTCAAATGGAATACTGATATCGCAACAGCTATGCAGTTCTCATGGTGACACAGTGTCCCCATTCTATTGAGGTCTGTTTTCTTTGAATTTCATTGTTTATGAACCATTTTGTGTGGAGATAAAATGTATCCGTTTAATTGTATTTGGATTCTGAACAAGAGGCATCTTCTAAGTTTTGTTGCTAAACGAGATAAATTTAAGAATAACGATAATTTAATCCTTAATCTTCATATAGATTAGCTGATTATCTACTCATTATTTCCATTTGGCATCAATTCTGTGCATGTTGAGTGATAAGTGATGATGTTGCTGCATTTTAACTGAACTGCAATCCATCAGCATCTTAAAAGAAGTTAGTCGAAAGTCGGTGTAAATTGCTGTAATGATCGATTATCTAATTCTACTTGAAGCAATCGAACCTTGCTAAAACAACTAGAATATATATGTTCTTCACTATCTTGAGATCAACAGAAAGCAATTGGTTCAACTGAACTGTGTTGCATTTCCAATTGTTTAGAGGTCCGAAGGCAATCTAAAATGAGCATGAGATTTTGTTACTAGTACTATTTCCTCCTGCGTAAATCCCATTTTGAAATAAAAATGCTGGTACTTGGAACCAACAGGAGGAAGCTAGGAAACTCAATCTCTTGCAGGAACCGAATACTTTCCATGCATCTTATGCAATTTCTCAACTAGCTCTACCCAAGTATTGACAGGAAGAGATGTGCCCTAGCCTTTCACATACCTTAGCTGTTCCTTCGAGTGGCCAGTATAAACTTCTAATGCTTCGCTTCAATTAGACTTCTGGTGTGAGGTGCATGGTGCAACATACACTGCTTGATTGTGTCGTAATGCATTAGATGAAAAACTGCATGTTGACAATCATTCATTGAATATAATTATTTTCTAAAGTAGATAAAAATGAAGAAAATTACTAAGTTATTGTCACAAGTGTAGAAAAATAAAGGGTTTCGGGTAGGGGTATTTTGGTATTTTTGTTTTTATACACAATCGAATTACACATGTATCTTAGATCCAAGAAATCTAATTTATTATGATCAAGGGTATTATGGTCTTTCAACCATGATTTTTTTGTTAATTATTAGTTTGGTTAAAGGTAGTTACGTAATTGATCATTAAAATAATATTTTTAATTTGAAAAAATCTGTTAGTGTGTTGAAGCTGCCATCACACTTTGGACGGCATGTATGTGACGACTCTAGGTGCTTAAAAATGGGCTCCCGCCGTTGCATGTTATTCCTCATCATCTCCTCTTTTATTTAGAGTGGCATATGATGTCTAGATATTACTGATTTATCATCAATGACCCTTTCTTTTCATCCCTTCATTTCTCTCTCCTAACTCGATAAATACACAATGGTCCTCGTTGTTATTGGTATTTCAGATTTGGTCTTTTTGGTTTTGATTTCTGTATTTTTTTCATTTTCTTTTTTGTTAAAGTTTTGTTGTTTTTAATTTAACCCTTGCCTTTTAATTTGTATAGATAATGTTTATCAATTCGGTCCTTCTACTTTTAATTTTTTATTTTTATCCTTTGCCTTTTTGCCAAAGTTTTTATGGTTTTAAATTTTATCCTTAATAGTTTTTGTTTTTTGAATGATAATAATGATTTCAATTTGGTCCATTTTCTTTTGATTTTTTATTGTTTTTCTTACCTATGTTGTCAAACTTAAACCGAGTGAGATTGACTTGATATGACTCAGTTAACTTGGTCGATTTATAAACAACCCGATCAACCAACAAAAAAATTATAAGGATGAAATTGAGAAAAAAAATGATGAAAGTGATAGAAAAAACCTCCCACCACATCTTCTTGCCAAACTTAGGTTTAAAATTTAAAAACATGAGAGTTGTCCTGACTTAGACTAGTCCAAAAAAAACCTAGTCGACGAGTGAAAAAATCTGAGGAAAAATTTAAGGAAAAAAGAATAAAATTGACAAAAAAAACCTTTGATTCTTTACCTAGCATAGGTTTAAAACTAAATCATGTAAGAGTTGTTCCGACGTGATTCAGTTAACTTGGCTAATTTAAAGACAACTTGGATGTTTGTTAAAAAAAA
>Ga0307517_10002620_pt1 | contig 28656 bp, 21 predicted proteins | sample 23_EM_MG_FD_194515 | JGI IMG/M metagenome (GOLD analysis project Ga0307517, IMG submission 194515) | Populus trichocarpa ectomycorrhiza microbial communities from riparian zone in the Pacific Northwest, United States - 23_EM | ecosystem: Host-associated > Plants > Roots > Unclassified | place... | reverse complement strand
AGCTTAGTTGCAAGGGTGGGGAGTGTGGCATGTAGCAGCAAGGAAAACCATCTTACTGTACTGGGTACCATTGGCCACATGTCACAGGACGACGGCCTGAGCTTTCGCGAAAGGCGGTCGGTTTTGTCGGTAAGCGTGAGGAGTTCGACGAAGATGGAAGATATGACTCCAAGTGTTATTACGTGTGTTCAGTCTCCCGGTGTGGATACACCTTTGGAATACAATCTTCTCGTGTACATGTACATACGCGGAACACGAGTCTTGCCTTATGTACATAAGTGCCGATTCATTACAACGTTGAAATTATGTATGTTCATGATTTCCATCATACAACCTTTCTACTCACCCTTGACTCACCCATCACCTGTATGACTGCCAGTGTTAGTAGAGTTGGTCGAGTAGAGCCAATTAACTCAAATATTCCTCTCGCCACACCTGAAGGCCTGAAGGTTCAGGCTTTGTGTTAATTTATGAGCAGCCTGAGAATCTTTTGGGCTTGTAAAATCACACGTTAGTGAGAAGACGGTCATAACAAAATGCACGTTTTGCACACCGTCTGTCTATTATTAATAAATAAGTATCTTACCATCACCATGTCGGACCTCCCTGTTCAACGTAATGAATAGTTATTGGGCGCAGCATTGTGCTGCAGGCAGCAGGCGGTGGTCACCGGAAAATTCCGAAACGCCAATCGCATCAGGTTTGATCGATTGATCTGCGAACACGACAACGTGCTCATCTCAACCATCCTTCCGGTGGTAAGCAACACGCTCCGAGGGCGAGGTTGGCTTGCGATGGACGACGACAATTGAAATGGACACACTCGGGATATCAGTTTTTTTGGCCTCGTCCTTTGCTCGTCTTTATGCAATCTGTATTCATCTTCCATCTCCATGGACATCTCCCTTCGAGGTCCCATATGCCAATCATTATTGTGAACGTCGACACGCCCTCACTTCGAGCTATGACGACCACCCCGCTTCCGAACCACACGAGAGCCCAGAAAGTTCCGGAATTCCTCCGAGAGCCAGCGTCGCAGTCGGGAATATACGAGATATGGCCATTCCTTGCTCCCCATCTCGTATGACCGCTTGCGTTACACGAAGACTAGCCATTCTGTGCTGGGCCTTTTGGTGAGTCTTGTTACAAGACAATAATGGTATCACCCAAACTGATTTCGTCTCTGTGACCAACTATGAACGTAGCGTCAGGCACAGTATGGTATCGACGATAGCTTATGGAGAAGCAAGTAATCATCAAAAGAGGTAACTCATTAGCTGACACCCCTTTCACAGCTGTTCCAACAATCCTCGCGTCCTCCTACAATCACGAACGAGTTTTGATTCGAAACATGGGCAGGCGGCTCCTCGAAGACAGAAGGCCACATCCGAGTCGTTCAGGCGTCGGACATGTCTCCCATCTACTCCAGAATTTCTCGAGATCAATTCCCGTGAAGATACGATGCGATGTATTTTATGAACCTCACGACGGCGATCATCAGCGAACGCGCGCTGGCAGAGTCAGTGCCGCTGATATAATCCTGTCCTCATCTGCTTATCGCTCACTGCTAGACAAATTCCTCTGTCACTTCTCCATGCCGTGTCCAATCCAATCGGCAACGAGCTGTGGTTGTGCGAGTTTTTCGGTCTCCGATCACGATGTTTTCTTATCTGAAGAAGATTCTGGTGTACGGGATCGACGACTATCACGGTTTCTTGTCAAAGAATGAGGTGTGTCTGCATACTTCTTCGGTTACCGAGTCCTGAGCACGACAGTTCAGAGGTCACTGGGCGAGGATTGATTAGGTTCACCAATGGGACGCTCCTATTGGCTCAGCCTGGGTATGCGATTCAATTCCCAACGGAATCTCAAAACGATCTAACCCTGCTAGGTTATGCCAAGCATCTCCTACCAGTGTCAGAAGGTGAGGGCAAGCGTGGTGCTATGGGACTTTCAATTGTTCAATGATGCTAGGTACACACGAATACAAGAAATCAGTCCATCAATTTCGGTGAACTACAACGTAAGCTTGGAAAGAGAAATCAATATCCGGGGAGGGGTAACTGCAGAATGTAAAGAAAGAGTAGCGCGAGTCCACGACTCAGTGTCCAGATTCACCACTTGACAGGGCTGAGGGTAGGACCCACGATATGGCTTCCTTGCTGACTTTGGTCGTGTCTGAAATGAGCTGCGTACCAGACAACTACATCCTGGTTTTTAACGCCTTCGCCGTTAATGAAACCGTCGATGTGTTCCTTCACTACCTCCGCAGGTCCACCCGACACTCCGTCCTCCAATTCCGAGTCACCAGTGGAATCAAAGTGGTACTTCAATACCCACAAGTCTCCGACCCCGAATGCCGTCCTGGTTCCATCGTTTGCACCCGGAGTTAATTTATACCCATTATCACTCCCCGTATTGATGATCTCCCAATGCCTCTTGGCAACCTTCGGCCTCCTAATCTCGTTAACTATCTCGTGAAAGTTCGAAGTACCGATGGGGGGATCGTTGAACTCTTTCACGAGGTTCCTCCACGGAGACTCGATGTCGAAATCGAACCTCCAATAAGCATGGTGGCGATGTATGACGCATACACATTGATTGAAGTCCAGGACTCCTCCAAATCCCCACCTCGGCCTGAGTTCGCCGTTCACATGGAACCTCCACTCCGATACGTACCTGTACCACCCTGCCTGCAATTGGGCCTTCAGGACGACCTCCTGGCCCTCGATGTACACCGCTACGCCAGGGAAATTACCTCCGTCGGGGTGGCCACGATCAAGTAGCGTTTGGGCTGGTGAACTGCAGAACTTGAATCCTGGAGGGTAATTCGGTCTTCCTGGCCCATCGCATTGAAGGGGATATTCCTGGTCCTGCCAATCCCTGTAATGTGGGCCACAATTTTCAACCAGTCTCTCGTACTCCACGTTCAGTATGGGTACATGGGCTCTGTATAGCACGGTCTTTCCCTTGTACATGACGTCGCGCAATTCGATTCCTGAGCCCATGAGCCCAGACGACGATGCTGGCCTGATGGCTGTGAAGGTCCAAAGCTTCTGCGAGCCCTGGGAGATGACGAAGTTGCCTTGCCCCTGACGTGTTTGTCTGTCGCTGCTAGCGCGTGCGTCTGCCGTAGCCGCACATACGGCTGAAGACCGGGCGACATTGGGAGTCACCGCGGTTCTGGTATTCATGTTGACGTGGACTATCCTGCTCGAATTCCCAGACTCGATGACTACCCGTAGTATCCTTTGCGACGTGCCGTCATCGGACTCCTCGGTTAAAACGGAGGGGATTGAGCTCTGGACATTGTCACCATTGTGAGCTCCAGCAATGCTGGCGGCATCGGCAAGCTCTTCATTGTTGGGTGGCGGCTGTTCGTTGGTCTCGGTGAACTTTAGAGTCGTCGGATCGAAAGGGGTGCCTGATAAACGGATACTCCTGGCACGACTGTAGTCGTAGATCGTCGCCTGAAACTGGTCAGGCGAGGATTTGCTATCGCCCAAGTGGCTCTGAAAATCTGAGGACAGCACTCTGTGGCTGCTGTTGTTGAGAAGGTCGCGAGCTTGGCACGAGGTCAACGCCTCCGCGACCGCATCGTCGAGATCAGCTTGGCTGGCGCCTATTGCCGTGACGCTCACGTCCAGGTTGGTGCAGATCACCCCAGAAAGGTTCAGCAGGAGAGTGACGAAAAGGAGTTTGAAATGTAGCTGCTGCGGAGGGTGAGCGCGTTGCCCATGCCACTTTGATTGTAATTACTAGACACACCTTCATGCTTAGAGTTTTCTGCTCGAGAGCATAGTGGGAAGTTACGTGCTGAGCAGGATTTAATTATCTCTTTTTTATAGTACCCTCACATTATTCGTGAGAACTAAATGTCAGGGAGGTTTCGACCCCTCAGAATGGAGAATGAGCAGAAGGGTGGACGGGCTAGTGATGTGCGGAGAGGCTTGGCCTGATCGGTGGACTTGCGTCAAGAGGATCGATCACCTGAAAGGCTGAAATTCCGTAAGATCACAGGAAAATCTGCGTGCCACCTGCGGTCATCTGCGAGCACTGGTTCAAGTTGCGTGCAAACAATGCGACCCCAAAAAAATTATCTGCGGTCACTTGCGTGCAAGACAATTCAGTTGCTTGCAGCTTGATTTTTAGTGATGTGAGTATCTGCGTGCACCTGCGAGCACTTGCGTACTTTCTGAGATGCATTGTTTCTTGCTTCAAGTACCTGGGTACCTGCTCGGGGTGTGAAGAAATGAAGAAATCCTTCTAATTTAATACATAGAAATGCATCTAATTCTGAGGGGGACTCATTAAATTTGATCTTCACCTTGGTACTACCATTTTAAATGTTGCCAGATGTCGGAAGGGAAGATTCAAGTTGGAAAAACTACCAACAATTGGAACTGCATGATAATCAAATTTGATTCTCCTTGGAAAATCATTATGAGAACCATGTGAGAACCATGTGCGGACTCAATTGCGTGCGCAATAAACAATTGAGAGACTGTAACACCTGTGACACATCTACGATGTATGTAAGATACACTTTCGAGCATTAGCGCCCGTTGCGTGACCTGTCAATGCGTACACCTGCGTGCAACTTGCGCACCACTTGAGACACACTTGCGAGCGTGTGCGCATAAAACAGACATTTGCGAGCCATCTGCGGTCCACCTTCGGACATGCTCTGTGGTTCTGTAAGAAAGTCTATCTGAATGGGTGACAGACTGTTTATTGCATGTGACAGGTTTTGGTGTGATGTGGTTCCGCATAGATTCTTATTGTTCTAGAGGGATTTTTAGGCCGATGATGGATATTTTGAGTTCATTCAAAAAGTGTTGGAATGTAGAACCCATGAATTTGGAGCTTGAGTGAAGAACCCCTACACTATTTTCAGCATTCCTCACTGGCCTCGCCATTTATGGATATCATTTGTGACTATTCGCCATATCAAATGAAGATATCAATGAATGAACAATTTTTGTAGATAAAATGGGCTAAAATGTATCCGTATATGAGCTTTTCAGAGGGGAGAAAATCCTGGTGCAGTTATTGGGTGAAGTTTTTTTTAGCCTACTACCATATTTGGTCATATGGCAAATAGAAGGTACCAATTACAAGAATGCTCCGTGTTTACACTTGGCCTACGACGTACAATACAAACTTTACACACCCCTCGGGCGGATCTGCGTGACACTTACGACACTTGCGATCTCTTCTGAGTATCTGCGAGACACTTGCGGTCATCTGCGAACGGGCGACACGCAGATGACCGCAGGCGGCACGCAACTTTCTCTATGCCCCCGTAAGAGAGAGGTTTGAGGAAATCGAGCTTAACGGACGAGTCAGTGTTCGTAATTCCAAACCGAGTCTGTCGGTACCGTAACTCCCGTCGAAGTTGACCGTTCTGAGTGTGTCTTCCAGGGTGGTCGAGTTCAGTCTCACTGATGCGAGCAAATTTGTTGTTGTCTAGATGGCCCCAAGCTCACTGCTGTGGTGGGACTATTTAGAGGGGGGGTCAAAATATTTCGGCAGATTGTTTGAATTTTGCCGGATCACGTGGATTTCCTTATAAGGAGAACACGTGATTATCCACGTGACCCGGCAAAAATTCAAACTATCTGCCCGACCCCCACCACATATTCGTTCTGTGCCCCAGATTCACATCACTCCGAGACTCTTATAGCCAACGTCAAAAAAGCGCTGTGCTTACCATTCTCGACACCTACCATCTGACCGAGCAAGACAGATCATTCATCATCGAACGAGTATTTAACTTGTTCAGTGACTCGAATGCTTGGCCCTCATGTCGGTCTGGTTTTTACTTGGGCATCTTACCTCGCCTCGTGCCACCTCCTCTTACTGCCTCCATCATGCATTCTCGTCTCGCCCCTGTGACTTTGGAAGAGGGCGTTGCCTACTCTGGCCGTGGTCAAGCTTCGGGCCCTCGAATCGTCGTCAGCGGCGGCTCCGTACCAGCTTAGCAAGATTTTGCAGTACCCAACCACCCCCGATCACAAATATTTACTTATTCAACATTCCAACGACACTGATCATGCCATCGTGTATCGCTCCCCAGTGCCAGGTAACACAACGTTCCCTGATTCCATGCACCATGGGTCACCTCCGCCAGCATCACCCACGAAACTGAGACTCCCAAAGGTGTCGACGAGGGGCCATCGACATACGGCGTCTATCGCTAGTTTGATCAGCGGCGAGGATCGAGGACCAGAGGATGGATCGAGCGCTGTTGCAACATCGTTTGCATTCCCACAGGGGGGTGCCGGTCGAGGAAGGACAGGGTAAATGGGTTCCCTCGGCATCCTTGCTGGTCAGTTCAAGGTCAAAGGGTATCTATGTATTCGTGGCGACCACTTTTCCAAATATTTCACCACATCCGTCTACCCCACCTTCACGTTCATCTGCTCCAATCACGTCCATCTACGCCACCAAACCCATAACACATCATCACTTACCAGCCCGCCTGACCATGTACCCCCAAGATTCCCGACAAGCTTGGCAAAGGCTATGGCCCAAATATCTAGGCATTACACCACGTGTCTCGTTGTCCACCAGGACCTCGACTGCTGGCACCACGAGCCGAGGACTTAATACTTTGGGTAGTGCCGTTAATATAATATAATTTATCTATCATACGCGCTTTCGAGATAATAAAGACTTCAAGTTTAGAGAGTATAAGGATTTTTAAGGAACTCACATTTGACAATTTTCGGGAAATTAAGGTTTCCAGCGAGATGGGGATTTTCAAGGAGATAAGGATTTTCGAGGGATTAAGGATTTTCGGGGAGATAGAGATCTTTGAGGAGATAAGGATTTTCAGGGAGATAGGGATTTTCCGTATCACTGAACTTTCGGGAGATTAAGAGTTTTGAATTTTGTCCAACGGGACACCTCATACTTTTGGTGCCTCGGTTTCATCCGCAGTGATTGTATGCTCTCATAAAAAAATACATAGCTGTGTACTGCTACTTCGAAATATAGAATCTATCAAAAATTCAGACCAATTGAAACTGTTGAGCTGATAAAAGAATGAGCATCATTTTATCAGAGTTTACATAAATCAGGATTTATCACTACTTGGTACACCGGTAATTGTATTCTCAACACCTTTAGTTCAAATGCTTTGATACTTCAGCACTAGCATGTAGACATTGATATCCGCCATTTAAAGCGAGGCTCTGGCTGAGTTATTCACAGATTCTGTTTTTGGTGTACAAAGTACTGGTTAAATACCGCAGGTGCTATAATTTAGGAAATTGAAATATTATAGCCAATAATGATACGAAAAATATACAAATGCTGAGGCCAGGAACTGATGCCGTGGGATTCCCATTGAGAGGGAGATCCCAAGGGGGAGCTTCGAATATGTACAACTCGAAAACCTAGCAGTATATAACAGACAACCAAGTGAGGTGCTGATGAACAACCCAACAACTACCGATTGGAAACCAACCCATGAGCATGCAAGACTCCAAGATTGACCAAAAAACCTCGCAATGGCAATGCAGGTGGTCAATTGACACCGCCGCGCTGCACTGCGATGTTATGAAGGTACATATTCTTGCTCTTGAGATTGACGCAGCGACCATTGATGACAGCGCTGGTCTGTTCGTTGTTTCCGCAAATGGGATTGCTTTCGAGTGGTGTAAGCATCCCATTACAGAATGGGCAGCTGAACTCCTGCGGCCGGGGTGAGCGTTGGCGTCGGCGTGTTGTCGGGTAGTGGCGCAGGGTCCTGGTGCATCGTCGACATCTAGAGACAAAATGTTGGCCATATGCCAGCGCAGCGCAATGCACAGGGTGGGCAACGCGTGTCCTAACACTTTTTTTGATGTCAGTACGTGGCAGGGAAGGGAGGCGAGGCTTAACTCTCGCGTACCTCGCGGGTCTCTCCTCCCGCTTCCTACCTCCCCTAACTCGTACACTCATACACTCTCTTGAAATCCATCGACATCTCACTATCGACGTCTCAGAGTGTGGCCTACATCTCCCACTGGTAACCTGTAAGTCGTGGGGAGGCCACGGGGATTTGGGTGTAGAGGGACCTAAAAAAAAGAAAGAGCTTCATAAATAAACAGGTTGTAAATGCATTGCTTACCTCGTAACGCGTTCTGTCGCATTCGTTGAGTCTGGAGGGACATTTTAGGAAGTGGTAGACATCAACACTGTTGATCACGGTTGATTACTTGATTACATAATATTAGCAGTATCCGCCTTAAGGGGCCGAAATCTTCCCGGCCTCTGCTGTAGAGGATGCAAAGCGGATGCGTGCAAGACGCGTGGCTAACGGCTAACTTTGACAGATCTTATCTCACTGATTCCCGTTCTTTGGCTGGCTACCCTCACCTCAATATACTGCCCTCGCTGGTTTTCGTAGAGTGTTGATCGATATGTTTTGGATATGTTGAAGTCAAATCGGCAAGATAAGATATCCGGTTATCCCCGGAGGACGAACGGAAGAGTAACTATAGACTACAGAATAAAAGGAGAGAAAGATAAAATAGGGCCTACAGCCCGAAAAATGAAAAAGAAACAATGAGGATGACATGACAATGTCGTGAAGCCGTCTCGGCTGACCTCTCCCTTGTTTTCTGGGTGGGATTGACTCTCAGGCTGTCCTGAGTGTCATCACCATATTAATACGCAGTGCGCATTGTACCCGCAGACAACTTGACTATGAACCCCGACCCCAACTTTGGCTGCCTTTTCTGCGCTCCATGCTGGCCGAGGCGTAGAAAGGTAAAAAAGGTGCAGGATGAAGAGGCAAAGCCCCCTGTATGTATCCATTGCCTTTTTCGTTGAATAAACTATAGATTAGGCCTACCTAGCGTTTTCAAAAGATTGAAAGGAAGCAAGAGCCTGGCCTTGTGCCAACCAAAACAGAATACGCATTCGAAGCAACGAAAAAGACTATCGACATATTAAAAGGCGCTGCCAGTTTGGTAGGAGTTCCCCTCGTCAAAGAGGTGCTGGATGTGGGTCTTGCGATGATAATGACCTGCGAGGCAAGTAATCATTAATTTTTCGATCATGATCCCGGCTGCTGACAACTATGTCGTCCTTAAGGCGGTAAACGAGGTTCAGGAGAAGGTTGCTCAACTGAAGAACCGGGTCGCCGAGTTTCTACTTGTTATTGCCAAAGTTGCAAAGAATTTGGAAAATTCACTTACGAAAACGTCAAACGATGTCATGAAAGAGCTTAAAGAACTGAAAGAGTACGTTAGGAAGAATCCCCCTCCTCGTTGGTTTTGTTCATGTCTACATTCATAAACTTGAAGGTGTCTTGCGTTGATTACCCATCGCCTTCAAGCAATCAAGGATCAAAACCTCATCTTGACCACTCTGCTCCCTCAGGCAAATAAGAAGACGATCGACGAATGTGTGACTACATTCCAGGATAGCATAGCCCGATTCCAGGTAAGCTTTCCTGGCATCTCATGCTCACTGGGGAGGATATTGAGCTACCGGAATCCCTCGTTTCTAGACGTTACGCGGTCTTCATGCCGCCGAGGATTTATCTAGAATCCAAGCGCAGCTGGGAGATATCTATGGACTCGCGGTGGCAATGGTGCAGAGGGTAGACCTTATCGGGGACCAGGTGCATGACATGAAAAGTTCAGTTGATGATCTAAAAGCGATGATGACTCGAGTAGACCGCAACGCGATTGCCTCAGCGGCGGAGATGCCTATCCCTCCTACCATCTTTATCGGACGCGATGCAGTGGTCAACAAGATTGCCGATCATCTCGTTAGCGGCGACGTTGCCCGCTCGCGAGTCTTTATTTTGGCTCCAGGGGGAATGGGGAAGACGTCGACTGCCTTGGCGGTTATGAAACATCCGTCGGTATTGAAGAAATTTGCAAAGGAGCGCCAATTTTGGGTGCCTTGTATCAGCGCAAACTCACCCAGCACCTTCCTCGCCCATCTTTCCCGGAATCTTCGCGTGACGAGACAAACGGGCGACCCGCTCGGCGATATTCTTGCTACCCTCAAGACAACCGAAGAGCCACGAGTTATTCTTCTAGATAATTTCGAGACGCCCTGGCATCCTGTAGAGGGCAACCAAGAATCGGTCGGGGATGTGCTTCGTGCACTCGCTTTGCTACCTCACGTCGCATTTCTCGTCACCATGAGATCCGAGTTCCCTCCTCTCGACGAATGGATTTATGAACCACTTTCCCAAGTCGAACCCCACGACTCTCGTCAAATCTACACCACTATTGATCCCCGTGCAGGTAATGATCCCAAACTCGATGAGCTCCTGCACGTGTTGGGTCATCTACCATATGCCGTCACGCTAATGGCGACATTGGGGAAACGCTCCCTCTCGAGTCCAGAGAGATTACTCGAGCGGTGGAACGAGACAGGGACGGATATGCTCTCCAAGGCTCAAGGTGGCATGGACCACTCCATCGAACTTTCCCTCCAATTCGTCGCTGATTCACCAAATGCCATCATGCTCCTTCAAGTCCTTTCCATGCTTCCGGCTGGTCTGGACCACAGCCACCTCGACTTTTGGGTCCCGTCCTGGCAGCCAGAATCCGTGGATGCTCTCCGCGATGCGGCGTTGGTTCTCGTCACTGCGAAAGACACAGGGAGCGTCCATGAACATCGCCTATTCGTTCTCCCCGTCGTTCAGTCCTATATGAACCAACATAACCGGATACCTGATGATGTACGTCAAGGTATTTACGCTACATCCTGCCGCTTCCTAGAGTTGCACAAGTCCCCCGTGCACGGTCCAAATGACCCAGAGTTCCAGCGTGATATCGTTGCTATCACTGCTCAAGTTATTAACATCCAGGCATTACTCGCAGAGATTATCCACGACGAGATAGGAACAAGAGGACGACTTCATTCCCCTTCCGTGTCGTCACCCCAAGCAACCAAACGACCCCACTCGGTTAGGCCAACGATCCAGCCTGAGCGGCTAGACGCGTTATTGACGTTCGCGTGGTACCAACGATGGACTACACCTGACACCTTAGTTGCCGAGTATGCGCTGAACCTGGCGAAGGGTGCAAACGACCCTCAGCGAACGGCGGATGCTGTATTCTGCCTCGGCTTCATTTTGATGAAACAAAATCACTACCAGGAAGGAGGCGCCCGCTTTGATGAGGCTAGGGACCTCTTTTTAGCTCTTGGTGACGACCTCCGAGCCTTTTGTTCCGACAGGGAGAGCGTCAGGGCTGCTACATTTTATTTCGGTGCAAACGAACAGCTTCTATTACAGTCCCAGTCTCGTTGGAACTCTCGACCGCACAACCCCGAGATATCCGCTTTGATGCTTTTTGACAGTGGAGAGGTGCATTTCTACCTCATGCGCACCGAAGAAGCCTTGGAAGAGCTACAAGAGGCGAAGGCGCTGCTAGTGGAGCTGAACTACCACCATGATGCCGCGCATTGTTTAATGGTGACAACCAGATGTTTGGCCGTTTTAGGGAAATACCATCGAGCTCTGGAGGTTATGGATGAAGCGATTCGGCTCTATGAGCAGGTCGGCTTGCCTGATGATCGAACATTTCTTAACAAGGGCCGATACCTGAAGGGAGCTGATATCTGGGACGAACAATTAAGCACTATCCTCGAAATTGCATTACAGCGAACTCAAGAGCTTGGGAACCCATTGCACACCGCTTTGGTGCTAGATGAATTCGCAGAGCTGTATGTCCACCGAAAGGATTGGGCCGCCGCCCGTCTTGCATATCGCGAACTTATCAGAGAACTGGATGGGTTCTCCGATTATACGTCGTCTCGGGTCCTTGTCAACACCAAAAACAATCTCCTTTACATCGATGATCAGGAGGCCAATCGTTCAGATAGCAGCGTTGAATTCCGGCCTCCCCAAAGATTTTGACGTTAGTCAGTGGAATACAAAGTTGAGGCCAGTAATAAGTAGTTTAAGGTCTTCCCTTATTTTTATTCATTTTCAAGAACCATATTTCCCACTTTCTTTCGGTAGGGGGTATTAGCGATTTCACTTTCAGGGTTTTTGGCGGGCGGTTCGACTGGCTGTGTTAGCTACTATTCATGGTACCATTTTCTCGCATTCTCCATTAATTCGCTCTTTCCCGTTCCAACCCTCACCTCTTCTATCATTCGTTGGAAATATCGCATCCTTCTCCTCTACCGTCCTTGCCATCAACGGATTTCTCGCAAGCACTTTATTTGATTCTCGGGCTCTTTGCCCTTCTTTCCGCCGTCTGATTGATTTTCGACGAGTGTCTTGTCTTTTCAAGCTTCTCCGTGGACTGTTTATGATCTGAGGCTTGGAAGAGACTTATTGAATGACTGCACAACCTCGGCTCCGATTACTCCTTTCGTTGGGTGAGGTGGGCTCATGTTTTCGCCGCCTCTATTTTCTGCTGTGCGCCCTCGTCAGCTCCTGACATTGTAGTCTGCTCAAATCGCCCAAGTGCTACATTGAAATATTATGTTTCTTATTCACTCAACATTGAGTCACTCAACATTGAGTCACCAGCCTTTTGTTCTTTCTATCATGGGGAATGTACTAAATGTTCAACTCAATAGCACGAAGGAAACCTCATGTGTGTGCTAATACTGTATTTAAATCCTGTCCCCAAATAACATTTATTTAGTGGGCCATGCCGATCGCGGTCGGCTTTATCGTAATATAGTCATATGGTGCATGGAGGTGGCCCGATGACCTACCTGAATTCGCTTAGCTTTCCTCGTCACGCTAACCAGCGGCCATGAGGATTAGCGATTCGCCGCACTGCCACAATTCCGTGGTCTACCACAATTCTTGGGGGATGGGAACGTCGGTTCCTGGCGCGTCTGGTTTACAGCCCGTTGGACTAAGGTTTTCTATCAAAATTCTTACCTGGACCCACAGTGCTAATCCATCATGATGAGGCTCAGTTTGTCATCACCACCCCTGATGCCATCCATCAACAACGCCGAAGCATGGTCTTTCTCCCACAAACCACTCATTTTCTTTATTCTATACTCTTATATATCGCCCATTCCCTCTCTAACGAAGTGCGGTCGCGTGATTTTGTTATGCAACGTAGCTAATAGGTACAAGATTCTATTCCATTCAACAATTACTTACACGGTGCCATTTCAACATGATGATCAGTTGAACGTCCTTCAACGAACGTCGACCAACGATATCGTGCGAACCTCGATGCTCCAACGCGGCTGGGCCTCAACAGGTGTGGATGGATCGACGAAAGCCTGTTAGGCGTCGTTGAACGTACGAGTGGTTTGATCAAACATCAAGACTCACCGAATGTGGGGTTCTGACACCTGTGCCGCTGTCAAAGCATTTCAAAACGAGACATTCGTCAGTCGCCATTTTGGAGAAGTAGTACCACCGCTGTTCCGGGTGATAGCGAACCATCTGACTTTCGCCCGTTCGGCAGCCAGGAGGAGCCGGGAGTGTCTCCCCAAAATCACGCTCCTTATCGAGTGATCTAAAGTCCGCCGCAGCGAGAGGACAATCATAGACCGGCCCAACAAGCGGTCGCCAAACATTGCAGATCCGGGCGATGGAGGCCCCACTGAGGACACGCTGAGCGGCATCTTCTCCAAGATGCAACCGGACACGCCCGATAGCCGCCCAATACGTCTGATCGATGTGGACTTGCTGCCAAGGGCCGAGCTCTTTGTGAATTTCAAGCTTGACAACGGGAGAGAGAAAACACTTGCCTGAGCGGGGGAAAGCGGCGCCGTGCCATCCTTAACCTGGGGCAAATCTTCGGTTGTTCGTTTCCGAATGGTGTAATCGTAGACCGCCACTGTCTGGGTGTCGAATTTCTCACTGATCATCCTGATGGAGAAAGAAGATTAGTGTTAATAGATGCAAAGATCGGTCTGATCCATACCTTTTCACATATGTGTAGTAAGCACCCTCGATCCAACTCTTGTCGTCCCACTTTCCTTGTTTCCAGGCCGCCTCTATGCCTTCTCCCCCAGGGCCCCATCCCTGTATGACTTCAAACCCTGCCTTCTCTAATGTCAGCCCCATCTCCTCCCGTTGAGCGGTGGAAAGCCCCTGTAGATCATGAACGACAACTTGATGAGGGTCTGGGGGTGAGAGATTCATCGGCCGTTCAGACTCGTTTGAGCCCGTCCAGCGATAATTGCTTTCCGGTTGACGTCCATCAAAGAAATTGAGAGTGGTTGTGACTGTGTTAAGGACTGGAAATCCGGGAGGTATGGTGTCCTTCATGGTGAGATAGGAATTCCCACATCGCAGCTCTTGAGCTTTATGTAGCCGGCCAAGTGCAAGGCGGCGATCTCCATCTGCAGGGAGATCTCGCGGATTTGGTACTAGTTCCTTCTGACTATTGTCATGTGGAGCTGAAGGAAGAGCGCTATTCTCCTCCCACAATAGTGGCAGTGCTGTGCACGCTGGGCTGAGCGGCTATGATCGTACGAGATAAGCGAGGGTCCAGGCGTCCTTGTTAACTAAGACACTTGCCAAGTGCCAACGAGATTGATATTGTAAACCCGAAACGACAGGGTGAGGTAGAAGTAAGGTAGGAGATCTAGATAAGTTGCGCATCACGATCATTTCTTTTAAAAATTCCTTTCGTAGTTTTGGGATTACAGAGGGTGCACGGTGCTGCTTGTGGACAAATGTTGGAAGAGCTGGATCGAACTTTTGGGTGTGATGAATCCTGATGATTATGGGATGGTAACAAGGCCTGGTGCGTGGAGCACCCGAGTGGTTTGACAAATCGACAAATCGACATGCTGTCGATGGAGGGAAGGTTATTCGATTACCAGTGCCTGGTCCATATGGACTAACCTTATCATCATTTCCGGCACTCGAAGGAGGCGTATTTCCAACGTGTGTCGTGTGATGGAGATAGTTGATTGTGTGTCTTCAAACAATGGATCCTGAATTCTACACCGCGACAATATGCATTCAGCGGACGAAACACATAATCCGGTGCAAATCCGACAGCGCTCACTTCTTGAACGAAATCACCTGAATCCGGCCGACTCGGGGATTGTTCTCTGCTTGAACAATGAAAACATTCCTCATGTGGACATTACGGTCATTTCGGACACGTTTAAAGCAACCGGCCTCAGGATTTCCACAAAAATAGCATATAATATTCTCGTCCCCATCCGTTTTCGGCATTTCACCGTGTGAAAGTACTCCCAATTTTTTTTGATCGAGTGATTCTCACGGAGGATTGCCTTATATATCACCACAACGAATACGAAACTAGCCTAAATGTTGGCGTAGCAAGGAAACGAGGAGAAGAGCTAGCATAAACCACTTATGTGAATATATCTGTACATCCCATTGCCATCCCCATCTACTAATCATTGGGAAATGGAATTATGGATTGCGAGAGGGGGACGATTCAACGCGTCTAGGCCCAAAAGTGGATCATCATGATTAACCGGAGTAGGATAACTTTGAGTAAATGGTTCTGACACATCGTCGATCGAAGATAGTAAGTGCGAGGATCGAGTATATACTATTTGTGGTTCAAGAAGAGAGGGATAGAGAGCGGGTCAAGTAGTATATACTATTTGTGGTTCAAGAAGAGAGGGATAGAGAGCGGGTCAAGTACAAACCTCGAAGCGTTTGGCATCAAGAGGTTGAGCAAATACAAACTAGAGTGGCACACTGGTCACCATGAGCCTAAAGCAATTCACCTCGAATCTCGATGAACATGATATATTCTGAGAATGTACAAATTCCCGCCTAGAGGCGATGGAAGCTGGGAAGAAACCAACGACATTATTGCAACAATGAAGTTATTACACGGCGATGTCCTGAATGTCGAATGCGAACTCGATGGCTAAACCTGATTAGTGATTCCCTATGTTATATCAATTATTTTTATTGCTAAGTGAACGACTTACGAGCCTACCGTATGTGCACGCATAGTTGCGGGTGATCGGTGAACTTACGAGTGGTGAAGAGCTGAACCGAACTTTCAGGGTGTGACTCAACCCTGAGGGTAATGGTAGAATGATAGAATAATATGGAACGCTGTATGGGTACAGCGAATGAAAGGCCTCCATAATTTCAACGTTCTCCACATATTTGGAAAGACGAGATTCAGAAACAGATATTAAAAATGTGAAATAAAGCTTGTAAAAAACGTCGTGACGGCCACAATACTCAGGCCAGCAGGGATTCCTGTCATAGTGCCAACACTGACTCTGGTTATGTAAGGAACATAATATCGGCCTCGTTTGCAAGGATGAGTGGTGCAAGGGAACTAGCACTGACAAGAGTATCAAATTCCGAGAGTTTAACTAGAGTGTCCATGATTCGGCACATAGGCGAATCAGAATCTTGGCTGTTGAAATTGTTTCGGTGTCTGCTCGACCGTTGTTAGATGCACGATAATGTTCGAACGTCTTCATGCTTCGCGACATTTCTGAGGAGCACCAGACGCCAGAAACGTTAGGATAATAATGAGCAAGGGTTCCGGCGGGAAACACCTCGCTGAAGCTACTCGAAACCTTGTCCACTTCACGCGTTCCAGAAAAATTTTGGCCAAAATAAGAGAACCGTTGCGTTGACCTCTGCCTTTTTTTCGAGTCTTGTAAACGGAGTTTAACCTAAATGATCTGGTGATTTCGAATGTTCAGGGAAGATATAAATCTTTGGTGGATTTATAAGCAACCCCCGGTGGAGCGACCAGAATGTTGGAACCCAATGCGCCGCGAGTCCGAACGAGGGTGATCTGGACAATATCTGGATCGCACACGTTGAAGAGCGAGGGACGGCATTCAATACAGTCGAGACGAGGACGAGAACAACCCAACCGATTATAGTTGCCCAGACTCGCGGATCTGTTGTCGGAGAAGGAGGAAGCTCAACACAAGTGTATACGACAAGAAATTCAAACGTTACAAAAACATGGCCCAAAGAAAGAACACATAAGTATTCTGCCGCGTATCGTACGCACATGTAAAATTTCTATATACTTGCTTGCTTGCCGGTCTGAGGCCGACGAACTGATGGAGGCAGTCGCACGCGGCGTCAAAATTGTCTCCTCCCTGGTAGTCCAGGGAATGGGGCAGTTTGTCGTTACAGAGGTCTGTCTTGTTCATCTATGAGGCAATGCGTCAGCTTATGGAGATCAAGGCGCGGCGAGAAGAGAACATGCTGTGAACATCGGTGAACCCCCATGAATGACATATCGAGTCGAAGAGTGTTAGAACTTCGTGACATACGATTCTAATAGAGGTTATCGTGGGCAAAAAGAATGCCAGAAGAGAAAGGGAACATCCGACGTTCTCATCCTCATACAATGTCTCGAAACAATGGATCGATTTCCTCCGCTCACCGATTAAACAAACTATAGGTCACCGTCCTCGCTAACCTTGAAATTTGTCTCCGTTATACCTGTCGTCTTCGCAGAACTGCGGAGAATATCCTGGTCGGCGGGGAGGCATTAAGGCGAGGCCATGCGCTCCATCGAGTCGTAAGTAATGCACAGCTGAGGTAGAATGATTCAGCTGGAACTCGCGAGAGCGGCTTCCTTTACAGTGGGGTCGCACACAGCAAGATGGCTTCACCGACGTCGTGCGGGAGGACGTCGGTTTCAATTTGCACGGGGAGGGAGAGGATACCAGTGCAGTGTATATTATTTTGAAAGGCGAGGACCAGTTTGAGGCATATCGCCTCCAGGATAGTGCTATAGAGGAACTTTATAAGTTGTCAGGATAATATCGGTGGGCGAGACAGACTGCATGGGTTGATTCGATGGTATTGGAAAGGATAGTTTGCTTGTACGACCATCGTGCACACTCTGTATCCGCTGTAGTGGATAAGGTATATGTGCCTCAGCAGCGTCGACTTGGAGAATATCAGGATAAGTATGTAGCATCATGGATGACGAAATTTGCCCAACTCTCTAGTTTCCGACAGCAAAATCTTTATATCTTGATTCGCCATCAGCCTCTGTAGCTGGCTCTCGATTTCGTCATTGCCTAAGAAGAGACAGTTTGGCAGCCATGGGATGAGTCCGAAATGTAACCGACAAAATCGAATGAGACCTATGGTCTTTGGTATCGTTGGTGCCAGTGGGCTGCACACAGTGGAGATCGCTAGGGAGTGTCACTTGTCACTTGGCTTGGAGAGCCCCTGCTCCGGTCCGGTTACCGGCCACGGTGCACCGAAAAAAGGTGTCAGACTTGAAGGCAAAAATAATTTAAAAAGTAGAATAAGGTATATCCAGATCAAATAAATAGGCTGGCCAAATTTTGTGATGAACGAGCGAGAGGTGGTATTGCCAGAAAATCGCAAACATCCTATGCCCCTTCTGTGAAGGTGAGAGCCAAACATTGAAATCGCCTTAAACGGCTCTATTTACTCAACAAAGATCTGTATTCGGCTTCGTTTGTAGCACCGAGCCAGGGGGCTTGGAACGAACCTACCTTGTAATTTCAAAACGTTTCATAATCTTTCGTCGTCGATTGTTATTTCCTTGTTATTTACCCATTCTGGGGAACACAGCCTGCTGGAACATAGTCTCGTTACATACATCTCCTTTTACCTTCCAATCTCTCATGTCCATTCCGCGAACAATCTCCCTTCAGTCCTTTTCGCAGCGGTCGAGAGCAACTTGTCAACATGTCAATTCTCAATTCTCATTCTCTGGTCACATGTGGCTGACAATTATGCCTCTATTTGTCACTGTGTTTCATAACCTTTCTTTTCCCTCCTTCACGCTCACATTTTCCTAAATCCTTTCCTTTCCTTTTCCTAATCATTTTCACCCAGTAGCTAACGAGGTCGCTACGGTTACCTGAGTTACTTATGTAACGTAGTTAGCTAATACATCATTCTCATTCTCACTGTGTTCAGTGCCGTTCACACGTTGCGGCTTATGTAACGTTCAGCTTCAACATTTCAACCGTTACCCTGTGCACATCAAACCATTCCTTCCTAAACTCCCTTCGTTTATCTGCTGTACCTAGCGGACGCATAGCTATTTTGACAGATCTTGTCTCATTGATTCACAACTTTATCTTTCTCATTCTTTGATGGACTATCCTCGCCTCAATAGTCCACTATTATCACTAGTACCCCCGTCCCTGGGTGTCGTAAAGCGCAGTTAATGTGCCCATCAATCCATAAACGAAGCACTGCGCGACGGGAGAACCAAAGGAGGACCTCACAGCAGACCTCTCCTTGTCTTCCGAGAGGGAACGAATTCAGATCTTTACTTATCAGGCTGTCCAGAGTTTGACATTAATACGCCGTGGGGATGTAACTCCACGATACTTGGCTATGTATTCCGACCACGACTCTTCCTGCGCTTCCTGCTGGCCGAGGCGTAGAAAGGTAAAGAAGGTCCAAGAAAAAGCGGCGAGGCCCCTTGTAAGTGCTCATTGCCTATTTCGTTGGATAAACCATCAATTGAACCTCCCTAGCCTTTGCCAAAAACTAAAACGAAACAAGAGCCCGGTCTTGTGCCAACCAGGACAGAATATGCATTCGAAGCAACAAAAAACACTGTCGACATCTTGACGGGTGCAGCCTGTTTGGTTGGTGTTCCCCTCGTCAAAGAGGTACTTCATGTAGGTCTTGCAATGTTAATGACCTGCGAGGCAAGTCAACGTTGAATTTTAAATCTTTGTTCCAGCTGACAACTGTGCCGCCCCCAAGGCGATAAATGAGGTTAAGGAGAAGGTTGCTCAACTAAAGAACCGTGTCGCCGGCTTTCTACTTGTTATCGCCAAAGTTGCAAAAAATCAGGGAAATTCATTTACGAAAACGTCAAACGATGTCATGGATGAGCTTAAAGAACTCAAAGAGTACGTTGGAAAAAATCTCTCCCCATCCCCATTTGTTTTTCTTATATTCATAACTTGAAGGTGTCTTGCATTGATTACCTATCGTCTCCAAGCAATTAACGATCAAAGCCTCACCCTGACAACTCTGCTTCCCGGGGCAAATAAGAAAACGATCGACGAATGCGTCACTGCGTTCCAGGATAGCATCGCCCGATTCCAGGTAAACCTTCCTGGCATCTCATGCTCATTGAGGAGGACATTGAACTAACGGAATCCCTCGTTTTTAGACGTTACGCGGTCTTCACGCTGCCGAGGACCTTTTTAGACTCCAGACGCAGCTGGGAGATATCTATGGAATCACGGTGGCAATGGTGCAGAAGGTAGACCTCATCGGGGAAGAGGTGCATGATGTTAAAAGCTCGGTGGATGATCTGAAAGCAATGATGAGTCGCGTAGACCAAAACGCCTCGATCGCCTCATCGGCCCAGATGCCTGTCCCTCCCACCATCTTTATCGGACGTGATGCTGTGGTCAACAAGATTGCCGGCAATCTCGTTAGCGGAGATGTTGCCCGCTCGCGAGTTTTTATTTTGGCTCCAGGGGGAATGGGGAAGACATCGACTGCCCTGGCGGTCATGAAACATCCGTCGGTATTGACCAAATTCGCAAAGGAGCGCCAATTCTGGGTGCCTTGTATCAGCGCAAACTCACCCAGCACTTTCCTCGCCCATCTTTCCAGGCATCTTCGCGTGACGAGACAGACAGGCCACCCGCTCGACGATATTCTTGCTACCCTCAAAACAACCGAAGAACCACGAGTTATTCTTCTAGATAATTTCGAGACACCCTGGCATCCTGTAGAGGGCAACCAAAAATCAGTGGGGGATGTACTTCGCGCACTCTCTTTGTTACCTCATGTCGCGATTCTTGTCACCATGAGATCCGAGTTCCCTCCTCTCGACGAATGGGTTTATGAACCACTTTCCCACATCGAACCCCACGACTCCCATCAAATCTACACCGCTATTGATCCCCGTGCAGGTAATGATCCCAAACTCGATGAACTCCTGCACGTGCTGGGTCATCTACCATATGCCATCACGCTCATGGCGACATTGGGAAAACGCTCCCTCTCGAGTCCAGAGAGGCTACTAGAGCGGTGGAACGAGGCAGGGACGGATATGCTCTCCAAGGCTCAAGGTGGCATGGACCACTCCATCGAACTTTCTCTCCAATTCGTCGCTGATTCACCAAATGCCATCATGCTCCTTCAAGTCCTTTCCATGCTTCCGGCCGGTCTGGACCACAGCCACCTCGACTTTTGGGTCCCGTCGTGGCAACCAGAATCTGTGGATGCGCTTCGCGACGCAGCGTTGGTTCTCGTTATCGCGAAAGAAACCGAGGGCGTCCAGGAACATCGCCTGTTTGTTCTCCCCGTCGTTCAGTCCTATATGAATCAACATAACCGGATCCCTGATGATATCCGTCAAGGTGTTTACGCCACATCCTGCCGCTTCCTAGAACTCCACAAGTCCCCCGTGAAAGGCCCGAATGACCCAGATTTTAAGCGTGATATTTCTGCTATCGGTGCTCAAGTTATTAACATCCAGGCATTACTCACAGAGATTATCCAAGACGAGATAGGAACAAGGGGACGACTTCATTCCCCTTCAGTGTCGTCGTCGTCATCGCAAGTGACTAGACCTCCTCGCTCGGCCAAGCCCACCATCCAGCCTGAGCGGCTAGACGCATTATTGACTTTCTCATGGTACCAACGATGGACTAAACCTGACACCTTAGTTGCGGAGTATGCGCTGACACTGGCGAAGGGTGCAAGCGACGCTCTCCGGACGGCGGATGCTGTATTCTGCCTCGGCTCCATTTTGATGAAACAAAGTCAATATCAAGAGGGACGTGCCCGCTTTGACGAGGCTAGGGACCTCTTTGCAGCTCTAGGGGATGACCTCCGAACCTTTCGTTCCGAAATGGAAAGTGTCAAGGCCGCCACCTCATATTTTGGTGCAAACGACCAGCTTCTATCACAATCCCAGTCTCGTTGGAACTCTCGACCTCGCAGCGTCGAGATATCCGCTTTATTGCCTTTTTATAGTGGAGGGGTACATTTCTACCTCATGCGCACCGAAGAAGCCTTGGAAGAGCTACAAGAGGCGAGGACACTGCTTGTCAGGTTGAACTACAACCATGAGGCCGCCGATTCGATGTTGAGGACAGCCAGGTGTTTGGCTGTTTTGGGGAAGTTCCATCGCGCTCTAGAGGTTGTGGATGAAACGATTCGGCTCTATGAGCAGCTCGGCTTGCCTGATGATCGAGGATTTCTTAACAAGAGCCGATATCTGAAGGGCGCTAATATCTGGGGCGACGAATTAAGCACCACCCTCCAAACTGCATTACAGCGATCTCAAGAGCTCGGGAAGCCCCTGTATGTCGCTTTGGTGCTGGATGAGTTCGGAGAGCTGTATGTCCACCGAAAGGATTGGGCTGCTGCACGTCTTGCATATCGGGAGCTTGTCAATGAGCTGGACGGACTCTCCGACTATACGACGAACCGGATCCTCACCAACACCGAGAACAATCTCCTTTACATCGAGGCGCAGGAAACCAATCGTGTGGATAGCGGCATCGAATTCCGGCCTCCTCAAAGATTTTAATTTTTGATAGTGGCTCTAGCGGAATTCGAAGTTGAGGCTACCAGTAATCATTTACAGTGTTTATATGTTTAACAAACTCCCACTTAGCCACCACTCGCACACTCATCACTATTCAACGTTCACTTTATCAGGGGTTCAGTTCATTATATACCCACTGATACCAACCACAACACCGAAGTCTGGTCTCTCACTCTCAATTCACCTATCTACTCCATACTCGTGTGTATTGTATCCCATATCTACTCTCTCCTTTACCTGATAGCTTTCTTTAGCTCACGAGCTAGCTACATAATGTACAAGATTCCATTCCACTACAATTACACGGTGTTTCACAAATGATAACTTGATGGTCAACTGAACGCCCTTCAACGAACAACGATATCGTGTGGACCTCAATGCTCCAACGTGGCTGTGCGTCAACAGCTATGGATGGATCGATGAAAGCCTGCAAGGTGATCATACGAGTGGTTTGATCCAACATCAGGACTTACCGAGTGTGGGGATCTGACGCCTGTTGCCGCTGTCGAAGCATTTCATTCGTCAGTCACTATTGTGGAGAGGTAGTACCACCTTTGTTCAGGGTGATAACGAAGCATTTGACTTTCGCCCGTTCGGCATCCAGAAGGAGCAGAGAGTGTCTCCTTAAAATCACGCTCGCCGTCAAGTCTGCTGCAGTAACAGGGCAGTCATAAACCGGCGCAACAAGCGGTCGCCAAACATTGCAGATCCGGGAGATGGAGGCCCCACTGAGGACACGCCCGATAGCCACCCAATATGTCGGATCGATGTGAACTTGCTATCAATGGCAGAGCTCTCGTTAAATTCAAGCTTACAGCGGGATAGAGAAAGCCTCACCTGAGCAGGGGAAAACGACACCATGCCATTCTTAACCTGGGGCATATCCTCAGTCGTTCCTTTCCGAATGGTTGGTCGTAGATATCCTATAGATTGGCTTGAGTCAGCCTCTTGAATCTACACGACGTGCACAAAAAGATAATCGATCACCAAATCTGGTAGCATTATCTTGAATTCCATAAAAACATGGCCCTTTTTAGAAGTTATTTATTTAGATTTATACATTTCAATATAATCTTTACATATTTAGTCACCCTTTATTGTTTTGTGCGCGTCATGCTAGAATCAAGTTCAAATATCAATAAGATCAGTCCGATACATGCCTTTTCACATATGCTTGTCGTTCCACTTTCCTTGTTTCCAGGCCGCGTCCATGTCTTCACCCCTGGGGCCCAAGCCCTGCAATAACCTCAAACCCCGCCTTCTCCAATGTCAACCCCATCTCCTCCTGTTGGATCATGATGAGGGTTAACGGACAACGAGATTGAGCATATACCAATTGTTCAAATCCTAGACGAGACGAACGTGAGTCTTAGCGTGAAAGGAAAGGGCTGGATATATTTGTCAGTACCTATACAAGACGAACATGAGTCTAGGAACAATATATGAGTCTATGAACGCAAACAGAGGAAGAACCTCAACGTTAAAGGAAAGAGCTGAGGTACCGAACGAAGGAGTGAAACTATATAAAGGAAAATGGAAGGGGCTTTGGCTCCTGAGTGTTTGTATGTAAATAAAAGAAGGAGAGCGACGATACTTAAAGATAAGCGACGATAGAAGAAAGAAACAGCGTCTGCATGGGCGCTTGATGAATATCACGTGATACAACTTCAACACCAATTAGAGTTGCACACTGCTCACCATGAACTTAAAGCAATCTCGATGAACAGGATATATTCTGAGAATGTACAAATTCCCTCGCAGAGGTGATGGAACTGAGAAAAATTGTGGTAACCATGTTATTACACGATGTTCTGAACGTTGAATGCGAACTTGATGGTTAAACCTGATTTATACTATATCAGTTATTTTTTCCCAAGTGAATGACTTGCGAGCCTACCGGACATGCGCGTGCATAGCTGCGGATGCTGCTGTGTGAATCTGATGTGCGTGTGTGCTCGTGTCGTGGCTGTGCACTGCCGTGTAACGACAGTGCGGGTTCCTTGAAATGACTGCGTGCACATACAATAATTTCCATAATTACGATATATATTAGAGAGGGCGGTGACCTGGCACGGTTATTAGGCGCTGTTTTTGTCCCTACTCACATACCAATATGAGACTGACTTCCAAGGGAGACATTTTTGCCCTTGGTTAAAACTATGGTTCGAAAACTCATATATAACTAATCTTATAATAACCGAGCCGACACCGGGTATACTCGGGTAATTATAAACATATAACCGTTGCATAAATTTCATCGCCTCTGCCGGGCATGACTGCGATGACTGTACACGACCGCCGCGCGCACGACCGTGAGACTTGTACACGCACCCACGCTCATGCCACTGCAAATTCTGTATATCCCTGACGCTACACGACTAGACATATTTACTTCCGAAATACAGTGGGGTAAAAAAGGTTCATCTTCAAAGTATACGTACGGTTATACCCTCAACTCGAGACTGCCAAAAGATCTTTCATAAGGCGTTGTATCATTCCCACTCTTCTTGCTTTTCCCCGCGAAAACTAACTTATCCTAGAACCATCTGCCGAGGCTGCCGGAAGAAACATGATTTCGGCCTCGTTTTAGATATTGCGAGTATGAGTGGTGCTGGGGAACGTCAGGAGTATCAAGTTCCTAGACGGGTTCGTTGGTCGTCAATGAAACAATGGGTGGTACCCTGCTCCGTGTTGGAAGACGGTTCACTTTGTACCTTTCCCGGACGTCAGATCAAGAATTCACATCAACAAATACACACTCTGCGGGATCTTTGAGTAAGCATCGCCACAGAAGAACAAAATAACGCGGAACACCTAGAATGGACTACTGGATGGATCTAGGCAAAAAAATTCAACACATGATGAGTGTATTTTCAGTCAGTCAAGACGCCTGCCTGGCAGAACCATGTGGGATTGAGGAAAGTTCAACTAGCTAGTCCGTATTCAACGATTCGGCAGATAAACGAATCGGAATCCTAGCTGTTGAAATTGTTTCAGTGTCAGCTCGATCGTTGTTGTTAGATGCATGATAATGATAGAAAGTCTTCGACGTTTCCGAAGAGGGCCGGACGCCGGAAACGCTAAGATAATAATGAGCAAGAAGGGTTCCGGCGGGAAACACCTTGCTGAGGCTACTCGAAACCTTGTCTATTTCACGGCGTTCACGAGAGATTTTAGCCAATATATGGGAGGACAGTTGCGTTGACACCTGAGGACTTGAGGCCTTGAGGGTACTCTCAAGGACCTCTCCACGTCGCTCTGCCTTTTTCCAAGTCCTGTTGCGTATTTTCTGTTGATGAACCTTAAGAAAACTAATCAGTAATTAACCAGATTAACATGCAGCTTGAGAACACGGGTTTCAAAGACAGACTTTATATCCCAGTAAAAGGCGTGCTCGTCTTTTCAAGCCAGTCCAATCTTTGTTGCGCGGCAAAGAAGCCGTAAACAGAATTTAACCTGAATGACCTGATGATTTTGAGTGTTCAAGGAAGACATACGCCTTTTATTGGTGAATTTCCAAGCAACCCCAGTGAAGCGACCAGAATGCTGGAATCTCATGCGCCGCGAGTCCGAACAAGGGTGATCTAGACAAGGATCTGGATCTCACATGTCGCAGAGCGAGGGGCAGCATTCGATCCCGTCGAGACGAGGACGAGGATGATCCAACCGATTATAGTTGCCCAGACTCATGCTGTCGGAGTAGGATGCCTTGGACAGCACTCGACACAACTGTACAAAATACGAGTCAGCAACTGGAGCAAAGAACCCAAGTGTAAGAAACCCCCAAAACAAGAACAAACGTACAAGCAATCTACCGCGTAGCATACGCAGATGTAAAATATCCGTATTTGTTCGCCTGCCGGGTTGAGGCTGACGAACCGGTAGAGGCGGTAGTAGTCGCATGCGGAGTCATAATTGTCCCGTCCCTGGTAATCTGGGAAGTGGTCCCCGAGTGGCGAGTGGGGCAGTCTCTTAGCAAAGAGGTCGCTCTTGTTCATGAATAGGATCTATGAGGCAATGTGTCAGTACGGAAATCGGGGTGCAAAGAGAAAAAGACGTGGTATGAACGTCTTAATGAACCACTGTGAATTACATATGGAGTCGAAGGTCGCTAGAGCTTCTTGAATATGATTCTGGGAAGGTCATCAGGGGCGAAAGGAATGCAACAAGAGAAAAAGAACATACCACGCTCTCATCCCCATACAATACCTGATCGTACTTGCTCATACATATTCGCCAAGAACAGAAGCCCTGCAATATTCTTAAAATAACGGATGCAAGTCCTCTGCTCGCCCTTCTGGTCACCGATATCAAACAACTTATAGTCACATCGCCAATCTTGAAATGTGTCGCCGTTATACCTGTCGCCTTTGCGGAACTGGGGAGAATACCCTGGTTGGTGAGGTATAAATACAGAGCCATGCGCTCGATCGGGTCGAAGTAATACACAAACGAGGTAGAATAATTCAGCTGGAGCTCGCGAGAGTGCCGCACGGCTTCCTTTACGGTGGGGTTGCACCATAGTGAACTGATGGCGTCACCGAAATTGTGCGGGCGGACCTCAGCTTCGATTTGAGTGGGGAGGGGAGGCCAGGAATGCGGTGGATATTAGCGCTAGAGAGCAGCATTATGAGTTGTCATAATATTACTGTTACAAGACAGATCACATGGATTGGATGGTGTTGGAGAAGATAATTTGAATTTTGCTTGTACGACTCTGGCTCAAAATCATTGTATCCGCCGCTGTGGATGACCTTTATGTGCTTCAGCAGGGTCGACTTAAAAAACATCGGATAAGTATGTAATAATATGAATGACAAACCTTGCCTGACTCTCCAGCTTCCAACAGCAAAATATTTATATCTTTCTTCGCTCATAGCCTGTCTCTCTGTAGCTGGCTATCAATCTTGTGGTTGCCTAAGGGGAGAAAGTCAGCCATGGGGAAGATGATGAGCACGAAATGTGGCCGACGAAATCGAGTCTTTGGTATCGCTGATGCCAGTAGATTGCATACACCCCATTTCTTCACTGCGTTGTCAGGCGACAACTAATAGGGAGAGGCGAAATACAAAGTGAGGGGGCGATATCAATGGTGGAGCGGTATCACTGTTGAATATGAATATTGAATATTGAATGTTAAAACGTTACAGTGCCTTCAAATGACTGTTTGGCCCCGCTTGGCTAAACCGTTCCCGAGGTCACCGACATTTGTCAGCACGGAAAATGGGCGCGGCGCTGTAATCTCTCGTCGTCGAAACACTGTTCTATTTTGCGTTACTTACCCATGCAGGGAAAACAGCCTGCTGGAACATAGTCTCATTAACCTGCATCTAATTCGAGGACGCGACGACGAGAAGAACTGTCGTTCACTGACTGGAACTCATGTACTAATCTCCAAGACCCATTCGGCCACCTTCGCGGCTGGTCAACATCTCCTCTCACCTCCCGAGCTATCCTGTCCGTCCCGCGCACAATCTGCCTTCAATTTCAAAATTCAGCGGGACCGCCTCACCGGCGTCGAGATCTCAACTTGTCAACATTGCATTCTCCTGACATGCCTCTATTCTCAGCTTGGACATTTCAACTGTCCATCAAACCATTCCTTTCCAACCTCCCTTCGTTTATCTGCCGTACTTAGCGGGCGCATGGCGCATGGCTATTTTACACCTCTTTGACAGATCTTTTCTCATTGGCTCCCAATCCTATCTCTCTCATTCTTTACGGGCTATGCTCGCCTCAATATTCTACCATCAACAATAGTACCCCCGTGCCTGGTTTTCGTAACGCGCACTGGATGTGCACATCAATCCGTAAATGAAACATTGCGCGGGGGAAAACCCGATACATGTCATGATGGCTTCACAGCTGACCTCTGCTTTTGTTCTCCGGGTGATTGATAATGACACGTATTCAGATCTAAGCTGTCCAGAGTTTGGTATTAATACACAGTGGGCAGTGTGATCACACGACAACTCGGCTATGAACTTCGACCACGAAACTTCCTGCGCTACCTGCTGGCCGTGGCGTAGAAAGGTAAGGAGGGTGCAAGAAAACGTGGCGATGGTCCATGTGTGTGTTCATTGCGATTTTCGTTGGATAAACCATTGATTGAACCTGCCTAGCCGTCGCCAAAAGCAGAACGGACGCAAGAGCTGGGTCATGTGCCAACCAAAAAAGATTACGCATTCGAAGCAACAAA
>Ga0307517_10002619_pt1 | contig 28657 bp, 13 predicted proteins | sample 23_EM_MG_FD_194515 | JGI IMG/M metagenome (GOLD analysis project Ga0307517, IMG submission 194515) | Populus trichocarpa ectomycorrhiza microbial communities from riparian zone in the Pacific Northwest, United States - 23_EM | ecosystem: Host-associated > Plants > Roots > Unclassified | place... | reverse complement strand
CAATTTTTTTTAAACCACAACCACAACAGCTACCGCAATACCAAACACACTCTAAATCTTTTTTTTTTTAGTGTTCAATAAGATTTTTGTCTGATCTCCAGGTACAGCGTGAGTTAATGATCTAGATAGGAAGGCAGGTGCCAAATTGTTAAAATTGACCACACCAACGACTAGTTTGGATTTCATTAAATTTGAATGAGTTGACAGCATATGAGTTCGTAGCTTAACTATTATTTTTTTACCTTTTTTTTTTTTTTTTCTTAAAAAGACTTTGAATTCGAGCTCTCTTCTGTAAGAAAAAAATAAAATAATCAGTGAATTCTTTGTAAAACGTTAGCTGGCTACGTAAAAATTTGAGAATTTCAAGGAAATTTAATATAACTCTCAATTATATGATACATGTAATTGGCGGTAAGACTAACGTAGTACGTTTTTCAAGTAATAACGGTCTGGTCTACCAACAAACAAAACTGTAAAAATGGCGACGACACCCGCGTTTCTTTCCTCGTCCCTTCTAATTATCTATAACATTACAATATCATCATCAAAATTATAGCTCTAACTACAGCAGCAGCAGCTAAAATCTCAATTAGCAAGCAACCTCCAATCACTTCAGTCCATGAAATTCCTGGTACTCCAAATCCTCTGCTTTACTTCCTTTAAACTATGCAGTTACAATCTTGCTTCATTGGCCTCTTTCTCCTCCTCTCTTGTATTTCTGCATCTGGGTTTGGATCCATGGGCCCCATCTCCGCCGCATTTGGCGACCATGCCTTCTTCTGCGCCATCGACGCTAGTGGCAAGCAAGATGTTATTTGTTGGATAAAGAATAACACTTTGCCACCATCATCATCCTCAGCTTCTACATCTGCTTATTTTAGTAATATTGGTCCCATAGCAGCTCTATCAGGCGGCGAAGGATTTCTTTGCGGAATCTTAGCTAATAACTCACAAGTATTCTGTTGGAGCTCAGTTTATTCAGGTCCAGATCTTGTTCCTTCAGTTTATAGGAACACAGCTTATTCTCATATTGCAGCAGGAAAGAATCATGTGTGCGCTATTAGAGGATCTTATTACTCTGATCATGATTCCGGCACGATTGATTGTTGGAATATTATCAACGGTGCTAATAACAGTTTAACTTCTGTACAGGGCACTGGTGTCTTTTATGACCAATCTATTAGTAATCTTGTGTTTGATAAGGTTGTTTCTGGTGAAGAGTTTAGTTGTGGTGGGGTTAGAGGAAGAGGGGTTGTTTGTTGGGGACCGAACAAAGATAGGTTCGGCGTTTCGAATTTCTCCGAGAATTACATGGTTTTAGCTTCAGGGAGGGATTCCGTTTGTGGGATTTTGGAGGGGTCTAATGATGTCAAATGCTGGGGCACTAGTACTAATTCATATTCAACCCCTCCCGTTGGGACCCGTTTTGTGTCGCTAACTGCTGGAACTAACCATTTCTGTGGGATTAGGGAGGATAATCATGCAGTCGAGTGTTGGGGAAGTTTCAATTCATCTTTAATTCCAAAGGGTGGTTCTGGGTTTATGGCGATTGCTTCGTCTGATTTCACGACATGTGGGATAAGGGAAGATGATTTGGTTATTGATTGCTGGTTTGCTAACGGGACTTTGCCACCAGATTACAGTCCTCCTTTGGAGTTGTGCAGCCCAGGGCTATGTAGTCCTCGTTCTTGCGGTGAAGGGGAGTTTGTTTTCAATGCAAGCATTCTAAATGAACCGGACTTGACAAGCTTGTGTGTTAGAAAGGACTTAAAGATTTGTTCTCCATGTGGGTCAAATTGTTCTGAAGGTTTTTTCTTATCTAGTCCTTGTACTGAGAATGCCGATAGAGTATGCACAGCTTGCTCTCTTTGCCAGAACAGTTCTTGTTGGGATGTTTGTGGGTTGAAATCATCTAATGAGAAGCAATGGCACAACTTGCGCAGATTAGCAGTCATAATTGGTTCTTCTGCTTTGGGTTTCTTGTTGATATTAGTTAGTTGGTGTGTTCTTCCATGTTTATTCTCCAGCCGAAACGAAGAAAGAGCAAAGAATCAATTTCATTCTTGTATCGGCAAACCAGAGCTGGAAGCTGACGTTGCTTCTGATTCTCACCTTCCTCAATCCATCACTCCTTGTCCTGGGAAGGCTCAAGTTTTCCGACTATCAGAGCTTAAAGATGTCACCAATGGATTCAGAGAGTTCAACGAGCTTGGTCGAGGAAGCTATGGTTTTGTTTATAAAGCAGTTCTAGCTGATGGGAGACAGGTTGCAGTCAAAAGGGCAAATGCTGCCACGATAATTCACTCTAATAGCAGGAATTTTGACATGGAATTGGAGGTCCTCTGCAACGTTCGGCATTGCAATATTGTGAACTTGTTAGGTTACTGCTCAGAAATGGGGGAAAGGCTGCTTGTCTACGAGTATATGCCCCATGGCACGCTTCATGATCACCTCCATGGTGGGCTTTCTCCTCTGAATTGGAGCCTTAGGTTGAAGATTTCAATGCAGGCTGCCAAGGGACTTGAGTACCTTCACAAGGAAGCAGAACCGCCAATTGTCCATCATAATGTCCAGACTTCAAACATCCTTTTGGATTCTGACTGGGGAGCACGAATCGCAGATTTTGGGCTTCTTTCAGCAAATGAGAAGGATCTTTGTGGAGATATGAAAAGTGATGTATACAACTTTGGAATTGTACTGCTAGAGATTCTTAGCGGAAGAAAAACCTATGATAGAGATTACACTCCACCAAATATTGTTGAGTGGGCTGTGCCATTAATTAAACAGGGCAAAGCAGCTGCCATAATTGATAGATATGTGACTTTTCCAAGAAATGTCGAGTCCCTACTTAAAGTTGCCGATATAGCAGAATTGGCTGTGAGGGAAAATCCTAACGAGCGACCTACTATGTCGGATGTGGCAACCTTTCTAGAGCAAATTGTGAAGGATGGATTGCTCTTGTAGTCTTCAGACAGGATCCTTAGATGTCGATTGAAATTGATATGACGAAAGAGGTACCATTACCACACCTTCAGCACTGAGTGCTGCTATACGGCTACTGTATACTTCTCTTGAGCATTTTTGTACATCACGTTGTTTCAATACCCCTCTTCCCATTTTCTCTTTGTTATCTTTATTTTCATTTATAGATGTGATGGGGAATTCCATTTGTATACCATTCTACATGTTTTGATCTCCAAGGAAGTTAAAAACAATAAATTTGCCCATCTGAACACTGGACAACAATGCCTTGATGTATAGACTAGGACAAATTCATATGAATCAGCTGAAACTCAAATTCCTAGCCCAAAAATTATATGAACCACAAAAACGAAAAGTTTGCCAATGCAGTCTTAGTCAATGTTCCAATCAACCACCCTACGTCTAATAATCCTTTGGTGGTCCCCATGCTCATATATATGCTTGGGAATCTAGATTTAGATTGATGGTCCTTCCTGTTTCAGTGATAAAGAACATTGCAAATTGCTAGCGATGAGAATTCTTGAATTTAAACCATCACTATTTGTTGATTAATTATCCACGCAAACGTGCTTAAGCAACCAGACCACGTATCTATCAATATGACCAGGAACAGACTGTGTAAGCTCTGAAACGTTTAACAAGCTGATGCAAAAGGAATTCGACAGTGGATGGTGGTAATCTTGACAGCAAGAGATAAAATATTGTCAAGTCCGCACCATATTAGCTTTCAGACACAGCTTCTCTTTCTCTATCTCTTAATTTTGTCTTATTCAGTCTCAATGTTTTCTCCAGGGCATTCTTAACGAATGCATTGATAAGAATTGATTAACACGTGTATCTGAAAAGAGATTGATTAATAAATGCACTATTATTATATGTGCAACTAGTCAGATAATATTGCATACTATCAGTAGTTTTCTGAATGCAATTTGTCATTGTCATGGCTGGATCTAAGTGCTCATTGGATGTTTTCGTGGGCTAAAGTTTATTGGAGAGGATCGAATTCCCTTTATTGTCCTGAAGCACACTGTGGGGATCCATCTTTTTTGCAGAAAAGTTTCTATGATTATGCTGAAGAGTGATGATCTCATAAGCTTGAGCTAAAAGTTGTTGATACCAGATATTCAGAACTGGAGTTTGACTCCATCTGCTTAGAGTATGGTCAAGCATTTGTGAAACCTGCAAGAGTTAAACAGGAAAAGAAGAAACTGAACCCTTATGATTATAATGGACAAATGGAATAGCTTTGTGAGAGATTACAGACAGTAGTAAAAGCTAGATTTTTGGAAAAGAGATGAGGATGCTGGTGTGGAGCACCTGGCTGCAGATGGAAGAGAGAGAAGAATCTGAGCCATTTAGATCACAAGGCCTGTTCAAACACGAAGGTGGTGCCACCGCCCCCACTCAAGGGACCTTTCATTCCAGTAAAGCATTTTCCAGAACTGATTGAACATGACAGCTTTTCTATCAACTTGACATTGAATTATTCGAAGACCATTCTGCTCCAATCCAGAGGATAAGTCCCATTTTAAGAACCATCTTTCTCTAGCGCCCCCAAGCACTCCCACGCATTTCAGTTTCAGAAAAGGAAAAGAGCCTTTGCTTTATGATCCTAAAAAAAAAAAAGAGAAAGGAAAAATTGCCAATTGCCAACCTCGTTTATTTCTCTCAACCTCGTGTATTTCTCTTTCTATCTCCTTAAATCTTCTATGATACACTTTTAGGCTCACACGCATATCTCTGTAGCCTTCACCATATTTACAGACAAAATATAGAAAGAAAGAGCCTTTCAGGTAAAGTGTTTCTCTGTAGTTTGTTTTCTGTATGCCAAAAATCCTTCTCAAAAGCTAGTTGGTTTTAAACAATGAAGAAAGGGAGGTATGGTGTGGACAATCCCTTAGAAACCAACTTGATTGTCCCATTTTGGCAAGAAGGGATCTATTTATCCATGCTTTCCTGTTGCAATGCTCTTGCTCCTTGTGTTATGGTGCTTCCAAACAGCAGGCACTTTCATGCCTCATTATTTCAAGGTGGTGAACAATATTTATGAAATTTAACATATCTTTTCTGGTTTGAACTTTTGAAGTTGCAGCATATAATGCTTAGATATATTAATACAAATGCACTGTTTTTCTTGTCTAACAGAAACTAATTGAGCTCCGTTTGATCTCCAAAAAGCTTCATGTATCAATTCAGACTAAAATATGTGCCTGTGTGAGATCCCTGTGTGCCTGGCTCCCTGCATGCCATTTGCATAGCTCATCAGAACGTCGGTGGCCTTGGTGGATGGCGTGCAACGAGTCATGCATGCTGTGAGTTATTTATCAGAGAAGGGAACATTGTTACATTAATTGTACGTAGGAGTTCATGTCTGGTAAGATATGTATATATACGGTCGACCATATGTCGTTAGGATTTTTTACCATCCCATAACGCAGTTTTTCTGTCTCAGTGGTATGATTGAAGCCTCGTTAGGATGTCCTGTTTAGAAAGCTTGACTGTGCCGTGCATTGAGGGAAACTAGGAAGCTGTAGACTTTCGGGTATGGTTTGCATCCATCTTGACGGACAGAAACAAGAATTTATGTTCATGATGGAAAAGAGTCACGCCTATACTTAATAGTTTTCACTTTCATACTGCCAGGTTACCAGCTTGATTTTGACACAACCCTAATCATCCACAGTAAGATAAATTTCCCTCTGTTCAACAAATTCAAATAATGGTCATCCACAATTCAATCATTAATTTAAAAGCTTTCATTAATTTGCAGTTCATGACACGTTGGGGGGTTTCACCTACCATGAAGCTTGCTCTTGTCTGATATCTAGTAATATTTGTTTTTCAGGGAGATCTTGATGCTCTGACCAGACCCTCTCTATTTTGTCCCTCCTCCAAAGCATGAAGAGACAACAAAAGAAACATCTTCGCATGAAGAAAGCTGTTGGATTTAATAGAATTCAACAAAATACTGCCGTGCTATTTTTACATTTATACTGCAGCACACGAGATAAAGCGGTTTAAGGAAGCTCTTAGCATTCGTAGTTTCCTGCTGATTCATGCCCATTTCATGCTCCTCTCTTTTATTTTACGATGGATCTATCAACCAATCTACACTAAACCGCAATACACATGTATTTCACACAATAACAAGTTAAAATTCATTTAAACCAACGACTACTCTACAGCATCTTTCAGTAAATTCAACATCGTGTTGAAGGGATTGTTCCTGTGGAATCACAAAAACCTTTCGTTTGACCACACAACACCCGCATAATCCAATCAATATATTTATATATGCGCAGCAGTTATTATCTAGACTCCATTGGTTAGAAATGAAAATTTTCTTTTCCTTTTTTTCCGGGGTTTATAGAACAAGAATTACCAAATAAAAAATACTGGAAATTTTGGTCTGTGTCCTCTGGTATGAGTGCTTCTGTCGCAGTCTAATATCCATCAGATCAGAAAGAAGCCCTGGTTGTGAAATTTGAATATCTTTGATATCATTTTCGTTGGTCAACATTTTAACTGTGGTAAACATTCGTGGGCGGAGCTTGGCAGTTTCTTGCAGCAAAGGTTTCCTGGCGATCATTGTTCCATATCCTCAGATTTTTTATTTAGAATAAATGGAAAACTACGTCGCATATTACTGTTAGCTGAGATATGAAACAAGTTATATAATTCAAATACCCAAGAAACCGAGTTATATAATTCAAATACCCAAGAAAGCTTTTTACTTCTTTCTCTGTTTTAAGCTATCCTAGATAATCTTTGCTTTATTCAGATCAACTTGCTCATATTGGATTGTAGAGACCCGGTCTTTCAAAGCATTTACTCTATTCTAATATTCCCTCATATCTGACTCAACTGCCCTTCTTGCTTCTCTTTCATCATCATCTCGGGCCTTATATTGAACTCTTAAGCTTCTTTTTTCTTCAATAATAAGATTAGTCAATTTATTTTTCTCTTTTTCAACTTCCAGTCTCATTTTGTTGTGATCCTTCTTTTTTTTTAAAGAAGCTATTGATTCCTTTTCAGCACGTCTCCTACCTTCACATGTCTTTTTCAGAGTCACCAACTCTTTTTCCAGCATCACGTGTTTGTTCACCAGGTCATCATACTTGATCATCCTTTCTTTCTACTATTTCTGGATTCCATGCACAATTTCCTTAGACTGCTTATCCATCTTTTGGTGGTTCTTTCCTCACTTCCGAATCCTGTATTAATTCAACTATCCGCTCAACCTTTTCTCTCAACTATTGGTTTATAAATGCCTTCATCTTTTCTCTTTTAAAAGGTGGTTTTCTAAGAATTTTTATTGACTCTTACTATTGCTCAACTCAATCCTCAACTTATCTAACTCATCTTACAAATCTTCTTTGTTATTTACCCTTTTTCTCCTGGGTTTTGTGGTGGAGGATCTTCCTGACTGATATTTGGCTTTGCATTCTAATGTTTCTGAGCACCTCATATAATTCATCATTCCTCCATACTAAGTGGTTAGGGTTGGTTGAGGATTCTTTTTGTTGTTCCTCTCCGTAGAATAAAACAAGCTGCCCCCAAACACATCTCATAGTGTGATTGACATCTTTGAACAAACTGTTATACTTGGCTAATCCCTAGGTCCTCAACATATACTGAATGCCTCTAAATTTTCCAGCTACCAACGAGGGTGAGTAACTGATGTAACCAGTCAAACCAATCAGTGGAATCAATGTTTTATCACCACAACTCATAAGATAAGATGAACTGCATACCTAAAGGGCTTTCCACCTGAAATCACTCCGATAAAGTGCTTGGTAATTTTTTACCCATGACTTCTAATTTAACTTGTTCCATTCCTCACTCAAAATCATCATGAAGGGTCTTATGTTGAACGACCATAAATTATTGAAAACTTTTCTTGGTGTCTCTAAATGACTAACTATCCATATATAATATAGAACACAACACCACATTGCTCCTTTTCCATGCAATTTACAATGGTTTAGGGATAAATGAGTTTCAACCAAGAAAGTTGTGGTGGAGTTATTCTTTGTCATTCATATTCAACTAAGGCGTTGGCAGCTTCAATACTGATGATCCCAACAACTTTTGAAGGAAACGAAACTAACTCGAAGAAGGTGAAAGCAACTACTTAGTATTTCTCTTCTCCTAGCTTTCCCTTATCTTTATATGCCTTCATTTTATTCTCCATTAACTTCCATTTAAATTCTCCATTAAACATCTTGTACTAATCACTTTGGTCTGGATGTAATAATTTTACGACCTTGGTAGTTGTATTCTCGATTCTTTGTCTGAAATATACTTTGTAAGGGTTATTTGGGAAGTTCAAAATCTGGGCATACTCTTTAATGGTAGGGGTCATGTCAATATCTCTAAAGGTGACACATCTATAACCCGGATTCTAGAAATGCATTAAGGCATTGCCTGTAGAAATCTAAACTGAGATCCTTATTAGATGGGCAATTCTCCCATACTTTCTCTCAAACAAAGTCTCATCCACATATCCCAAAACTACCACAAGCTTCTTTATATTATCCATGGAGTAATGTATTTTGATCATGTACAGTAATTTCCCAACTTTGGTCTTTAGGCAAAATCCCCTTCAACTAGATGCATCATCTCAGATCTTTCCCCATACTCAGAAGAAGTCATGGAAGTCATAGTCTTAGCTAAAAAACAACCTTGCAAAGTTTAGGATTTTAATCAAGTTTAACCTATTGCAAAATGAATTATTAAGGAGTCCATACCCTAAAGGTAGGTTTTAGGTTATTACATGAGGGGTAAGCTCACTATCTGGTCTTAAAAGAGTCTATGATATACCCAATGACCACCTTTCATGAAGACGGTGTAGGGGTTTACAAGGAATGGTTGGAGCACAGTGTAACTGTCATTATTGAGTAAATGCTTGGCTCATAGTTAGATTTCTCATGAATCTGAACTCCGACTGAAAGTCATGAGACAGATCGCTACTCCCCACTTAACCCAGAATTGAGTTTATTCAAAAAATAAAAATGCATGAAGGCATTAATTCATACCCGATGTACTTATGCACGAGTAATATATAAACATGCATGTTAAAGCAGTAAAAATAAATATGCAAAAATTAAATTAAATAGACCAATAAAAATAAATAGGCAAACAATCAAAGCTCAGTCTAACTAATTACTTCTTTACTATGTGAGATTCATGAAATACTTTGTTTAAATTCACCATCATTGGGTTGTATCTCTTTTTTTATTGCTACATTATAACATCCTTCATGTTGTTTATTTTATATTGTTCACCACCATTAATAAGTTTATGAATGTTCTCTAATATTGTGTTTGTGTTTGTAGTGTTTGTATGAGGTCTTAAAAAATCACATTCTATCTTTTAGGGTAGGTCTCTTTAAGTTAGTGAAGTTTAAACCTCAACCATAAGATCTAGTTTCAGACGTATATGTGTCAATGTTCACACTTATAAATTATACTAGAAATGTTAGGACTTTCTACCAATTAAAGTATTGAACTTTAAATATCTTAAACCTCTTATAGTTGGAATTGCTAAATATCTAGTTTGAGCATGTTATCATTTGTCATTTCCTCTTTCTATGTTGTTTTACTTACAATATCCATACTATTACCCCATTCATTTTGTTTGGACTTATGATGAATTATAAATGGATTCTTATGTGTGTTTGTAACTATTATGTTTTGTATCTATTTAGAAGTTGCAATATAGCTTCTAGGTTAGCTTCTCTTTAAGTTAGTTGATTCTAAAACCCAGTTAAAACAAGTCTTTTAAAAGACCTATCTATTCCTTAAGTTTGTTTTTTGTTTGTCCATTTTTTACTACTTTTTTACATTGTGGTTGAAACCTTATAATCTTGCATCTTGGTTTTGTTATATTCTTGACCATTTTAACACAATCATTGTCAACTGTAATCTGATATTTTCTTTTATATGGATGTGAATCTTTTCAAACAGTATGTGTTTTGGCATTTCTTTTTGTTTTCTAGTGAAAAATCAAGACTCATTCATATATGTATTCATATTGGCTTTGTAGCTTGTTTACAAAGCCTATTAAGGGTTGCCCCATATTAAAAAGGCATTTAAAAGATCAACATTTCAAGCTTTTCACAAACACTTTCTCTTTTAAATCATGCTTGCTTAACTTTCAAAAAAAGTTTCTACATTCTAAACTTGTCACTAACATTTCCTTTTTAAATCATGCTTTTTTAACTTTTTAAAAAAAAAATTCTTTTTCATTTTTTGTTTGATATTTACCTTTAATGTTCAATGTAAATAAACTTATAACAAGTTGTCATCTTGAATGTTGATGAGGAATAACACCTTTCTCTTGTATCTCAGTTTTCAAAGACCAAAAATCTTCTTTAAAATACATAGAGCCTTTAAGTCAAGTGTCTATTAATGGTTTTTTGGTGCAAATAAACCTTCATCGGTCATTTCATTTTTTGAACCAATTGAGAGAATTAAGTAAGTATATCCAATTCTATCAATATCGATAAATGGCTTCTAAGTGTTAATTTATCATCATTAGTCGTTACACTTTAGGGTTAATCGATTGTATCAAGTTAGTCTTTCCTAAGTGATTTGCATTCTCATGCAAATTAATGATTATGTGATAATAGTATAGAATCTTGGCTTCTAAATTAGTTGTCCACTAACATTGATTATGCATAGAAGAATCTTCTCTAATCAGTATGCATGGCTATTGATTAGGGGTAATACTATAAAAAAAAAAAAATGAAGTGTGATTGTTAAATCAATAACACATCTCAAGATAAATGAATTCTCATAGGTTGGTATCCTTAACTTTGAGTTTAGTAAAGGACATTCAATACATCTAGATCTTGTGTTCCAAGTAAATGAATTGGTAATAATCACTACTTAGGCATCCGAGTCTGGAGTATAAAATATCATTCAACAAAAAACGAGTGATATTCTATTATAGGATAAATGAACTTTATATGTCATTGTACATGGACTTTGAGTGGATAAATATATGTTTAGTGCCACACTTCCTAGGTTTTGGACTGGGTCGATTAATTCCTATATAGATCGATTTTGTTATTCAATGATGTTACATGAAAAGAACGTATCTGGTTACATGTTTTGATCTAAAGTAACTAGTGTCTTAGAGATGTCAATTCACTAATTGTTGTTAGATTGAATGAACCTTCACCGATCATCATTATAGTGGTAATTGGGAGTGGTAAATGACCTAGACTTTAGAAATGATAGGTTTTGTCCCAATCAACTACCTTTCAGTCTTAGAGATGTCAATTCACTAATTGTTGTTAGATTGAATGAACCTTCACCGATCATCATTATAGTGGTAATTGGGAGTGGTAAATGACCTAGACTTTAGAAATGATAGGTTTTGTCCCAATCAACTACCTTTCAGTCTAATCCCTTATATAATATCCATTTGTAATCATAGGTGATAATATATTTTCTTTAGCATAACTAGCCATTTGCCCAAAATTATAAAAGATTAGTTAGGGTTTCTAATGCTATAATATTAGGTGGTGACTCTTTTACATCTTATTCCCTCTTCAAACCTTCCCCCCTCTCTTTGTACAAAAGCTTAGAAAAAAAAAACGTTCGTCATGATATCGGTGTAACAATAAGAATTCCAAGCCTCTAGAAAAGAGTTGTTATAATATATTGAATAGTTTTGAGACTATACCTAAACATCAATAAAGGTTTTAATGATAAGAAATTTATTATGATATGTATCCAAGGCCTATATAGAGAATGCAAGACACCTTTTAAAATTTAGGTATAATAAATTTTTATACCGCACTCATAAAACCAATAACTCCATTATAATTTTTAAGAGGAATGCTTGTACCTTTGTTTCTAGTGATACCAAGAGAGGTTCTTTAGTGAATGTCATCCAACTAGATGAGCGACACAGTAGAAGAATAAATGGGTGATTAAAAAGTCAACACTTTGGGAAGCGAATCCACTATCATATTTTCTTTCATCATAGCTAAAGTCTATGCTCTATTGGATCGATGGGGTGGTTAACCAAGTTATTAAAGTCTCATGAGTGAGGATGCTACTACCCTAAAAGGACAAGATAAATTTCAAGTACAATTAGTACCATAGATATATAGGGCACGTGATAAAGGATTGTTATCACCTACAGTTTTTATTTTATGACAAGCTCAATAATAGTAAGGTAATCCTTTATCATACCAACATAAACATTGTAATTGTTAAGTGAATGTTATAATTGTTCATGACCTAGTTGAGTTGGGGAAGAAGAGTTTGGCATGTAATTCTGCTAGGTTGCTCCTAGTCACACCATACTTTATAGGAAAAAGAAAAAAAAAGATATTAATACCCATATTGCTTTGTCTTTGTTATAAACTTCAAATTTTCACAACTTTGTCAATGCTTTAGGCTTTAACAAAGAACAAACAATTATAGCAAGAATTTTCAAGATATCTAAAGGAAAATATAGCAAGTGTTTTGCTAGTAACTATCTATTGGAATAAATGGTGAGGAACTGTGAGAATGGCATGCTTTTTACCAATATGATTAATGTGTCAATAATATGGTGGATAATAAAGTAAGATTGTCCCATTCATAGGATCTTCATTGATAATGGTTTATTTTTTATCTTATGTCACCATATCACATTATGAGATACGTGATTATAGGTGTATAAATCAGGTTATATAACAAATAAATATATTCCAATGGTCACAAACAAATGATGAACAAAGAGGGGTATGCATGTTATAATAACATATCATTATTATTGACATCTTACTCGTTAACTAGGAAACATATATAATTGTAAGGGGATTAATCCATACAATATTGGCATCCTACTTGCTAGTTAGGAATCAAAATATCATATGCACATAGGTTAACTACTCTCCGTTAGCATGGAGTAACTAACTACCCCTCATTAGTTTGAAGTTTCTGACATCTAAATGGGGTAATAAGAATCATGAGCTCAAATGAATAAATAACATGAATATAAGGTTCATGGTTTATAATCAACATTCACAATGCAGGCATGGTCACATTTGAACAAACATAAAGGATATATAGACCATGTTTAAATTAAACAAGCATATGATGAATATTTAAGAAGAAAACATAATAATAATAATAACAACTAATTAAGCTTATATAATCAACAATAGCAATAATACTCATCATCATATCAATATATATAATGCATAATAGAAATTATCCCGCTTACTCGGAAAACATAAGCAAAACAAACAAAAACTCGAAACTAAGACAAATGAATCATTGGGGTTTGACCGTAGCAATATAAGCAGAACCTAAATGAATAAATAGGAAATACTCAAAACAAAAAAAAAGATTGAAGAAGAAGTCTAAACATTAAACATACTAAGACAGAAACGAAAACGCTACAACCCTTTAAACTGGTTGACCAGACTGAACCAACCGATCGACCGTTACAATACAAACCAATCGGTTGACCATCTCTTTAACAGGTCAACCACCACAAGCCAACCCAATCGATTGACCATCTTTGCTTCTGATCACCGTCTAAAACAGAATATACCTACCTCACTATTGTTTCTCCAACTGGTTGACCAACCACAACCCAAATGGTTGACTGCATCTTCTATCTAATAACCAATTGGCCAGTTCACTTTTGTCAGTCGATCGTTTGATCAGGAATCCCAGAAAATCCTGACCTATAGTCTGTTCCGATTCTGCCCAATCTCAACAACACATTCTTTAACATCAAAATGGTTTTATCCCAATCCCAAATAATCCAGATACATATTATAAAACATTCTAACAAGTTTTTCCATAATTGATTCCATCAAAAACATCAAAATCATTCTAACCCCAAATTCATTCATCGAGCCCTGTCATGCCAAAATTATTGGTCATAATCTTAAAATTAAAGAGTTAGGAATGATCTTACCTTGTTACTAGTCCTATAAACAATCCCAAACAAAAAAGGCTCTACACCCAAGCTTAAGGAATTTCCTAGAGAAAACTCCAAAAGTAACACTACTTGTTTAAACAATGTTTCTCTTTTACTATACCAGATAACTTTTAATATTCTTTTATTATTTCAGAAAAAAAAAAGTTCCCTTAAATACTTGGGTTATAGGCTGTTTTTGCCTCACTAATGGTCTTAAGGCCTTTTAGGCTCCTAGACCACAACCTAGGTCTTATAATAGTGGTTATGTTGGTTACCAACCTATAATACGAAAGAATATTATAGGATAATACATATGCGATGTCAATATAAGTTGTCGCGATGGACAAACTATGTTTTGTTTATAGGTTGCCGGGAGAGCCCAAATTATAGTAAGAAAGGGGTTGTCATGGACAATCCAAAAATATTAAAAAAGATAGCTATTATGAAAGCTCATATGTAAGAATTTTTAGGCTATAATTACAACACCTAGTATGCATGTTTAGAAGAATTGAAAAAAATGTGGAATATTGGAAGGATTTAGAATTATTAAGATATTCTAAGCATATGAAGACAATGGTGGATATGACATCCCAAAGAATATAGGGTAATCGGCTATTAAGGCAACCTTATATGTGGGAAGGAAAAATGATGTGTTGACAACCAATTTAGCTAGAGGATGGATTTTAGGATCACATAAGAGTACATGTGTAGAGTATTTAGTAACCTTAGAAAAAGAGTATACATATAAAGATACGATTAGTCTTGCGTGTATACAATGTGGTTGAAGAAGGAATGGTTAGCGTAGTTTTGGTATGGACCAAAACAGTGTAAAGTGTATGCTATATGATCAATATGTACGGTTGAATGGTGAACTTGTGGCCAATGTTGTTTAGGAATAGTATAAAGATACACTATATGGCACCTACGTTCTTGGAAACTTGGGTGGTGGGAGCTCCACGGGGGACTCACCTTCACTTAGTGTCATAAAAGAGAAAATATGTTATAAGACTAGATAATGTGAGAAAGCAATCTCCATATGAGTTTTAAGGAAATAAACCTCTTTTGTGACCTCATGTATATATAGTCCTTATAGAGGGATAAGTAAATGGTAGTGAAATTGTATTATAAAGGCGGGGAGATAGAAGACTTGTATAAGAGTAAGGAATGATTGAAGACCTGTAATAAGGTGATAAAGAAAGATAAAAAGAAAGACTATTTGGCTTGATCTAGAAATCTAAGGCTAGTATAAGTTTTGATATTTCATGTGTGTATATCATGAAATGAATGTAATCCTTCAATATTGTTTGTAAAATTTATAAATCACTATCTTATGAGTTTTACTATAGATATTTTATATGAATGTTATATTTTTTGCATAGGTTTCAATATATTCTTGTCAATTGATGCTCGAGTCTATTATATTCCAAATACTACGACAAGATATTATATATGATAGTAGTAATAGTTAGAGATGTATTTTGGTATGTTGTAATTATATGAATTGGGAATGTATGTAAAATATGGATATGTTAGATTTTTAACTGGGTAAATTAGTTTTAAAAGTATGATGATGTGTAATTGCTAAGTATGGTTATGGACAGAAACATGTATGTGATATGCTTTAAGTAATGATAGTTTGACCGTGTGGCTTGAGGCCTAACCTTTGAGAATGATTGCTATGTTATGAGATATGGGAATTATATAAATTGATATGCATGTATCTAAAGAAAAGAATAATTGTTTAATGATAGAATTTGAATATATTAAATTAACTGAAATAAATCTTGAAATAATATAAATGGTTACTAAACATAGGAATGTATGTGCATGGAAAAAAAAAAATTTCCTTGTTTTTTTTTATTTTAGTATAAGGTATCATTTGATGTTGCCAAGTATCAAGACATTATATAAAAACTTATGAGCTTTATCTAAAAATCTTTCTGATATCTGATTACTATAAAATTTTAATCCTATAGAAAACAAAGCTTTTAATATTTTTTAATAAAATTTTAACCGAATTCAACAATTGGATTAAAAGTTATGATCATTACCATAAAATTATATGCTAAAACTCTTGTACATGTCAAGTAGCTCTTATTTCTTATTTGGATTACATTAATTAAAGATTAATTTTTTCTTACACTTAACTTCATGCTTGATGTCACCGTATAAAAAATTCTCAAAACTTACTCTACCTGAATATTATGAATCATCCCCTTAAATGTTTTTTTTATCCTTTTAGTTTTGTCAACATATACAATAGATTTTTTTTAATTTAATTTTAAATACGTGCTCGCAAATGTTTAAAGGTTTGTTTGCCCCGCTTACATGAAAGGTCCGAAGCCCGAAAGCAGTCTCAAGTCAAGATGTTAGCTCAGTAAGCCGGACATGGTCTCGCCAGAACTGAACAGAAACTGCCGTGCTAGACCTAAGTCATGCCCATTGCCCGGTACATTATTTGAAGTGGCCCACCCACGCACTCAATATTAGGAATGCAATCATGAGCACATGTATGTGCAAACAAAAATTCAAGTATTGCCTTTTTCTTTTTAATTCTCCACATTTTCGTGAATGTTCTTGCAGGAATTGAGATAACACCTTGAATACGAAAAAGGGCCCGTTTTATCTCTGCCGGCCGAGCACTGATGGAAGCTGTCCTGGAAAAACAGGAGAACCGTTAAATAATTATTTTTTATTTAAGAAATAATAACAAAATCGAACAAAAGAAGTGGAAAAATAATCCACTAAACAGTAAATTAATAACTTTAGCATAATCTCTAGCCCTCCCTCTGTCAATCATAAAGAAATGGTGGAGCTTTACGCGATCGCATTACACCACCCATTTCCCACCCACCCACCCACCCACCCACAGATTCTGCCTCCATCCCTCACCTCTTGCAAAATCATCCCCTCTACTCCTCCTCCTCCTCCTCCTCCTTGTTCTAGTATAAACACGCAACAAAGCCCAAATAAATATCTCCTAGCTTTTCTCTCCCCCATTTCCATCCTCCGCTCTTCACAAAGGACCTTCCCTTCTGTTACCATCAGACAAGAAAAGAAAGAAAGGAACAAGACAAAAAGAAAAACTGAACCGTTCAAGGTTCCAGATCCGCTTTTGTCAGTTACAGCTAAACAAAATTACCGGATATTTCTCTTACCCGTTTTTTCTTCTATTTTTTTTAACTAACTGACCCAAAAAGAAATTAAAAGATAAAAGCTTAACAGAAACGGTCAAGCCCAAAACCCCATCATGGGAAACATCAGCAGCAACAACGTTAACGGCCGAAGGAGACACGGAAGCCGGCAGAGCCACCCTCCACCGCCCCCACCAGCACCCCCGCAGCCGGAAATCACGCCCAGCCGTTACGTTTTCACGGCGGCAACGCCTTACCCTTCGCAATACCCTAACCCTAACCCCCCACCATATTATCAGTACCCTGGGTACTATCCACCCGCGATGCCCGTGCAGTCGCCAGCTCCGTACGATCACCGCAACCGGGTGGACCACCCGGCGGCTCATTGGGTAGGAGGGAGGTACCCAGTGATGCCCCAACCGGCTCCTTATGTAGAGCACCAGAAGACGGTCACTATAAGGAGCGATGTTAATTTGAAGAAGGAGAGTTTGAGGCTTGAACCGGATGAGGAGAATCCAGGGAGCTATCTTGTTACTTTCACATTTGATGCTACTGTTGCTGGAAGGTAAAGGGTAAAGCTTTATATTTTAAATTGTTTTTGTTTTGTTTTGATGTAGTGCTTTTGTTATTGAATGTGAAGAAAGCTTTTTCAAGAGGTTTTGTTGGTCTTTGTTTGATAGGATTACTGGTTTTATTTGTGGAAGGAACATCTTTTAAAAAGTAATTTGACTCTTGCAAGACTTTGACTTGAGAGGATTTTGAATGAGTACTTGATTTGGCTTTGGTAATTTCTATCAGAGGATGGTGAAGTTAAAATAAAGTATTGGTCATTGATTCTTTGGTTTAACTTTCTACTTTCCATCATTGTTGAGGATTGTTCTTGGAGTGACTTCCCTCTAATAAATGTTCAATTTTTATAGTTATTCCATGGATGTAAAGGTAGCAATTAAGTGCTAGCTTGACGTTAGGAATGAACTTATTATGGATTGCATTACATGCAAGTAAGGATTTTGTTTTCAGCATAGCTGGAGATTTGTACGGTGATTTGACTGCTTGAAGGAAATGGTTTAACAAACTGAAGTTGAAACTTACCGTTTAGAGCAGTAGAGGTTGCTTTTGCTGGAATTTAATTGTTTTTGGGCAAGTTATGGATTCATGGGTAATTCAGAGGATTTTCTTAATCAAGGTCCCTGGGCCTGCTTAGGACATTATCTTGTCTTAAATTGGGATTGGTTAGAAAATTGGTGAGATGATGAATTTGGGGTTACTACCGAATGACTGTAGTGAACCATTGCAACAGATATCTTGTGCTAAATGGGATTTAATCATGGCCGATGAATAGATTTGGTTTTTACTCTTCTAATCCACCTAAATAGGTGCAGTCTTGGTGCGGTGTTAAAATAGATTTGCATCAATGAAATTTGGGTTTTGAATTTTGAGAGCATCCATTTTGTGCAATAATGTTCAAGGGTTGGAAAGCTTGTAAACACCTTTTTTTTACACCTCTTTGATGATATGATGTAATTGGATGATGGACCATTTACTTTGAGTGGCATCCACACAAAGAAAAACAAAGTTACATCCCTTTAATGTTCATTGTGGCATATCAAGCTCCGTACCAAAAAATGTAATATTTATTGATTGGATGTTGTTTGTAAGAGTTTCAATAGTTTAATTGAAGTCGAGTTACAAAGTACCATTTTCCATATATGTCACTCTTTTAGCTGGATTGTGTGCTATAAAAGGAGAATGTTCTGTGAAAAAGTCTGGGTAGCATTCTCATAATAATCGTGTAGCATCTAGCATAGCAACTCATAAACAAAGGGAAATGGTAAATAATTATCTCTTTGCTCAGAATCATTTCCTTATTACTAGTTGGCATCGTCATGTGATCTTATTTATTTATCATGGGTGCTTTCTTGGAGCTTTCTTTTGAAAGACATGGGGATAAATGCTGATCCAAATAAGCTGTGAATTTTGGCTTGTATTCATTTTATCAGGAATTTCTGAATGTTTTTTTTCCTCTTTGGCACTTGTTATTAAACATCTGGTATTAATTTCTTACAAAAATCGCATTCCTTTGATCTGCATACAGCATCACTATTATTTTCTTTGCGAAAGAAGGTGAGGATTGTGTCCTGACACCAACGAAGGCAGACCTTCCACCAGTGACAGTAAATTTCCCACAAGGTCTGGGCCAGAAGTTCAGACAGCCTTCTGGAACAGGGATTGATTTCACCTTGTTTGAGGGGAAAGAGTTGTTAAAAGAGGGTGAGATGGATGCCTATCCTCTAGCAGTAAAGGCAGAGGCATCCCCTGCAAATCATAATGGAACAGAAGGAAACCAAATGTCTGAAGCTATGAACTCTCAGGTAACGCAAGCAATATTTGAGAAGGAGAAAGGAGAGTACCAAGTGAGGGTAATGAAGCAGATCCTCTGGGTTAATGGGAGGAGATATGAGCTTCAGGAGATATATGGGATTGGAAATTCAGTTGAGGGTGATGTTGATGCAAATGACCCAGGTAAAGAATGTGTCATTTGCCTGTCAGAACCACGGGACACTACTGTTCTTCCTTGCCGACACATGGTAAGCCTCTCCCTCCCTGTGTGTGTGTGTGTGCACGCGAAGGGGAAATACAAGGAAGTGATGCTCTTCACCCACAGTTCATATTTTAGGGAATTGCTTTTCAACCAAGGACTATTTATCGTTTTGGAATTTTGTTCTTTTAAGTTGTGAAAGCTACAGAAAACTGTTTCCTTAAACATTATATAGCCACAGGCATGAACGGGACCCTTTTCCTGCTGTTTGTGTCTGTATCCAACGGCAGGCATTTGCAAAAAATGCTGCATTAAAAGTCATGCGAGTTCCATGTGATGGTTCAAGACTGAACTGTCTGGAATGTGTGTATTATTGCTGGTGCATTTAGAATATCTCCAAGGTGAATTTCATCTGATAGGCCAAAATTCTTCTACATGAATTCCCATTTCAGTGGTTATCTAAGTAATCTGGATTCAGAAATCTCGTAGATATCTTGTTGGTGACACATTGGCTGAGTCTTTCTTTCTGTCTTTTTTTATTTTTTTTTCACCATTCTTGTCTCCCATTGCAGTGTATGTGCAGTGGCTGTGCAAAGGTTTTGAGGTTCCAAACAAATAGGTGCCCCATTTGCAGGCATCCAGTTGACAGGCTTCTAGAAATAAAGGTCAACAACGCTCCTGATGAATGACTAAAGAGTTGCTGCTGCCACATGTATATGTATAGTAGTTTGTTGATCTTTCTCCGATTCTGTTATTTCTTTTGGCTCCAGCATCTTATTTTCCTTTCAGATTTCCTGCTTCTCCAATAATCAAACAGGAAAATATGCAATGTGGGATGGTTATAATACCGGCATTGTGCCAAATATGCAAGCCAATGCCTCCAGCCTGCATTCGGAAGTCCTTAGTGGCAGCTTCTCAGAATTTTTAAGAAATATAGTATATGTTTGGTTTCTCAACACTGTTGTTTTAGACTGTCTTCACGGAGCTCCACTTTCGGAATGGGTTGGATAAAAAGAAGCTTGTTGACCGAGTATGTGCTCGGTTGTGTTCACAGGACGTATTTTCCAAGCGGATTGCTGAGATGAGGTCATTATGGTCATTTGATGACGGTCAACCACAAAAAACATGCGATCGACGCAAGATGCAGGTTGTCTTCTGACCGCAATACTTAATCTTCGGGAAAGGTGTGGGATTCCTTGTAAATCCTATGATGTTACAAGGTTGTCTTAGCTCCTTGCTTGGTTTTGCCTGTGGCCATACTAGTTAAGAGTGGGCGAGTTTTAGCACTCTACACCGTAGTGCTGTGATAGGAAATTATAATTTTGATAAGAGTTCATACCGTCATTCTAGATTGACGTGCCATGTTTTATTGCCTTTAGAGAACCCTAGTTAAGTCAAATATTGAATAAGTTGGATTTCACTATTAAATAAATGTGCAATATGAAAGATACATGGTCCATCAAATATCCCCTGCAGGAGAAGAACAGCCTCCATTAAAATTATTGATTACGGGTTGATTATTTATTGATGAAGTATGGAACTAATAGTCAAATATAAATGCATGTAATTTGACGTTTGAATGGTGGTTCTGCCTTCTTAGTATGGTAGTAAAAAGTATTTGGATTTAATTATAAAATTATAATTATAAGTTCAGAAGTTACTATTTAGTATTATGATCACCAGAAAATCTAATGGTTTGTGAGTTTGAGTAAATGACTGGTTGTGCAAAGAAAAGACGAATCACTCCTAGTGCTCAATACCTAAAGTAAATTATATTTATATTTTTATTTGATTGTTATTTTAAATTGTGTTTTTGTTTGTTGATCTTGTAGGTACAAGACAGATTTCTCTTTGTGAAGAAGTTTTTATCTTATTATGTTAAATCATAATTGTTCTAAGGCCCCAACTTATTTATTTCTTAGATATAGTTAAGTCCTAACATTCCTAATATTAATTAAACAAAATAATTATTGAAGCATTTTTTATACTTTGGTCAAACAAACCCTAACGGATAATCATAAACTGGTTAAGATATTTATATATATATATATATATATATATATATATATATATATATATATATATGATAAAAATGATTTTATTTTAGAAAATATACATGAAAAATTTTAGAATTTGGTTGTATGTATGAAAACCAAACATTTTTTTTTAAAAAAATGAAAGTTTACTTTTCAATTTTCAGATTTTTTTTTAAGTTTTGGAGAAAATCGAGTATTTTTAATATTTGATCTGTATCTTACAATGTAAGTTTACAGTTTGATATTATGCAAAATTTTTGGAAAAAGCATGTGAGAGGCCCATAAATATTTTTAAAATACCTTTTGAAAAATTTGAATTTTTTAAATATTATTATATTATTTATTTATTAAGTGGGCTAGACCCGGCCTAACCATTTGGGCCAGATCTAGTCAGGTCAGGTTGAGCCGACTAACGACCTAACAAACCTCTCTTATCTTTTTTTAATGTTGGGCTGGGCCTGGAGCCCAAGCCCGATCTGCTCAGGTTGGGCTGACAGAAGGCCCAACCTCTTTTTTATGTTTGGACTAGACCTGACACAATCATCTAAGCTGGGCTGAAACGGGTTTAGCCCAAGGCCCACATGGTCACTAGCCCCGCCCAGTGACCATGTTAATTATTTTTGCCTCCTGTATGTAGAACGAATTCTGATAATGCATGTAGTGGCCGACTCTGTAACAGGGAGAAGGAAGGTAAAAAGGTTACCTGGGCATGAGGGAGTGGCTAGCTAGTCATGCTAGGGAGGCCAATATGAGGCTAGTGGCGGCGTTGGTGGAGGAGATAGCTTATGGCGTTAGTTGCTAGAGGATAAGATCATGGCAAAAAGGAAGGAGTTGGCAGTGACTATTCGTGACATGGGGGTGATCGGCTGATAGTCGTGTTGGTGGCTCATGGTGGAGCTGTTGATGGAGGAGTTGGCGACGAGGTCGTCATGACTGAGGGCACAACAAAGGAGAAGAAGAATGTAATGGCAGAAAAGAGAATGAGGAGAAGGCTTATTTTTGGCCAACTTTGAACACTGATTTCTTGATGCTCAATGCCTGAAATCTACCCTTATTTATAGAGGGTGGAAAATGGATATTTTGTCTTTGTTAGGGATAAATCTTGGCCCTTAATTCAAATAGAAAGGATCTTAATTGTTGGCTCAAAAGAGCAATCATAGACTGTGAAAATTGGTTGTTAAAGACTAGTCGGGTTGACCACTTGCTGTAGAGATAGTTGGTTGGCAAGACCTACTATAGGGTGTAGTACAATGTTAAATCATCCTAGTGGTGTATGGTTTGCTTGGTTAATGGGGAGAGGAAACATTAAATACCCCTAAAAAGTAGCCTTCTACGTAGCTTTTTTTGGGTGAAAAGTGAAAGATGATGAGCAGTAACCAGACGACTTGTCATCTGTTATTTTTTTTTTATTTTCAAAACAGCGTCGTTTTAGCTTTAAGAATTTGACCAAAGTTCAATTTAGTCATTCGACTTTTGATTTCTTTTAATTGCATCCCTAATTGATCTGGAACTTTTAATTTCATGCAATTTTACCTCTACCGAACTTCAATATTAGTCTCAAATTTTAGTGCCTTTTTTATTTTGGTCCTTGGTTTTAGATTTATACAAATTGATTCTCAATTGACCATTAAAATTCAATTTTTCTTCAATTCCACCCGTCTTCAACCAATTCGAGTCTCCAGAGTTCAGTGTTTTTTTTTTAATATTTTTTGCTGTGAATTTCTTTAATTTGATCCTTAATTGACCATAAATTTTTTTTTTGTTGCAATTTTAGCTCTGATTCAATCAATTGACTTTGCAAAAATTAAGTTTAGTCATTTAAGATTTCAATCTTTTCAATTAAGCTCAAATTAAGTTTCCAAACTTAATTTTTCATCAATTAAATTTCTAATAAAATTAATTTGATCTATTTAAAGTATAATTAAGTTATTGTACTCAATTAAATTCTTTAATTTAATTCAAATTAATTTTTATGTAAATTTATTTATTAATTATTTAATTTGATATTAAATCTATATTTTATCTCTCTAATCTTAGATATATCCTCTAATAGGATATGATGAGGTTATGAATTTGCCGTCAGCACTTTACAACCGCTATTGCACAACTTTTTGTGTTTCGTTTTATAAAAACAGCAAAATATTAAATACTGGTGTATAATTCTCGGCAAGACAAGAGGCGAAGCCAAGGCTTTGAAGATGCGGGTGATCTGTCGCTGAAGATGCGGGTGATCTGTCACAATCATAGATATAATTAATTAATAGCTTTTCGGAGCATCATATTCTGAGAAACGCCACCACAAGACTTCACGAATAGCATCTCAAAAGCACGCAGCAATTTATTCAACAACATGAAAGACAATGGTTGATTATTTAGCTTAAGCGCCCAAGCATAAAGCAACGCTGGGTGCCTGCACGGAATCGTAACTTGGGTTGAAATAACACCGATGACTGTAGAAAAGCAAAGCTAACACACAGTACAAACAAGGCTCCATCGTACACGGTTGAACAAATATCAATTGGTGGTTAGTCTCCCCACCACTGATGGAGAAACACACCGCTGCTTCTAAGGCTCTTGAAGAGGTCCAAGCAGTTTCCACCAACTTGATCTGAGCAACTGAGGAACAGCTCATCAATAAAGCATACAGCTCCGCTTTGGAACAGACCAGACAGAAATCTCAGTTCCACCTTCCCTGCTTTCATTTTTAGCACCACAAAGTCAGCATGCTGCACTGTTTGCTTAAACCAATCAAGAAAATCAAACCCTTCATCTTCCACAGATTGATCAAACTCTTCCACATCAGGATTAAGAGTAGCCTCAACTCCAGCAAGGCCAGGATAATAAATGAAGGCAACACCAGGTTTTTTAACACCAGAAAGCAGGACCGAAGCGTTATGGTCGACAAAATAAACATTGAAAGTGTTGCGATCCACAGGATAAGACGGCAAGAACCAACTTGAAACACTAGAATTCAGATGCTCACCTCCCCCAATCTCAACATACACTAATCGCTTCCTAGAGGGCATATCAACAAACTTGGGCAAATAAGCTATGTTTTTCTCATGTTCCACTTGCTTATTCTCTGTGAGAGGTTCTAAATTCTCCAAATGAGGTCTATTATTCATGATAGATGGGCAATCAGCTGGTAGCTGGTATTGCTGGAAGTAGCCGACACTGTAAATTCTTTTCTTGAAAACAACCAGTGTATACTCGTTGACATAACCAACATGGACAATGTTGGAATTCTTTAATAATGATGACACAGGCAAGGAAGACCTAATCAGGTTATTGGTGTTAAAACTGTCAACACCAACAAGCATAGCCCCAATTCCACCAGGCTTAAGCACACGCTCGCTCTCGAGCACAACAATGGCTGGGACGGAAATCTTTTCTAGGTCCCCAGACAACACAAAATCAAAGGAATCGTCTGCATATTCAAGCTCATAAGCCATCCTCTTATGCTTAAGAGAGAAAAAGGGGTGTCTGTGAGCCCCACAAGCATTGAGAAATCCTAATTCTCGTAATGCAAAAACTGCAGGAGCAGATCCTTCACCGACACAGAGAACTTTTGCACTAGGATCTATGATCTGCATGCCCAGAAGCTCTCTAACAACATTAGTAGTCACATTCACACCTTCCTCACCATCAATTGAGCCCCAGATTGGCTTCAAAAATCGATTCTTCAACAAATGTGGATCCATAAACATAAAGGGTACATCACATTCATTATACCTCACAGAATCAAACAATAATCCAGGATCAGACCCATATAAGAACAGTAACAAAGGAATGATGGACATTGCCGTGACAAGCATAGATGCACGTAGAAGCACACGCCGGGCTATTGATCCACTAAGGATCTGGTATCTCAAGGCCTTCGAATTCATGTTGTGTTCCACTCTTAACCACGAAATTGGCATCAGAGATTAAATTTTTAATCAAATTACAGGATTTCAGAGACTTGACAGAGAGATATAAACCAACTGATAAAAAGCTAGAGACTTAACGAGTACAAAACCTGGAGGAGGTATGATTCCCACCCACAAGGACACCCATTGATTTTTGAAACATTAACCAGACCCTTTTATGAACTCTTGGCTTTGCCTCAAATACCATCTTTACTTGATTGGAAATAAAAACCATTCCTTTTGAGAACACTACATGTTACAATATTGAATCCTTTTATATCTCACACTTTCGCTATACAATGACAAATTTATCAAAACAAAACACGCAAGATAGCAAAAGATATGAGGAAACGAAACAGGGTCAGGGATTAGGTTTTGTTTGAGAGAGGAATGAAATTGAGTAAACTAGAGATGGGCAGAGAGTTGAACTCTGGGGACAGTTATATAAAAACGGAGTTGATCTAACAATCAGTGTTGATACTTGATAGTACAGTAGGAGAGGAGTCATGACATAATTATGTAACGTGCGAGAGGACGAGGAACCTTCTGCTTAAAGAAGGTTCATACGCGTGTATAGATGCAATACCAGGAGATGCATTATTATTATTTTTTTATTAATTTAAATGTACAAGAAACTTGAGTGGAGTTTAACTAATTCAACGGATTTTAAAATTAATAATTATATAAACCTTTAATCATCCTGAAATTTATAAAAATCAGATTAATGATTTTTATAAAACAAATTTAGAATATAACTAATTAAACTATACCCCTCAGAATTGAAGAAGATGCATTATTGCTTACATGAATCTAGTTATTTATCTTTTTACGTTAAATAATTCAAGTGTAGTACAGTCTAAATTATTTTTTAATTTTTTATTAATATATTGAAAAAAATAATTTAAAAATTAATATGTTAAAATAATTTAAAAATACTAAAAATATATAAATTTAATATTTTTCAAGATAAATATATATTTTTTTTAAATAACGCTTTCGTATACAAGACGCTGGCTAGGGGACCGATCTGAGGTCTCTTTCCATCATTATGGTCACTTCAACAAAAACTTAAAGAAGATAAGACTGAATTAAGGTGATCCATGTGAATTGCAACCACTAGCTCATTATCTCGTATAGACGTATAGTAGATCAGAGTAAAAACAAATTTATAATAAAAAATATCAATTATTGCTAAAAAGTCTTCTAAAAAAATATATTTTAATCTTAAATTTAACGATATTTTTATATAATATTAAAATAAAAATATATTAGGTTCACTTAGATTAACACAAGCTAACATATGAAACTTGCAAAATTAATCTTAAAAAAATAAATTGAAAAGTTCATCATCAATTAACTTAATCTTGAAGAATAAAATTGATATAAAACAATAATCAATTAAAAATAAAACTTAAGTGAACTCGAGTCAATTAAACAAGTTCGCTGACATAAGTCACACATGCTATCAAATTTAATAATAATAAAATATCTCAAAGATTATATTTCATTTAATTATATAAGAATGAAGGGTATGAGAATTTTTTTCGTATGAAATATTAAAAAAAAACCATGATATGCATGTGAGATCAAGATAGCTAACTAGATCATTAATAATAAATGATGAAATTTTATTTTTTTAGTTTTGAGTTAAATAAAAAAATAGATCATTGATAATAAATAGTAAAATTATATTTTTTTAAAAAAATTAAAGGACAAAAAATGCATTAAAAAAAACAAAAAAAAAAAGAAACATAAATAATAGGCTAGATGCTATGAATTAACCTATCAAACATGCGCCTTAGTTTATGGACTCAACTTGGTTCAATGATATTTTTTATCAATATTTTTTTTTACCTAAATATAAAATAACAAAACTAAAAAACAAAAAAGAGCCCAAGTACTTAGGACTTCAAACCCAGCCTACGTGTCTGGGTCAAACTTTAATTTTTTTTTTTATTTCTTAAAGAGGTGTACCACTATTTTGTAAGAAATAAACAAACGACATGTTATTTATTTTTCTATAGAATCCAGCAATAAGAGGTTGTTGAAAAGCATAGGCTCAATTTTTTTAACAAAAAACTCATTTCCATCCATTTTTATCCAAAAAAAACCTAAAAATAGCACCTTAATAAATCTATCAATGGCTAAAACATCCAAAAAAAATAGTCTCAAAAATCTAAAATCAACCCAAACTTGGAATTATTCCCTTGGTCAGATCTACCTCCACAAGCAAGGAGAAGGAGAGGAAACTCAGGTGAAACTCCCCTCATCGAATTAAACTCATTGACACCGAAATTAACTATTTTTGTATCTAGAATCATTGTCAACGGTGACTTTATCTTTCTATGTCGTTATCCAGCAAGTCTCTCTCTCCTCTCAAAAAAACATGATTGAAAAATAAGGTAAATAAAGTTTGGTACCACATTGGATTTCTATAAATTAAAGTGACCAATCACCTATTAACTAAAAAAAGATTGGATATTAAAATAAATTTTTCAGATGAATTTCAAAATCTCCACCAATTTTCCTTATCTTTCAATTCAACCATTTCTTGAAAAAACAATAAGCAACTAGATGCAGTTGCTAATTCGTGCTCAAAATGGTTTAATTGTGCAAAAAAAAAAAAAAGATTTGAGGATCAAATTGTAAATTTTTTAAAAAATTACAATTACAATCCATAATGATTTATGAGAGAATGTACAATGCGAAGTCTATAGTAACAACTCCTCATGATTTAATGTTTTTATAATGTTTCCCCTTTTGTTTTTCTCTTTTTACTATTCTCATTTTTTGTTAATTTCATTCTTTAATTTTGCTTTTATTAGGATTTAGGATTGATAATTTGTTTTCTTTGCATTTTATATTGTTACAACCATTTAAAAAAAACCATCTTGGGTTGTGCATGATTTTACAAAAAAAATATGATTATTTTGTTTGCAAGAAATTGAAAATGAGAGAGCCAAAATTGAAACAAAGAAAAATGGCAGACCTTTTGTTTTTAAAAACAAACATTGAATTTGGTCCTTTTTTTTATCTTCAATCATCAAATTCTTTTCTTCTTAATTTAATCTTTCAAGGTGGTGTTGATAGAGATTTGAAATTTATAATTTATTTTGATTT
>Ga0307517_10002618_pt1 | contig 28660 bp, 35 predicted proteins | sample 23_EM_MG_FD_194515 | JGI IMG/M metagenome (GOLD analysis project Ga0307517, IMG submission 194515) | Populus trichocarpa ectomycorrhiza microbial communities from riparian zone in the Pacific Northwest, United States - 23_EM | ecosystem: Host-associated > Plants > Roots > Unclassified | place... | reverse complement strand
CCTTTTGAGGCGGAAGGTTCGCGGGATGTCCAGTTCCAGCAGAGTACGTGAACCGCCTCAACCGGGGCCAGCGACGCGATCTAACTGGCACCGTTCCACTAGAGATAAACGAGGCCTTACTCGACCTGGTTCTTGAATTCCACGCTTGGGCAGCCGCAAAACCCGCCCACGAACACGAGAAAACCGGCGAGCTGCTCGAGAAGGAGATAATCTTCATCATGGAAAAAGAGAAAGCACAAGGCAGGTGTTCGCTACCCCCAAGATCTTGTGTTGGTACGCGTTATGTCGTGCAGACCATCTTCCCCCACCCCCATCATCCTGTGTTACGCCTGCTGACGCGCCAAAAGAGCAAACGCATATAATGTTACGCGACTTCATCAACAGCGTCAGGTCTGCGCTTGCTGCTCTGGGAGAGAACCTGTGACGTTTCCTTGCACTTCTCCCTGTCCTTGTCTCCGAAGAACGAAAACTGCGATTCTACCTTGCTGTATGCTTCTGGATGTCGGCCTGTCTTGGGATTGCTCACCGTACATACGATCGTCTCAAGGGTGTTCATTGTAGAATAGTGGAGTGGCAAAGATACAACCCGCAATGTTGGAACCAGAACAACAAACTATCTAAGGCGCAGGCAAACCAGAAGAACCGAGTCCGATCTCCGTCAGTTCAGTCAACGGGTCCAGATGGCCCTTGTACTCTGGGAGGTATGCAGCATCGGTATATGGACAGCGAACGGATGGCGAGCCCTTGTAAATTGGCGTGAACGACGCCGCGCAGATCTCGAAGTCGGTAAATTCATCATAGTCGATTTCGACCGCGTTCCTCGGGTTACGGTCCCCAGCGGCCACACGTTGCCGAGCCTAAGTAAACCAAGTCAGCAACACCAACGCAAAAAACAGATAGTCGGTTTACCTGTGCGACGATCTTGGGATCAGGATTCAGGTCGATCAGCCTCCTCGCGAATTTGGCGGCCGATGCGTGGTTGTTGGCTTTGCTGAAAGTTCCCATAGCGCTTCTCAGTGCGATCTGCATGTGTGGTGGCTGCATGCGGCAGTGCGTGAAGTAGGCTGCGAGCTCCAGGCTGCGTTTCACATTGTCGGAGTCTTGTTCCACCACTCTACGCCGTTCGAGTTCGATGGAGATGCCGAGGATGTACTCCCGAGCCAAGGTAACAGTCTCTCGCCACTACCACAGGTTAGTAATTGCCCAAGATCAGACGGTGAATGCGCTCACGTCTTTGCCCTCAGAATCGGAAGAGACGGAGACCAATAAAAGAGCTTGCAGCGTTGCTAGGATGACCGCTCTTGCTTCCGGAAGCTTGTTCCCTGATACGAGGCGGAATCCTTCAGAAAGCTCCGCTCGGATCGACTGTATAGTACGAGCAGCAACAGGCAAGAAGCGGCTAGGTGTTGACTCTTCTGGGTTGCGCCGGAGATGCAATTGTAATGGAGGGAGGGAGGCAATAGGGGTTAGGTAGGTATGGGAAGACCGGTACACCGTCAGGAAGAGGGGTTTTAGTGCGGTGAAGTTGGTAACACCAAACTGCCGGTTCAGCAACTGTTCACGCGAAAAGTGAGCAAGACTCATCGCGGAAAGGAATGTCTATGCTTACTTGTGTGGCTGTCTCGAAAGATCCCGCTGCGACGTGATCTCCAGCAAATGGAGAGTTTCGCACCCACAATGCTGTCTCGCTAACACCAGGAGTGGCCCCAGCTCCCAACTCCTCTTCTAGTTCTGGCTCCTCTTCCTCTGCCTCTGCCTCCTCGGCGTCTGCATCAAGGTCCCAACCACCCTCGTCGGGAGGGACACCTTCTTGCACCTCTTCATCCTTCGCCCAGTCGTCGAGGGCAGAACTACCGGCAGCCGCACCATCGATCCCGTTGACATATGGTTCAGCGCCTTCCAGGGTACCGTTGGCGAGAGCTTTTTCGAAATAATTCTCCCCAATGCTGATGGTCGGCCAGTTGAGATCTGTGGTTTTGTTCACAACCGGTGGAGGTTTAAGAGTGGAAGTTCCGAACGATGGAACGTCGTCGATATCAGCCTCGGTCAGCCCGGCGACTTCGAGAATCTCCAAAGCGAGATCGTCCAACCCATTAGTTTTGGCGGTGAGATATGCGAGGGGATCTCCGGTGGCGGGTAAGAAATCAACTAACAGGGAGGTGGGGGACTGTACTCACAGAGTCCAACATCCCTCAGGACAGCTATCCGGGCAGGAATATCATTTGTGAAGAGAGCGTTGTGGAAACGCGACATCGGATCACCCCTAGCTTCCGCGATTTTCTGCATCTTCACCAGTTTCTCAGTGCTTCCAGTGGCCAAGTACAAAAATGAAAGTCGGTCAAAGTTCTTGGTCTGCTGATAGGCCTTTTCTACAGTCTGGGTATTCAAATTAGACGTGCTTTGTACGACGGCAACAGAGAGATTACCTTGTGGTTTCCTTGTTTGAGAGCGGCTTGGGCAAGGCGCTCCCAACAATCAGGCCGGTCAACGTCGCGAGCGGTCTCGAGAGCGACATCAAGGTTGCCACACTCAATAGCAAGGTCGAACCTGGTGCTTTTGTCTTGGACGAAATGAAGTGCAATCTGGCGTAGGATGTGGGGTTAGCTGAGGACTCCAAGAGGTCAACAGCCACGAACCTCAGGATACCCTTTTTGTTGTAAATACGCAATGATACTCTGACCCAGGAGATTGGAGGTCCTAATAATGTAGAGGATCTCTTCGTAATTGTTTCGCATCAGGGCCAGCTTGAACCGGAACTCCGTTGGGTCGATGGTAATTGTGCGTGGGCGTGCTGAGCGATCGAGACAGTGTACGGTCTTTCCCTTGACACGGGTGAGGTAAACCGGGTTATCGAGAGTGCAGATTACGCCGTGATCGCTATGAAATGGTACTTCAGTGGTGCAGGGTAAGCGTTAGGGTGGCAACATACCCTTGAGGTAGCGTGTACTTGACGTGATTCAGAGTAGAATAAATGAAAGCGCCAGAATCGTCCCATGCACCTGACTTGATACGGATGGTCTCGTGAATCAGCGTGTGCTGGGAGAAGTTCTTGCTTGCGATTGTGATAGCTGGGGAACAAAAGCTCGATCCCAGAAGTCAAGTGTAAGACCGCAAAAACTTACTGTGTTTGCTGAGCAACGCGACAAGAGAACCGTCTGCACTCCAGACGGCATACTTTACAGGCGGTGTGGCAATCTCGGCTAAGGTCTTTTGTTGTTGAATATCATACAGAACGACCGAGGCTGTAGAGCTGAGGATCAGACTGGCGGTTCCACCGTAGAATATCTCATTCGTTTGAACTGGTGCCTTGATGGTCTTGATCACCGAGTTGGAGAGGTCGCGGACCTCAACTATCTAAAAAAAGGTCGACAGCGTGTTCTTGGGAACGAAGGAGGGAAGCTGACCTGAGTCGCCTTATTCAAAATGGCCAACCTGTTACGGGCGACGAAGATAGCACTTTGACCACCGCCCCTCTTGCCCTCACTGGACGAGTCTTTCACCTCCCCAATCGCCTCCTTAGGAAGACCCGTGAGTTCATATAGTCCGTTGTCGGAGGATATCGTCAAGAGGACGGCGCGTTCAGCAGGGTTGAAGCTTAGGGTACGGGGAGGAATATATGGGCTTCCAAACTTGCGAACACTGAGGAGGCCAATGTCGGAACCGGACCCAATATCGTAAGCCCGTACGTATTTATCGCGAACATAGTAAACTTGGTCTCCGTGAACTGCGAAAGCGGGTCGCTCACGCTCAAGCTTGAAGACGATGAGGCCACTGTCATGACCTGGTGTCGTGTTGAATAACGGTTCGCCGTACTGATGTAGATGGAAACCTACCGGCTGCGAATAAGTTCAGCTCTGGGTGAGCAGCTAGCGCCCAGAATCGATCATGCTCTCTCCGGAAGGTCTGAACAGCCGTGCGCTTGGCCAAATCCCAGACCCTAATGGTTTTATCTTCACCGCAGGAGACAATAAGTTCGTGTTTAGGGTGGAACAAGGCGGAGGAGACGTTGTTGAAGTGCCCTCGACAAGAGTCGACTTCCCAAGCCTTGGTCTCACTCATCCTCCAGATTTTGATCTGCCTATCGTCTGCAGCTGAAACGATGAGAGGCAACGTGGGGTGGAACGTCGCATAGTTGACTCCACGGTCATGGCCTTCCAGCACGTACTTCACAGTTGAGAAATTGTCGAAAGTGTCAAAGGTTCCGGGTGCCGTGTTCGGAGTGCTTTTTCGAAGGCCGGAAATATCCCAAACTCGGACGGTCTGATCCATTGAGGCGGAAACGACAAGATCTTCCTTCGGGTGGAATTGTGCTGACATGACGTAGTGGGAATGGCCGGTGAGGATGGCTATGCAGTTCCTAGACGTGCTGTTCCAGATTCTAATGGTTTGGTCATCAGAAGTTGATATCTATAAGATATTGTTCGTTGTGAGCGAGATGCGAGGGGTCCAGAAATAAGTGCATACAATCCACGGCATTTCGTGATGGAACTGAACAGTGCGGATGTAATCCAGGTGTCCGTGAAGAGTAAAAAGGCACCTCCGGTTTTGCGGTCGGATATCTTGTGGTAATTCAGCTGTCGAAGCCCGGCGAACAAATAGCGGGAACCTCACCCCAGACTTTGATCTTGTAGTCATCTCCACCGGTGCACAACAGTTGTCGACTTGGATGGAAAGCAACGGCTCGAACGGGACCTAGGAAGTCGTTGAGACTTGTGAATAACGCGTTTGAAGAGACCCATACCATCGTGCTCATCAAACCGATCTACCAGGACTCCCATTCTATAGTTCCATAATTGAACGCTACCATTATGGAGAGATGCGGCGAGGAGTGGTTGTGTCGGATGAAAGGCGAGCCCTAGATGTCATTTGAACGGGCGAAAAACGAGGACAGCTTATCACGAGCGCATACCCTTGACACGATTGCTCTTGGACTCGAACTTTGTGAGCATAACGGACATGATTGCAAGAAATCGGAAAGGCGTTCAGCACACGCTGATGAGTGAGATGGGTCCGAAATAACTGCGGCGGGGTTTTTTCGAAAAGCGATCCTGAGGCGTTTTGGGTACGAAAAACGTGTGCTGCCAGTCGCACACTGACCTGTGGAAGAAAGATTTGATGGGTGAACACACGACGTGGCTCACGCGTATCTTTGATTGCCGCCAACGAAACCCGCCAGCCATCCCAATGTTTACACGGGTAATACAGATACAGACACTATTATAGTAAGCTTACTTTTCACGATACAAACACCTTGCGAAGCTCTTGCAGAGCGCACGTCTTTCGCGATCGGGGACACGTCACGATTCCGTCGTTCTGGGCGGCCATCTCTTCCAAAGCCTGCGGATACGGGTTGAACAAACGAAATAGGGCGGCTATACTAGATAAACATACCTCCCGGGAGTACACATAGCCGTTGGGTAATGCCATTGGAGGATTGTCCTCGTTCATGATCTTACCAGATATCTGGCAAACAATGGTCGAATTTACATGGTGACTTGAGGGGACCTCTTGGGCAAGCACCCCGAGATCTGGGTCACAGACGGGGCAGTCGACATTCTTGCAAGAAGCATCGTAACAAGAAGGGAGTTTCAGTGACGCCAAACCCGCGTACAGCGCGAGGTTGAGCAGCGGTTCTGTCGGAAGAGAATTGAGATTGTACACGGCGAGGCGAAATGCCCGAACGAGGGAACTCCAACGCGAGGAGTCGTAGAGTCTCTGTGTAGATGTCAGAATGAGGGTATCTGAGTTCTCTTGAAGTTTCCTGACCTTGTAGGGATTGCAATTCGTGGTGGGTGGAAAGGCCAGGAGTGCGGTTGCCTGTTTGATCTGTTGCATGTGCATGTCATGCCAGGTGATAATGTGCTTCTTCAAGTATCCAATGGCTTCATCCGTTCGACGAAGGCGAGCGAGCTCAATGTACTCCTGAAGCCGGAGGTCAAATTCTAACGTGCTCTGCGGCAGTTTTGAGCCAAATCCTCGAATAACAGCTGTCGAACGTAGCGTACCTTTAACTTTCGGAGTGCTGCCTTGTTCTCGTTACACCATGCAAGAGCTTCGGTGCAACTGTGGTTCACGAGTCCAAGCTCTATCCTCCGAATGTCCATAAACATGTCTACATCCACGAGGGTCTATAACGGAACGTCAATAAACTCTCAGACGACCAACCGGGAACGACTGACATATATGCCCTTCTCGGTTGTGATCTTCTTTGCGGTCCTTTCCCTCCCTGTGCGTAATGTCCAATCGATGAGCCACCTGTCTAACCTCGTATCTGACCACCGTTGGTACTCCGAGGTGGTTTGGGTTTCTGCATCTTCTACGACCGAGAGGTGTTGGAGACGTTCTTTCATCACTGCTTGAGTGGGTATACCGACGTTCTCGTTCAGATCCGAGAGCTGGTAACTTCAGACACTTGCGCCATGAATGGTGATGCACAGTCCCACTGACCTTTCGCTTCAAATTCTCGACTCTTGTAATCATGGTATCAATACTCTGGACTGCATCCTCCTTATCCACCCCTCCGTCACCCTTTGACCGTTTAACAAGGTCATTGGCTGTCGTCTGCATAGCAGAAAAGTCTTTCTCAATATGCCGTTGGGTCGTACGAAAGACCTTCCGGTAGTTCTCAAACGGAACCTATGATCCCGCGGGTGCATAAGAGGGGTGGAGCGAACGGGACGATGTTCACTCACCCTAGCGAATGGCTGCTCAAAGAGCATTACACCCTCTAGGTTCACTTTCGATGAACCAGCACCACTAGACATTGTATTCGTATGGGGGACGATGAAGGTGGTCGGAGAGCAAGGAGAGTTGGCCCGATCACTTATTCCCGTCTCCGGTTAGCCGCCAAAGCTAAGATCAGCACAAACAGAGATATATCTCTTCCATCGGCTACGGCAAAATCACATTGACAACAAGACACCATGTCGAGCGAGGCACCTGCGAAGTTTTGGTCCGTCGGTGAAGATATTCAACCTTCGCCCTTACCCCAGGCTTCTCTTTGGAATCATGAACTATGGGGTACCGTCGAGGAGGAGATCGACACACTCGATGCTAGCTTGAGGGAGTTGAGCCTCGATATACACGGTGGGTCGGCTCGTCCGTAAAATAACAAAGAAATTCAAACTACCTAAAGCCCACCCCGAGCTGCTATTCGAGGAGAAGTACGTTGTTCATCGGTACAATCAACTCAGAAAATCCCTAACCGTTTATTCCCCCACACAAGGCACGCCCACGATGTCTTGACGGACTACGTATCCAAGCAAGGGTTCGAAGTCAAGAGGAGCTACATCCTACCGACTGGGTGGGAGGCTAGATTTACCCATGGAACTGGTGGGCGGGCAATAGGTGTCAACTCTGGTAATTAACACCCTTTCTCGAACCCATTCAGCACTGATCTGACATCGGATCTACAGAGATGGATGCACTTCCTGGCGTTGGTCATGCCTGTGGCCACAATCTCATTGCAATCGCTGGAGTCGCCGTCGCCTGTGCCATTAAGAATGCTATCGTAAAGCACAATATTTCAGGGACTGTGATTCTCCTAGGAACTCCCGGTGAGTGTCCTTCCGCTTGAAGTCCCTGTCCTACACTGAGTAGATTAGGCGAGGAGGGTGGTATGGGTAAGAAAATCATGCTGAAAGGCGGGGCGTACAAAGATATGGTTGGATGCGTCATGTGCCATCCCGCTCCTGGGCCCAACGCTACGGCCAGCTTGTCCTCCACTCTAGCTATCCAGAGAATGACCGCCAAGTACAAAGGTCACAGGTGGTAGCTTTCATTGAGATCGTGGACGCGTTTCGTATTGACACCATCTCTAAAGCGCCCACGCCGCCCTCAGCCCATGGGAGGGTCAAAACGCACTGGACGCAGCAGTTTTGGCGTATAATAATATCGCTGCTCTGCGTCAGCAGCTCCGGCCTCACGTTCGGGTCCACGGAACTTTCAAGGGCGAAGACTGGGTAGCAAATGGTGAGGAATATGATATCCCCTTTTTTACATCACTACATCTCCCCCACGCAGTGATCCCCGATAACGCTGAGATGAAGTGAGGATGAGAGCATCACCTCCCACTTTCAAAACCAGTTGTAATAATGACACTCACTGTAGCTGGCTCGTCCGTTCCCCACGGTATAACGAGGTCAGGCAGGTTGCGCAGCGTGTTAAGAAATGCTTCGAGTGCGTATCTCCGACATATATCCTATGATCTGTTGATCCCTCAAGCCGTGTCCAGGGCGTCTGCATTAGCGACCGACTGTGAAGTCGAGATCGACATAGACCCAGAGAGATCAATGACAGAAGTGAGACAGAACAAGGCCCTTGGTATGGATCCATCCTTCTCATTTTGAATAACAAACCGAACATGTCGCGCGCACTGTAGGGGAAGCGTTCGAACAGATCTTCAACGCAAAGTACGGGGTAGTTGATCGACTATACGGTATCGCTTCCGCATCGACAGATTTCGTGGGTATCCCATCCTTCGTGACCGGCCCCCATGCGGATACTGTGAGTTACTGACGACCTGCTACTTTAGGGGAATGTAACATACGGTATACTCGGGTCTGTTGTACTCTCCTCCAGAGGATTCTGAACATGATCACAGAGCTCCCAAGCATCCATCCGTCATTCGGTACCCTCTCCGCCCTTCAACTATTATTGGTCATTGCTGAAATCGTTTCCATCTCAGCCATTCCTATCGAACCGAATGGGGGCAATCATACCAAAGCGTTCACCGTTTCGGCCGCTTCCAAGGAAGCCCATATCGCTTGTCTCAACATCTCCAAGGCCCTGGCACTCACTGGCCTCCGAGTCCTCACAGATGACAAACTCGCCCAGCAGGTAACTCGGTTCGGCAGCGTCGTTTCACGAAAAATTGATGTCAGCCCCAGATGAAAGAAACTTTCGATGCTGAGGCATTACGACCTTGCTCGTAGGTAGTATTCGACACACCCTGGTACGTATACCTCAAAACTACGGACTCAAGAAGAACGCTACGCTGTTCGAAACCAAACCCCCAAGAAACAAAAACTGAGCCATGAAACATTAAACAGAGGACTGAGAGAGGATACAAGAGATTGTCATAAGAATGCAGATGTACAGGTTAATGTTACAATAAGATAGCCGTTCCAGAAACGTCCAAGGACAGAAGGCACTTTCGTAACAAGAAATGGTATATGCAAGGACGTGGAACGCGAGGTGTGTTGGAGCGTACATGGAAGAGAACGACTTGTGTCGGGACTAAAACAAATGAAAAGAGACGTCGTCGTATGGGATCGCAGGGTTGTTGGAAGGGAGGAGATGTGGTGAAAGGGAGATGAAGCGGACGTTTATTCCACATTAATCTCCGGACCGCCTGGTGGAGGTCCAGTTATCTTGATCTTGCCTCTCTCGTCCATCTCCGCCTTCTCCAACGATGCTTGGACTCCTCGCATTTTCAAGTCCTCCACCTCGGCCTTGCCTAATCCGAGTGAATCATCCGGCATCCAGATAATCCTCTGTGTTTCGACAGAGGCGGGGTGATTGAAGTCTTTGGGACCATCGAGGGTGAAGTCATGGAGTTCTTCGTCTTCCTCTGCTTCCTCGTCCTTGGGTTTGCCTTCGACAGGGACGCGTTCGAGTCCACCACTTTCCGCAATTGCAGCATCTTGGCTGGTGCGTGGGTCGGAAACGGACTTCCCGGATGGTTCGGGTTCGAGATCTTCTTCGCTCTGGTTCGGGTTGCTCGCGTCGTATGTCTTATCGGCCAAACTCAGTGGAAGGGCAGTCTCGAGGGGGCCGTAAGAGTTTGCGATAACCATGTTGAAACATCCCTGCAAAGAGCACGAATTAATGATCCCGGACGAGGGCGAAGGTCTTATAGTCCAACGTACCGTGAAGAAAACGAGGACGACCATCAAAGCACCCATCGCGATTGAGCTTGGTCGACCGTTCTCGTCTCGAGCGAGGAAAAAGAGGGCCGCCAGGCAAACCTGTTGCACGTACATCCCTACGAAAATATGCTGGATCGCCTTGGGGAAGAACAAGCCGCCAGTCTCACTGGCCGGTGACTGATCGAGCTGCCAGGTGAAGAGGTACTTCCACACTTGATAAAACATGAAGAACGTGAAACACGCGAGGCCGTTGATAATGGGAGATATAAGCATGTATCCCAGGGCTAAAAGGTATCAGTCCAGCTCGAGGGGAGAGGACAGTAAGACCTACAGATTACGACGAGGAGTGTGGTGACCGGGTAAAGTGTACCCCAGGCAACGTTGCGCATCGTGTATTTGATCGTGAAAACCGACCGCGGCGTACTTCCAAGGAGGATCAACTTGACGTAGTAGACGATGAGCGGGACAAGGGTCAGCAACCCCGAGGCAGTAACCGTCAATCCCTGGAGGATGACGAAGGTTAGGAAGAAATTGGAGGCCAATGGGAGGTTTCTCGCGAGTAACGTGGGTGCTGAACTGAGGTCGTCGGCGAGATCTGGGAGTGCAGCAATGATACCAGAGGAGAGTGAAACAATCAAGAAGGAGTGGATGACTTGGAAGATAAAGTAGCGGGTCATTAGGCTGAGTTCAATGTCTGTGCGCTTGGGGATGCCCTCGAAGCGTGCCAGGAGACGGAGGATGATGGGGAGGAGGGCCATGAGGACGGCGAGCAAAACTGGGGGGAGGATACCGCCAATGATGCCCGTGACGACGGAAGGAAGACCGCAAAGCCAACTAAGCCAACTGTAGGTCGAGCACAACTTGGGGACGTTGGACAACGTGCCGATGAATGCGACTGGGAATGCCCAGAGGATAATCTAGCGTAAGGCAGATGAGATCGTGTGGAATCGGGCGACACGCAAAGGAGCTCACCAGACCGGCGGTAAGACCGTAGCTGATCAAAGTCCTGACTTGGGCCTCGTACGGGTTCATGCTGAGGTTATCCCACACGACGTCCTCCGGGGAAACGTCGATGTATTTTTTGCCCATCCGATACGGTTCGTGATGTGTGAGAAGCTGAGCGGCCATATGAGCGGCCATTTGGTTGTTGAACAAGATGAAAGCCGAGTTCAAAGGCGGATACGTCTGCTTGTCGAGTTCCTTGCCCATCTCGCGGAGGCTCATATTGAAAAGGCGAGAGGACTTTGTCATAGAATTAACCTCCTTTGCAAGAATTTTCTGCATCTCGGTCAACTCTTTGTTGGTCCGTTCGATCTCTTCCTTGGCCCAGTCGATGGTATCGACCTTTTTGTTGATAAAGGGGAGGCCGAAGGGAAGGAAGCCGAGGGGCAAACGGCGGCTGGGGCGCTGGTTGCGGGGAACGAGTTTATCGGCCAAACTGAGATCATGCTCAGCACTAAGACCGTCTCCGGTTGCAACATCCGCAGAAACATCAGCATCTTTTCCAGACTTCTTGATCTTCTCTGCCTGGATCTTGGCTGCGGTCTTGAGGAGGGCAGTTTCGCCAGATTCGAGTTTATTGCAGGCATTCAGCCGAGCCTTGTAAACCTCCGGCATGGTTTTGAGGTCCCTGGAGAGAACGAGGTCACGGGAGATGATAGGGCCAGAGCGGTGAAACAAACCTGTTCAGCCAGACCTTACGAACGCCACCTGGGAGGCGGGCATACAGCTTTTGGAGGGCATGTTCGTTCAAGTAACGACGAGGAATACCAGTGACGAGGATAGTGCTAGCCTGAGCAGACGTCGAATGGTCTTTGCTGATGAGGTACTGCTGACGGACAGTGACAAAATGGGCCATTTCGCGTTTGATGAGGTACCAAACCCAGACTGGACCGATGTTAGTGGCATTGAAATGGAAGGTGATCGCATGACGTACAGGTGAGGAGCCAAGCGAGGATGATGTGCGCCGCGTATCGGGTCTGCTTGGAGCTTTCGACGTTTCCGAAGGTCAAGCGGTCGAGTCCAGACAGGCCCGAGACTTGAGTATTCACCACCGTGGCGGGGATGAGGACGGCCCAAGTGATAAGCCAAATAGGGAGGAACATGAGTGCCATCAAACGAAGGAAGCGAACGAAGAAGTAAGCATCTAGGCCGTTTACGCGTTTGATGTCTTCGATATCAGCTCTCCATATTGCGAGAGGCCATCCCAAGACATGTTGCGACAGACGTGGTACGCGTTTCCTGCCCCAGGTGGTTATGCGATAAGCTTTCTGTGTGCGAAAAAGGGATACGAAGAAACACGAACGGTTCTAGGGGGATGTAGGAGCGCGGCTCGTAGATAGCTCGGAAGTAGGGTCGCACGAGAGTGAACGCGACGACCTGTATGCCGAATACTGCAGCGTTGAAAACAAGCGCAGTCACGAATTGACTGGTGGACTGGCTCTTGGCCTGCGAGATGTCGGACCTGGGAGAAACGCGTGAGAAGGACAGGGGGAAGAGGGAGACACGAACTCACATTGGGGTGTCCTCTGTGGGGGAGGAGAAGGAGCGTGGTGTGGCCGAGCACAAACGGGAGGGTATAAAAGGGACCAGTCCCGATGTCGGTCGCCAACCCCTCGGTCGCACTCCTCTGCGGCGATTGCCGTATCCACCGAGCGATACGTCACTGGTATCCCCAATCGACTGGCCACGTGCCCATGGATATGTCGTGACATCGCAGGGCAGCCAGAAGACTAGATACACTGCAATAGGCCGTCGTGCACCCCCAGCTGACCAGGCGTCGTTTCTGCGGATTTGGCGTGCCGAACAGCTGCAGGGACCTTATTCCTTTTTGGGAAGTGATCTTCAACCACCGTTCGGATCCCAGAAGAGGAAACGCGAGACCGCCAGCCACCCCGACCCAAAGATCTCGTCTGTAACATCTCGTTTGTCGCTTTCTCTTTCTCGCCGCATACTTGCTGATCCTGTTCCTTCAGACCTCGGGCCATTGGCACGATGGCTTATGCCCAGCGTTCGCCGATGTCCTCGTATCCTGCTCAGTCGGGTCAGGTTTTTGATGTCCAGACATATGCTCAGCAGCCACAGCAGTACAGACCATCTCCCCGACCATCTCCCCAACCATCTCCTCGCCCATCTCCTCAGCCATCACCCCAGCCATACGCCTACCACCAATTTTACAGACCCCCACCCTCTCCTCAGTATAACCAAGGCTTTGCCTTTCCGCCAGGATCATCCCAGCCTCCGATCCAACAGAGTTATCGCCCGCCTCCGTCACCTCAGCCGATCTTCCCTCTTCCGCAGGGATACACCCCACCCACCCACATTCCCCCATCTCTCCAGGCCAGAGTGAAGACCCCTGCTCCCCCAGAACAAACGACCGCGTCCCCTAGACCCCAATACGGCTACCTCCCTCAGCAGAATGTCATCACATCCGTCTCCACATCTTCCCCCCCAAGAGCGACCTCTCCCAATCGGCCGCTTCCCCCTCCCCAGAGAGCCAGGCCGGAATCCATGCCTCCTTCTTCTAGGATTCAGATCCCCACCTCTTCGTTTACCGAGAATACGTTGTACAGACAACCTTCTACCATCTCTGTATCTCCCGCAAGGACCCCGATCATGCCTCCTCCGGGTTCGAGCCCTTCGGTCTCTCCCCAACCACCGGCTCAGACTCTGGTTCATAGACCATCGTATTCCGCCGGTTCTGTGTCTCCTCCGAAGCCGGTATCGAGTTTCGGTCCCCCATTCCCTACTCAGATACCCGTCCAGGCACCAAACCAAATGTTTAGTCAGATACCCGGTCAGATACTCAACCGGGTCCCATCTCAGAGGTCCGAGTCGCCCAACAAGGGGAGACCACTTCCAACTCCTACGTCTCGCACCCCCAGCCCGACAAAGAGCATACAACCACCTCTTCCTTCCCGGTCCATGACCGACAACTCCCCGCAGCGTCAACTACAACAGCAACATCCCCAGCAGCCTCCACCACTCCCAACTCGCTCAGTCACAGAGGTCAACCCACCGTCTTCAAATATCCAACAAAATACTACCTCTGGTCCGATCCATCGGTCGACAAGTTCCATGAGTACGATCAGCGCGACTTCTCGCGCTTCATCCATCAGGGAGGTCGCATTGCCACCCGCGATAACTTCCGGACAACCATTCGTGCCATACTGGAAGAGGAACTCACAGGGCGGTCCCAGGGAACTCGGAGTTCAGAGGAGGGGAACCGTTGCGGGCGGTCCACCGACCACGTCGGCGGCGGCTACCGAGATACCACAATCAAACATAGGCCCATTTTCGAGTTCGAATCCCCCAACTAGCTCATTCCCGACAAGACCGCCCTCTCAGTCGGAAATAAGGCCTGAAGTTAGGACTACGCAAACACCCGCGAGCTCGTTTTGTTTCGGGACGGGGAGCACATCAAGGTCTCAGCCACAACCTCAGGTAGAACCTCAGCCGCGAACTAGCGGCACGACCAATTCCAATGATTCCCCTTCCACTCCCAGAACGATAGCCCAACAACCACCCGCGAGATCTGCACCTACACAGACATCCTCCGCCTTTTCGTTGCATCAGAGGAGGGGTGCAGAGATTGCACGGTCGAACACCGGCCCCGACCCTCAACCCCTGTCTAACACAAACCCCCAGCCTCAGCCCCCCATCCAAAGCAACCACAACCGGTTCGGTAGCAACACTTCCACCACCTCCACTTCCTCCACAGCCTCTACCTCTGGATCCGGGTTTTCGAATCGATCGACAGTCCCTCCTCCTTCTAAACCGGTTCGTTCTCAGACGTACAACCCCAAGCCTCTCACACGCGGGGAAGAATCCTCCGATTCCGTTGCAAACCAACACCGAGGTCCTCCCAGCCCGAACAAACTTTCTACCGGAGAGAAGAGCGGGCAACTCCCTGGAAGGATCCCAAGCCCACAGTATGGAATTTTAGATATGCCGCGGTCAAGATTCAGCCAGAGAGTGGAGGCAAAGACGGAGGTACTGAATGGCCTGAGGAGCCGAGGTTCCAGTCCTGTAAGGAGCGAATCTCCTACAAAGGGTATCCCACCCGTTTCTCCATTTGCTAGGAGCGAGAGTCCGACGAGGAACCCTTCCCCAGCACGGTCACAGGGTTTACTAAGACAAACATCGGCGACTCCGAACCCTCCTTCCTCCAACACCTCCACCTTCCCACCTGCTCTGAAGCAGAGTTCGGTAACTCCCCAGTCTGTTACCCTTCAGATGGCAACAATGGGAATGGTAGAAGACAGGACCAAAGGCCGGCCTTTGGATCAGAACCAGATCCAGAGGTCTCCCTCACCTCCAAAGCCTCAGCAGGAGCGGGTCCAGCAGATTGGCATAACAAAGTCGGAGTCTGGTTGGCCCAGCAATCTGCCGAGGCTGCCCCGCACCCCTGCAACAAGCCAGCACCCCAACTCCCCCGCAAATGTCGTGAATGGAGCTCACAGTGTGACACCCACCTTTGTTCCCGGCAATCGCACGGAGTCGTCCTCTCATTCGTCAACATCCACTTCTTCATTTGGTCGAAACCCGGTCAGGCAGAATGTAAATCCGCCGAACCACCCTACCAGCTCGAAATACAGTTCTCGGGAGTATGGGAGGAATTCAGTCGTAGACATAGACTTGGACGATGCACCTCCGCCTTCCCTGAGGAGGAGTCCTTCCCCTGCATCATCAATTGCATCGAGCAACTTTAGTTCATTCAGCGCAGCTATGGAAAGCTACAGAAATGGGGTTCACGGGTCTGGGTCTTCAGCTTCCTCTAGAGACCCTCTCCAAAGAACGGAAAGTGTCCCCGTGCGACAACCCTCTGAACCAGTGAAGATGGGGCGCGGGCATTCACACTCTCAGTCCCAATCCCAGCCCAGGGCAGGAGTGAGGCAACAGACTCTTCCTAATAAACCCCAGATCCAGTCCCAACCACAACCCCCGCCGAGGCAACAGCACGGGAGTGGCTTCTCATCCAGGTCGCACTCGCCAGCCCGTCAGCCACGACACCAACCTCCTCCAGGGAGTCCACGGAAACAATTTACCTCTCCAGCTGTACCTTCCATCAATGTGGACGCCGCTCCGACTCAATACCGGTCGAGGTCTCCTGCAGCACCGACGATTCGAACCCCCCGGAGCCACTCACCACAACGCCAAAAGATCTCGTTCCCCGCCAATCCGGACTCGGATTCAGATGGCGATATGAATGGGCCGAGGATCGCAGTCTCTGTTGTGGATGACAGTGCCCCAGGTCCAAAGATTTCTATCTCTGGATCAGACGATGCCCCAAGCATATCGATCAATGTTGGCGGTGCGGACGGTGATCACGGGAGCGGACCTGCAATTAGCATCAATCCTGGGGGACCGTCGGTTTCCATGAAGAGCGTCGCGGAATTGCCAACGATTAGACGTGGCAACGGACTTTCGTGTGGCGGCTGTGGGGGTATGATCGTGGGCAGAGTCGTCAGCGCGATGGGGGCAAGGTGGCATCCTGGCTGCTTCAGATGTTGTGTATGTAATGAGTTGCTGGAGAATTTGAGTTCGTATGAGAAGGATGGCAGGAGTTTTTGCCATCTGGACTATCACGAGGTCTGTTCCTTCTGCACCTCTCGTTTGATGTCCTCGGTTGATCATTGTTCCTTCCGGCCAGATCTACGCGCCAAGATGCTACCACTGCCACACGGCAATTGCGGACGAGAGGTTCATCACACTCGACGATGCCGAGCTGGGTACGCGAACCTACCACGAACAGCATTTCTTCTGCGCCGAGTGTGGAGATCCCTTCCTTCCCCCATCTTCCTCTGCATCAGGGAACAGGAGCTTCGCAGGAGACGGAGCATTCGAAGATGCGGATGTAGGATTCACAGTATACAAGGGCCACCCGTATTGCGAGAACTGCCATGTGCGGTTGAGGATGCCAAAGTGTAAGAAGTGCAAGAAGAGCATTCGAGACGGGATGAGAGCTGTCGAGGCACTCGGCGGCAAGTGGTGTTGGGAGTGCTTCGTTTGCACGGTACGGTTTCCCCCCTCCATTTTTGGTTTCCAGGGTGTTCTGATCTGTGTTTATCGTTGTGCAGGGCTGCCAGAGGCCGTTCGACGACCCTACGTTCTTCCAGAGGGATAAAGACCCATTCTGCGAACGCTGTTTCAGCATTATGATCAGGAATGAGGTTTAGATCAATCCGCATCTCTTCAATTGTGGACTCTTCTTGCCTTTTGACGGGTGATTATTCGCAATGATCCCTCCCACCGATTGTCGACCTGTTGCATTGTTTTGCGGATGCTTTCATTTTTATCACGACACGGCTAACTCATCTGATACCTTGTTCGTAATTGTCTCTATTATAACATTTAGATTGGTTACGTGACCACGAACCGTTGTATGAAGCGGATCTTGCACGGTCATGGTCTAAGATAACGGGGTGGCGGGGTGCAGTTGGGTGATCATGAGCTTTGGCGGCCGGGCGAGCCGTAGCACGGTTGGGCCAAAGTTGGCAATGGTGTGTCTGATCGATCCGTCAGCGGAGTTGATCAGGCTAGACCATTGAGTGGATCGCACGGTGACCAAAGTACCGCCACGACCCTTGGAGCTGGCACACGTTTCTTCCGCCCTCGTTCATCCCAAGGCTCCCGAGGATTCACTGTGTATACTTGGACCAGCCTCACGCGGAAGTGTCAAGGTCGCAACGAGACAACGATACGTTCCGCGCGCTTGTGGCGGGGAAGGAGTCTGCTCTTGGATCCCAACGCGCAACGATAGCCGAGAGTTGAAGCGAAAACATGACAGGCATGGCGAGCGACCCTCAACATTGCTCTTTTGTCCTCCTTGCCGAATTCGATATCCTCCGGGGTGCACAATTGACATATCAATTCCCTCAACCCCTCGGCACGGATGAATGGTGCGTCCGCAACTCCTTGACTGTTCAACGCGATCAGAACACCTTGAATGACGCCTTATCGTCTGAAATTCCCTCCCTCTCCACCTAAAATGGCCGTGTTGAAACTTTGCATGGCGGAACACCCGGACGCCCAGGTTGATGGCCAATTTGATGCTTCCGGACGGAGCGGAGAAGCACCTGGAAGATTGGACGATTTTCTTCTTGAATCAGACCCCGTTCAACACCATCGCGCCTGTGCTGGCGTTGGAGACACCGGAGGACGGTCATGCAGAAAGTGTGGACAAGGCTGGATCGGAGTCGAAATCCGAGTTGTTGTATGTGTTGAATCTGGTGAGGACGAAGCAAGACAAGTCGCTACCTAGGTAAGTTCTATTGTTTTATTGCACAAGCGTGTTTTGTGTTACGTGAGCAGAGTGATTGACGTTTGTCTGTGGCAGGGGTGCGCTTGTGAAGGCCATGGCGATATGTACCAGACACCCGTTCATCCAGATATTCAAGGTGAGCTTTCTCACGCAGTGACTTGTTGCTCGGTGAGCTGAATAGTGTTTTGTGGTCTGCAAATAGCCCGTGCTTCTCATGGCGCTGGACGATTACTTCCTGAACCCTTCCCAAGAGTGCCTCTCTCGACTCTTCGACGCCGTGAACTCGATGGATATATCCGGTGCACCAATCCTCACACGGCACGAGAAGCTCATCATGCGCTGTTCCGAGCGTAAAGATGTTTTCGCCGAGAAATTCAGGCCTCCGGAATCCGTCCCGTCCACCGCGACCATAGCAAACCCGCCGCCTTCCAAGTTTAGGCACAGTCGTAACGGATCGGCGGAGTCTAAGTTAAGCATTGATGATGGGGTCCTTGGGAGGGCGAAAGATTCCAGAGATAAGGACGATAGTGCTTCATTTATTATCGATGGAGGGGCTCCTCCGTCAACCTCTTCTCATGGTTCGGGTGGTCCGCAGACGGGGACTCCATCACAGGGATCGACCCTCGGGCAGTCTTCCCCCTCAGATTCTTCGTTCTCACTGGGTGGAAGCGCTGTGTGGGTAGGGGAGGACGGTGGTGGGGACCACACGATGAACGGGAAAGATAAGGAACCTATGAGGATCCCACCCAGCATCTCGAGGAACCGCAAGTCGGTAGATGCCTCATCTACCTCGTCGAGCAACGCTCATGGAAGCAGTACGATCCCCCATCTGACGTTTGGGGACGCTTTAAATGGAATCAAGGACACACATTTCTTCCCCACCACAATCGCGTACAAGGGCCACCAACTCCCGATCAAGATGCCGTTGTCAACGTTCCCCGAGGAAGTTGGAGATGTATGGGATTTTCTTTGCTTCAATGGGCTCATCTCACCGGCTGACGGAAATCCTATTCTCAGTACTCGCTGATACAACTGGTTCAGACATTCTCGACACCAACTGCGACCGTAACTGGACCACAGCATCCACATTTACATACGAACGGGTCGCTCACACACCCTGTCATTCTGTTGTTCAATGCATTGATCACGGGGAAACGAATCGTATTCTTGGGTCACAGTCGACCGGCGGGCCAAGTGGCCAGTTACGTTCTTTCCGCTTGTGCGTTGGGATCTGGATGTGGGTCGGTTTTGCGAGGGTTCGTTGAACGTGCCTTCCCCTACGCGCACCTGACCAACAGGGAGGAATGGGAATCCATGTATGTACGAGGTGTTGTGTCTCCCACATGGGCTTCCGTCACTAATCACCCCACTTTCTCTTTTTTTGTCAAGTCCCGGGTACATTGCTGGGGTGACGAACCTGATTTTTGAGAGTTCAAAATCGTGGGACCTCCTGTGTGATGTCAGCACAGGTCGGATGGTGGTCTCAAAAGACATCTCAACGACTTATCCCTACAGCCCTCCTCCCACACTCACTTCGCAGCTGGTTAGCCGTACAGGGACTCTAAAAGCGGAGTCCTCTGTCGGAAGTGAGGAAGAATTCGGAAAGTTGCGGCCCGATTACTCTAGTTCGAAGTCTGAGAACTACGATAACATGTTCATGGAAGATGTAAGGTCCCCGTCCCCCACGTATTTTCCTGACATCGTCAATTCTCACCTCGCTCGGTCCTAGATCATATCGGCGATTTCGTACCATTTCGGCGAGAGCCTCGTCAGGGCTCGATTCACAGATTACGTTTGGCGATTTGTTCGGCTGGCTGCGCGTTATGACGAGGAAGTCAATGGGTTCACAAAACTTGGCTGGCCAAGTAAGACCTTTGTAGATCTTGGGGACAGACCGCGGCTGGGGTCGGGTCTTCCCTTCTTTGATGACCCTACTGTGGCTCGTGAACTTCAAGCCAACGCTAGCCGGATCGAAGGTTGGAGACAGACAAGGATGTGTCAATATTGGGAACCTGTGTGTTCTTCTTGCTTGGTTTTCCCGTTGTCGGCGGGTTCTGACCCCGCGGTTCTGCTCCTGAAGGATTTCCAAAAATCGCTCACGACCGATGCTATTCAAGGGGTGGATATCTACCATCAACTGTCGAGACTACGGCATGGGAAGAATTTGCCGGATGCGGAGGTTGAACTGATGATTAGAACTTTTGCTGAAAACCTACAGAATTATGACCAAGTTGTAGAGGTGGGTGTACCGGGAACGACTATTATCAACCCGTCTCGTTGACTGCTTCACCAGATGCTTGCGCTGGTGCCACCGCACCAGGGTGGCCTCCTTCCGCTCAGTCTAGGGCTCCTACATCCGCAGGAGATCATCCGAGAATGTACAGTTGATATCTTCAACGAACTGAGGCAATACCACGTCCGTTTCTCATTTCCCTCTACTCGTCTCGTCTTTCCTGATCTGACCTCTGCACCTGGCACATCAGATCGGCGTCATATTCCTCCAGTCCTTGAATCACTTCCAGAGATATACATACGTGAGGTTGGCGGCGACGCGAAAAGCCAGGGTGGCGAAGGTTGAACAACTGTATCCACCCCCACAACAACCCCAAACGGCCCCCCTCTTCGCGATGAAGACACCCTCGAACCTGAGTGAATCGAGTCTTGCTGGCGGTTGAGCGGGGTTCTCCACGGACAGATAAGACAGCCTCGGGTAACATGTATAAGAACCGGTTAGCCTACAAACTAGGAAAACAGAGAGAAAAGTACAAGATCATCTAATGTCGTCAATCCCGATAAGAAAGGTCAGTATCAACAGGAGTACGGGGAGGTTGCCATTCACTGCCCCACTTCCTGTGCATCACATCATCCATCCAGAGGACCCGAGACACTCGGCACGCCTTGGACTGCTCGCCGACGATAGCGGGAGGCCGGTTACGGAACTTTGGAGACGTAAGATACGATGGAGTCCAAATTTTCCTCATGTGTTCTCTGTCGGAGTCGCTGGCGAAGAAGAATTGATAGTACCACCATGCCCCACCGCATTCACCCAACGGACCCTCAGGCGAGTTCTTGAAGGCGTCGTATTCCCAATCATATTGCCAAACAGTGATGAAACGTTTTGGGTAGAGCATAAAGAGACCGTTGAACAGCACTTGATCCTTTCCAGCGAATTTGTTCAGTTTGAAAATATAGTAATCGTGATAACTGCGGGTAATTGTGTGGTTCAGTCATCGTGCAACTGGAGGGGATGTAGCACGGCTTACGCCCAGTATGCTTTGTACCACCAGTGGATGGCGTCCGGCTGGCCACCAAAGAACGAACCTACGAAGGGGGATAAGTCCGGTGAGTCGGAGGTCAAACGAAACTTGATCATTCCCGTGGACTGACCTTCAGAAATAGCACCTTCGTATTCCGTCGGACCATCCAGCGGAGTCCAGTTCCTTAAAGGGTCCTTCGGCATGTCCCACATTGGCATGAAGAATAGTTCGTTCTTGCGCATCTTTGACAGCTTTGCCCCCTCATCGAAGATCTCGTCGACCCGTTCAAGGGCGGGCCATTTAGCGAAGTCCTGTTTTTCCCTAAAGGTTCCAGCGTCGTTCCAGAAAGCGTATTCGACCTTCATCCCGGCCGACTGCATGTTGAGCAGGGCCTCCCGCAGGAAATAAGTCTTCGACGACCAGACGGCGTAAAGCTCGGGGGAATGATACGCGTTTTCTGGATCGACCTTGTTCATATCGGCGTAGCGAGCTTCCATGCCCTTAAGCGGGGGTATATCGAATGGAGTGGAGAAGGTGGTGTTCAACGTCATCGGGAGGTTACCGCGGAGCCTGCGGACCATCGTCTCTATTTCTGGTGGCGCGAAAAAATAGATATGGGTCGTGACTTTTGAAAGGTACGACGTCATCCATTCCGCATATTCATCGTGGGTGTGCTTTGCCTTGGACAGAGGATAGAACGCGGAAACGAGGAGGACTTGAGGGGTGTTTGAGGTGAGGAAGGGGATGGTGACCGATAGCGGGAGCTTTTCCGTCACGGTTTGCAGGTCCAGAGTGAGATAAGAGACTCCGCAGAGCATCAGAAACGCGATGAAGACCAGCGCCCTCGGTCGTGGGAGGATCAGCATATTGGCACTGGACGTCAGTCGCTCGTGGTACCTGGGAGAGGGTTTACGAGCTGCACGCGGCAGGATGGGCGCGGGACTCGGGGACGCAGACGCCCAGACGCCGTTACGATGGAAGGGTCCAAGTTCAGATGCTCAAATTTTCAGAGTGGGTCCCCCCAATCGCGCGCGTTGGTAAAAGATCCGGGGGTTGTTAGAAAGTTTTGTTTCCTGATAGCTGCGAGAACTCGTCCAAAAATCTTGCCCGGACCCCGAATACACTTCACCAATTTTCGTACAGAGGCCAAGAGTGGGCGTCTACTGAGCTTGCCGACACGCATCCAAGAAGCCCCGAGAAATGGGACTTTTACCAACAGACCCCGAAGGTTTTACCTATTTTTCTTTTGCAGTATACATATACCCCAGGATATGGGGATACACGCACACGCACCGCTGGTGGTTGTACATCATAGAGGGGTAGAGGATGGACCATGCCCTAGACAAACGTGTGGATGTGTGAAGTGAGCGACTGCCAGTCCGTAAGACTAGAGGTATCTCCAAGCGTCGGAGAAGGGTGTCATTAGCCGAGATTTGCGCTGCCCGCAACCCGGCAGAGCGGTCGGGGTCTCTGCAGGGCCTTCCCCGAAGGTTCCTGGGTATTCGTCTGGGCTCGTCTGCACAGGGCGTAGCCTTACGGACAGTGTCATCCACTGACTGCCGTTCAATAAAAACAATCGGATAATAACAATATGCGCGGTGATATACATGATACTACTAGGCTTAACTTTGTGAATATTGCGTCCAAAGGACGTGTCCGAGAAAGAAAGACAGAAACATGATTGTTTGCGATATACGGACGCCATGCGGATGAGACGGTGAGGAGAGAAGAGAGAATAGCACAGGGTGGATGGAGGAAGAAGAACATGAGCATACTCGGACCATAAAGTTAAACAACGGCACGCCGGGTACCATAAGTAGGGAGGATGAGGATATGGCTTTGGTGGTTCAAAGTTCAAAGGTGCTGTGATAAATCAAATCCTGCGCCAAGCGTTAGCCTCCTGGTCACCGTCAGGGTGCGGGGGGTGAAGTAGAAAAGCTCACAATGCTAAGGTTACTACCCAATTGGGGTTTTGGAGGTGGTTGGTCGAGCTGGCGCCATGGGATACTATCGTGTAGCCATTTCCTATACATCCCGGCATGTAGGGTCAGTAAGGTTCGAGCATGGAAGCATGTGGAAGCGAGGCGGTGTGGGAGGGCGACATACGTTATATTATTCAACATCTGCCCGTTGGTCGGCTGTGGGTTATTCTTTAGAGATTCCTTGAGAGCCTAGATTCGAAACGGGTGAGTACTAAACACCAATCCAGATCGCCGGGCACAGGGCAAGGAACTAGACCACTCACCCGAAGGAACACGCTCCCTAGGGTACTCTCGAGCGTGCCCTGGTTATCTAAGCACGCAGCCCAAGAAGTCTTAGACGATGGTCCCGTAAGTACTTCTGACACCCGGAGCATAACGAGACAGGTTGGCTACTTACGACAAGAGGCGATGCTGATGGATCCGTCTCATCGGATGGCAACTCATCTAGCGATTGGAATGTCAAACGCCGCTTTGGGGTCTGAACGAACGCCTCGACATTGTATTTCAGGTCTGGGAAGTATTTATATCAGTTGAAATACCCCTTCCTCAGTAGGATTTCCGAGATACGGATACGCACCAACAATACTCCTAGAACGCTGACGCGCTACCGGAAGCGAAGGGGTTCGGGCTTGTAATGGTGGAGCTGTTTTCGTCGGTGTTAAAGCGCGTTAGTTGCGATCCGAAATTTTGGGGGGCTTAGGTGAATGTGTGGGAGACTTACAAAAGTTGATCGCTCGTGGGTCGACTGGAGATGAGAATGCAGAAGCTCCGCAAGAGAACGGCAGATCTTTCACGCGAAGTTAATGTGAGCTCCGGCCCTGACGCGCAAACTGAAGGAAATACCTGCGCCGGTTCCAGAGCTGCAACAGTCCAAGAGGATCTGATAACAGGCTCCAATTCAGTCGATACAGATAAAGAAAGCTTGGCTAGAACATACCGTCAACCTAACCCCAGCTGGAAGCGGGTCAACCAAAATTCTCTTGATGTCCTACGAAGCAAATTGGTTATGACCGGGGGAGGATGCCGGAGGCGACACACTCACATCATCCAAAATGTAATTTACAACCTGGATCGTCTCCTCAGAATCTACAAAGCCCCCGATGTCACAGGGCCAGATTACTGGATGCGGGGGGTCAGGGGTTTCGGGACGGTGGATGTGGACCATGTGCTCACCTTCGTCCTGTCCATCGGCTTCTTCCACATGGTCCGGGAGGGCGAGAACCTGCGAGCCATGCCCAGAGACTGTTCCGAACAACACCAGTTAAGCGGTGCAGTATCTGTGGGATCGGATCCCAAAAGACGTACAATGAAACACAAGGCGGTCGCCCGGTTGAGCGTCCTTAACTAGTTCACGCATAGAAGCAATCTACCGCCGTAGGACGAAAAATGTCAGGGCGCCCCGAAGAATAGTGCCGGGGTGGGGATATATGAATGGGTGCTTACGATGTTATCTCTGGTTGGGAGCCTCTTGGAACCCTTCGAGTCCATGAGGACCTGGATGTTCTCTGGCCGGTACCCATAGACATCTAGAACCGAGCAAGTGCGCCCTCGCAGTTGAGTTAAACTTATCTTGCGCCGACTCTGCCTCGCGCGACCCACCTTGCAATAGCCCGGCCATTATCATCGGATCCTTATGCGCAGCGGGTAGATGTAATTGAGGGAACTGCTTGGCCAGTTTCCTGTACTCGATACCGATGCATAGCGCTTTCTTAACTGGGAGTCGAGGCCTTAAGGTGGCCGGCATTGTTACAGTCGTCGTAGAGCGGGTCGAGGGAGGGGGGAGAGGGCAAAGCGCACTAAGGCGTGGACGGGCGTTAGTTCATATACCGTCAGCGGCGCGCGCTCTCGCCGGAGTCATTAGCCACAGGAATCGGAGCGAAATGATGCGTTTTATCCGTGCCCCCATGTGTCCAGCCGTCGCATAGCATGCACCGTTTGCGGCTGAGCATCGTTGCGCTCATTACCCCCGACTTACCACGCAAGATACGAGTGAAACTGAGGCTCTGTTGGAAAACCGAGGTGGCGACTGCGAGCTCGCGTCAGATCAAATTCGGTCGGCCGCAGCGGGTTGATCAGGCACAGCGAGCCGGTATTCGCGGATTGGAACGATGTTCGCTTCCGGACCCGGTAACCGTCTCAGTCCGATCCGGGAGGCAATACAACACAGGTCGCGTTATGGGCGATGCCCCCACCCGCTCACACAGCACGAGCACACGTAAGTAGTACAAACACACACCGCCATGTATTAGGACCGCCGAGAAACTAAGAAATACAAGCTTTGATGTACATTGTCCTTGATCACGCACGACTGAATTAGATCACTACATCGTCCAGAGGCATCATCGCAAAACAACCTAAGATGCACATGGCCGCCCGCAAGAACGCAGGGACCGTGGGAGGAGCGCTCACTCTGCCAATGGTAGTTAATCGGTGCATGTACAGGCGACACGGACTCGGGTGAGATCTGCCGCCATGGATGACCGATCGGTTGACCTTCTCGACCGTGGAGGGGGGACAATCCAGCATGCGCTTGTCCAGTAAACCCAGCAACTCCTCAGTCCAATTTACACGGCTACACAATGCTAGCCAACTCGTGGTTATCCCTCGACGTGTTTCTGGAGGGGAACCAGCGGAAAGAAGCGGGGACGATCTTGAGTTGGAAGACAACGGCGGACCATGTGGAGAAAAAGACGAGTGCGGCGAGCCCGATCATCCCAATGGACATGCAAAGAATGAAGAAGATCTGGGGAGCAAGGAGAGCGACACTCCAGATGAACATGGCCTTAGGGAGGCTGAAAAGGAGTGCCAAATACTGGAAACCATATATTTCGTGCCTGCGTTCGCTGATGTACGTGTACTGCGAAGAGAATGGGTTTAGATGGTGTCGGGTAGAAGGAGAGGAATTAACAGACCCCGTCACCGGCGGAGCATTGGGGCATTCCTTGATGTTGAGAATACAGCGCGATGCCCGACACGGCGCTGATGAGACCGCAGAGCAAACCGAGGGGAGAAAGGAATCTCAACCCGACACCGGTCGCAAGCAGAAGGAAGTGGATCCTATGGAGAATCCTTAGTTATCAATCATCGCTTGCGAGCAGACAACCCACAGCATGGTGCCGAAGGACAAGTTAATAAATAGACGTCTATCTTCCTGGCAGTTGGCAAAGAACTCCCGGAATTCCTTGGTATAAACCATGGTGTCGAGGTAAAGGCGTTCAAACTTGTCCACAAACGAGGCCGGGACACCGAACAGGATTCTGGACAGAGTTGACGACAACCAATGGGTGCGAGAAGGTTCAGCATTGAGGATGCTCTGGTCGCGTGACAAACGACAGTGTGCCTGGCCAAAGTGGTTCAGGAACTTGTGTGAGGCTATGCAGCAAACAGCACGTCAGGAGATGCGATCATTGACCCACTTTACAAAAGTGCAGTAGACGCACCGAGATAGCTATTCAAGCGGGCTACGACACATATGATGTTGCCATCAATTTGCCTGCCCTGGTAGGGCCTGATCAGCTTCGCAAACCGTGCACTTTCCTCCGCGGAGTAGGGGAAAGTTGAAACGTCTGAGGTCAAGGCGTCTGGAACCGGTTTCAAAAAAACGTCAATCGAGGAATGGTTTCGCATGCACACACCTCCTTGGGCGTGAACCAGCGTGTTCAACAGGTTATCTATGACGCCGTTCATGGGGATCCCGGCGTGGGATGGATAGAACTCTACATGTGACCAGTACATCTCTTCCAATTCATACCCTAGTATGGGGAAGGGATGATCAGATGAGCGGCGATCTAGGGGGATGGTGATTGGGGTCGGGTACTCACGGAGGTGTTCCGTAGAGAAGGAGGGGTTCATTCCAATGTTCTCTGTGTTTACCTCCTCGAGCCAGAATATACATCGCTTTGAGTGATCTACGATGTAGTATCCGCAGCTGAGATCGTCTTCATCAAACTCGAGGTAGAGTTCGTACGAATCGGAGAGTGGAACACCGATTTCCGCGAACATGTTCACGACCTCGTCACTCCAGTAATAGACATGGCTGGAGGCTGTCTCGTATGAAAGATCTTCCGCAGTGACGACATCTAGCTGGGAGTTCCGGTGGAAATAGAGGGCTCCCTCTGGGTGAACACACGACCTCCAACCTGGCGGAAGGTACTGAGGCCTACCCAGAAATCAGCACACTGCTCAACGGCCCGATGTCAGGAACACCCACTCAGGATCGACGGCATCAGTAAACAAAGCAGCGGGAATGGTGGAATGCTTGATATCCACCCTAGATGGCTGGGTAAGAACGGGGATGGAGCGTGATGGGAGAATGAGACATACCGGGCAGACTTATTGTACCTCTTGGAAAGAACAGGGGCTGTTGGCTTCAGAGAGGTCTTGGTGTCTGACATTGGCTTGTGGTCGGTGCGTTAGGGTAGGTACCAGTCCCTTTCCGCACGTAAGAACCCTTTTATACAACATCAGCCACGGCTCCAGTCTGCCACGTGTTTGCGCCAGGGTCCTGGCGCCCGCACCTACCCGCACTGCATTGGCGGTGCTGGGTGTTCCGTCACAACCCATGGCCCAAGTAGGGAGCGCTCGGATCGGCATCCGCTTGCATTCACCCTGGCGACGCAGCTTCGATTCTTGGACACCGGATATTGTCAACGCCGGCAAACATGCACAGGAAGTCTGGTCCACTCTTCCGACGCTTAATAGTACAACCGTTTTGCGATGCTGTCTTTTTTGTGTAAGAGTAGCATGATTTCGAAAGACGGAAAAGTGATTGCGTGTGGGAAAAGTGAGGACGGGCACGGTCTGGATACTATCACGGCCGATCTCATCGATCTCTAGTCTTCACTGCCCGTACTGCAAGCACAACAACATGGATAGGGAGCCGAGCCCTCAACCCCCGACCGCCACGAACGTTAGGTACGTGCGCGTTCTCCAAAGAACCAATACACGGCCCTTGTCTCAAACTTGGACCTTCCTTCTTCCAAGCGTGGATCCGCCAAAAACCGAATCAGTCACCGATACAAAAAGTTCTACGACCTCATCAGGTAAATAGGAGCTTTTTTTCAGCTCCTGTCAACGCTGAACCTTAATCGATGCCCAAGATCTAGTAACACCAGACGTTCAGACCGGGAAAGGCGGCAGTTTCCCCGAGTAAGTCTACTTGGATTGGGCTCTCGTTTTTAAATGGCGTTTTTTGACACCCGACAAGACCATCCGAGGACGTTGATGATGTGTGAGTCCTTGTTCGCCCTCGCTCGACGGGATCGGACGTGCTATCTGTGGCTAACACGA
>Ga0307517_10002617_pt1 | contig 28663 bp, 28 predicted proteins | sample 23_EM_MG_FD_194515 | JGI IMG/M metagenome (GOLD analysis project Ga0307517, IMG submission 194515) | Populus trichocarpa ectomycorrhiza microbial communities from riparian zone in the Pacific Northwest, United States - 23_EM | ecosystem: Host-associated > Plants > Roots > Unclassified | place... | reverse complement strand
CCATAATATATATCTTAGCTGTAGTAATGTAAGCGGTGTACAGGTGGAGCCGAAACACAAACTAAGTGAAAGAATACACGGTAGTGTTATGAAATGCACATAGGAAATATAACGGAATTTCAACAACTTCTTCCAGAGGTCTAACTGAGCTTGGCTCTACTGTCTCGGTTAGTTAGTTTGGTGGTAAATCTTGGATCCTGAATCATCGTAGACACTTAGAGAAGGATATCCCTCAATATATTCAACCAGGTTAGAGTTTGAGAGGTACTTGGTTTTGACAAACCCACCCTGGATCATTGGAAGGAAGGGCTAGATTATTGTTGGAGAATTCTGATTTTAGGCTGCTCACCACATGCATACTTTCGTTCCTGCATAAGGCGAAACGCAGTTATGCTATTGTTAACAAGATGGTTGCTTCGACAGCGTTCCACCACTGTTAGCTTCTAACGATTCAATGTCACGACCCTGCATACCTGATGCGACACGTTCAAACACACATCGCCGGACGATGAAACACGAACAACAGTCAATAGCTGAACATCTATCATACCCGCGGCCATCAACTCGATCCGAAGCATCTGGCATAACTGTACCCTCGGCCAAACAGCTCTTACCTCGGAAGTGTCTTCGCAAAGCGAAACAGAAGGACGACCTAGAGATGGAAAGTGAGAGAAGAATCCGGCATGCGCAGGAAGTATGCCGGGGAAGAATGTTCTCTGTTGATTAGGATATAAGGCAGCCTGTTCTTCCCTTTGTTCGTTTTAGTAGTTCATCTCATACTGATCGCATCTTTCTCTCACGGTTCTACGGTCTCACTTGTCTTGTCAAAGTCATTCGTTCTTGCATACGATCTCTTTACTCTTTATTGTTCTCTGATATCTTTTGTCTATTATCGTTGTTCGTATCAATAAAAGTTTTGTGCCGTTCGGTAACTTAGGATTGGATCCACTGCGCCTAACCACCCAATAATTGTTCAAAAATTATGGTAGAAATTTGATATAGCAATATACCATCATGTCACACTGTGCAGTGCTGTATGAGTACCGCACTTTACAGCGGGGTGCGAAAAGATGTTGATATCTTTTAGGTACTAACCTAGAGTTTTTGCGCAAGGTGAAGATGGTGGGGAAACGAGTTGTTTGAGTTAATCTAATGGTCCCGGACACCTAGCTGGGAGATTGATAATATGGGTTTTCAGGCCTCGGGAAATTTGATTGCTACGGAACAAGAAATCAGCAACGACAAAATACTCTTCGATAATTTACTAGTGGGTGTTCTCCAATACTACGACAGGCTGGAAGGGGATATTTCCTTCACAACTGGATGGTGCCTTACTCGTTCGGCCGCCACCCTGCAGCCAAGGTATTGTCCGTGGACAAAATTAACCGCGGATCAACCAGCGATGGCAACGCACCCCTACTCATCAGGCCGCACCCTCAACACCACTTAAATAACTTTCTCTAGCTCAAATATAAATTTCTACTATGTATTCTGCCTTATACTTATATCCATGATTTCTTTTCTTTGCTTTTAGTGATGGTGGGGATGGTGAGGGGAGTGTTGTTGTCATGGCTTAAGTTTTTCCCCCTTGGTTGATCCGCGGTTAATTTTGTCCACGGACAAGATATTGATCGCAGGTCTCCAGGCATCCGTGAGGTTCCACAAAAGACCTACCCTTTTCTTCAGCCTCAGGCATCCGTAATCGCCAAACCCCATCACCCATCACCCAATATCCCAAGCAACAAAAAACCGAAAATGTCTCAATCATTCAGTCATAATATCGGCTCTTTCAACACTACTAACATTAATTTTATTGTTACCGATGACCGACCTAATATCCTAGCCTGGCTATCCCCACTAGATCCTAAGTTGCGGCACCAGGACATCCAAGGCCGCCGAGTTGAAAATGTTGGGGAATGGCTTTTACAAACCGAGGAGTTCAGAAACTGGTACACCGGTAGCGAGGGAGGTGAATCCGATAACGCAGTTCTATTTTGCTATGGAGATCCGGGGGTCGGAAAAACTTATATTAGGTAGCGAGAACCAACCTTGAGGAATGGAAGACAAAGGGCAAGTGCTGACAAGCGGCGATGTTAGCTCCTTAGTGATAGACAACTTGTGTGATCGGGCCGGAGATCAAAGCGCAACCGTTGCATGTTTTTATTTTGACTTCGCGGTTAAAAATGAGCAGTCCCCCGCGAGCATTCTGGGCTCCCTGGTGAAACAGCTGGTTTACGGACAGGAGACCCCGGAAGAAATATCTCTAGCGTACGGGAACCAAAAAAATGCCATTGGCGGAAGGGGACCGCGACTCTCCGATATTGTGAAGATGCTTGAGGCTACTTCTTCCAAAAAGCGCACATTTATATGCATCGACGCCGTGGATGAATGTGTGGCGGGACACCGGGTTAAGGTTCTTGATTCGTTAAATCAAATTCTCCAGAGGTCTCCCGGTACTCGAATATTCATGACTGGAAGACAGCACATTCTACCCGAGATTAGAAGGCGTCTTGCTGGAATAACAACCATTCCCATAAGTCCTAAGAGAAATGATATTATCACATATCTTCATAGCAGATTGGCCGAGGACACAACCCCGGATGCGATGGACAGTGCTCTAGAGGCAGATATCTTGAAAAATATTCCTAAAGATGTTTCCGAAATGTAGGTATAAGCAACAGCACTAGGAAAGCTGCCCCAAGATATCTGCTGAAAGATACATAGATTCCTGCTAGTCTCGCTGAACATCGACGCGATCCTGCAAGAACCTACAATCCATCGCAGACGGCAAAAGCTCAGGGCAATGACCGACGACTTGGGGTTAGGGAATGCTTATGGTGCAACGCTAGACCGGATAAAGGGACAGGGAGGAGAGAAGGCGAGGCTTGGCATGGCGGCCTTGATATGGGTCTCTTGTTCGGAACGGCCCTTGGAGCCTGATGAATTGTGTCACGCCCTGTCAGTCGAGATAGGGTCGCCGAATCTCAATAGTGGCAATGTTCCTTCAATAGGGACAGTACTAGCCTGCTGCCAAGGACTTATTACTGTAGACAAGGAAGCTTCGACGGTCCGGTTAATCCACTTTACCCTTCACGAGTACCTCCGGGCTCAGCCCGAGCTCTTTGATACAGCTCACTCGACAATGGCGGAAACATGCCTAAGTTATCTGGATTCCCAGCAAATCAGAGCCCTTCCGACCAGCCCCTCTCTCGATTCCCACCGCACGCCCTTTCTCGCGTATTCTTCTCTATATTGGGGAATTCACGCAAGGCGGGATCTTTCAGATATTGCGAAATTCCTTGTGTTAAAACTATTCGATGACTATAATAACCACATATCCACTAAAATCCTTCTGAAAGCGCAAGATCCGTACTCACACCTTGCCAATTTCGACGAGCCCTTCCTGTTCAGCGGTCTGCACTGCGCATCAATCTTCGGAATCGTTGAGATCCTAGCTATCCTAGTCGAGATGGAAGGTTGCGATATCAACCAAGAAGACTGCGTAGGTAATACACCTCTCGTGTGGGCTGCCTGGAATGGAGGGGAGGAAGTGGTGGAAATACTACTTACACGGGGCGACGTCAACCCCAACAAACCAGATAAGCACGGCCACACACCACTCTGTTGCGCCGCCCTAAATGAGCACGAGAGAGTGGTAGAATTACTGCTCGAGCGGAGGGATGTCAACCCCAACAAGCAAGATAAGTACGGCCAAACGCCACTCTATTATGCTGCTCGGAATGGGCGTGAGGGAATGGTAAAAATGCTACTTGGACGAGACGACATCAAATCCGATGAACCAAATAGCCGGGGCCAAACACCGCTCTGTTGTGCTGCTTGGAATGGATACGAAGGAGTGGTGGAAATACTGCTCAGACGGGACGACGTCAACCCCGACAAACCAGATGCCGACGGCAAAACACCCCTCGGTCGCGCTGTCCGGAATGGGCACGAGGGGGTGGTAAAAATACTACTTGGGCAAGACAGCGTCAGCCCCGATATGCCAGATAAAGACGGTCAAACGCCACTCTATTCTGCTGCCCGGAGTGGGCACGAGGGACTGGTGAAAATGCTACTTGGGCGCAGGGGTGTCAACCCCGACAAACCGGGGAGCCACGATCAAACACCTCTCTGCTGTGCTGCTCAGAATGGACATGAGGGAGTGGTGAGGATTCTACTCGACCGGGGCGACGTTAGCCCCGATAGACCAGATAATAACAACCAAACACCACTCTGGCGGGCTGCCCGGAATGGACACGAGGGAGTAGTGAAAATGCTGCTCGAACGAAACGACGTCAACCCCGACAAACCAGATAATCGGGGCCGAAGGCCACTCTTTGGTGCCGCTCAGAGTGGGCACGAGGGAGTTGTGAAAATACTACTCGGACGGGGCGACGTCAGCCCCGATCAACCAGACAATGACGGCCAATCACCACTCTTGTGGGCTGCCCGGAGTGGCCACGAGGGGGTGGTGAAGATACTGCTCGAACGGGGCGACGTCAAACCTGATGGACTAGATAATAACGACAAAACGCCACTCTGGTGGGCCGCTAAGTGCGGCCACACCGGGGTGGTGGCGCTACTGCACTCCCGGGGTGTCCATGCCTGACTTGAAATTTCCGTCATATTTACTCTTAGTGTTTTCTAGTTCTGAATTCTCTTTCTGTATCTTCTCCTTTATGCATCTGTTTCTACAATGTCCCTCCCCTCCTAGAGTATCTACTCGAAGGTTGACCCGATATTTAGAAAATGATATGAAGTGCAGGCGTTTCCAATACTGGTGAGATGCGACGTAAAAGCTAACTAGCATGATCGTGATTAGTTCCCACTACAGACACTTCCCAATGAAGGTTGTGCTTGAATGCTACTATTCCTCAAATGTAAGCTTCAAGTTGAGGTTGGGAGGTAAGTTAGTCATCACTCCGAGTCTTGCTTGTAAAAGAATATTCACACATTAACGAGCCTTTTAACTGCGAAATTGAATTTCCATTCCACGAGAACAATACTATTGAAATTGAAAGACTCTGTGTAGCCAATCCATTCCTGTGTGGTCTTGGATGAAGATCGCCTGCACGGTTTATGCTCCGGGGAAGCTCTCGGCACATGTCTGTGTACTTTCTCTAGTCCGCTCACGCTCCGCTTCATCCCCCAAATACGCATCCGGCTCTGCTTCCCTAAAGGGGGCTTAACCATTGTGGCAATCTCTCTTTGTGGCTTCCTACTAGAGATAGACTATCTCAGATCATGGTCGAGTTTTGCTCGGCTACTGTAAGCCAAATCACCTCGTTCACTAGAATCTCTCGATCACGATTTGAGCGAGCTTAGGATCCACGATCTGCTCGAGTTGGTCCCTCATGGGTAATTCCGGATCATAGACAAACTTGCCCGACTGTGCTCATCAAACGCGATCATGATTGATCACTCTCCCTCCTGCTCCAGGCTCCTTATGCCTACCGGAGCCCGGGTTGGATTAAGGGTGTATGAGGGAGGAATTTTGGGAATAATTACCAGGCGAGGGGGGGCTTACGGGGCAGATGGTCAAAGTGCCGCAGAAAGCGATGCACAGAAGGGCTTAGTTGTTATGGATTAGTTGTTTGTAAAAAAGGCACTTCCTCTACAAAGCTGTAGATAACCGAATACAGAATATGGGATATGGAAAATAGGAAATGCAATTCCAGCAAACCCGAGAATCAAGGTCCGTTGGTCAATTATCTTCTGACACTTAAGTAGCCCGGAAAATACTAGAGTGAAGTCGATAATAATCTATTCCTAAATCATACTCCAGCTCTAGTCATAATAGATCACTCGATCAGGATCTACCCTCTTTGTTAGAAAAATGGTTTCAATGTGACGAAAGTATTTCTAGCGGACAGTAGTGCCAGTGGAACTTAAATACTAGTTGGCACTGTATATAGATACCTCTTACAGGTATAAATACCGTGCGCCCGTACCCAAGTAGCAATGCAGAAGAGACATCGATCAATTCTTGTGCTTCCTCTACAAACTACATTGTTCTCTCAGTTGGCCCATCTTTACTTTCGCTTCGCTCGCTTCCTGGCGGACCAAAAATTCCGACACTTTTGATCGATCATTAAGTGATGTGCTCCTCCCCATCAGATCATAGTCGAGCATAACCCCATTGATCTGCTCGATCATGTTTGTGGCCATCACTGACCTAGAGTGTTAAGATAGAATCTTTTAGGTAGAGTCTTAGATCGAGAGATCGTTATTTTTACTCTTTTTCTAGATGGGCCCCGGCGGACGGGTCGGGAACCGCAAAACCTCCGGGAGCCTATAGGGGAATCGAATGAGACTGTTGCTCCATCCAAGACTACCGAAAAAATAGCTTGGAGATTGGGCGAGAATCTGGTCAGAGTTAAGAGAATCGAGAGGAGAAGCAGAAAGACTACAAGAGCTAACTCTTTTCAATATCATAGTTCAGTAGTATTTTTAGTTTTGGCTTCAAGCCCGCTAGGGTGTGATGTATTTTAGTGTGTTTGCCCCTGAAGTCCCCTGTATATAAGGTATCATACTATAGCATTTGACTTTTCAGCCTTGTAGAGGGTTGTCTTACCATTGGGAGATGGAGGTGTTTTGTATGGCAATGTTAAGTACTATGTCAATGAATAGCCACAGATCAAGCTCCGCACAGGAGGGCTAGAAGTTAGTGGGAATTCATAATTCCCACAGTCTATCATCACGCATGGAATCTAATCGATTAGGCTGTGGCTTTCTGCTCCTACTCTTGGCCCACCTCCTTTCCCCAGGCCTATGATTAGGTACCTTGAACATTACAGCTTATGATCGGCACTCACACCCCACCAGCACAAAGCACTGTACGATCGTTGTACCTCGGATATGGCAAAATATTATCCCAGCTTTGTATGAAGGGCCATCTAAAGAAGCGGCAGGTCGTTTCAAATTTCAATGGGAAAAAGTAATGAATGGAGATGACTTCATAATTTAATCAGGGAGGGAGAATCGCCCTAATTAATTGCTCAGGGTCCGCTTACAGTATCTTAGATGATACTCGTGCCCAGGTTGCGGTGTGCGGCCGCAACCCCCGCATGTTCGCAGGCTCACAACCGGGGGCACTCCTACAGAGTCCCTGACAGCTCAACGTCACATTACAGCTCAACATCACTTTGTGGCTGAATGTAATCCGAGCAATGTATTAAATATACTATTCAGTACCATATATGTTTTTACAACCTACCTAGCTACTTAATACCAGTAATTAATAGCTTAGCTGTTTTCTTGAGCAATAAAGTTACATTAACCAAAGAGCCATGTCAAGCCACAAAGCTAAGTTGAGTCACAAAGTGATGTTGTGCTGTCAGGCACCCTGTAGGAGTGCGCCCGGTTGTGCGCCCGCGAAAATGCGGGGGTTGCGGCCGCACCCAGCAACCTGGGCACCAGTAACTCCTGGGCGGCAATTAGCCAGCAGCATGCAGACCGATCCATGTTTAAAATAGCAATCCACGCCAGGATAGAGAAGGGCTCACTAGGTAGTCTCTTCGGGTATCATACGAGTACAGTCTCCACCGTACCCACGGCGAAACTGGAATGGTGGCGAACAGGGGTATTTTCGTGGGCAAAAAGTGAATCATAGAGGTTAGGGTTACGAAAAACTACTGGTAATTAATCCCTGTTCGCCACCAGTCCAGTTTCGCCGTGGGTACGGTGGAGACTGTACTCTACAGTACGGTACCGAGTACACGTACCTTACGCGATACTCGTAATGGGAGCTGCATCATGTATTTGAACCAGAAATAAAATACACATGATATAAATAATAATAAAAACTTTACCCGAGTACCAGTGGTTCATTCTAAGACAAGATTTGGGCTGCTACTGGGTGGCGCTCAAATAAGTTTGGCGTCTCCTTCTACAGAGGCGATCTGGCGAGAGAACTATGTTTCCGGAACAGGCAAACATTCATTCTGGTTGATTAACAGTAGGTTAATTCGCCAAGACTAGTATTTCTGTAGGTTAATATATTGGCAAATATCAATTAACTGTTGCTCCCAAGGAGGTTAACAGTCATTCACCTATCCTGGACTTTCTCCTTATAACTGGCCAAACTTTAGACCCCAACATCTCTATGAAAATTTGAGATATTTCTATTTTGTCTATTAGTGTGTAGAGGGTCACCCACTCTATCACCTAATAGAGCGATAATTCTCATTAGACTTGTGATTGAAAATCCTTTCGTGGTTGAACTCCGGCTACAGGGTTCCCTCACTATTCGTACCGTACCACGCAACCAGGGTATTTTTGCCACATGTTTAGGGCGATTGATTAGATGGTCTTCAGGCAGCCATGAGGCTCCACAAAAAGCCTCCCTTTTCTTCAGCCCTTAGGAATATAGGTATTCAAGTACCTCCATCCATCGTCTCCAATATCCTAAACCGAGAAGAGCGAAAATGTCCCAATCATTCAGTAATAATATCGGCTCTTTCAACACGACAAAGATTAACTTTAGTGTTACTGATGGCCGACCTAATATCCTCGCATGGCTATCCCCACTAGACCCCAAGTTGCGGCACCACGATATCCAAGGCCGCCGGGTCGAAAATGTTGGGGAATGGCTTTTACAGACTGAAGAGTTCAGAAGCTGGTACGCCGGCAGCGAGGGAGGCGAATCCGATAACACAGTTTTGTTCTGCTATGGAGATCCGGGGGTTGGAAAAACCTATATTAGGTAACAAGGGCAAACTAAGGAATTGAAGAAAAAGGGCAAGTACTGACAAGCGGTGATGTTAGCTCATTGGTGATAGACAACTTGGGTGACTGGGCAAGAGGGCAGAACGCCACCATTGCGGGTTTTTATTTCGACTTTGCCGTCCAAAACGAGCAGTCCCCCGCGAGCATGCTAGGTTCCGTGTTGAAACAGCTAGTTTGCGGACAGGAAATCCCGGAGGAAGTATCACGAGCATACCAAGACCAAGAGAATGTCATTGGCGGGAGGGGACCGCGACTCTCTGATATTGTGAAGATGTTACAGAGTACCTCTTCCAAAAAGCCCACATTTATATGCATCGACGCCCTGGATGAATGTGTTGCGGGACATCGAGTCAAAATTCTCGATTCGTTAAATCAAATCCTACAAAAGTCTCCGGGTACTCGGGTATTCATGACTGGGAGGCCGCACATTCTACCCGAGATCGGAAGGCGTCTTGCGGAAAGAGTAACAAGCGTATCCATAAGTCCCAAGAGAGATGATATCATTGCATATCTTCATAGCAGATTGGCCGAGGACACAATCCCGGATGCAATGGACTCTACTCTAGAGGCAGACATCTTGAAGAAAATTCCTGAAGATATTTCGGAAATGTGGGTAGAAGCACTAGCGAAGCTACCTCAAGATATCCACTAACTGAGCTTTAGATTCCTTCTAGTCTCGCTGAACATCGATGCGATCCTGCAAGAAACCACAATCTATCACAGGCGACAAAAGCTCAGCTCAATGACCGATGGTTTGGGGTTGGAGGGTGCTTACGGTGCAACGTTGGGCCGGATAAAGGGACAAGGGGGAGAGAAGGCGAGGCTTGGCATGGCCGCTTTGATGTGGATCTCTCACTCGGAGCGGCCCTTGGAGCCTGATGAATTGTGTCACGCTCTAGCGGTTGAGATAGGGTCGCCGAATCTCAATAGCGATAATGTCCCTTCAATAGGGACAGTGCTAGCCTGTTGTCAAGGACTTGTTGCCGTTAACAAGGAAGCTTCGACTGTCCGGTTAATCCACTTTACCCTTCACGAGTACCTCCGAGCTCAACCCGAGCTTTTTGATACAGCTCACTCGACAATAGCAGAAACATGCCTAAGTTATCTGAATTCCCGACAAATCAAGGCTCTTTCGACCGGTCCCTCTCCCGATCTCCAGGGTACGCCCCTTCTCGAATATTCTTCTCTATATTGGGGAATACATGCAAGACGGGACCTTTCAGATTGCGCGAAATTACTTGCACTAAAGTTATTCGACGACTACAATAACCACATATCAATCGAAATCCTTCTCGAAGCACAAGATCCGTACTCGCATTTTGGGGATTCCGATGGACCCACCCTATTCAGCGGCCTACACTGTGCATCAGTCTTCGGCATCGTTGAGATGGTAGCCTACTTGGTGGAGGTGGAAGGTTGTGATATCAACCAAGAAGACTGTCTGGGTAACCCACCTCTCATGTGGGCTGCATGGCATGGGCACGAGGGAGTGGTGAAAATACTACTCGGACGCGACGACGTCAGCCCCGACAAACCAGGAAACTACGGCCGAACACCAATCTGGTGGGCTGCTCTGGATGGGCGCGAGGGAGTGGTGAAAATGCTACTCGAACGGGGCGACGTGCACCCAGACAAATCGGACGACGACGACCAAACACCGCTCTCTTGCGCTGCTGAGTATGGGCACGAAGGAGTGGTGAAGATACTACTCGCACGAGCCGACGTCAGCCCCGATAAATCAGATAACAATGGCCGCACACCGCTCTTTGCAGCTGCCTCGGGCGGGCACGAGGGAGTGGTGAAAATACTGCTCGAGCGGCACGACGTGAACCCCGGAAAACCAGATCAGTACGACCAAACACCACTCTCGTGGGCTGCTGTGAATGGGTGCGAGGGAGTGGTGAAAATACTACTCGAACGGGACGTTAATCCCGACAAGCAGGATCGCACTGGTCGAACACCGCTCCACCGCGCTGCCGAGAAGGGGCACGAGGGAGTGGTGAGAATACTGCTCGAACGGGACGACGTTAATACCGACAAGCAGGATTGCAATGGTCGAACACCGCTCAGTTGCGCTGCCGAGAATGGCCACGAGGGGGTTGTGGAAATTTTGCTCCAACGGGAGGACGTTAATCCCGACAAACCGGATAACGCCAGCTTCACGCCGCTCCGTCACGCTACCGAGAATGGGCGCCAGGGGGTTGTGGAAATTCTGCTCCAGCGGAAGGACGTCGACCCCTCTAAACCAGATAACCACGGCGAAACACCACTCTTCGGTGCGGCTTGGAATGGGCACGAAGGATTGGTGAAAATGCTACTCGAACGGGATGACGTCAACCCCGATAAACCCGACAACGACGACCAAACACCACTCTGGTGGGCTGCTCTGGCTGGGCGCGAGGGAGTGGTGAAAATTCTACTCGAACGGGACGACGTCGACCCGGACAAGCCTAACAACAACGACCAAGCACCCCTCTTTAGTGCCGCGTTGAATGGGCACGAGGGAGTGGTGAAAATGCTACTCGAACGAGACGACGTCAACCCCGACAAACCAGATAACAGTGGCCTCACACCACTCGGCTGTGCGGCCCGGAATGGGCAGGTGGGAGTGGTGATAATACTCCTCGAGCGTCACGACGTGAACCCCGACAAACCAGATAGCCACGGCCGAACACCGCTCTGGCGCGCTGCCCTGGCCGGGCATGAGCAAGTGGTGAAAATGCTACTCGAACGGGACGACGTCGACCCGGACAAGCCAGATAACTACGGTCAAACACCACTCTGCTGGGCTGCCCAGCAAGGCAACGCGGGGGTGGTGGCGCTACTGCAGCCGCGAGGCCTGCCGGTGCGACTCGAGATTTTCATTACATTTTCTATTATTATTGCCCTCCTGTTGTAGATCATCTCACCCACCCCTGTTATTCATTTACCTCTCTTTTTACAATCTCTTTTGTCCCCTTTCCTCCATTCTAAAGTATAGACATGAGGGTTGTTTAGACATAGAGCAGAAAATACAGTACTATGATAGCTCAGAATCATTCCTCCGGCACAATGTTTTACACTAAGTCCAACCAAAAATAGACATCTCCAAACCGACAACCCCCAACGCTACCTCCTGAAAACACTCTGAGCCCCCCCGCCAGCGAGGCAATCACTGTACACTTAAATCTCTAGAAGTCCAGGGGGTCAAATCTACGTTTATTATTCATGGTTGTTGTTTAGGCCAATGTGATTGTGACTTAAATCTTCGTATAGGCTCCATACAAAAAAGCACCTGGAAACCGATCTTTTGCGCTTTAAATCGCGTTTTCTCCACTCCTTTGTAAAACTTAAAATTCTGTAACATCTTGCGTGTTCCCTACAGGCTTGCTGATGTACTGCCAAATTTTGGCGCATTCTCATAGACATTGTGCTACGAGAAAGGGTGAAGGTGAGTACATTTGGAATAAAAAAAGGCACTGGACGAGAGGTTTTCGGGTGGGTACTTTGTGAAGTGCAAGCGTTTCTGATATTCGTGGGGAGCGGCGCCAAAGCTACCATCGCTGTTAACTAAGGCACAGTGGTGACTGGTTCGCATTAGTCTATGGGGCTGTTTTGTGAAGGCTATGTTTATATGACATTGTCCTCCGGTCCGAGCTTACGGAAGAGATGAGGTTGCAAGGACAGACGCGTTTGTCTTGCTCACCAAGGAAAATCAATACACCTAGGAGTGTCTTAACTCCGGAATTAGCCCACATGCCATTATTGCCACATTATGACCAGTAAAACTCATTATGCAGCCGGCCTCTTCATCTTGGCTTAGATTCAGATTGCCGACATGGCGTATGACCCCCGAGAGCAGCACTCAGCATGCGCTTCTATATTTCCTTCTATCCACGCAAGCTCAGCCTGATCCCTAAATACTCTTCCCGTCCTGCTTCCCCGAACGGGCCTCAAAAACTGCTGTATTCTCTCCTTCATTAGGCTGCCAGTGTCCCACTGTACTCAAATCCTGGATACTAGAGTATATTCCTCCCTACATTTCTAGGGAATAAGCGAGTTTCACTAGTTTATACCGGTATACCTTAATTTCCGACCCTAACTCACTAAGAATTATCAAACGAGCTACACCCCCGTTCGATATCGGCATATAATATTTTACGAGCAAAGTTGAAGGGATGTTCCACCCTCCCCTCATCTCCTTTCAACCCCACAAATCATTTCTCCTTCCCAGAGTATTCCACCAAATGCCCAGGTCGGGTGCCCCGCACCCATACAATCTCCCCAGCCCAGCCACCCAGGGAAAATCCCGTTAGGTCCCAGGAGAATGAGTTCACCGAGTGATCTTCCATGACTGCCGAGCGCTCGACTACCAGTGGAAAGCTGTTTCGCCAGCCAAATCCTCTTGCGACCCTTAATTTATTAGCGAGATTTGTCAAGAAATGGACTATTTACTTGTGCAGCGGAAGATTGTTCATTAAGTTCGCTAGCTAGCTAAGGGGAACAGGAACGGTATGTACTGTATACACTATCGTTATAACGTAAGCCATGGTGTGGAATACCCACCTCCACCCACAGCTCCATATACGGTAAGCAATAGTGAGTAGGAAGCTCAAGTAAATTTCGCGTAGTACCTCAACTTAGAGGGCTATTTCTCAACAAGATTTGATAACAAGGGGGGGGGTTGGTGGAGACTTCTGATAGCCTAGAATTGGCTTGACCCTAGAATGCTGGTCGTTTGGATTACTCCCTGGGTCAAAAAGCCCGCATCCACCCTAAACCGAGTAAACCTCCGTGACAGCCTCTCACCCGCACCCTTATACTAAACAACTTCGGCAATTTCCGGAATTATGGGATCCCCGAATAACACAAGTGGTAGGTCTATAGTAGGAAACAAAATAGGCCGTCTATTATATGTTTTTTCTTTTAAAATTCATTCAGTTGGGATCGATTTGTTGCAACGGGGTTTATGAGGTTTAGGGTAGATGCGGACTTTTTGACCGGGGGAGTAACTTATAATCCAGCCAAAAAAATAAAAATATGCATATCTCCACCGGGACTTGGGCAAGCATCTGGATAACCGACCTATAATATTGGAACTGGCTCTCCTGGTAAGGGTATTTGGACTTTTCCTTCTGTTTAGTCTCGGTTTAAGTGACAGCTAGTTTCCTAGCGATTTCTCCTCTAGGATCACGGGCGGGGGGTTCTTGGGTTAAGTTCGGCTACCCCAGCTCCTACGGCACCACCGCTGCAACCCACGCACTGCTCTCGGAATACGACATTCTGAGGCGTGAGGGTACTGTAGCAAAATATCGTTCCGGGTAGCTCTCTGTTTTCTATCCGTAGATATATGAGTTAGCTGTTGAGCTCAAATCGCAAAGAAGTGCTATATCAGTTGATTAGGTGGTATTTTTTACGCCGCTCTCTAGGAAGAGCTGCTTGAGCCAGCTACTAGCACGGAGCGAAGACATTTCAACACGTATAGAATTGAGGTAGGTTGAATTTGTGAGTGCTCCATCCGAAACCCAGAAAAAATAACGTGAAGACCTAGCAAGAAACCGATCAGAAGGGTTAAGAGAGGGACGAGAAAAACCATAATAACCAACGCCATCCGGTATCGCAACCAGGCCTCATGGTGAAAGAAGGATCGGCGAGGTGGCCTCCTTACACCAAAATTTGCATGCCTGCCTAGTTCCATGTGCACTCGAGTACATGAAATGATACTCCTTCCAGTGTCCCTATCTGAGCAGCGTTCCCCGTCTTGAGTTGTGTAACCTTGAAGTTGGACATGTATCATATCCACGGGGGTCATAATAACGCGACCGGGGGTAGGTACCCAGCGTTTCAACGCATGTACCTCGACTCAAGACAATACGAAATGATAATAACAATATAGATATAAAAATAATAATAAAATCTATAGAAGCAAATAAGTGCACCACTCACCAGTGTTTTTCCTCTCAGGCATGCTCCGGGCTAGACTGCAGAACAAATCAGAGCTCAATAGCCTAGACTATTAATGTACCGGTAGTGAGAGTTTTGTCGGTGATGAATTAGCTATGTGGAGTTGAGTAGGGCATCAGTTGCAACGCTGGCTATAGCGTTGTTGGCACTTGAAGTGCCTTGTGCCATGCCAATGTGCCCGGCACGGCACAACGATGTGCCAGAGTGTGGTGAGATTGGCCGATGGCACAACCTTGAACAATTCTATTGTCGTGGACCAGTTTGTGCAATTGAGGAAGCAAATACTGGAGTTCTTCGGCCCAGTGAGGGCTTACAAGGATGCAAATGTGGGATAGTCACTGTGAATTGGGCTTATAGGGAGTTTCTGCTTTTTTTCTTCTTACAAAGTCATTATATTGGTACGTATATTGCCTGGGCACTACATTGTGCCGTGCCGGGCACATCGATTTGGAGGGTTGTGCCATGGCACAAACTCTGGTAACTTCGTGCCAACAACGCTGGCTGGCTACCTACCCCCGGTCGCGTAATTATGACCCCCGTGGATATGACGTCGGTTAGCATCTCCAGCAGCCCCTTGAGCCTCACGTAATTTGAACCCTAACCCTCCTCAAGGAAGCCGGATGCCGGCAGAAGGCTTCCCACAGTGTACCAATTTGCATTCGCAAATCCACCTCTCCTCAAACAATTACTTTCAATACGACTCAGGGCGGTGCACACGCCCAGAGCACAAGTTTGCATAATTTCGGGCCCAGTGCAAAGACCAAACCTCTCATCCTCATCCGAGCCTCACTTACACCCCGCTTCACCCCGCATCCCACCATCACCACATTCACCACCAACAATGTCTCCCCGAAAAATTGCTGTGATCGGCTACGGATTCTCTACCAAAATATTCCATATCCCCTTCATCCAGCACAATTCGAAACTAACACTTGAGGCAATCATTCAGCGAAATCCGACGCCCGGGAATGACGCCGCGAAAGATCATTCGGATGTTAAAGTCTACAGGTCCATGGAGGAGTTTTACGAGACCGACAGCGAATGCGAGCTCGTTGTTATAACTACGAGCAATGACACCCACTTCCGGTATTGTAAGGAAGCGATCGAGAACGGGAGGGACATTGTTGTTGAGAAGCCGTTTACAATTAATAGTGTTGATGCGGAGGAATTAATGAACTTGGCGAAGGAGAAAGGAGTTGGAATTAGCGTTTATCAGAGTAAGCCCCCTTTCCACCTCCTATAGTTCCAAGGGCTAAGGAATGCCACTACGTAAAGATAGAAGATTCGACTCCGACTTCCTTACCCTTGCCAAAGTGCTTCCGAAGGTTGGGGAGCTCGTTTCTCTTGAGACGCACTTCGATAGATATAAGCCTGATACAACCCCCGACGCCTCCAAGCCTTGGAAGTCCGCACAGGTCCCCGGAAATGGTACCCTCTTCGACCTCGGTGTGCACCTCTTAGATCAAGTCGTTCACCTCCTCGGTATGCCCCAGCGCCTCTTTGGTGATGTCCGTGACGAGCGTGGTTGCAGCATAAACCCATCAGCAACCTGGGGGCAGGAAGGCTTCGTCGATGATTTCTTTACGGCAACACTATACTACTCCCCCACCTCCCAACGCAAAAAGCCGTTCACGGTGCGGGTGGAAGCTTCCACACTGTCCTGTCAAACACCACAATTAAGATTTGTGCTCAGGGGCCTGGATGGCAGTTGGATTAAACACAACCTGGATACCCAAGAGGCACAGTTGAAGGCCGGGAGAATGCCGGGGACCAGAGGATTTGGAGTTGAGGAGGAGAGTCATTTTGGAAAGCTAGAGTTGAAAGACGGGAGTGTTGAACGGACACTCGCAGAAGTGGGTGATTATGGGAGGTTTTACGACGAGATTGCGGAGGGGGGTATTGCGGTTCCAGCGGAAGAGGCGGTGAGGGTTATTAGGCTAGTAGAGTTGATTGGAGAGAGTAGTCGGTTGGACAAAGTTTTGGACATCCCGGCTTAATGAATGGAACGCCATATGCGTCTTAAGAGGTTCAGACTCCGGATAAAAGGCGACTTTTACCGCCAACCAAACACAATCGTGTATGATATGAATTATTTCGAGGAATTAAAAGGGAAGATTACCCACACAAGACAGGGACCCAGCGCCAGGAACCGTAAGCCCTCAAAATTAACTCTTTTAGACGGCCCTCTGGCCCCCACCCGAGATGCGCTTCTACAGTATCTGCTGCTATCATACCTCCCCTCCCCAACCAGTGCCCGAGAGCCTCATAGTAGCGAGGTCCTTCAGCCCAACTTCCGCAAGACAACACCGCCCGTGGTGCCAATAACCCCAACCCCAAGTTTGCTTTAAAATCCACCCCCGCTTAAAGTTTCCCAGATTCAGTGATCAATTGGTCAGGATGTTTCCTTATCGCATGTTACTCTCACCGTTTCGCTCACCCTATCCCAGCGCGCTACCAGTACAATGTGCTTGTACTCTAAAACTTCAATTCACCCTGCTGGCCAAACAAACCTTCGAACTCACCCCAAGTGAAAGCCACATGCTGCAGGTACAACTCTTTCCGGCACAATTGCCCCATCCCTTCGTCCACTAATATTTTAAACTTCACTCAGAAAAAAAGAAAGAGGGGCACCTAATACTCTCACCCCATTCCGCCCAAACAATTTGAACTTATGATACTCTGGCAGTTCCCATAACATACTCCGACCCCTCCAGAAACGACATTCGTCGAGAGGAGGGACCCACGATCCAATCGAACGGCTTCCTGCAGGGGTGGATTCTCTCACGTCAACGTGTCTAACCTGCGCCGCATGACATGGCAACTACCGGGAGTTTGTCTACATAACAGAGCCATATCCCACGGTATTCTCTTTCCCGGGTTATCCTGCGAGAAACGTCGAGTCGCTGCTGGCAGTTTTACTGTGACCTTTTTTGCCACTTTTTTCTATCCTCTGCTTTCATTTTCTGTCAAGAGAGAGACCGAACCCCGAGCGCTGGCTGTGGCGTGTGAGATTGTGAGCTTGTAAGTACTATTATATTTCTTATCGGGCTCTTGTAAACGAAGACGACAATCAACTAATTAGCGACTGCGAGTACTAGTCCTATTCACCCCATCTAGATTGGTATTAATGCAAGCAAAGTATTGCCCCCAGAGGCATTATCCTTGGTAATTCCTTTCTCCGTTGTAGTTTGATAGATCTCGCTAATTTTTTGAACAGGAAGTTGGTTCGTTCTAACATAAGATAGCCACGTTATCGCCGTTATCGTCCTAGTTTTCCTCCTCATTGCTTGCTTCATTGCGTTTGCAGCGTTCCGGATGAGGACAGTTTTAGGGATGGCATTCAGGTCGAACAACGAGAAGATCGACGCGATGTCATAGACGGGTTGGGTGGGGTCGGAGGGACTAAGGGCAGGGTATAATAACTCTATTTTCCCAACGGTTAGGGTTACAGTATCGCCCGCTAACTTGCCCCCCCGCCCAGTGCTCGACCTCACCAATTTAATTATCCGCTACAACGTGCCCTCGCGGCGATCAGCCCTAGCTTCCCTCCATCGGCCACGCTGTCGCATTAATTTCTCTCGTACTCGAACGGTCCGACTCCCGGGGAGCTGACAGGCCAGATGAATCAACCCCAGTACTTGCGCCTAACGACCAGCCCAAATTGTGGGAGGCCATCCCCTGATATTCACAGAAAGAGAGAAGAGAATCGGAGAGAAGGAACGAAAGTAGGGGAATATATATAAAAAGCTATAAAAAACACGAAAAAAACATGGCATCCATAAAGTCCCGATTTCCCGAAGAATATAACCCCTCCAAAACCGCACGACGCAATTCCGCCTCGAGTCCAAACGACACCTCACAAAAAGAAATTCTTACCGCTACTAACCCCGACAATCACTTCACTTGCGACACCTCTCTCATCATCAAGGAAAGGAATGGCATTAACGCACCCAGACCGCTCTTCCCCAGAACGCAACCCCATTAGCGGGCTTGGTGAAACAAGAGGCAGGCGCTATAGAGCGTGGCTACCAAGTAGCTCCGAGAGCAATGCTCGCTTGGCAAAGAAAATCCTAGCAGACGAGCTATTCCGCGATGGACAAAGTTGGCCCCTGCCAGAGTGTCAGAGCAAGTGCCAGCAGATGTAGGGTCCAATGGTCCGGGAGCTCTTTCTGGTGGGATTGCAATTAGTGCTGTCGGATGATGTGAGTCCACTTTTTTTTTTTGCTTCCCCCACGGGTTAGAATCCCTGGCTGATTATGGTAGTGGCAACGTGGCCCCCCACTGCTAGGTTCGGACGGAGCGTTGGAAGAATTGGATGTCGCCCTGGCATGGCATTGGATATCAGGGTTCGGTTGTGAATATTGGTTTGGGTATCTTGTATAGACTAGCATGGGCTTAGGTGCTGTGGATATGTATTCCCAATTACCGTAATACTATTATGTTATATCACGATACGGATTCGAGGGTGTTTGTGAGTAGAGTAGCAGGAAGGAAGGAGACACCAGTGCAAAAGAAACTAGTGAATTCACTTGTGCCCTTATCTTATATTATATCCATGAGCCCCCACCAGGATCGGCCGACACCAACGCCCACCCACAACCCACAAAACCTAGAAGTCACTTACAAGACCAGCATTCCCAAGAGCAATTCCTCCCCTCAGTCCCCTATCGATTAAGATCCAAATAGGCTCCCCTCTCTCCCGGAACAAAAAACCTACCATGCCACGTGACCTACAAGAGCACTCCCGGTAGCACAATAACTTAGACCCTCCCGACAGCTTATTATGATATACCAAATCCGCATCTCCAGGGCCCAATCCAACTCTCAAACCCCTCACAAATCCCACAGGAAGGATCTTTGCACTCGCATAAAAAAGCACTTCACAGGAGGCATTTCCACGTTCACGCCCGACCGCTCCCCACCTCAATCCATGGAGTAACCTAAGTCGCAAAAACCTACATTTCCTTTTAGGAAGGTGCTGAGAACGCGCTTTTGCGAAAAAAGTGCTCTTTGCCAGGCACGAGCCGGGTATCACTGTCGGGATCCTCCAATTGACCGGCGATTTCGGAAATCTCTATTAGTGCTCGGAGGGGGTGGGTATGGGTAGACTGGTGGTGGAGTGGCCTAATCGGAGGGTTTGGAAACGGGTGCTTACTCAAACTATACCCACTACGTTTCCCGAAAAAAGAGAGATTTTCGCTATAGTACTCTATCTTCTCTTCTTCTCTTCTCGGCTTTATCCTCTCTTGGGGGTGGTGAGCGAGGGTAATGGCACTCATCCCAATAAGGTTGGTGCCTATCTACCGTAGCATTAATTTCCTCTTCCGCTGAGGGGTAGATCTGATTCCCAACCGCTCCAGGCCTCTTCCAGCAACTTGTTCCCTTCACTGCTCTACACTCCCTCACCTACCTACCCACGATGCCCTGCCATATTCCAAGACCCATCGATCCCCAGGTCTTAGGCGCAGGGGGGGGGGAAAAAATGAATTCTTCAAGTACCATTACCCGTTCATGAAAGGTCACTCGCAGGAGACCCCCACCCCCCAGTCCCTCGGGATAGGCTCGGCATCAAGAATACCTCCGCCTAAAAAAAAACTGCTAGGTTCTCCTACTTCACCACCCTTCTCTTTCTTCCTCTTTTTTTCAACACTCACACTGCTACTCCATCCCCATCCCTTCGCCTCTCGCCTGTTCACACGCCGTTTTTTGCAGATATCCCTGTATGATCAGCCGGAATAGTCTGATAACCCTCACGCGGTAACTGAGAACATGGACTAGCGCAAGCAAATGTAGAAAGTACGGGAATAGGGTCAGCGAGCGGTCGTGAGCATGATGATATTAAATGAACTCCAAGGAATGGGCAGGGTTACAAGGAGGGGAACCTTTGCCCCCCTCCATCTTTTTCGCTCATTAGTTTCCGCCCTTTGTTCGAGCTCCCCGCCCCATCATTCGCAGAAGTGATAAATTTAGTGTCTTCCGACCACCTACTCAGGCTACTAAAAATCGGGGTCTTTTTCCCCATTCCCCCCTTATTTTTTTCCTGGAAATTTATCCTCTGCTGAACGAAAATGGGAGTATATCAGAAATTAGATTAGCAGTTATTGGGCTTCTATGAAGTTATGGGGAAAAACGATTATAAGGAAGGATACTTCTGATGAGGGTCATACATACTACCTGCTGTGAAGAGCTCGAGTGCGCGGGGTCGATTTGCAATGGCCGCCCACCAGCTTCTACCTTAGTTCTAACACCTTTTTTTTACTTTGAAAACCCCTTTCCTATTAGGAACTAGAAAAGCAAAAAATAAAATACGGAAGAAAAACAGATCAAAGACACAGATTCGGGTATCACAGAAAGTCACTCGTTATCTTTGGCATCCACTGACAGCTTCAAGAGCCTAAAGCAGAATCAACTCTCCCACACTCCGTTACACGGCCGGGGGCCCCATTCCATAGTTCCCCCGCCACTGTCGCCTCCTTTATCTCCCCATCAATCGCATCGGTAGTGTCTGATGTCATTGAGCCCCAGGACGTCATCAATCTGTTCCTTACCGAGTAACATTTTGTCACTAACATCCACACTCGATCACACTCCGCAGAGGAATACTCCCGGAGTGTGGGGAATACAAGTTACCGATAAGCAAACCCCGCAACACCAATGTTCATAATACCCAGGTTATCCAAGTTACTCCTACGAACCATAGACGTCAGCGCAAACTTCTCCAAAATCAAAACTCCGGGGAGGGATAACATACCTAAGTCAGGAAATCGTCCTAATTTACTACCGCCAACTTTTGCAAATAACTCCTTCAAAAAAGACCATCTGGAACTTGACCAATCGGATGATCCAGATCCAATCCCTCCGGCTTGGTGGGTGCGACGCCGGCATAGCCAATTTGTCTAAGTAGGTACGTACTCTTTCGCGGTGATGTTGTAGCTTAAGAGTTTCTTGTATACCGTTTCGACAGCCGTAGGGATGAGGGCTTGGACGACGTGCCTTGCGGCATGGAGGGCCGCGGCATCTTTTTTGGTGAAATTTGAGAATTTTAGGTATGTGGCGCGGGATTGGAGGGTCGAGAGGCATCTGGGATCTATGGACGGCATTTTTGCGGCCGGGAGGCGCAAAGTAGGGAGGGGTGAAAAACCAGTTCTGTAGTAACGAATCGAATCCGGCACTAGTAGTAGTATGGCGAGTGAAAATTTTAATATAACATGCCGCTTTTTTTTAATTTTTAATTTTTTTAATTTTTAAATCATGTATTCGTTGTTAAAGTACAAGAAATCGCGTGGAGCGCTAGCTATGGCGTGAACAAAACGGTAAACAATCCAATGACCTGCTTCACCCCCTCATGGGAAAAATCCAACCCCTCTAAACCAGAGCCCATCCTCCCCCCTCATAGCACCTAAGACGAAAGCAAGACGAAGCAATACCTTCCTCCAGACACGTAAGGAAAGACAAGTTTAGAAAAGAAACCAGGGAAAGACACAAACCCTTCGGTGGGCCCCCCAAAACAAAAGAAAGGATTCTTACGGCACCAGGTGCCGACGGAGAGTGAAGATAAAACGACTCTTGCCGGATGCCTAAAGGAATGTCCCCAACCTAAGCGGCTTTCGGGCAAGGCGTTATCACGGGCGGACTGCCCGGAAAATCGGCGACGCTTCGGACTTTAGCATGAGCCAAGGAGGTAGTGCTATACCGTGACACAGCGTAACCTAATGCGAGGTTTGCGACCATAGAGTAAATCGTGGGAGCGGATGAGAAGGGCGAGGGGAGCCACCCAGCGAGGAGAGCCACTCAGCAGTGGAGGTGCCAGCTATCGTGAGGGGCAGTAGGGTGCCAGCCAAAGGGGCAGATAAGGTGACAGCTAAAAAAGGATGTAGCAGTACGGTGCAAGCGGATCTGACGCGTGGGAAGCAGGAGGAGGAAGGCTCGCCAAACAACCGAGAAGTACGAACACGGAGGACGGACACGGGGTCACAGTTTTTCGAATACCGACCGTACCGATCCTGCAACTCAGGAGAGAGTGCAATACCAGAGAGCAGGGCCACCAGGGCAACTACTTCACCGATAGTCCAAAACTAGCGACCTTGTGTTGACGGAGGAAGGAGGGTTGCCGACAGTGCAAAACGCTAAGCGAGACACGTCGCCAAGTGCGGGGTAAAGGGTAGGAACATCAATGCAAGTGTGCTCAACGAAGACAGAACGGAACCAGAAAGAAATCCATAACCCCTGGGAGGGGAGGCCAAAGGCCCCAGAGAGAGGAAAGGGATGAAGGCGTGATAACCCCCCGAGCAGTTGCCACGGGCGGGGGAGATCAGAGGCGGAGGACACTCTCACGATGATTTCCCATGGTGTTGAGATTTCAATCGCTGGAGGTGGAGCGGACGAGAAAGATGATATAACATGCCGCGTACTCACCATTATATATATACCCGGTCTCACCAGGTATCGTGCTCGCCCATACTGGTATTTGTCAAGAAAAATGTCGTCTGCTCATAATGAACGAGGATGTGGGATAAATCTCACCAAAATTTGGTAGACGGCGTGTCTCTCGCGGCATATAAAGGCGAGTAGTATACCTGCGTTCCCGCACCCATTACACCGTATTCGTAACCTCCGGAACAAACCGTTTTGGCAGACATCCTAATTTTGCGCATGGATTGGTCTTGACGACCTCTGCTCAAACTTTAACACAGGCATTGTGCTGTAAAAAATCCGGAGAACATTCGCGTAGAATCCTCGCCGATATTTAGGCACAAGTCCAGCATGGTGGGGATAATTTCTTAGTAGGCTCCCTGTTCCCCTCGCTGGTAGAGCGAAGGTTTATGACTCTTCCTCCCAGTATCCAACACCCTCATGAAGTTTGAAGATATAGTACATGTAAAAAACCAAGCTTCCACTATTAGATAAAATCAAAAGAGCAAGAACGAATGAAGCAAGGAAATAATTCAATCAAACACATTCTAGAGTGGTGATATGGGACAACTATGATGATTGAGAGCAATCATTCAGTAATTGCTTCCCACAGTATCGTGCTTGACTGCAACTAGCTTAGCCAACCGATCATAGAAGCTGATATAAAGAAAACAAACAATTAGCATAACCTGAGCGACTGGCACAGAGCTGTAAGCCCAGAGTTTTTGCCTGGCAAATGTCAAGTGCCAACTGAATCATCCGGGATTGCTCTACCAGGACTTGTGAATTGAAAAGGATATTCTCCAGAAGAGTCGGTGGGTGCTGAGTCACAGATAAATAGGAAAGAAAAGTCAGAGGAGTTGTATTATATAATACCTTTGTTGAAATCTCTCCCCTGCACTTTTCATTCAGGTTTCTCTTTCATCTTGCATTACTGTATATTCCCTTTCTTCTCACTAGCAATATCGGTACCAACCATGTTTCCACCATTAAGTACCTTGCATATGATGAAGGAACATGTTTAATCATATACCTTTATATTATTCCAATCTCTCTCTATTGTCTATTAATATGCCTCCACTTTCTCAAATTATAATAAAATTATATTTTTGTTTTTAATAGGCCTTAAGGTCTTTACCTCAAACCCAAAGTACTCCATAAATCTCTTATATACAATAGGTGTATTAGAGTTATTCTTATCTCAGGGATGAGAGGGCTAGGTGGAGATCTCAGGATGTTCCGCTGGGCAGACTATAAGAGTTGAGGAGGTATGGCAATGAACTTACCAGAGGCCAGATTCAAAGTAGGAAACTGCTTAGGCCAAAGCCTAGGTTTTACTACTCTCAAAGTACCATTATCCCCATCCTAATAGGCTTTTCCACCTTCTTGCAGAGGAAATCTGTTTCAATTTGCAAGTTGATATCATCTAGTGAATACAAGATACATGTAGCAGGCACTGAATCATGATTACTTGTATTAAATTAGGCAAAGGGAAATTCTGGATCAAGGAGACCATAACTTCTTTGACATGCACATGGCAAGATGAGGAAAAGGTACAGGAAGGAATATGACAAGATGATTTCTGGTCCTCATTGGTGCTAATACAATCAAATATAGATGCAGATATTGAATCAGGAACTGCGTAAGAATTATTATTGGCCCTAGTGGATTGGTTCTTGTCAGTACTGGCCTTTAAAATAAGCCACAGTATCTAATAGTGAAATATAGCAACAAACTAAAACCAAAACAACAATAACATTAGCTTGTGAACAGCAATCTCCAAATCAAGAATCCTCACTTGCAGAGTAGCAGGAATAGACGGTCATTTTCTTTCTTACTCGTCTCATTTTCCATAATAAAGATATTCATTGTAGAAATTTATACTCTTTGTTCCACATGGTTGCATCACCAGATTGCATGTACCATAACTTATTTCAAGCCGATGTATTATATTGATAATAGATGATCTTGTTTTGTAAGTGATAACTATTGATTTTAAGTATCTTTTTGTTGGATATAATAGGAGCTCTTCTCCTATCAGACGATTATGAACTCTGTATCACTATATGCTAGTGTTTGTTATCCTTGTGTTCAGTAGGCTTCTATTGATTGCCAGATCAATAACAAATGCAAAGCCATTGTGAGTAAAAGAATATAAACTTATCCTTTATTTATAAAACCTGTAAGTAGGAAAGTACTTGGATAGTTGCATGAAGATCTCCTTCCTAGAGCGTATAAACCCTTATTTATACTCAATCTTCAATCTAAGCTTACCGTGATGACCTATTTATATTAGTCATGCAAACCTCATGACTCATAATAAGTCATAGCGTGAAATCTATCAGCTGACTTCTCCGTCAACTGCGCAATCTTCTTTCAGACAATCAAAACTCATAAAACAAGTTATAACGTCATTCACCTATTAACGGCTCATCACCAGGATGCGGCTCACCATGGCAACCACTAGAAAATCAAATGTATATTTTAGTATCTGCATAAATAGTAACGATACCACATTGAAAATTTCTTAGAAAGTACTTTTAAATATGGAGAATCAGAATATGAAGGTTTTAATTAATAATAAAAAATAATGCCTCTTGTATACTCACTTTATTCCAAACTGGTTGATTTAGCAGATTGCTTACAATTGAAGTCAAGAAAATTGAAACCAACAATGGAAGTAACAGTTTGAGCAGGTAATAAGAGGGCATAGATCTTGTATTTGATGTATGAACTGCTTTGGTATTTATTTGTAGCTATTATGGAAGGTATTGTGACTTTTAAAAAGAGTTTTTTTTTTTTGTTAATTCCGTGGTATGATTTTAGGTACATGACTAGCACTTCCTAGGGCTCAACCATTGCATTCGGGAAATATCCCATGGCAAATAAAAACCCAAATCAAAACAAAAACAAAAGAAATAAAATCATAAAAAGACTAATAATACCATAAGGTATAACATCAAAGTGAAAATTCCCCATCACTGGAGTTCCCTGCATTGCCATCAGCCTCCCAGCTCATGACCTTTTAATTGTATTCCCCATCATACTACTAGAGTAGACATCAAGAGCAAGCACCGGGTCCTCAGGGTGGTGGAACGGCTGTTGTTATCGTTGATGGGTCTTCGGTATTTTGGCTCGGCACTGATGCCGGAGTCGGTATATTTGTGTAACAGCAGTAGGGTGCCAGCCGTTGGTGTAGATAAAGCAGTAGGATGCCAGCCAGTAGCAGTAGGGTGCCAGCCAGTAGCAGTAGGGTGTCAGCCTGAAGCAGTAGGGTGCTAGCCATTGTGTTTCCCAGCGTACTCGTCAAGGACTGGTGTCAAGGTGACATTGGTGCTTGTGTATTCGGTGGGTCTTGTGTGTTTTGACAACAGACTGAAAGATAGAATGATAACAGTAGTGCAGAGGGGAGCAGTAGGATGCTAGCCATAGTGTTTTATCCTATGAGAGGACTATCCCAGCACACTTATGAAGCTCCAAGTTCAGTGGCCAGGTAGGATCGTGAGATTTTTGTGGTGTTTTACCCCGTCAACACCTTCCTAAATAGGAAGGCGAAGAGCGGGGTCCGGAAAGTAGTGGAGACGGAGCTTGTGACTTTTAAAAAGAGTATAGTTAAATATATATACTATAAAGTAGATGAGATAATATCTACTTATAGGGTTTATGTAATGTTCCAATACTTTGTAATATACTTTAATAAGATAATTCAAGATATGATATAAATTTTCAAGTCCGTTGGTGAAGTCTTACTAGTTTTATTCTCTGGTTATAAGAAAGTAATTTCGAAAGAAATGCTACTTTCCAAGCTTGACTGTGTGGACTACATATGTAGGGTCAGGCTAAAACCAGTTGGATATACTCTGATCATATAGGTAAAACTAGTGTATGAGTTTTAGTCAGTTTGAGCGATGGGATCAAGAGACATCACACTATAACTCTACTAATACTGTAAATTAAGAGTAAAATTGTCTGTCTTTAGAGTTGCTATGTGAAATCTCTTGATCCCATTGCTCAAACTGACTAAAACTCATACACTAGTTTTACCTATATGACCAGAGTATATCCAACCGGTTTTAGCCTGACCCTGCATGTGTAGTCCACACAGTCAAGCCTGGAAGGTAGCATTTCTTCTGAAATTGCTTTCTTATTTCCAGAGAATAAAACTAGTAAGACTTCACCAATGGCCTTGAAAATTTATATCATATCTTGGATTATCTTATTAAAGTATATTACAAAGTATTGGAACATTACATAAACCCTATAAGTAGATATTATCTCATCTACTTTATAGTATATATATTTAACTATACTCTTTTTAAAAGTCACAATACCTTCCATAATAGCTACAAATAAATACCAAAGCAGTTCATACATCAAATACAAGATCTATGCCCTCTTATTACCTGCTCAAACTGTTACTTCCATGGTTGGTTTCAATTTTCTTGACTTAAATTGTAAGCAATCTGCTAAATCAACCAGTTTGGAATAAAGTGAGTATACAAGAGGCATTATTTTTTATTATTAATTAAAACCTTCATATTCTGATTCTCCATATTTAAAAGTACTTTCTAAGAATTTTTCAATGTGGTATTACAACTATTTATCCAGATACCAAAATATATATTTGATTTTCCAGTGGTTGCCATGATGAGCCGCATCCTGGTGATGAGCTGTTAATAGGTGAACGACGTTATCTTCAACTGGATCACCTATGTACAACCCAAGACTTATAAAGTGAGTTATGTACAAAAGTCATTATATCATCTGATGTCACAATCATGAGTCATAAAACAATCAACTAATTATACCAATCTTTTCATCTTATTTAAGTTAAGTATATCACAAATCTTCTTAAAAAGTTTAACATTCTTCCTTTCCAAATACTAATGTGGAGTAACTAATTAATAATGATATCATAGCCTTAAACGGTAGTATTTATAGCTGAAATGATTCTTTAATTAGCTTTCATCTTATTATATAAATAATCTTATCTGAAAGTACAAATAAAACCTTTTCTGATGCAAAAGTAAGGGGGTGTTTGGCACGCCGTGTGTTCAAATAACCGTTATTTCAAAACGCGTTTTGCAGATTAGATTGAGATCAGATTTTCAACAGCCCAATCAAAAGAGATGAAAAGGTATTACATCATGAGAAAATGTCCTTACATAATCCCTTTGTGTGCGTTGTGATTGGTCTGTTTGGAATCTGATCCCAATCTAATCTGCAAAACGTGTTTTGAAATAACGGTTATTTGAACACACGGCAAGTGTTCGTTACGGGGCCTCCGGGGCCCCGAAACCGGTGGTCCCCCGCCTCAATTCCCCGCCCCGCCCCGGTCAACGGCCCGGGGTGGGGCGTTTTTTTTTTAACCCCTGCCCCTGCCCCCGTCGAGGCCCCCGCCCCGTTCAATGCCCCGAACAGCCCCCCGTCAAAGAACTTTCTCCGCCCAAGGCGCCGCTTTTTCGTATATTCCCCTCTCGAACATTGCTCTTTTGATACATGATTGAGTAATTGTGTGAGCATATACACGTCCCTGGGATGAATGGACTGAACACCGCCGTGGTTACGGGAGCTGAAAGCC
>Ga0307517_10002616_pt1 | contig 28669 bp, 14 predicted proteins | sample 23_EM_MG_FD_194515 | JGI IMG/M metagenome (GOLD analysis project Ga0307517, IMG submission 194515) | Populus trichocarpa ectomycorrhiza microbial communities from riparian zone in the Pacific Northwest, United States - 23_EM | ecosystem: Host-associated > Plants > Roots > Unclassified | place... | reverse complement strand
AGATCTGAAGATGAGTGAAGCCCTGACGTTCGCTGAGAAGGAACCGGCATCAGGGCGGGAGAGTCATAGATCCGACGCAGTCAGAACGCAATAGCGGAGGACCCGACGCAGTAGGAACGGAAGAGTCTTAGATCAGGGGGAGTCCGGAGGTAATAGAGGAGCACCAGACGCAGTCAGGACGCACAGGACGTAGGTGTCCGTGTCCGGATGGCGTCAGGACGGATGGCGCTAGGTGACGCAAAGTCAGGACGCGACCTCGATCCGACGTTACGTTCTGATTCGCGATTAGCATTCCGACGTCCCGGGCGTCAGACGCACGGGGCGCACTGGACGCAAGGTATTATTTTTGCTGATGAACCACATAGAGTGTGAAAGAAACCATAGAACCAATACCCTACGGAGGTACAGCGCCTAAGTATTGTATATTTTGCTAGCAGGGGGGTGCTCGGCTAGCAGGGGGGCAATGGGAAAATTGGGCCTAGTGGCTTGGGGCTTTTTTAGTAGCATAAGGCCAGGAAGTCAGAAGCGATCGTTAGAAGAGAAACAACGGGAACCTGAAAATGTATTCTAATATTTTGTGAAAAGCCCGTTAGCATCAATAACTGCTTGACATCTTGCTTGCATGCTCTCCACCAACTCTCTAAACTCATGGGGCCCAACATTTGCCCAAGCTTCCTTCACTGCCTCCCTTAACCTATCATAAGACATATGTTCTGGAAAATTATCTGGTAGATAATTTTTCATAATATGCCATACCTGCTCAATTGGATTCAAGTCTGGTGAGAAAGCAGGCCAGTGAATGACCTCAATGCTCCTCTCTCTTAACTCAGTCCTTGTATCTCCTGCTGCATGCCCTGGTGCCCCATCCTGCATCAGCTTCAAAGAAACACCATTCCTATGACACAATTCAAGATACCCATGAATAATAGTAGGTACTGTATGTGCACAATAGCTCTCTGAATTTATTGAGCCCCAATCCTTTTCCCAAAAGATCCCAAGACCTTATACATCCCCATTAAAACAGCTCCAAAACATCCATCCTCGCTTTCTTTGATGTTTTTCCACTATGCAGGTGGGATCCCACTCTTCACCAGCTCTTCTAGTAACCCAGGTTCGGGTATGTCTTCCACCAGTAATCCATGTTTAATCTGTCCACAGGATGAAGTACCACTGCTCCTGTGTCCAGTTCACATGTTGCCAAGCCCATTCAAGCCTTATCAATCGATTTCGTTCAGTGATCGGAGGTTTTCTCATCGCTAGTCGCCGGTGAAAACCTTCCTTCAAGTTTATTAATGCTGCTCGAACAGCCTTTTTCCCAACTCCGAAATTCAGCTCTATTGTATACAATTAGTTCTCAAACATCAATTCAAGTTCAAGGATTTGTTACCTTCAGCTAGCTGCTGAAATGAAAGCCGTATATTTCGTGATGACATGCACACATACTCGATGAGGTCTTCAATTTGTGCTTGGGTTAGGACTGGAGGATGACCCCATCGCTTGGTAGGGGTTGCTGGGGCGGTACACGCATACTGTATTTGATGCTAGGAAAAACCTGTTTTCTCTTGAATTTGTGCGTACTTCCACCCAATGGACCGGAGGAGCTGACAATCTCGGCACTGATCTCGTGTCAAATCTGACTTCATTGCGGCCCGAGGCATCTTTGTTGATTTGGATGTGAAGAAAGTATTCACAAAAGTTTTCAACACTACTTGAGCACTCCCAAGCCACTACTATGCCCAATTCGCCCCTCAACCCCTGCTAGCCGAGTCCCCCCCTGCTAGCGAAATATACAATACTTAGGTGCTGTACCTCCGTATGCCTACCGGCATAGGATGTGAAAACAACAAAGCCTCTGTTAGGTGTGTAACCGTCCGAACCACAAAGCCACATGCCTGATACTCTTCCATCTCCCAACGGCATAGCTCCAACTGTGCATATCCACAAGCCTCTATAACCTCATGCCCTATAGGCTACTATCCAACAAAATCAACGGTTTTAAAGGCAGTGTGAAGCTTGGGATCCTTTTTTTTACGGGGTTCGTTCCTTGACCTGCCGTATTGAGAAGCAGTGTGCGGAATTTTACCAGATTTTTAAAATGTGGATCTAGTTTTGAACTGACTAGGTAGATCTCTATTAAATTTTGCAATTAAGTATGAGCTGGCTTACATGCCTAGGTTAGTGTTTTAGCTAACAATTTTAGGAAACTTATGTATCTCATGTATGGTAGAAATAAAAAATGGAAATACTGTGCTGACTCAAGAAATTGAGTACCTCAGTGCAAGGTTTTGATCACCGGTTAGAAATGAGGTCTCTGGGAAAGGCTATTTGTGAACAAAAAAGGAATGGGAAGATTGATTTAACTGCAATCAAGAAGCCCCAAGCCCTTGTTCGCCCTCCTTTCTATTCCTCCTAAACAGCCCCACAAGGCTCCGCCTCATGCTCACCCTCACACGGCCTAATAGCCTCGCTACCCGGGGTTCTGGTGGGCTCGACGACCTGGGTTCCTGTAAGCTCGGCCGGCTGGGCTCCGGGAGGCGAGCAGGTAGGAGTTCGAGCGAGTTCACAGACAGGCTTCGCCGGCGAATTGCTAGCTGTTTTCGCTCCGGGAGTGCTAGCCGTTCCCGGTTCGATAGTGCCAGCTGGTTTCGCTCCGGGATTGTTGGCCGCCTTCGTAGCGGGATTAGGTACAGGCTTCCTGGTGTTCCTTCCGGCGTTCTTCGCGGTGCGCTTTCCGGGGTGCGCAGCCATGGGGTGCCAGGCGGGCTTGACTGCCAGAGCTCCGAGAAGCTAGCAGGTAGGAATTCCATGGAGTCCACCCGCCGGATTCCTGGCGGGAGTGCCGGCAGGCTTCCCGCCGGGCGTCCCCACGGGACCCGACCATGCTGCTCAACAGGCTCCCCCACCGACTCCTCTACAGGCTCTACAATCTCCCTCACAACTCCCTCCTCTGTCTCCTCTCTCATTCCCTCGGCATGTTTTAGAATATCCAAAATATTTCCTCGCTCGAGTCTGGCCCCCAATTCTAATGGTGTCATTTGGGCATTGTTCTTGATGGTTGTATCTGCTCCTTTCTTGGCGAGGAGCTCGACTATCTCCATGTGATCGAATTGAAAAGCAAGGTGAAGTGGGGTATTTCCGGAGTGGTTCTTCTTGTTGATTTCATTACTGTATGCACTGTCCCCGGTGAATTTTTTTATAAGGGCTTTCAGCATGGACGAATGGCCAGATATAGCCGCTTCATGTAACGGAGTGTTTCCGTTTTTGTCTGGATGCGTGAGGAGAGATGGTCCGCCCCTGGCGATGAGGATTTTGTACGCCCCGGATATGAATCTGGCTGCTAGGTGTAGTGGTGACCAATTGCTGTTCATCCACTCTGTGGAGTCTAAGAGGACCTTTTCTACCAAAGGCACGAGCCCCAGGCAGACTGCGATGTGCAGTGGCGTCTGGTCTCCCACTAAAATCCCCATTCTTGAATCTCCGCAGAGCTCAATCCAGGGCTTTCGTATGACGTCGCTAGTTCCGAAAAACTGGTACTGCAGCCAGTTATGAGCGAAATCATCGCAGAATTTGTCCTTTGAGATCTCAATGCTCCGCCGCGCATGAATGAACTAGTATTCTGCCGAATATCTGAGGTATGTCTGCTTGGTTGCAGCTTCCTGTGGATTGTTCCGTGCGACCTCCCATGGCATCTCTCGTGGCTCCCATTCCCGGCAATCTCGCCCGATGCTTGAGTCCTGAGGCCCAACGTGGTTCCGCCCGAGATCCCCCCTGCGGAACTTGAGCCTCTCTGGGTCTCCAAAGGCGTGGTGGAGGTACTGGAAGCACCCCCAGGAAACTGCTAGGTCCACCTCGCTTTTGGAGAGTACGGGGAGGCCGCCCTTTCTATATTCGTCAAACAGGTATGCCCTTGCGGTATGATGGACAATGGATACTGTGTCAGGGGTAGCCCGGAGAAATCCCAGTGAGGACCGGACATATATCCTGATTTCCTTCTCTGTCCGAAGCTGAATTTCGCTACTTGTCCTCTTTTGAGAAGGCTGTCGTTCCGCCCTTGCCTTTTCCTCTATACAGGCTAAGATATGGCTCAATTCACCAAACGTGAGTGGGCGCAACGCGAGTGCCACACCCCAGATCATATTCAGAACTTCTCCTGATTCTTCGCGTAAGAAAAGAGTGCGCAGCATTCCCCGGTATACGTCTTGAAGCCCTGAAGGTGATTTTCGTAGGAACTTGTCAAAATCAGGGCCCGAACTGAAGTATGTAAGATTTTCAATCGCCAACGATGCCCAGAGGAAAATGCCCTCGGACTTCGCCATCAGGGCTTTCATTGCTTTCTCCCTTAAATCAACATCCCACCCCCACGCATTCACTCTATGTTCGATGAAAGATTCTACATCCTCTCTTACAAAGCTGTTCGTATCGAGGTTGATCTTGGTGCACTCAGGGAGGTTATTAGGGAGGATGTTTTAGATGTGGGGTGCGTCCCGACTAGAGAGAAATATTTTGACTGTTCGAATTTCCATGAGCCCTAGAATTCTTCCAATCAATTCTTTACATAATCTCTCCTTGAGCCCGTCTATGCCATCTATGAGAATGTATATAGGCTCTGTCTGGCAATCCTTGATCGCTTGCCTTAGAGCCTTCCATAGAGAACACAGGTTGGTGAAAAACCTGTCCCCTTGCCTTTCAAGCTCAGCCTTGCAGCCATTAAATAGGTTTCCGTCCTGCTGGAGAATTCCGTAGAGTAGGTCGCTGGCTATCTTGGCAAGCCTGAGTTTTGATAACTCAGCCTCGTCAGAAGATATCGAGGCGGTAGGGAGTTCGGGCGAAACAAAATGGAAAACCAATTTAACACCTGCGGGAGGATTGTCGGGTTCAATGAGAAATTCGGCAGCAACACGCTTGGCCAGCATAGTCTTCCCCGTTCCAGGGCCACCACAGAGCCAAAGAAGTCTGGATTCCCTGCTATCCCGCCACCCCCTATACTCAGCTTCTTCGAAAATCCATTTTCCCGTGTTACCCCTAGGCAGGTTGTACTCGTCGCGGAGGTGGTCTAGGTCGATTTCTGGTGGTGATGTTCCCCAGCCAATACACTTCACCAGCTCTTCAAAGGTTGCTATGTAAATTCTTAGTCAAAGTTTAAAACGAAGATTGGCAATCAAAGGCTGCATACCGGGAATATATGAAGGTACTTGTATACCATAATTATTTGTGATATTTGTATTGAAGCTGTTGCTATTGCCTGAGAGGTGCCCGCTGATCGAACTTTGGATGGCAGTCATATTGAATGCTTTCGCGCTGATGTCCTATTACCTGATATGGATCTATATAGAAAAACAGCTCCATGCAATACTATATGATTGTCTTCTCATTGATGTTCTCCCACCGCCAGCGATATTTTGCGGTATTTGTAACTAGATGTGCAAGGTGAGGAGGTGAAGGGAGGAAGGGTACAATTACGAAAGAAGAGGAGGAGGCAGCAACCATCCTTAAGACCGCAAGTGCTCGAGGAGAAGATAAATCTAGGAGCACTAGAACTTTGGAATTCTCCTTCTCGGTTACAGAAAGGGGAAGCCTGCCAAATTTACCCTCAGCTAAGATGAGACAAAAGAAATAAATACAGTCCCTTTCAATGAGCCGGAGAGGCAGCTACTGCACAGTCCTGCCTCAGGCGGGGCACACAGGTCCCTGGCAGACTGATCTGGTTCGTCGAAGGTAGGTTTGTGTAATGTGAATCACGCAAGTGAATATGCTAGGTGCTAGAACTTTTGGTGAAGGGACGGGTGTGTGTGGTCCCTTGAACTCCCTGCCCACTGAGCCGAGCAACCACCGTTCTCTGATTGGTCGAAGAGGCCAGTCTTGAAGCCAACAAAAGGAAGTTACAGAGTTTTCCTTTTTTTTCCACAACACCCCCCCATTTCGCGCCGTACCGTCCATCATACAAGGGTCATGCATAAAAGGTGGTATAGTACTTATACTGTACGGAGTAGAGGTGTTGATGTTGAGTTTAGTTGAAATTAGTGGTGCGCAACAGGCTTGTCTAGCAGCGCGAACCCCCCATTGTCTAACAAGAGCCTAGAAAGAATTCTTTTTTTGGTTGGTGTATTCAACTAAAGGCTAGGAACCTCATTCATTAAATTCATCTCTTTAAAATTAGCTAAGGCAAGAGGAAATGGATATACTATTAGGGCTATGATTCTCATGGGTACGAGTATCATACCATGACTATAATACCGTACTAACATTTTAGTTATGCACAGCACTATTTTATCCCTGACCCTTGTACCTACCCGCAGGTTGCCTGCGCGCATTTTGTTGGAAGGATGTGGTTGACTTTGGAAGATGCGGGAGAGTCTGAAAGATAGGTTAGATGCTTGCGGATGATTTGGGAGATTGAGATAGAATGTTTCACAGTTCATGAAAGAGATTAGATCGACATGCCTTTCCTTTGTTTATCACGCGAGTGTACGGAGGAATAAGGGCATGGGGGGGGTAGAGAGATAGGTGTGGTGATTGACGGAAGGATCAGGAAGTGATACTTATGTTTTACTTATACACCCGTCTCTGCCACGAGTCTCCCGCCCTAACTAGAGCGAATTTTAAGAGCAGAGCGATGTGTCTAAGTTCCATGTGAATTCTCTTTCTATCGTCTACCACCGTGCCAAACACAACCTGCCAAAGTTAATACATTTGAGGGATTCAGCCCCGGGGTTGAGGAAGCCTCTTTGGAGCGCCAAGTTTCTAGTCGATCAATCAGTCCTGCAAAAAACCGTTACTCCCACCAAAGTTTTCCACTCGAAAACCTGCATACCCGTTTTTCAGCCCCGGGGCCGAATGCCTCTGGCGGCCTTCCTCAAATCACAACTCAAATCAAAAACACTCCCCTCCCGAAAAAATCTTACAGCCCACCCCACCTCCCTATCCCAATCCTTCCTCCCCACTTTCTTCCCCCGTTCCGCGGCCATGCCACTTCCCCTCTGTAACATTTCAGCCTTCCAGCCCCCCTTCTCCCTCCTTCCCTCCTTCTCCCTCCTTCCCTCCCGCTCCCTCTTCCCCCTAAGGTTTGATAGGCTCATCTTTCCTAACCAGTACCTGTAATGTCAAAGCGTTTTTACAATGGGTTGCGATTGCCGACTGGCCAAACATTAGCCAGACCCAAAGAATTTTTATGGTATGGGGGGTCGTGCCGTCCAAAAGTAGACAGCACCAATTAGGACGTAGCGGGGGACACATTGGCATAGGTTTCAGTGTTACATTCCTTTTGATCCTAAAAAAGTTAAAAAAAAGGGCCTACAGTCTCCACCGTACCCACGGCGAAACTGGACCGGTGGCGTACAGGGGTATTTTCCTGGGCAAAAAGTTGAATCATCGAGGTTAGGGTTATGAGAAATTACTGGTAATTAATCCCTGTTCGCCGCCAGTCCAGTTTCGCCGTGGGTACGGTGGGGACTGTATTTGGCATGCCACCATTTATAAAAACTGCCATTCTTCCCTTAAGAACTTAGCCTCTGCTAAAACTCAAACCCCTCTGAACAAGAGGTGAATAAGTTGTATATCCGGATAGAGGCTGTTATTCTGACTGTTTTAATCAAAGGAAATATCTGATAGGAGGCCTGTAAGTTGAGCTGTAATCAAAGGGGCAATGGTGCAATACCGGCACCTCCCTCGCCACAAAAACGCCATAAAGGTCTGAAAATACCATTCCTCTTGCTAAATCGGTCCTCATTTTTATTTTGTTATGGTTAAAAGCATTTTAACACTGAACTTTATGCCAAGGAGTCCCTCGTTGTGTCCCGCCTGGTGCTTTGTATCTGAGAGTAGACGTCACCACCATATGCAATAACAGTCCGTTTTAAAACGTCAGCGACAAGTAAGGATCATACGTGGGGGATTCTTCCTAGGTATCATAGGTGGGACCCGATCTCTATCTCGCCTATCTCTCGCATCCTGCAGGCGGATTTCCCGTGATCCCGCGAAAAACATATGGCATCCCACGTGGCATGCGATGCTTGGAACCATCCCAAACCACGAGAAAACTCCATACCCGTAATGGCTTGAAATCAATTGCATGCCACCAAAATTCTTAAATCCAGCCAATTTTGGCCCGTATGCAATGGTAGCCCATTCTACAAACGCCAGGGAATCGCAAGTGCGCCCTCTACTCCCTATTTCTCCGAAAACTTATCCCATGGGCTAAGGAGACCTTCAGATTTCCTCGCTGCTGTAAGTCAGGACTGTGGATGAGAGACTTTTGTTAAAATTGTGGCTGCTCACCACATGTATATTTTCCTATTCGCCATTCGCCAAGAGGGCAACCACTATCTGCTACACACCGTTGCTTGGGAATTTTTCCACTACAGTTAGCTTCATGCTCCGACATTGACCCTGCATATACAATGCAACAGCATCAAACAGCGACGGACCTGCAATGAAACACGAACACTCACGATAGCCGAACATCAGCCCCATCCTCGGTTATATACTCAACTCGCGGCAGGCAGCTTAACTGTATCCCCGGGCATTCTGGCCTCACCTCGGATGTGACTCGGAGAAGCAGGAGCAAAGATCATGAAGTGGAAGAAACTGATGAGATATTAGGCAGGCACAGAAAGCATGCCATGGAGGTGTTGAAACTGACTACGGCTGGCCCTAGTTTTTCTCGCTCTCACTGGAACCATCAGGTGTTTTGAAAACTCTTTCGCGTGTTTTGACTAGTTTAGCGGAAACATGAAATGTTGGATATCAAACAGACTAGTACTAGCTATCAACTATGACACTGAATTAGTATCGAGATTGTTTGGGATGCGAGATAATGGAGGATTTCCTACATTTCCTTTCAGTCTTCCCTTTTCTGTCTCTTTGATTCTCGCTGACTCTGTCTCTATAAGAGACCATATTGTTCCTCTTTCTTTTCCGCTATTACTCTCTCTCATCATCGTCTTTCTTTCACTCTTTAGATACGAATCTATTCTTTTCACGCGCTCTGTTGCTCCCATACCGAAGTGAATATATCGAATCGATAGTCCAGTATTCGCTACCCAAAAATTATCAGGAGGAAGGTTCTGTCTCAGGAAGGATATAAGGCAGCTTGTTCTTCCCTTTGTTCGTTTATTATCCAGTCCATCGCATTCCATTTCCATCTGTCTTCGTTCCGTTGTCACCACCACTTCCGATTGCTTTTCGTCCTTTTCCCTCCCCGATACAGTACTGTAAGTTCTTTGCCACTCTCTTTTATATCTGCTATACACAGTCAAATGCCATGCATCCGCATCAAAACTCTGAATCCGTTTTGCCTGAACCTTGTTGAAACCCCTTTCCACAAAAAAACACATGACATTCCATGATTTTGTCAGGCAAAGTCACTAGGCTCGCTTGGATTAGGCGGCGGGAAATATGTATCTCGTATCCGTCCGCAAGATAGCGGGGATGGAAACTCGGTGGTTGAACTTATAGAGTAGACAAAGATACATTTGGCTGCTTGACCTGAATAATTGTTTCATAACTTCTTTCCGGAGTTTACAAATCGTAATCAAATCACATAACAACCACTCTCAAGCGATCGGCAGGTACTACAGTCAACTTTCCCCAAGCGAGAAATTTTATTCTCGTTACTTGAATTACTATTGTCTCTTAGGTTAAATAGCCAAACATTTGTCCTCATAACATTCTACAGCGCTAGATGGCATGCCCTCCCCTGTTGAAAATGGTGCCGCTCGCCATACTCTCACAATACTTCCTTTGTTCAGATAGCTTCCGGGAGCGCGCTTGTTTGTGTTGGATATGCGCTGAGGATCCGGGCATATGGCTCCGGCATCGGGTATATATTTGTGTTCAGAGATGTGCTAAGGATTCAGGTATGGGTTTGTCTCCGGAGACTCGCTTTGGCTTCGGGTATACGGTTTTGGCTTTGGGCGGTTGATTTGTACGTTCGGGAAAGCATTGCGAATGCAGGAATGCGCGATAGTTTTGGGATCGTGCAGCTCTCGGGAAAGCCGGAAGAAAAGCGCAAGTACTGTAAGATCAGCTGGAAAGAGCTGGAAGCCCGGAGCTGAGAAAGTGTTTGTTTTCCTTTTAGTTAGCGGGGAGTGCTTACGGGGGAAGGAGAGACTCACATGGAATAGTGTGATGCCTCATCGATGGATATGAGGTCTCCGTGGATATATACTCCTGTAATCACCCTTGGTTAGTTAGTTAGTCAGTCGGCGGAGTTGTCATTGAGCGTAAGCCTGAGGTTGTTAGTGAAAACAATTTCCCCGCCCCTGAGTGTGCGATCGCTTTCGTTCTGAGTTGCTTGGCGTTCCTTTCGCTTCACTGCTCGTCACTCGCCGTATATCTTTTCGCGGTGTATAGTTTCGCAGGTGAAGTTTAAAATCTCCTTTACTCCCGAACCCCGCCATTCATTTACTACCACAAAAAACTATTATTCAAGCAGAAGGATGATATGGCAGTAATTCAAATTATGGGGTTATTTTATTTTAAATATTTTTTAGTTGAGTCATTTGAACAATCTATCTTGCCTTGCCTGCTGTATTTTACTGAGGAAGTCTGTAAGAGTCCTTGTGCAAAATCTTATTTGATTGCCACAGCATGTATTTAGTGCGGAACTCACTGAGAAAGTTTCCTAGAAAGCTCAATTGTAAATGGAAAAAAAATGCAAAGATTGATTCAACTGCTATCAAGAAGCCTCAGGCTCTCATTCATCCTTCCTTTATATTTCTCCTAGATAGCTGAAGCAGGCTCCCCTACAGGCTCGCCCACGGGAGTTCTCCTAGGGGTTTCGCTGGAAGCACTGCTGAAATTTCTGCTGAGTTCCACAGGGCCTCTCGGCCGAAATTCTGCTGGAATGTCTGCCAGGACTTCAATAAGTCCTTGTAGCCAGAGTTCTGCTGGGAGTTCTGCCTGAAGTTCCACTGGACCCGACGGCTGGGGTTCCTGTGGTGTTGGCAGCGGGGGCTCCAGTGGGCTAAGCGACCGGGGTCCCCGCAGGCTTGGCAGCTTGGATTCGGGGGGGGGGGTCGGCGATTGGGGTTGAGGCCACCAATGTTTACGCGGGCCCGCCAACGAGGGATCTGGCAACCGGGGCTTATGCGGGGTCCCAACTAGGGACGATGCGTGCCCAATAACCAACCCTCCCGCTATTGCACTTCAATGGCGAAACGATTCACGACGAGTGACGAATGGTGAAACGAAGCGAAAATGCTAAGGAACTCACACCTATAAGATCGCACTCTGGAGCGGGGAAAAACTCTTCACTAACTCAACAACAACCACAGTCTCTCGCTCAATGACACCTCGATACTCTATGCTCTATAACTAACTAGGGGCGATCACAGGAGTATATATGAATCACGGGGACATCATATCCATCATGAGGCACTACACAACTCCATGTGAGTCTCTCCTTCCCCCGTTAACACTCCCGGTTAACTAAAAGGAAAATAAACACTTTCCCACCTTCGGGCTTCCAGTTCTTTCATGCTGGCCTTACAGTGCTTCCGCATTCCTCCCGGCTTTCCCGAAACTACACAATCCTAAAACTATCGCGCATTCCTGCATTCGCAATGCTTTCCCGAACGTACAAACCAAACGCCCAAAGCCGAAGCCATCTGCCAGAATCCTCAGCGCATATCCGAAGCCACTCCCGGAAACTATCTGAACAAAGGAAGTATCGCCAGTATGGCGAGCAGTACCATTTCCAACACCCGCGAGCTCAGAAACCAGGATGCTTGCGGGCTCGACTGCGGGGATTCCACAGGGCTCGGTGACCGGGGTTTCGGCAGGCTTGCCAAGCAAGGCTCGGGAAACTGAGGATCTCGCGGGCTCAACAGCCGAAGTTTCGGCAGGCTCAGCTGCCGGAGTTCCGGGGAGGGAGCTGGTGGGAGTTCCGGAAACAGTCTTCGCCGCAGGCACGGCCTGTGGTTCTGCTCAAGCTCCTCCACAAGTTCCTCGACAGGCTCCTCCAAAGGCTCCTCCAGAGACTCCTTAATAAGAGGCTCCTCCACTGCCGCTGTCCCTCCTTGTTTCCTTGTTTCCTCGACCTGCTTGAGAACACCCAAAGTATCTCCTCGCTTGAGCTTTACTCCTAATTCTAATGGTGTCATTTGGGCATTGTTCTTGATGGTTGTATCGGCCCCTTTCTTGAGGAGATGCTCGACTATCTCCGTGTGATCGAATTGAAAAGCAAGGTGAAGCGGTGTGTTGCCAGAGTCGTTTCTCTTGTTTATTTCGTTACTGTATACTCTATACCCTGCGGATTCTTTTTCCAGGGTCTCCAGTACGGATGAATGGCCGGAAATACCCTCCTCATGCAGCGGTGTATTGCAGTTTTGCTCCGGATCCGTGAGGGTCTTTTTGACAAGGGGCATGAGCCCTAGACATACCGCGATGTGCAGTGGTGTCTGCTCTCCGGCCAAAACCTCCATCCTCGAATCTCCGCAGAGCTCGATCCAGGGCTTTCGTACGACGTCGCTAGTTTCGAAGAACTGATGATTTAACCAGTTATGAGCCAGGTCGTCGCAGAAATCGTCCTTTGAGATCTCGATGCTCCGACGAGCATGAATGAACCAGGATTCTGCGGCATACCTGAGGTATGTCTGCTTGGCTGCGGCGTGCCGTGGGTTTCCCCGCGCCACTTCCCATGGCGTTCCTCCGGGCTCCAGTTTCTGGTGACCTTGGGTCAAGCTTGATCCATCGTGGCCACACTTGATACCCCCCCGTGGTAATCTTTCGGGGTCCCCGAAGGCATGGTGAATGTAGCGGAAGCACCCCCAGGAAACTGAGAGGTTTGCCAGACTTTTAGAAAGAACCGGGAGGCCACCCCTACCGTATTCATCGAAAAGGTATTCTTTTGCCGTATGATGGACAATGGATACTGTTTCAGTGGTGGCCCGAAGGAATCCCAATGAGGAGCGGACATATATCCTGATTTCCTTGTCTGTCCTCATCGAAATTTCGCCCTTTGTGCCTTTTTGAGAGAGCTGTTGTTCAGCCCGTGCTCTTTCTTCTATACAGGCTAGGATATGGGCTAATTCGCTAAATGTGAGCGGGCGCAAGGCAAGCGCAACACTCCAGATCATGTTCAGAACTTCTCCCGACTCCCCACGGGAGAGGATAGCGTGTAACATTTTTCTGTATACCTCTTTAAGTCTTAGCCGGGGCTTCTTTAGAAACCTGGCAAAATCAGGGCCCGAACTGAAGCATGTTAGATTGTCGATAGCCAATGATACCCAGAGGAAGATGCCCTCTGACTTCGCCAGAAGGGCTTCCATTGCTTTCTCCCTCAAATCGTCATCCCACCCCCATGCATTCACACTCCACCTGATAAATGTTTCCACATCTTCTTTTACGAAACTATTTGTATCAAGGTTGATCTTTGTGCATTCGCGGTAGTCATGGGGGAGGTTGTTCGAGATGTGGGGTACATCCCGACTGGAGAGGAATATTTTGACCGTCCTGATTTTCATGAACCCTAGAATCCTTCCGATCAATTCTTTACATAAACTCTCCTTGAGTCCATCTACGCCGTCTATGAGAATGTAGATGGGTTCTGCCCCGCAATCCTTGATTGCTTTTCTTAGAACCTTCCATAAAGAATAAGGGTTGGTGAAAAATCTATCCCCTTGTTTTTCAAGCTCAGCTTTGCAACCATCGAAAAGATTCCCGTCCTGTTGGAGAATGCTGTAGAGTAGGTCGCTGGCTACTTTAGCAAGCCTGAGTTGTAGCATCTCAGCCTCATTGGCAGATATCCCGGCGGTGAGGAGTGCGGGTGAGATGAAGTGGAAAACCAATTAAACCCCTTCAGGAGGATCGTCGGGTCCTATCAGAAATTTGGCGGCAACACGCTTGGCCAACACAGTCTTTCCTGTTCCAGGTCCACCGCAAAGCCAAAGAAGCTTCGATTCCCTGCTCTCCCACCATTCCCTATACACAACATCTTCGAAAATCCATTTTCCAGTGTCACCCCCTGGCAGGTTATACTCGTCGCAAAGGTGATCGAGGTCGATTTCTGGTGGTAACAGCCCCCAGCCCGCGCACTTTATCAGTTCCCTAAATGTTGCTGCGCAAAATCTTAGCCATACAAGCAAGTTTGAGGCGGATATTGGAAATGGGAGGCTGCATACAGGGAATATATGAAGGTACTCGTGCGCCATAATTATTTGTGATATTTGTATTGTTGCTACTGTTATTGCCTGAGAACTGCCCGTCGATCGAACTTTGCATGGCTGTCGTGTTGAATGCTTCCTAATTTGACCTATTAGCCGATCTAGATCTATGGAGAAAAACAACCTGGTGCTATACTATCTGACCTATCTTCCCACAGGCGTTCTCCCCACTGCTAGCGATGTGCGAGGTTAGGAGGGGCGAAGGAAGGATACAATTCTGGAAGAGGACGCGGCAGCGATCAGATTGACACTGTACCCGCTTGGAGGGTACATCTATGAGTACTAGAAGGTCAGAATCCCCCATTCTCGGCCAGGAGGGGGAAGCGCCGCCAACTCAGCCTTCTGTTGGGGTGGAACAAAAGGAATATAGGCAGCGCCTTGTTTGGAGAGGAGCCACAGTACTGTATCGTCATGTGCCAAGCTAGGCACAAAAGTCTGCGGAACTCTGGTCTGTCTCTTGTTAAGGGTACATGTGTGTACCCCGAATTATGCGACAAAACAGGTGGGAGTTTGGTGAAGGGAAAACGCCTGCCGAACCCCCTGTGCACTATCGGTATGTAATAGCAGTACTCGAGTAAGGATCATGGGTGAGGCGCCCTTCCTGGGTATCACGATGCGGGTCTCCGTCTCTATCTCACCTATCTCTCTTAACCAGCGGGCGGATTTCCCTTGGCCACCCTGCAAGTCCCTGGTTTGAATGGACCGAATACGGTACCAGGAGGCTCCCTGGCAAAGGACGTTCAGCTCCCGTGACCCCCGCGGTGTTCAGTGCATTTTTATTTTTATTTTTTTATAAACTTTTTTCGTATTAGGACTCTAACCTACATACTTCGGCCTTATCACTACACTAAAGTATTGACCGGTTGTAACTAGCTATGCGCGGAAACCGCCTACCGCAACACACTCCCTCACCACCTCTAGCAATCGGTAACAAAACAACAAACAACCCTTTACACCAAATCAACATCAAAACCACTAATCCGACTTCCCCCCGTAGCCAACTGCACCCCGAGCGGGTCACCAAGCCGAATGAAGAATCTGCATCATTAGTAAAACAACAATAACAAGGTGAACTTACGTTTCCGAAACCCCAGTGCTCACACACCAGGTGGGCTCCTCCAACAACTGGTTAAGGGGAAAGGCAAGCCCTAACCACGAGGATTTGCAACGGACTGATACTGCCCTCGTTAAGTTTACCCTCGCCACTCAAGGTCATCTGTATCCCCTACCGCGCCCCATAGGCCATTTTTCATGGTCTCCGGCAAACCGCCGGGATTGGTTGAAAAACATAGGAAAATTGGGGTTAACCACACCCCGCCCAAAATTTTCACTCCTCTTCGGCCCAACTGGGGCCACCCCAACCATCTGCATACCCCTCGGCGCCCTCGGAATCGAGGTCGCCACAATTATCCCCTCCCCCTCAACCTTCTCAACCACCTCCGCCTCACTCTCCTCCGCCTCACTCCCCTCCTCCCCGCACGTCCTCCTCCTCTTACCCTTCGGCAGCCTCACCAACACCACCTCAGGTTCATCAATATTCAACGCCACTCTTGACTCAGCCACTGCCGGCTTCGCCACAGGCGCCACCCACACATCTTCCTCACCCTCCGCCACAATTGTACCACCCATCCGCACCTCGGGCTCAACCACCACTTGCGGCTCAGGCTCCTGAACCCTTACGGGCGAAGCCACCTCGGCACCATCACTTTCACTCTTCCTTTCTGCCTCTTTTCCCATCACATGAATCCGCTTTGATAAAACAGAAACATGGTGTCTTAATTTCCCCACCTCCTTCTCCAACTCCAATATTCTCGTCAACGCGGCCGAAGCCGCCAACCCCGCTTTAGCAACTTTCGTTGCCGAAAAAGTAGTAGAACCTCGCTTAACCATAATGTCCAGATACCGTGGAGTTAATGGAAGATGAGGGACTAAAAATAATAGATGGAAGAGATAAATCTATCTTCCAGCGATGAAATTAGAGTAAGAGTAGGATGCTCTTAGACTAAAGACTTGAAGCCGTCGTGAAGAGGGGTCCAAGGAATGCGATTGGTCTAAAACCGAAATGTGATTGATCACACGGAGGTGCAATTTCAATGACTGTGGTTGTAAGAGACGTGGTGATTGTTCAGTCCATTCAAGCCAGGGACCTGTAACTCACAGCCTCCCGCAGTGGTATGCGGTTCTTAGAACTATAGATCAAACCGCAGCGCTTTTCGTAGGTGAGAGGGAAAAATAAGTGAGAAGGGGAGGCTCGAGATGTTGCATACTCGTAATGGCCTAAATCTAATTGTATATGGCCAAAATTCTTAGCTACTGGCTAATTTTTAATCCGCATGCAATAGCAATCCGTTTTACAAACGGTAGCCTTCGGTAGGTAATCACGAGTGCACCCTCCACACCCTCTTTCTCGAGAAGCTAACCCCATCGGCGGAGACATTCTAATCTCCCGCCTCTTGTAAATCTAGGCGGCTGATAAGAGACTTTTCTGTGAGAAAAAAAACACCTGATATTTCCTAATTTTACCAGGCGAAGTGACTAGGTCATGCCCTGATCAGGGGTTTGGGGATGGGCGTGTCCCATTAGCCTTTAGGACAGAGGGGATGGGGGCTCTGTAAATTAGCCACACTCGTGTAATGGTTAAAACTTATCAACCGGAATAGACAGGGATATATATGGCGGGTTGACCTGAATAACTGTCTCCTAGTGTCATGCTAGAGTTCACAAATCATAACCAAATCCCACAAAAACCCCTATCAAGCGACCTGAAGCCATCAGAGGCAACTTTCCCCAAGCGAGAAATTTTATTCTCGCTACTTGAATCACTACCAATCATCCTAAGTCTACCTACTTTGACCTTCTGCCTCTACTAGCAGCCCGAGCCACTAACCGCTAAAGAGTAAATTCTAGAGTCCGTTTGGACAGCTTAACAGAGATGTAATGGAGATAACCGCCGATGTAAAATGTAATTATTATCACCAAAAAGACTTAGTTTTTTTTAGCATTTACTATCGTGGAGGGTATCGCACACCTTCCCTAATTGTCCTCAACGCTCGCGCGGTACTGTGGGGCTGAAAGTGGGCCTGCTTATTTTACTAAATGGTTTCGTGTATTTTATGTTGATAACGGGCAGTTCCCGTAGCTAGCTAGTTAGATTGACAGGAGGAGGTTGATGTGGCGGTGGACCGAGGGAGTGATTACTAAGGGCTTATGAGGATCGTGGGTTTAAAAGCGAAGGATGGGAGGCAACGGAGACAAAGGAAAAACAAGTGGGCAAGCAGGACAACGGACAACGACATGTTCATAGACGACTCGGATCTTGTGTTTGATCAATAGTTTTCTTTTTTTACGGATTCTTTTATCATCCTCCCGATTTCTTTAACTCTACCTATTGTGCGAGCGGCGATTGCCCACAACTCGGTGTTTGGTTTCCTGTTCGTGATATCATTTCCTCGTTCCTTCTATCACGTTCGTTTGTTTTGCTTTGGGGTTAGTATCACTCACCGGAGAATACTATCCACCTAGACGGAAGTCATCGTTTCAGTACTAGTACAATACCAGTGGTCTTTTTGTTAAGTGTCGGCTAAGGGGTTTAGTCCTAGTTTAAAAGAGTTTTTCTAATCTCAGGTTTTAAGTTGATCCGTCAATTTTGTGTGTGAGAAGGCGTCGCAAACTGGCACACTCAAAGATTTTAGCTCTAAAAACATACGTAAGTATTTTTCCACACCGGGACTGAATTCCTCTACTCGAGTACAAGGGACAGGGGGGAAGTTTTCATAGGATTTGAAGTACTTAGGAGGCCCTGCAGTAAATGTTAGTGTATGCATAACGTTGGTTTCTGGGAGTTTTGGAGCTTAAACACTTAAATCAAGTGATAAGATAGTAAGATTTGAATTTCCTGGTATGCTTGTTTGATTTTGGTCTAGTATTTGGGGATTCAATTTCTTACATGGGGTTTAGATGCTGGATTTCATAGTAGATTAAGCTCCAATCACTACCTCATAGGATACTCGAGTACCGTACTCGTGTTTTACAGCCAAGATTTTCCTTCCCCATTTGTCGTAGTAAGATTCGCAAGGATTCTTGTGCCAAAGAGGAATAGTGTGTACTCGTACTCGAGTACATGGTGCAAGACTAGATTGCGTGGACACGTTCAGAGTTCTAGTGAGTGGCAGTTAGCTTGGATCGTCCTAGAATCAGCTGCAGTGGATTGTTAGAGCCGCATTAGTTATGCACGACTCTGCATAATAGTATCTCTTTGGCAGAGAGATCCTCGCAAACCTCACTTGGGCAAATGGGGAAGGCAGGTCTTCGCTGAGAAGCACGAGTAATGTATTCTTATCCCTTAATCAGTCAATGCTTCCAAGAAATTGGCAGAATAGGTTTCCGTATGGAACACTAGTAATTTATTTGCAAAGGATACTTTCTAGATCTTGCTATTTTCTTGGCCAGATCTCTCGGGCGTAGCACCCGATGGACTATGGGATAATAGCATCGATAATCCTGAGTCTTGTAGTTTCACAACCTTTGTATGTCACTCCATAAACTCTTAATATTGAAGTAGTGTTTCCACACTTGCTTATTGGCACTAAATATACATGCTATTGGAAATATATCACGGTATAAACAGACAGTCATGGCTTGTGCTTGGTAAGGCTCTAGCTTCAAACAGAACGATGAACAGGACTTGGAGGTCGCAAGGGAGTTTAGTTTACTAATTTATTTGTATTGGAAAATATTTGGATTGTACGAATACTTATACCTCTCCTGGTGTCAACAGCCAGTTTCAAAGGTTGTGTAAAGCTAAGAGTCTTTTGTACAATCTATCTTGGCCTACCACATTTTACTGAGGGAGTCTGTAAAGCACTTATGCGAAATTTTGTTTTATTGCAAAAGCGTATATTTAGTGTGGAACTCGCTGAGAAATTCTTCTCGAAAGGCTAATCGCAAATGGAAAAAAGAATGCAAAGATTGATTCAACTGCTATCAAGAAGCCTCAAACTCTCGTTCACCTTGCCTTTCTATACCTCCTAAATAGCGGCGGCGGGCTCCGCCTCAGGCTGGCCCACGGGAGTTCTCCTAGGGGTTTCGCTGGAGACAAGGCCGGAATTCCTGCTGAGTTCTACAGGGTCCCTCGGCCGAAGTTCTGGTGGAATGTCTGTCGGGACTTCTGCAGGGACTTCAACCAGACCCCGCGGCCAGAGCTGCGCAGGTATTTCTGCCAGGAGTTCTGCTGGGATTTCGGCAGGGAGTTCGGCAGGGAGTTCTGCTAGAAGCTCCACCGGGCCCCGCGGCCAGAGTGCTGCCGGGAGTTCTACCGGGAGTTCCACTGGGCCCAACGGCCGGAGTTCCTTCGGGATTGGCCGCCAGGGCTCTGGTGGCCTCAGCAACAAGGGTTCCCGCGGGCTTGACGACCAGGGCTCCTGTGGGCTCAACAACCATTGTTTCCGCGGCCTCTGGAAGCAGGATTCCGGCGAGCTCGCCAAACAGGGTTCCGGCAACCGGGGCTCATGTGGGCCCGACAACCAGGGCTCATGCGGGCTCGGAAACCTGGATTCCTCCGGGATCAGAAACAAGGATTCTTGTGAGTCCCACCACGGTGGGGATTCCACAAATGACTGGGGTTCCGACGCGCTTGGCCAGGATACCTCCGGGCTCGATATGCTGTGTTCTGGTGGGCTCGGTGAGTCCAGAAACGAGGATTCATGCGGGCTCCATAGCCTGGGTTCGGGCGGGCTGGGCGGGCTTAGAAACCAGGATTTCGGCGGGCTCGATAGCCTGGGCTCAGGCGGGCTCGGCGGGCTGAACGCCCAGTGTTTTGGGAAGGGAGCCGGAAGGAGTTCCGGAAACAGCCTTCCCGGCTGGCGCGGCCGGTGGCTCTGCCCAAGCTCCTCTGTGAACTCCTCCGCAAGCTGCTCGGCGAGCTCCTCAACAAACCCCTCCAGAGGCTCCTCTAAAGACTCCTTAAGAAGCTCTTCCAAAACCTCTGTCTCGGCCTCTTTCAGCAATTCCTCGATATCCTTAAGAACATCTAAAATATCTCCTCGCTTGAGATTTGCTGCTAACTCTAATGGTGTTAGTTGGGCATTGTTCTTGATGGTCGTATCAGCCCCTTTCTTGAGGAGAAGCCCCACTATCTCCATGTGATCGAATTGAAAAGCGAGGTGAAGCGGGGTGTTGCCAGAGTCGTTTTTCTTGTTGATTTCACTACTGTATACTCTATGCCCTGCAGATTCTTCTACCAGGGCTTCCGGCACGAATGAATGGCCGGAAATAACCCCCCTATGCGACGGCGTCTTGCCATTTTGCTCTAGATCTGTGAGGATCTCTTCGACCAGGGGTGTGAGCCCTAGACAAGCCGCAATGTGCAGTGGCGTCTGCTTCCCGGCCAAAACCTCCATTCTCGAATCTCCGCAGAGCTCGATCCAGGGATTTCGTATAACGTCGCTAGTTCCGAAGAACTGATGCTGTAACCAATTATGATCCGAGTCATTGTAGAAGTCGTCCTTTAAGATCTCGATGCTCCGGCGAGCATGAATGAACCAGGATTCTGCTGCATACCTGAGGTATGTCAGCTTGACAGGGGCCTGCTGTGGGTTTTCCCGTGCCACCTCCCATGGTTTCCCTCCTGGCTCCTGTTCTTTGTGATCTTGGGCTAAGCTTGAGTCCCAGGACCCACCGTGTCCTTGCCTAATACTCCCCCCTGGTAATCTCTCGGGGTCTCCAAAGGCATGGTGGAGGTAGCGGAAGCACCCCCAGGAAAGGGAGAGGTCAGCTAGACCTTTAGAAAGTACCGGGAGACCACCCCTGCCGTATTCATCGAAAAGGTATTCTGTTGCAGTATGATGGACCATTGATACTGTTTCAGCGGTAGCCCGGAGGAATCCCAGTGAAGATTGGACATATATCTTGATTTCCTTGTCTGTCCTCAACCGAATTTCGTTGCTTGTCTCTTTGTAAGAGAGCTGTTGTTCAGCCCGTGCTCTTTCCTCTATACAGACTAGGATATGGGCTAATTCGCTAAATGTGAGTGGGCGCAAGGCAAGCGCCACACTCCAGATCATGTTCAGAACTTCTCCCGACTCGCTACGGGAGAGGACAGTGTGTAACATCTTTCGGTATACCTCTTCAAGTCTTAGCCGGGGCTTCTTTAGAAGCATGTCAAAATCGGGGCCCGAACTGAAGTATGTTAGATTGTCGATAGCCAATGACGCCCAGAGGAAGATGCCGTCCGACTTTGCTAGAAGGGCTTTCACTGCTTTCTCCTTCAGATCGTCATCCCACCCCCATCCGTTCACTCTGTGTCTGATAAATGTTTCCACATCCTCCTTTACGAAACTGTTTGAATCAAGGTTGATCTTTGTACATTCATTGCAGTTATGGGGGAGGTTGTTTGAGATGTGGGGTACGTCCCGACTGGAGAGGAATATCTTGACTGTGCGGATCTTCATGAACCCTAGAATCCTTGCGAGCAATTCTTTACATGAGCTCTCCTTGAGTCCATCTACACCGTCTATGAGAATGAAGATGGGTTCTGCCTTGCAATCCTTGATTGCTTTTCCTAGAACCTTCCATAAAGAATAGGAGTTTGTGAAAAATCTGCCCCCTTGTTTTTCCAGTTCGTCTTTGCAGCCGTGGAAAAGGTTCCCATCCTGTTGGAGAATGCCATACAGCATGTCGCTGGCTACCTTGGCAAGCCTAAGTTGTGATAACTCGGCCTCATCGGTGGATATCCCGGCGGTGGGGAGTTCGGGCGTGACGAAGTGGAAAACCAATTTAACCCCTTCAGAAGGATTGACAATTCCCTTAAGAAATTCGGCGGCAACACGCTTGGCTAACATAGTCTTTCCTGTTCCAGGTCCACCGCAAAGCCAAAGAAGCTTGGATTCCCTGCTCTCCCACCACTCTCTATATACAACATCTTCGAAAATCCATCTTCCAGTGTCTCCTCCGGGCAGGTTATACTCGTCATGGAGGTGGCCTAGGTCAATTTCGGGTGGTAACAGCCCCCAGCCGGTGCACTTTGTCATTTCTTTAAAGGTGGCTAGATAATTTCTTAGCCATACAAGTAAGTTTGAAGCAAAGATTGGTCGGAGGCTACCTACAGGGAACATATGAAGGTACCTGCGCACGATAATTATTTGTGATATTTGTATTGTTGCTATTGTTATTGCCTGAGAACTGCCCGCCGATCGAACTTTGCATGGTTGTCATGCTGAATGCTTCTTAACTATGACCTATTAGCCGATCTAGATCTATGGAGAAAAACAACCTGGCGCTATACCGTACTATCTGACCTATCTTCCCACAGGCGCTCTCCCCACTGCTAGCGATGTGCGAGGTTAGGAGGGGCGAAGGGGGGATACAATTCTGGAAGAGGACGCGGTAGCGACCAGATTGACACTGTAAGCGCTTGGAGGGAGGATAAACCCAGGAGTAGTAGAAGGTCGGAATCCCCTATTCTCGACTATGGGTGGAAAAAACGCCGCCAACTCAGCCTCTATTGAAGTGGAACAAAAGGAATATACGAGGCGCCTTGCTTAAAGAGGAGCCACAGTACGGTACTGTATCAGCATGTGCCAGGCTGGGCACAAAAGTCTGCAGAACGCTAGTCTATCTCTTGTTGAAGGTGCATGCGTGTAACTCAAATTGTGCAACTAAATAGGCGAGATGCTCAGATTTTTCGTGGGGGGAAAACGTCTGCCGAACTTCCTGTGCAAACTCACTCCCTGAGCGGCCGAGGAAGTCGTGGAGCTAGTGGCAGGAAGTTCGATAGACTTTTTTACAACACTTTCCATTTCACGCCCTCCTACAATAATACATGCAGATCGTCTGCGCATACTCCTCAAACCTTAACTCATAATCTGAATCAACTCTCAAAACTCTCAAATACAAAATTCACAACCCCCCACATCCCCTCGCTATGCACCAATCCCTCCCCACCACTCCTCTCCCTCCTCCTGTCCCCCACCCTCTGCGCCCTAAAGTTTGGCTCACCCTCTGCACCCTGTACCCCTAATCTAGAGGGGTATTTAAAATGGGTTACGGTTGCATAAGGGCGAAAAATTGGCCAAGAGCCCAGAGACTTTGGAGGTACTCGAGTATGTAATAGCAGTAAGGATCATGGGTGAGGCGCTCTTCCTGGGTATCACGATGTGGGCCTCGGTCTCTACCGTAAAAACTCAAATAATCGGTCGGTGTGCTATGTAGTCGAGAATTACCCACTTTAGAAAAGGGGTGAAGAACGCAGCAAAAACAGAGCTGCTCGGCCCCCTTGAGAAACATAAAAAAACAAAAAAATACCAGACCTTACCAGAGGAGGCAACTCCAACGACATAGCACACCGACCGATTATTTGAGTTTTTACGGTATCTTGTCTATCTCTCTTAACCAGCGGGCGGATTTCCCTTGACCCCGTTAACTCACAGCCGCCCGCAGTGGCATGCGGTTCTTGGAACTATGTATCAAACCGCAGCACTTTTCGTAGGTGTGCGGGAGAGATAAGTGAGAAGAGGAGGCTCGAGATGTTGCATACTCGTAATGGCATAAATCTAATTGTATATCACCAAAATTCTTAGCTTCTAGCTAATTTTTAGTCCGCATGCAATAGCCATCCGTTTTACAAACGGTAGGTAATCACGACTGCATCCTCCGCTCCCTCGTTCTCTGAAAGGGGCTGGCCCCATGGGCTAAGAAGACATTCTAATCTCCCGCTTGTAACCCTATGCGGTTGATAAGAGACTTTTCCGCGAGAAAGGGAACACCTCATATATTTTTTCCTAATTTTGTCAGGCAAAGTGACTGGTCATGCCTGGATCAGGGGTTCGGGAATGGACGTGTCCCATCTACCTTTAGGACAGCGGCGATGGAAGCTCTGTGAATCAGCCACACTCGTGGAAGAGTTAGAACCCCTCACCGGAACAGACAGGGATATATGGCTGGTTGACCTGAATAGCTGTCTCCAAATGTCATGCTAGAGTTTATAAATCATAATCAAACCTCAAAAACCTCTATCGAGCGATCGGAAACTATCAGAGACAACTTTCCTCATGCGAAAAAATTTATTCTCGCTATTTGAATCACTACCAATCATCCCAAGTGCACTGACCATAGGGTTCTACTTCTGCTACCAGTCTAAGCCACAGACTACGCAAAACCAATTCTAGAAAGTACTCGGGCAACCCAAAAAAAGCTGGAATGATAGTATAGGATTCAATTGTCGTCAATAACAGGTTGAGTTTTTTTTAGCACCCCCTCTCGGGAATGGCTATCACCCGCCTTCACGAGTTCTTCTCGACAAGTTCCCAAGGCTCGTACTGTGCAATACCGGTCGCCTTTGTGAGCTGAGGCGTTTAGCTCTAATTTGAGAGTCTTCCGAATGGCAGGTTTTGAGTTAATCATACGAAATGGCGTTACACACGCTAAAACCTTTTAGCTCGAAAAATTCGCACAAACATTTTTCCGACCCGGCGCTGAGCACAGGTACCCGAGCAGGGGTGTTAGTTTATAGTAGACTTACTTAGGATTAAATTAAATATCTGGAAGTAGAAACCGCTAACCGCTAACTACCAACCGCGTCAACTCAACAGCTTACCAAACGACTCTGAAGGTGCTGGAAAAATAGCAAAGTAATTTCTGGTATGATAGCAGAGGAGGTTCAAATACACTTACTGGTAGCCGAAAGGTTGTGCAATCTGTATTCCAATGTCTTGGTCTGTTACTGGTCCAGCTGTTTGCAGTCGGTTCCGGACGCTTATTCTCACCAAACTGGTCGTGTTGAATGTGAACTCCTGGTATTGAGGAATACCTGCTAGACACTGCAGCTATACACCTTAACCAACCCACAATATCGCTTAGGGACTGTTTAGATGCCAAATTATTGCCGTGATTCTTCGCAGTTGAAATGCAAAACTCGGGTCTGTTGGCAATCTCTGAGAATCTCAGTAAGTAATTGTAAAACCTCTTGCGGTTCGGGCTCTCCTCCAATGGTAGAAGATTCGCCCACCAGACTTGTATCCCATTAACTACTTGAGTGGTGTACTGTACAGGACGCAGTTGAGCTAACTTGTTAAACTAAACTCGTCCCGGGTGACGGAGAAGCGGATTTCAAGAGTTTGACCGAACGAAATGGCCGGATGGGGGGGCCTTGCGATTCGGGGATGCACTCGGGGTATAACATCTGTACGGTAGTACTCGACCAGGGGGTATCCCCCCAACATCATAAATATCTCTTAGGACGCACTCACAGATTAGTCAGCAAAGCCCAAGCGAAAATAGATCAGACAACCCCCACACATGAGGCTTTCGGGGGTCGGGGAACCTTGGGCATAACGCCTTGTGCATACAAAACTGACAGATCAACTTGGCACTCGAAGAACGCTTTTTCAACAGGGGAGCTCGATGCCCCTTAAATTGTGCTCCTGTTTCTTTACAGCTAGAACAATCTTTCATGCCCAAATCTTCCACTTTTTTCTACTTCTGCAATGACATTATCTGCCTTCTGCTATGTCACCATTGGGTGCACGGACTTCTCTCGGCATCCCGCAATCACCAAGACTTATAATATGTCTAGTGGCTGTATCTACCTCCCACCGACGTTGACCACCGGGGCTCCCCTCTAGTTAGCCCTTGCTATTGGTCTAACAATATTTACGAGTAGCATCTTAGCAGGATGCGCTGCATCCACGATGCCCCTCTCCCGCCACGCCCACTTCAGCACGATCACTGCATTCGTGCTACTGGCCTCCCTGGCCTTAACCTGCAAGCCCCACTCCCCAACGCGACACCTCCCGGGGTCTACCGGTTCCTGCTTCCTCATAGGAAACATCGCCATAATTTAAACAATACAGCCGGGAGCATCGTAGACCGTCTAGGTGCTCACTATTCCGAGAGTTCTACGGTACATGGAGATCTTCAACATCGAGCCGGTGTCCCCTACAACGCCAGAGGTACCAAAAAGAGCCCTCTACGCGAATAATTCCAGCTTCCTCAAGCTGCTGTTAGTAGCAAACGGCATCGGCAACACTCCCGGGAAGGAAGGGCCGCCGTTCGCGGAGGGTGAGGAGCCGGAGACGCCGGGAGGATTTGGTACTGCCCGCTTTCTCACACGCGTATATTAAGGGACTAGCCCACGTTTTTGACCTAAGGGTGTGGGAACGATTGGGAGAGCGGCGGAGGTATGTTCACTTCCCAGAGTTGCGCCGCCGGTGGCGGGGAGGAGGGAGTGGTGATGGAGATGAGGAACTAATTTTCATTAGTGGCGCTAGATATAATCGGCCCTTCCGGCTTCGGCTAGGAATTCACTGCTCTGAGGAGTGTTTCCATAAGAAGCAGTAGCAACTCCGAAGAAAAGTTCGGCCCCGGGTTGGCAGACGCAGGCACTACAATACTCAGCACGGGCAGTCCATCCGGGATCCTAGCGACCCTATCCATGATACTTCCCTCCTCTTGCCAGCAGTCCCTCCGGCTAGGGCCAACCCGCGATGTATACTATAAGACCTATAACCGCGCAAATCAATTGCCGCTGAGTAATCTACCCTAGCTACCCCCCACAAGACTCCGAATCTAAAGACATGGACTGTGTAATGCTAAAATCGAGTGCCTGAGAGCAGACGCCCTCAATCCCGCTTCCTCGTCGAAATCCGCGCCTGACTCCCCCCATCTCTCCCAAGAGCCATAGCGTACGACTAGGTTCCCGCCCTCAAGTATCTTTCACGCATCACGTCCAAGGTGCTTCGGCTTTCCTCTCTAGTAGAGATGGCGCTGCTCGTAGCAGCTAGGGATACGAGCCTGAAGGATACTAGTCTAAACGAGGGGCCCTCTCCGTCTCCGGTCGGAGTGGGCGTGGAACCGATTGCGGGGCGCTCGACGGGCCGATAGGATTGGCGACCTCCTCCGAAAATAATTACGGGTTTCTTATATTCCTGGTGGGGCATAGAGAGCGTGCTCGGAATGCATTTTACAGGGTGGAGTTTAAATGTCTCCTTATAGTCGTGATTTGCAGGTTCGGGTTTGATGAGGATGGGAGGGAGGTGGTTGTTAAGGGGGGCTCACGGCGAGACCCAAGGGGGACATACCCGTTTCGGTTAGGGGGTGACTTTTGCGATGGACTTTTCGTTTATTTCATGAATATTCTTATTATTGGTGGATGAAAGAAGGATAGAAGGATGACAGTAATGCATGGAATCATATGCGGTCACTCAATTCTTTCTGCCAGCTGCACTATCATATGATCGGTTGTAAAGTCAACATACCGTAGATAACCCCACTACGGTACTACTCCACTCGGGTAAGGGGAACGAAATATAGTCGCGGGAGTTTAATACGACCAGAACGGCATTTCGCTAAACACCAAAGCATCTTTCTAAGGGCCCGCCTACCCAGCTAACCAAGTAGCCCGCCTTAAATACACGATTTCCTCAGCTCCTGGTAGTGGCTCTAGAAACCCCCGACCATAATCGTTACTAGGGAGCTTGTACTAACCGGAATCTTGAAACCTTGAGGCTATCCTTTACGTAAAGCTATCAACCGCCTAAGGTTATCTCTTATAGATGGTGCAAAATGGCCACTCTTTATGCTCCCTCGAATTCCTAGAGCATACCAGCTAGTGCAAGAGCCTGAACATAAAATAATCTTCACTGGTCTAAATGATTCCGCAAATAAAATCAGGACAGTGTCGGAGGACAACTAATAAACGGCGCAACAGTCGAACGGTGGAACTGGACTAGGGCTAGAATATAGGGTAGGTATAGTCGGAAACTTTGTCGTTCATCAAACTAACCTAAGCGTATAAGAGCTTGTTTGGCTACACCTGTTCCGTTCCGTTTTCCCATACAAATGACCCTTTTCCTTCCGTTTCAAAACGGAGAGGTCATTTTCACAGCAGAAACGGTCGCCCGACGGAACGGAACCGTTGTAGCCAAAACAGGTTCTAAGTATGTCGTATAAGCATAACGAAACCATTTCAATTGTTCCCTCACTTCCCCACCGGTCGATTTCTCCCGATGTATGGCCCCATTTGCCTACTTACTTCCGTGCTTTCAATAAAGGAAAGACATGGCCACAAATTGTTCCGTCAATCATTTCAACTCCAGATCAAATGAAAACACTAAAGGTGTTATTTATATTTTTCCCCCAACTCGGATCACTATCCGCTACCGCCAGCTCTAATAGACGGGGCAAATAGGAACAAACGAGACACCAAGTAAAGAAGCACAGCAGTGGACAGCATAATATCGCTTAAGCATGTATCTATGCTGCAAATCCTAACAAACCAAACAAGGGGAAAGACTAGCGAATGCGACCACTCAAATGAGAGTGGAGGCAACGGCATACGAGGACCACCACCTCCGAGAGCCGAATAATTCACAATTTTCTTCAACAACTATTGGAAATGCTGCTCGCCAGGCTCTCCTGGTATTTCCTTTGTTCTTAGTTAGCTTCCGGGGAAGTGCTGTGGAGTCGGGCATATGGATATGGCTCCGGGCGTGTGTTTGTGGAAAGCATTTCCT
>Ga0307517_10002615_pt1 | contig 28672 bp, 26 predicted proteins | sample 23_EM_MG_FD_194515 | JGI IMG/M metagenome (GOLD analysis project Ga0307517, IMG submission 194515) | Populus trichocarpa ectomycorrhiza microbial communities from riparian zone in the Pacific Northwest, United States - 23_EM | ecosystem: Host-associated > Plants > Roots > Unclassified | place... | reverse complement strand
CCCCCCCCTCCCCAAAGGCCAAATGCTCCAAGGAGCGCTCAAACCAAGACCTTGTAAATTGCAATGAGGTACAGCAACTCAAGCCGAATGCTATATATCACTTATGATTCTGAGCCAGGAACCACATTCATGTTATTGCAAAAGCCACGTTTAACAATGTTTGGTTCAACCAGAATCAATGTCCAAATAAATGATCATTCAAGCCAAAGAAAGGTTTAAAACATTCTAACCAATTACATTACCATTTTTATAAATTAAACAAGGATGAGCCGCACTATCATCAAACATAAGGCTAAAGCTGTTTAGAGAAAACTCTTCTTTAAACAGTTCATCTAATCAAATTTGACTTCATTCATTCTAGAATCCAGATCATTATTTGACAAAACATTGCAGGCAGGGTAAAAAAGTAAATACAAAAGTTGGTACAAAAATTGGTTTAAAAAATGTTGTGGAGTGGTTCTTTTATCCTCAGACATGCTTCCATAAACAGCAACTTATGGAAGCCAAGAGTTGCATTTATTATGCACCAAACACTCTCTTTAACACTTTAGATCATGTTAAATTAACAATCCTCAGATTTAAAAATCTAAATTCCAGTCATAATACTAACAAACCTCAAGAAAAGCCTTCTCAAGTTCTGGAGTGATGATAGCAATTGATTCTGCATGTCTTTTAGCAGCCAAGAGTTGCTGTCGATGATCCTCTGTTTCCTTCTTGCCTTGTCGCAAAGAAAGTGAAAAGTCAGAAATATTGTAAATAATGTCTTAAGGCCATACTCAAATACTCCTTGAAATTTTCCAAGTATCATCAATATGCTACACGAAAGTTTTAGCTGAACCGTAAGCACTTGTTACCCTTGCATTATCTTTATCTATGATTGTGAGATATATGAACCGTATAACAAATCCTCAGCAAGAAGCACCAATTTCCTCATTGATAGAAAATAAAGAATGAAATGATTAGTGAACTCAATGTTCATACTTGATAATAAAAGAGTGCACGGTAATAGGAAGAGGGGATGCCTGAAAAGTACAGGGATAAGCAATTGCCATAATCATGTGGCAAATTATCAGATATGCTATCCCATTTTCAAATGCATGGAACACAGACACAAGTATGTGGTGTTAAATTGTCGTTTCTGCAAGAACTAAGAAGTTTGAAAATTTCCAGCAACAGCACAAATCAGAACCATGCCTGGAAAACCAGTAACTCACAATACTCCAATTGGCATGCTACTTGTTGAGCAAATTTTGCAGGCTGCTTCAGACCGTGTTCCAGTTCTCTAATCTATGACATTGTGCAACAAGAAAAATATCAAAAAAATAAAATAAAGACAGGATATTATGCCTACTCAAATGAGCAATATTTTCTAAAACAAACATAAAAGGTAAAACATGACACCTAAATGCACAGACATCCTGTCTACAAACACTTTTCTTGATGCAGAAGACAATTAGCTTTTGTACCTCCCTAACTAATTGAAAATCCACCAAAAAAAATCCCGTGCAAATATCAAGATGGTTTTGAATCACAAACATCAAACAGATAACATGATCCACTTGCCATATGAGAATTTACAGTGCATTAAGAAACATTCAAAAAGATGGTGGCAGGAAACTGTTATATCCTCTGCAGTAAGGTAATCCTTGGTATTCAATGATAACTTTTGAGAGAAGATAATTAATCCAATAACTTTGAGAGAAGATAATTAATCCAATAACAACTTGACCAATGGAAATACCTTCGCATCAAACTCAATGGAGGTCATATGTTTTTCAGCAAAATTCCATTTGTAAGCAACAGCGTCGACGAGTAAATTCTGTCAAATGTTGTAAAACATTTTGTCAAGGTAAAGAAAAGTCTGGAGGGGATCAACTCTTCATATGCACATCTGCCAGATTCAAAACCAATTTCACCTTCATATCAATTGCACATTGCAACCGCCGAGTGTTAAGGTTTGCAGCCTCATCAATCAGTTTTGCCATAACAGCATCCTGGTCATCCTCCCTCAGCAATGACTCTAGTTTCCTTTTCCTTTGATCTAAACCACGGAAATATTTCATTTACTGTCACCTCAGACAGAAAAGGTACTGTTGGTAGCAATAAGTAAATCTGTTGTACTTACCAACACGGTTCTCCATTTCACGCCGTTTTCGCATCTCCAGTGTCACATTGCCGACAATCTCCTCCTACAGATTACATTACGAAAGAATATTTTACAGACTGGAAAACTAAATTTGTCTGCTAGACAACAAGTGGTTACTTATCCCATATATCAAGTTCAGTGGTATGCATGAAAATACAATACAAGAAATCAGGGTTCAGCATATAGCATAAGAACAGGTTCTTGCATCCTTTTCAGCATACCCGCTGTTTATGAAGTTTAGCCTCTTCTTCATCTATGGATCTTTGCTCGGTCATCAGCAATTTTAAATCCTCCTCTAAAGCACTAACAGCTTCTTCCAGCTCCTCTTTCCTGCATCTCAGCCTTTCAATTTCCCCAACATCTGAACCTATAATTTCAAAACCAAAAGTGGCAGTTCAGAGTATTGAAATAAATGTCTACAAAAGAATAAAAAAAATTAAGTGTTTGAAAATATGTTGATTCAGAAAATCATTCGTAAGAACCATACCACAGAGAAGAAGACGTGAACGATCAACTGGATCAACACTTCCTGATACATGACCACCATATCTAGAAACAGACCACCGGTAGTGATTTTCAGGAGTCCAAAAATCTAAAACTCGCAACTTTGCCACCTCAGCAGCCTTCTGATCAGTTTCCTTTGACCCAATATACTGACAGAAACAGACAAGTGTGAAACATGCATAAATATCACACTCAATATATTTAAGCTGTATAACAAAAAGAATATCTGCTAAGTTTTCAATAACACAAGGCAACATCTTCTCAGAGAGCAAACACCAAACAACTATTAAATCAAGTTTAGAGAGCATACAGAATGTTCCAGCCCAAACTGGCTGATCAAAACCTCCTTAACAGCATCAGGAGCTTCAAAAACTTGGTCGAGCCGTGAATAGATGCCAAGCTCACGCATCTGTCCGATACAGAGACAAAAAACCACAGTAAGCTAAGCTAATTCAAAGGAACATGTACTTGAGGAAAATGTGACAGATACCTCATTGGAAATGAAAAAAGGCTCCTTATGACGATATTTATCCCTCACGTAGTTTAAAATCGGCACATCAAATGACTTCAGGTTTCTTACCAAAAAGTCCCGGTCATGAGGATCCTGGGTTATGAAAGACTACAAAACAAGCAAAATTGACCACCAATGTGATAAATAGAATTCTACCATTTTTGCAAATGGCCAAATAGATACATGCTGGAAATATGTTGAGAAAGCATTCTGCTGAATGAATGCTGAAAAAAAGGTACCAGATGTACATCAAAGATAGCCCACAAAACAAAAGGATGACAAAAACACTCAATAAAATTCAACATATCAAAAAGCTAACCCAACACTAAAGAAACAGTGAGACATTGAGTAGAATAAAATTACAGTTCATACAGATATATAGATATGGTTATGCATTATGCATTATGCCACCTCTACAACTTTCTGTGATTCCTCCCAAGCATGACTACAACAAATTTGAGATGCAGACCTGAATACTCCATCAGAAGTCACATTTACATTTAACTCTCATGCACGAGTTTCTTCTTAGATCAACTCAATCATAAACTTGAGAATAATCTTCCTTTGTAAAAAGCCTTTAGCAATTTGCTCTAGGTCAAATTTAGATAAACAGGCATCACATATTCATGTCCCCTCACCAAACCTTCCTCTCTCATTTATAAACTCAACTGGCTACATTCTGGTCTGCCCTTTATTTAGCAAGGAGTAATTCAGGAAACAACTTCATATCTCTAGGCAACATGCACTTCAAATCTTTTATTTCCTCTAAAAGTATCACAGAATTGTTCCTACCAAGTTATTTGCCTATACATGTAAAAATGTGCAGGGGAAATGCTTGATAACTCCCTCATTAATGAATTTGTTCCAGATTAAATTTTGAGTCCATTCACCTCTGATTCGTTCCTCCACTATCATCACATAATCTTATTCAATTTTGTAAAATCAGTGTAAGTCAGTATCTCCTTTCCCCACATACTTGCACCAAAACACTTTCACATTTTCCATCTGCATTCATCTCATGCAACGAGGCTCTCAAAAGAAGCAATAGATAATCCAGGTGCAGGCATGGGTGTAGGATACAAGACTAAGCAAGCATACTGTGCTAAAGTGAGAATCAAAAGAACTTCTCAACACAGATTTTTTTTTTCATTTTCTGATGTTAAGACAAACAAAATTTAAAAACAAAACTATCGAAAAGCCATGACTTGAAAGTACCTTCCAGATATAATATGGGACATGACCTTCCAAGTAGTCAGCATGATCCCGATTAGAGACATTAACCTGGGTTTGCAATCCCAATGAAATTATGGTACTGTAAGCAGGAACATTTGTAATTACAAGCAGGACAGCCAAAATTCAACAAAATACCTCAAGCAAAACAGGCCCATAGACTTCCTTATTCAATTCCTGACGATGTTCTCGCAGCCAATGATAAGCCTCAAATATCTTTTCAGCTCCAGAATTTCTTAATGCTTGTAAGAGCTTATTGTTTTTATTTTCCATATCCTTCAGCCTGCAAAAGGATATTCAAATGTGCTAAATGAATGTCATTTAATTAAAATATAGGCCCATGAATGAATTCCATCATTGATTCAAACGCCACCTGTCAACACAATGCCTCAGTGCTATGTTCTTTTGATTTAAAACTTTCTCCTTGTCCTGCTTCTGAATTCTTTTTTGATTTGCAGAGACTTTTAAATCCGAAATCTGAGAGCGTAATTTATCCTGGCAAATATGGAAAAAAGCCAATTTAAAAAAGATGCAGAACATATGTATACATAACAAAATAGGTGGATTCGTAACCTCTAAAGGGCAGTTCATGGCGAAAACTACAGCTTCCATATGTTTGAGTAAAAAAATGCCAGTGTCAAGTTACCATATTGACCTGGTACACTGAGTACCACCAGAAGAAGATGCCAGTTCCAGCTAAAAAGTATACTTACAAGCACATCTTTTGGAGGTTCATAGACAGGCAAATTTCGAAGTTCTGCTTCAGCAATTGCAAGATCCTCTTTAGCTTTTATGATTCTTTGTTGGCGTGATTCTTCTTCCTTCTTCAAGTCTCCCATTTCCTTGTATTTTCCACGAATTTGCACCCCCTGTAAGTGTAAATAGACATAACATGCAATGAGAAGTTAAGGTGTTTGTGCAACCATAAACTAGGACTACTGCAAAGCACAAGGACACAATAAGAAGTTTATCATACCAAACTGCTTTCCTTCTCCAGTAACTCCATACGTCGCTTAGCATTTTCCTTTATGAGATTGCTTAATCTTTTACATTTAGCATCCATTTGGGGTTTTTCAAGCTTCTGTTTTCTGCAATAAATTTGTTTTACTAAAGGTAAATTTTAAAAATTAATACGGTAATTTGCCCCAGGTGGCATACAGAAAACAAACAAATGAGAGAAGCCATTCAGCCTTGGCAACACTTTTAGAGTATAAATACCATAACAACAAAAAGATGTAAAAAGCAGCACTCCAATTGTCCTGTCTATTGAAAACAAAATCACCATGGGAGATGCTTCTTTTGAAATTAACAAAGAATCTCTGCATGCTCATAAATAATCACTTTTAGAAAATTAGACAGAAAAGGAGTTTCGCATTTTTCTGAAAAATAAGTGAAGATCTCACAAAAGATTGAAAACAACACTAACAGTACAGATATGCAACTTGAAGTCAAGCAGTATATGATTTTACAAACTGGAGTTTGAATGCTTTTACTACAACCCTCCAACAATTTCTTGCAACATATAGCAAGAAATGAAAACAATAATGACAGTACCGCCATCCAAGTTGAAGTCTATTCAATGGATGCTTACACAAACCATAGCGCAGATGCCTTCACAATGACCTCAAATCCTGCTGGAGATGTCTTTGCCAATCTCAATGAAGGATCCAATTTCTACCAATGCTTCTTGCATGCATTCAGAAATATATATCATGTGACCATGTCAACAATCAAGGTTATGGTTGCCACTACAACATGGGATGGCGCAACCATCAAAAAGGTCAATTTTATGTGCTTTTATTTAATTTTTCAAGTCAGGGTCAAGTCTAGCTTTAAAACCTTGGGGTACATTTCAGTATTTAAAATTTTCTGCGAATTTTATAGGTTTAGGCTTATTTTAGCAGTAATAAAATATTAATCTTTTTTGTTTAGGACTTTACTATTCTAAATACATATAACAGTAATTTCTTATTTCGAAATCTGTTAAGCCCTTAGTGGACTACAAGTAGTAAAACTTTTAGTATAGCTATATACTTTTTCAACAAGGGAGCAGCTATTTTGAGATACTTTACAAAATTTTGCTCTGCAAATTTATAGTTTTAAAAAGTATGCTCTGAAGTTGTTTGGGCAGTGAATTTTAGGTTTGACCCCTAAGAAGGTGTGATTCTTAGATAATTGAGGAAAAGAACTTTACAAGACTCAAAATTTAGAAGTCTTGAATAACAGAAAGGCAGCTAAAGGTTGAGCCCAAACTGGTGACCTTTGAAATCAACCTCAACATATATGACATCTTGCAAGCTTTTGCATTTCCAGAATCAGTGTTTACTTGCAATCACGAGGAAAAAAAATTCTCACTTGAACAAATAATAGATTCAGTTCGTCTACCAGCATGAAATATTTAACCTTGCCTTCTTCAACCATTAAAGCATGACATGATTATCAGTATTAGACATACTGGGCATTAGAATTTCAACAGTTTGATAGCAATCCACACTAGGCATGCCAACACCACAAATCACTCAATCAATGTTTCCAAACCATTATGTATATTGGTAAACGGAACAGAACATCATACTCGATAGGTTCTCTCAAGTTATTCAAAGTTTTTGCAGCTTCCTCCAGCTTCTGTTTTACGTCCTTTTCTGCCTCTTTAGCTTTCAAATAGTCAGCCTTTATCGCATCATACTTCAGCCATGGCAATTTCTTTTTCATGGATTCAGCCTACAGATTCACCATTAAGATGTTAGAATAGCTTCAAAAAAAAAAAAATCAATCAACCTAAATAATTACCTTCTTTAGAAGCACTTCCCTTTGTCTGACACGCTCCACGTCTTTTTCAAGCTCAGCATTAAGAGCTTTCAGCTGATTCAATGTTTCCCCATTCCTCTTAACAGCCTAATACAGAATAGATAATGTGTTCAGGAGGATTTCATGAGCCTCCCAAGATCAACAGTATTATTTCAGGGAGAATGATGGATTTACACCTCACCATTTCAATGGTCTTCAGTTCACGACTTTTGTCAACAAGAGCACGGTGTTGGATTGGAAGTTGAGGATCACCGACAGCCTTTTCAGTCTCTTCTAGAAGTTGCACAGGAGTTAACTTTGCAAATTCACATACCCTATCTTGTGGCAAGAACTGCAAAGCTCATGCCAATACCAAATGAAAAGAAAGGGTGAAAGATTGAAAAAAGAGGAAAAAAATATTGAAAAAGACCAGATTCAAATACACACATCAGCAACATATCACAAGCAATAGAGATGTTAGAACCTATTTGAGATGAAAGGAAAAAGTGGAGGGGGAACTGGGAAGGGAAGACAGCATACAGGTTTCTGAAATAACTTGTATCGGACGTTCTTCACCCATGCTTGAGTTTCATAATTTGTTTATTTTTTCAGCAGCTGTAGTGTATGAGACTCGTGGAATTCAATTTCAAATTAATTAAAAACTAGCAAGCTATAAAAATTCACTGGCTGTCTAAGAGTCCAGTTTTCAAGCATTCAGCAGCTTTGACACTTGTAGGATGCCAAGCAATGAGCTCAAATACAACAAGAAGATCATTCTTCCACGTGAAGGGCAAAAGTTAAATATCTACAGGCATACAAATATTGAAAGGAAATGCATGCCATGAAGTCATATTAAGGATGGCATGAACAGTGTGTCAGTTGCAAGTCCTGGAACTTACTTGAGTCAAATTGTTGACTTGGATGTTGAATTGTTGCATGATTTCAGTGACCTCTTTCTTAGATGCCACTTTTCCTGAAATAAATGTACCATGAGTGAACAATAGCTCAACATCTCTTCGCAAATTAAAATGGAATAACATCTAGACATCTCCTTTCTGTATCTATTAAGATCATTCTTTCTTATTCTAAAGCCTTTTGGAAGAAGACAGAAATAGACACTCTTATAAGTTTCCTTCTTTACTAGCATTTGAAATAATATATATGTCTGGAAACAACAGAATATGGAGGAAGTTTCAATTACATGTATTCATTTGTTTATACCAAGTGAAAGAGATGTCTCATGAAAAAATTAAAGGCAGAGCACCAACCACAATTGTGAACTGGAAATATAGAATAGTTAAATGATGAAAGAAACCAGAAACCCGCAGTTATGCATAAAGTGGAACAGGAAGATTCAACATGTCATCCAGATAATATTTATTTATAAGGAACTTCAAGTAAGAATATGTTTGTGTTAAGATTAAGACCCTGCGGGGAAAAAAAAAGCCAAAGTGATTTCAAATGAGACAGATAAAAACATCTCACATCTTGCAAGGAATGACTGTTATTCATCTCTAACAGTCCTTCCCAACTTGAATGAACATGAGCATGAAAATTTTCAATTATTGGGACAACTTTCAGAGCACGAAATGGGATGCTAAGCAATTTCAAGTATGGAGATCTAACCATTGAACAACCACTCTGACTTGTTATGTGCGTCAATTCTGCGGATTATGGTAATCTTCTCATCTTTTGTACTTCCTCTCAAGGATATTTTGATGTGCCCAGACTCCTCCCCGCGCTTCACATATGCCCCAATACTCGTTGCCCTCCCAAGCAGCTGCAGAAATAAAGTGCCCAAACTGTTTAAAATTATAATCACATATAACTCAAATGAGGAATCTCAGTAGACTGCAACCAACCTGAGGCTCACCACCAAGTCCAAGTGCAATGGCACACACAATTGAGCTCTTACCCGACCCATTTGGTCCAATTACAAGGTTCAGGCGTGATCCAGGTTTGCAAACCAAACAATCATAAGTCATGAAGTTACGAAGTTCAATCTCAATTATGTTTCCAGGCATGTAATCATCTTCTCCTCTGGAAAAAAAAGGAAAAAATTAGCCATTGCCAAAATTGACACGAAAATTTGGAAAAGTTTGGAAGTTCCATTTTTCCAAATCATGCCAGCATAATCCAAACATAAAATTAAGCTTGAGGGCACACAAACATGCTATTGGCAGGGCTCTTTCTTGGTCCTGGTATTGAATATATTAGTACTGTAGCTTAACCTCGAGAACAATTTTTTAAAGGGTTTGCTTAAGTAACTCATAAAATCAAAACACAGTTAACTACAATTTCAATTATAGAAAGCAAAGTAATAACATAATTTCCAATAAGTCATTCAATTATATTGCATAATTTTCTTTACAACTACTAAAAGTTCAAATTTATTTTCAATCACAGTCAATTTAATTCCTTCTCCCCCGCATTTCTCAATAGCCAAACAAAAAAAAGCCGAAAACCCTAATTTTGAAAAACCAGAGACAACGCAAACACAATAAAACATGAACAAAATTCCCCGAGGCATACAATGAAAATTAAATAAGGTGGTGGAAATCGTAAAAGATTGGAATTTGTGACTGACCTGGAGGTTTTGGCGCGTTTTGAGGGAGGTTCCTCCCTAGTTGAAGGCCGTTTCATAGTTATAGCGTTGTCGTTTTGTTGGACTTAGTGATATTTTGGAATTGAAATCTCTGTGAAACCCTGAGTTGGTTGAGATTGAAGCCTTGAAGGCATGAGATTGGGGGTTAGGGTTTCATTGAGAAACAGAGAAAGTCGAGAAGAGAAAATTGGCGCGAAAAAAAAAAAAATACAAGAGGGAAGCCACTGATGAGGAGTGAGAGAGGGTGGTATTTACGGCTATTGGCTCGTGGCTAGTGAACGTGACCTGTTTTTCTTAATTATTTTAATATAGCTCCCTATCAATTAATTTTCTTTCCTTAGCATGACCCTCTTCTCCCACTCGTGATCCAGACATCCAGTCATCAAGCAAGTCCTTGCTTCCATATCTAGTCATTGAATGCTTAGTTGGTAAGTATTATATGGTGAAATATTTTTAATTTTTATTTATTTTATTTAAAATAATTTATAAAATATTAATTATTATTATTTTAATTTTTTTTAGATTTAATCTCTATTATTTTAATTATTATTTATTTTATTTGAGATAATTTATGAAATTATAATTTTTTTCAATTTCATTCTCATTCAACTTTTTAATTGGTAAGATTTTTCCTTATTATTTTAATAAATTTTAAAAAAATAAAACATTAATAAGTTATTTTCTATCTCATTTTTCATGACATAATCAAATACTGAAAAGTATTTTTCAACTTATTTTTCATTACATTACCAAACATCGGAAAATAATTTACTTTCCCGGAATTCACTTTCCAAAAAAAAACTACTTTCCAGCAAACAAACGGGACCTTAGTTGTATATCCATACTCTAGTTTAATTATAAAATTATAATAAAGCTGAATTAATTTATTATTAAAACTACAATATTAATATTTATCATGATTTTATAATTTAATTGTAATTTAAGTAGAAAGTTTAAACTAACTTGATTGAAAAGAAAAAAGTGAATAGTAAATCTCACACGTAATAAACTTAACATTTAAAGTTTGAATTTAAATAAAATAATACTTGAATAAAAACAAGTAAATTATTTCTAAAAATAAATGATTTTATATGCTAAAATTAACTCCTCCACCACAAAAACAATTACGTTTTTTCCTTGTTCTTTGTATCTGGACGATCGAATGCTCAAACCCATAGGTTTTATTATTCAACTGAATTTCTTGGAATTATATGTCAACCACAAAGGATTCCAATGATCACCTTGCAGACTACGAATGAATACACTCTATCAATTCATGGCTAAGTTTAACTTGATATAGGCGCTTGGAGCATCCATTCAAGTATTGATTTGAAATTTGATGATCAGAACGAAGAGTGGTTTTTTACAGTAGTCGAGCAACCAAAGAAATGACACTGATTTGTAGACAATTAATTTTATCTATTTATGGACCCTGTCTGTCTTCTTCTACCTCATGCTACTGATGGGCCTCTGAGTCTGATGGCTGTGTTTTTTTGTGGGTGCTATTGGAATTATGACGGTGACCACATCAGACAACAGATGGCAAATTGACAAGGGTGTTGGCCACCATTAACGATGGAAACTATGAAGCGATGAACATGAAACATCAGGCCGTTTTAATATGTTTATGCTCTTTCGTCAAATCAGCTCACTGTAGCTTTCACTACCAGGGTTTATTGCATAATCTTCTTGTTTCATGAGTCTGTGCTGCACAGAGATGGTTAATATCTGGTTGCTTCTACTTTCACTGAACATGAGTATACCATAGCCAGAGGCCATTTGGTCGGTTCTTCTTCCAAGTAATATCTAGGAACTTCATTGGGTTATTGGTTTAATTGGCAAAGAGATTTGATCAGAGAGATTTGATCCACAAAGAGGATATAAGCTATCAACATATGTTTACTGGTGGATCAAATCGTCTCTGGTTCCATTGACTCAGGCAAAGAGACCCAATGAATCTGACTAGTTCTTCTCCGTCATCGGCCCAAACGATTAATTCAATAAGTTCTTGCCACCGCTGAATTAACAAGTAACGTAAATTGATGCCTTGCAACTATAGGTGTGCTATAATGTGTCACTTCTCCCCATTGCTGTGGGTTGTAGCTCAGAGTTTTCTGATCTGTTTGAGTCTTGTGATGAAATTCCATGTTTCAAAAATATCCATTTTGCTTCCTGTTGTTTTACCGTAGATTAGTATTATTTTGCTGGTGATAAGCCGGATGATGGTGGCAGAAGTTGCAGGAGTTAACAATGACCTGGGTAACAAATTAAGGAGTTCACCGTCCTATGATGAGATTGCTGAAGCGCTCAACGTGAAAGGTTTTGAGAGGAGATCCCCCTTTTCACTGGATCAAGCAATATTGGCTCAAAATCGCATGACACTCCGGATGTATGACTCCGGTCATTTATGCTATGATGCAAGTCAGAATCATGAGTTGTTTTAGATCCAACTAGGCCAGAGTTCTCCCGTCTGTCCAAACCACGCCTTTTATGAGTCTGCCTGAATTAAAAGACAGATAAGCAGACCGATTTTGTACTGAAAATTGAGGGAACACCGAATTTTGTAAGCAGAGACTTCCGAGCACACCTAACAGTCCTGACGCAGGTTTCCATGATTCGATCACGCCGCATGTAGCAAGTTTGTCCCCTTTAGATTGACACTTTGCAGACAGATCGATCCAACTCAATGTTTAAATAATTTATACGTGTAAGAGAAAACAGCGAGCGTTTGTAGTCCAACGGTTAGGATAATTGCCTTCCAAGCAATAGACCCGGGTTCGACTCCCGGCAGACGCAACCATTTTTTGCTCATCCAGGCGTCATGGCTTTCTGATTTGATGTTACTGTTATGTTTACTAGTTACTACTATTCTTTTTCACACCTGAAATAATTTCCCATTTCAAAATCTGGCAAAACGTTGCAAACTTAACAAGACGCTCGGCAAATTTCTGGACGTGGAAAGTTGAACAATGTCTCGTGCAGAGCTGTGGAAATTAGTCATCATTGAAAATGGTGAAGATTTTTTAAAGATACTATAGAACTTGAAAGCCTTTATTTGTGAGTTATGCACTTGTTGGGCCAAATTGATTCGAAAGTAACAAGTAATGAAGGGAAATCTGTTTGTATGCTATGTTAATTATAGTCAATTTAACCCTCTAATTCTGCTCGAAGCACTTGGAAATGTATTTTTGGTCTTGCATCCTCATGCTTGATGGTCTTCATTAGTTTAATATTTCTTCAATATCTCATCATTCTTTTTCTCTTTTTCCTAGACATAATCAAGTCTAACAGTGCTCTTCTTTTTCATGTCCTTTATTAAACAGGCAATTTTTAACTTTCGCTTCTTGGCGCTTCTGGCCGTAGTAGGCTCACTTGCTGGTTCCCTCTTGTGCTTTCTAAATGTCTATGACAGCAAAAACATTTTCTTAATCTCTTGCCAAGGTCTATGACAGCAAGTGAAGTGAAATTAACGAAAGTAAGAGAAGAGGTGAAACTGGATAAGCTACAAGCAGATAAGTGCAACTCAGTTAAAAATGGAAGCTTATTCGTGCCCCTTCCCATCCTAATCCTACTGCTGAAAGGTTTGCTCCTGTCATTTCTCAATATTTCAGTGACACAAGACTAGTCACCCATTCAAGACTGTTAACGGTTAAACCAAGAAAGTTTGAAGAGACATCAAGAACCTGCAAGATGGAGAGGTTTCCGAAATTTGCAGGGAATGCACCACTAAATCCTGCATTTGATAGGTTTAGATATTGTAAATTCTCAAAAGTGGAAATGAGATCAGGAATTGTGCCATTGAATGTGTTGAAGCTCAAGTCCAGATGTTTCAAGGACTTGAGTTTTGTCAGTGAAAGGTCTAATCTCCCCACTGAAGCCCTCAGATCCATACCCGCCTGAAGAACCATAACTTAGGTTGTGGAGATCAACCATAACAACTGCTCCTGTCCTATTGTCGCAACCTATTCCCCACCACTGACAGCAATTGCTTCCTTTCCATGACGACAGTACTTAGCCAGTGCTCAGGATCGTCAAGACCCGTTTTGAAATCCATAAGAGCTTCTCTATCAGATCTTTTGCAGTTCATCGTTGGTGCATTTCCATGACAAACAAGTGCTCTAGCTTGCTGTTAAAAAGATGAGAAGCAATGAAATGCTAGAAACGTAAAGTTCTCCATAAATAAAAAACAGTCCTTTTGAACCAATGCAAAAGTCCTTGAACGATGATATTACAAATTATACGAATTCTATTTGAGTGAACTGCAAGGAAGTTTCATTTTCTTCAGAAATTTTAAATTCTAACCTTTCATTATTAAGAAAAACAACAGGAAACGAAAGGTTATTAATTGTTAAAAACCATTGACTCCAACAACAAATGGTATCTGTCTTACTGAGTTATTTACTACGTACAAAGTGTGATCCCTCCTCGGTTTCACCGAATACGACATTGTTGCTTACATGCAGTGTTGAAATTCTGACACAGTACCGTTCCAAAATCTCCATCAGGTGGAAACCTGGAAGAACAAGTCATGGCAATGATATCTATCACTAAATTTTCACGGCGTGTTCTCGCTGGTTTAAAAGCACGGGAGAGATCATGGCCAGTCTACATCATGGATGACTGGGTCAACTGGTGACTTTATCAACATTGTTAGGTAAAATTTCATTATTGTTGATTGAATCAATATGTTGAGCTGGCCTAAGAAAATGACCGGGAAGTATTTTACAACAAAAGTCATGACCAGTGAACATCTATGAATGCATTAACACTCCTTTCAATTAGCTGAGAATAAGATAACTGCCTCTTAATTGACAGATCCATTTTGTTTAAGGTTAGAGATGAAGGATGTGTTTAAGAGTGCAGCTGAATCGCGTTTTTAAAATGTTTTGAATTTTTTTTAATATTAAATTAATTAAAAATTAAACTTTTTAATTTTTCAATTTTGTGGAAATAGGATCTCTTCTTCCTCATTTCATCTCCTTGTCGCATAATAACTTGACAGGAACACCACCACTTTAGACATGATGAGTCAACGAAAGAAATTAGAAATAAAAACAACCATAATAGCGATAACAATCAATACAAGGATTAGACAGACATGGAGAAGAAAGAAAACAATTAGACCAGGTTCGCTAACGTTGACCCCACTTGTCCTAATCACAGAATATTGAATCACAACGCCGAAGAACTTCAAACGGAACATGGGGATCAGGACAAATTAAGGCTTCGTTGAATAACTATTTTATCTTCACTCATTCATTAAATCTTGTTTTTAATCAAAAGAAACCTTAATCATCTCCACAAATGTCATGATCTGATTTTCAAATTCATGATCAGTATATAGATAAGGGTTTTTTTTCTTCAAGTTTTTATACCTATACAAATCTAAATTTATTCATAATTTTTTTTATTTATATAAACAAAATAAATTTCTCCAACATGATAACCTAACTAATTCTATAATATAAATTGATTATTTTAATAAAAAAAATTAATATAAATATCATAATTATGAAACACTAATTAAACATAAAAAAATATTAATTACAACAAAAAGAAAATAGGTTTTGAAGGTCCAACAAAAGTAACCTCCTAACAAGCTGTAAGTCTAAAATAGATAAATAAAGAGAGGATGTGTTCAACAACTCAGTGAGTAGAGAATGTTTAATATGCGTACACGAGGTAATACAACAATGAGGAAAACACACATAAAAAAATAAATTACAATAAATATAGTTTTAAGTTCTTACAAGAAAGTTTATAAAATAAGCCATAACAAGAATATTATAGCATAAAACTTGTCAGATAATCAAAATACAATGAGTATGACGCTCCGTACTATGAGATGATCAATTATTACATGTTGGTGACTCCCCCGACCAACTAGGGTTCATATACGATGTGCACAAATAATAACACTACCCTGTTAGTATGAATATTTTAGCTGACATACCATATATTCATATCATAATCAAACAAACATAATCATATCTTAAGACTCAACTCATACAATCAATCAAACGATAAACTTTCAATTCAGAAGTCAATTCATAAATATATATTAGTTCATATCAAGAATTCAGTCTCAACAATTGATCATGCTTTATCATAGATAAAAGATAATAAGCGATATGTGAATTACCAAGAAATATGATCAATTTTATATTAACAATTTGAATATTTATACTATTTCTCTAGCATATGGAATATTATCCACTCACCTGACTAAAAAACAGAATAAGCACAAAAGTAGATGTCCAAGGAAATCATACTGATGCACAGTAGGTAGTGTGTCAAGAGTATCTGAATACAAAGAAGACATATTAAAAAACAACTCGAAAAGAACATACAATCTATTTAATACACTTAACTTAGGATCTAACCCATAAACCTATACGTTTAGGAATAAAACGTAATTATAAACTGGAATTGGTCCACCTGATTGATCCCAAATATAACATAAAAGAATCAAACCTAAAAGAATTATCTAACCTCACTATCAGGTTAACCGACTCAACCCAATTGGTCGACCGAAACCATCTAGGACAAACCAATCGACTAAAATCTATCAACTGGTTGACCGTAATACAACATACCAACAGTTCTGCCAGTTCTATCCAAACAGTGGATCGATATCTAACTGGCCAAACGGTCGACCGGTTCATCATAATTCTAGATTCTCGATCACCAGTCTCTCAACAATGAAAAATTTCAAAACATAATTTAACTAACACCTCAAAACCCAACATAATCAGCCCATAACAATTTAATTAACACATCATATTATAATCAATTCATCAATTAACTTAAAACATAAACTTAAAAACCCTTAAACCTCAACAATCTCAAAATCTTAACCAATAACATCAATTATACACATTCAAACTTAAACCTTACCTTAACAAACTTAAACCTTACCTTAACAACGTAGTTCCCTAATCCTTCTTCATTTTCTCTTCTTCTTCTCATTTTTTCTCTTCTGCTAATTCTTTCTCAAAATTTTTAGATTTTTTTTTTTTAACTTCCAATTTATCATGACCCGAATCCCGAGTCCATGATTGACAACGCAAAAGTGATGTCGTAAGGACACTCTACCTATGCTAAGCCTCATAAAAAACATATCAAAAGAATTAGTTATTTAAAAATACACTACATTTTATAATCTTCTAAAACATTATATTATTCAAAACTAATGAAATCAAATGATAGTTCAAAACTTCTCATCAGTAATTAAAACAAAAATAATAATCCATAATACTTATTACATTGTTAAAATCTAAACTTAATTAAAACATAATAATAGTGGAGCATTTAAAACATCGAATAAAAAATAAAAAGAAAACTTTGTGAAATAAACAAGACATACTGACCAAAATTGAAGAAACAAGAATACTTAACAAAGTCCACCTGCTAACAGAAACTAAGAACCTGAAATAATATAAAAAATAAAGGGTGAGTTCAACCAACTCAATGATGAAATAACATTTAATATACATTTTAGATATTAATAATTTACAAGTCGATTTATCTTGATATACATATACATACTAAGCATATTATCATAAAGTGGTAGAATACATGTCAGAGATTAGGTGACACCCAAATGTGACCGGATGATACCCAAAGGTGACTACTATGGGAGGACCAATTGCCACAGGCTGATGTCTCTCTCACCAGTTAGGTATACATAATATTATGTGCACATAGACCAACTACTCTCCGTTAGCATGGAGTTACTGACAAGTTCTATATCAAGACATAATATATATTCACATAATAATCAAAGTAATGTATATCATATCGAATAGAATTTAGTTCAACAGAATCCAGGTGCAAATTTAAGAATAGATAAGTACTCGAAAAATAAAGCAACAAATATAAATATTCAATAAATTAACTAGTCGTACTCATCATATAATCAACATACATATTTATTTATATTACATGCATATGAAAGATTATCCTACTCACCTGGAAAATATAGAAATAAAATGAATATTAAATGAAAGACTCGAAAATCTTATAGAAGATTGTTATATATACTTACAACGAATATACAAAATATACTAAAAAAACAACTTAAAACAACACAAATAAAAGACTCCAATGCATAAAAGAAAACTAGGTTTAGTCTCTTAAGTTTAGGGACTAAAATGATAATTTTTAGAAATAAAAACGAAAACATGATTTTACCAGAATTGGATGACCAAATTGTAAATATAAGAAATACATAACCATACTAAAATTTCACCCATAATTCATCTTCAATTATGTTCAGAATCTCAATCCACGTTCCAGAGATCAAATTGTAATTTTTTCAAAGTTCAGGGACTAAACTATAAATCTCCAAAATAAAGAGAGTAAACTGAAAATTATACAAATAAATTATCAAACTAAGATTCATCATCCTTAAACTCATAAGAAAACTGCTCAGAATTCCAAAATACGTTTCATTGGTCAAATAATAATTTTTCAAAGTTCATGGACTAAAATGTAATTTTCATAAATCTAAAACCATAATAAAATTATGTCATTTTCAATCTCAAGACCATTCTGTCCAGATTTTCCAACAAAGTTGAAACAAATTTCTTAACCCATAACAAATCAATTCATAGATTCTTATTTCTAATAACACATCCAAAATCAATCACTTAACATTATACTTATAATAATCATGAATCAATCTTAATAACATAAACTTCAAATCTTTGTAACTCCAATCTCTTCTTTGATCCTTCCATAAACAACTCGAAAATAAAAAATAATATAGGAGAGAAACACTCACTTGTTACTTCCATTTTTCTTGAACCAAAAAAACTTAAGATCAAAAACTAAAATTCTTAGTTTGATGAGAAGAGGATCACAACAACCACAAGAATTAAAAGAGAGAAAAACAATTATCCTGTAACTTTTTCTTATATAACTAGGTTAATTTAGATTGGATTTGGACTAACTTGGAATTGAATATGAGTTAAAAGGTTGGATCTTACACTTACACTTTTATACTTACCACAACATCTTTATTTATTTACATGTAATTCTAAGTCTTCAAGTGTATTGTTGCATTTTCGTATTAATTCTTTCCCTTTATTTTTCAAAACATCACAACAAATCTTGCTATAATGTCAAACAAGATTGGTTCTTTAACTTAAAGAAGCCTGCCTTTTTTGCATTTTATAATAGCAGCTGCCAGCTGCGTGCCTTGTATTTTCAATTGCCTTAACTTTCAAGTTTCAACTCCCCTACCCCAAAATTTTTATATGCATAAACGTAATAAAATATTTGCAGCTCTTCGACTTTCTACACCTCTAAATTCCTGTATTTTCCTTCCTATCTTCTCCCATGAAAGTCAAACTTTGACTATGCGAAAGAAACTGGAGGCCACCTTTTATATAACAGTTTCTTGTATGCATTAATCCACAGCTTGAGATTTAAAAGTTAAAACTAATAATGGGGAAAGTTTCGATTCTTGGTTTGGTTCTTGCAGTTCTCGGTGTCCTGGCTGGAGAATTTGTTTGTAATGGAGACACCCTTTACATAAATTGTTCTCTGTCTGACCGAAAAGCTCTTACAGACTTCAAACATGGACTTGAAGATCCTGAGAACAGGCTCTCGTCGTGGAAAGGGACACACTGTTGTCAGTGGAGGGGAATCAGCTGTGACAATACTAATGGAGCTGTCATTTCCGTTGATCTCCACAACCCATATCCTGTAAGTTCTGCTGAATCTTCAACCAGGTATGGGTATTGGAACTTGAGTGGGGAGATTAGACCTTCATTGCTAAAACTCAAGTCGTTACAGCACTTAGATTTGAGTCTCAACACATTTAATAATATCCCAATTCCTACATTCTTAGGATCCATGAGAAGTTTGAGATATTTAAATCTGTCAGAGGCTGGGTTTAGTGGTGCAGTTCCTTTAAATTTAGGAAACCTTTCTAGCTTGGAGTTTCTTGATGTTTCTTCTCCATTTTCAGGTCTAGCTGTTAGTAGTCTTGAGTGGGTCAGGGGTCTTGTCTCACTGAAACATCTAGCCATAAATGGAGTTGACCTTTCCATGGTAGGATCCAATTGGCTTGGGGTATTAAACGTGCTTCCACATCTGGCTGAAATTCATCTCTCAGGTTGTGGTCTATCTGGTTCCGTTCTATCTCATAGCTCTGTCAATTTTACTTCTCTTTCTGTGATAGACCTTAGTCTGAACCACTTTGATTCAATTTTCCCTGACTGGCTCGTAAATATTAGCAGCCTATCCTACGTTGATTTAAGCAATTGTGGTTTGTATGGTAGGATACCCCTTGCTTTTAGTGAGCTACCAAGTCTTCAGTACTTGAGTCTTGCTATGAACGATAATCTTTCTGCAAGTTGCTCTCAGTTGTTTCAAGGAAGTTGGAAAAAAATAGAGGTTCTCAGTTTGGCTGCAAATAAACTGCACGGTAAACTTCCCTCTTCCATAGGAAATATGTCATCTCTCACTAACTTTGATTTATTTTCCAATTCTGTCGAGGGTGGGATTCCTAGCTCTATTGGCAAACTTTGCAACTTGAAAATTTTCGATTTATCTGGAAACAACTTGACAGGTAGTTTGCCTGAAGTCCTTGAAAGGACTAGTTGTGTTTCAAACAATCCCATGCCTAGTTTAATATACTTGAGACTAAGTGTCAATCATCTAGTGGGGAATTTGCCAGCTTGGTTAGGCGAGCTTGAAAATCTTGCAGAACTTACTCTGGACTATAACATGATTCAAGGGCCAATTCCTGCTTCTTTAGGCAACTTACATAACCTGACTATTTTGGGACTCGCGGGGAATCAACTAAATGGAAGTCTCCCTGATAGTTTTGGACAGCTTTCTCAATTGTGGAGCTTGGATGTCTCTTTTAATCATCTCTCAGGTTTTATCACTGAATTGCATTTCTCAAGGCTTCATAAACTAAAGTTCTTGCATTTGTCTTCCAATTCATTCAATTTCAATGTCAGCTCCAATTGGATACCTCCATTTCAGCTCCGAAATCTTGATCTTGGTTCCTGTCATTTGGGTCCTTCTTTTCCAGCTTGGCTTAGAACTCAGAAGGAAGTGGGATTTCTAGATTTCTCGAACGCTAGCATCTCAGATACTATACCCAACTGGTTTTGGGAAATATCCTCCAACCTATCACTGGTAAATGTTTCTTTCAATCAGTTACAGGGCCTTCTACCAAATCCATTAAGTGTAGCTCCCTTTGCAGATGTTGATTTCAGCTCCAACCTTTTGGAAGGACCTATTCCACTTCCCACTGTGGGGATTGAATCGCTAGACCTCTCTAATAATCACTTTTCAGGTTCTATTCCACAAAACATAACTAAATCCATGCCAGACCTGATCTTTCTTTCTCTTTCGAATAACCAATTGACAGGAGCTATCCCAGCTTCAATAGGAGATATGTTGATTCTTCAAGTCATTGACCTCTCAAACAACAGCTTAGAACGCAACATCCCTTCAAGTATAGGGAATTCTTCTTTGTTAAAGGCTCTAGACCTTAGTCACAACAATCTATCCGGGGTGATTCCAGAACTTTTAGGTCAATTAAATCAGCTTCAGTCAATTCACCTGAGCAATAATAATCTCACAGGAAAACTTCCATTATCTTTGCAAAATTTATCGAGCTTGGAAACATTGGATCTCGGAAACAACAGACTATCAGGTAACATTCCACTGTGGATTGGAGGTGGCTTTCCACAACTTAGAATACTCAGCCTAAGGTCAAATGCATTTTCCGGTGAAATTCCATCCAACCTGGCAAACTTGAGCTCGCTGCAAGTCCTTGACCTTGCAGATAACAAGTTGACTGGTGCCATTCCAGAAACTTTGGGAGATTTTAAAGCCATGTCGAAGGAGCAATACGTAAACCAATATCTGCTCTATGGGAAATACAGAGGTCTGTACTATGGAGAGAGATTTGTGATGAACATAAAAGGTGGTCCTCAAAAATACACCAAAACTCTTTCCCTAGTCACTAGCATAGACCTTTCCATCAACAGCTTAAATGGAGAATTCCCTGATCAAATCACAAAGTTGGTTGGTTTAGTGACTTTGAACTTGTCAAAAAACCAAGTCAGCGGCCATGTTCCTGATAACATTTCAAGTTTGCGCCAACTATCATCTCTTGACCTCTCAAGTAACAGACTTTCAGGTGCAATTCCTTCCAGCTTGCCAGCATTATCATTTTTAAGCTACCTGAACCTGTCCAACAATAATTTATCTGGCATGATCCCGTATAGAGGGCAGATGACAACTTTTGAAGCATCCTCTTTTTCTGGGAATCCCGGTCTTTGCGGACCTCCACTGGTCCTCCAGTGCCAAGGTGATGATTCAGGTAAAGGAGGGACTAGTACTATAGAAGACAGTGATGATGGCTTCATTGACAGTTGGTTTTACTTGAGTATTGGACTGGGATTTGCAGCTGGTATTCTGGTTCCTATTCTTGTATTTGCAATCAAGAAACCATGGAGACTTTCCTACTTTGGTTTTGTGGACAAAATCGTTGACCGAGCATTGTGAGTTCAAGACTATACAGCTATACATACAAGAAATCAACAGAGCCGCAAAGCACACTCTTCTCCGTTTTCATTTTAACTTGCATGTACAAATCGTAGATGTAATGTTGATTGCTGTTTTTGTGTTGTGAAAGGAATTTGTGAGAAAGGACGTTGCTTCTGTTTTGAGATTACTTTACTTGTTTACTGATTTCCTGAAATTTGCATGCCTGTGATGCTGACAAAATCTATTTTCCATAGCAGGCAACGTTACTTATCAAGGGCTCCACGCTAATGCACTGCTAGAAATGCGTGAACTGCTGAAAGTTAAAATAATTGATTTTTTTATATATATATTTTTCTGACATTTTTATAGTATGTACTGGTTTTTATGTATTATTAGGATCAAATATAATATAATATCTTGAGTTAAGTTAAATTGTGTTTAGTTAGTCTTCGGGTATAGAAGACGTATAAATAATAGGAATAAAAGTGTATTTAATTAAAAAGATAGAGATATAATATAAAAATAAATATGTTTTGAAACTAATTTTGAAATGAGTTTATTTAGTTCTGAAATAAAAGATACAAATAATATATGTCTTCAAAAATAATATTTTTATTTTTTATTTAAAAAATATTCTTGAAAAAACTCTCAATTCCAAATTTATTTAACTAAAGCATGTAATGTAAAGATAAAAATAATTATTATTATAGTTTTAAAACACAATCATGGGTTGATCTTGGACAAAATCCAAATCACGAGTCAAAAGTGTCAACATGGATTAACCCGGATTAACCTCATTTCTTTTAAAACAAGGATCTAAACGATGTTATTATGACTAATTTTTTAAAAAAAAATCAATGAGTTTTTGACTTGGATTTTACCTCTGAGTGATCGAGTCACAAGTCAACTTATGTTTTTAAATGGTCAAGGATCGACTTGATTTGTTTTACCGGTTTGGGCTAGGCCAATCCTTCTTTAATCCATACCGATCAAGCCCCTGAATTGTTTAGTTTTCATGGCATCTTGTCGATCCGTATTTTATAACTAATTTTAATACTCAATATAAACTAGATTTGAGATTTGATACACTTGAATTTCCACTCAAGTAAATCCAATAATAATTCTTTGATATATATTCCATAAGAAGATAGTATCGAATTAACTTATATATCAAATTGAGATTTCTAGCTGGTACTCTCATTTGTGCGCTTAAACTAGCAATCAGGAAAGCTTGAATGATGCCTGCTGTATTTTTATTTTTGTGGATAAAATCACTGACTGATTTGTTGGTGAGGAGCATAACAGCTGTGCAAAAAGAAATCGGCAAAGCTGTGCCGCCAATCAACGCTTTGTTTCCAAACAATAAACGCAGAAACAAAGAGCAACAGGCCCAGCTTGTAGGCTGAAACCAAAATAAGGACCAAGCTCAACAAGAAAGAGCAGATGGGCAGCGAGTCCCCTCAGACGATGATAAGAATCACCATCCTTGCAAGATCGGTATTTTGGAGGATTTCGGATTGAGAAAGTTAACACGGCAGAAAATGTCTTATTTTCTCCCACAAGACGTGTTGACAGACATCCTTGCAAGATTGCCGTTCAAGACAATATTGCAATGCAGGTGCGTTTCAAAAACATGGTACTCTTTAATATCAAGATCTACTTTCGCTACTCATCACCTCAACAAAACCACCAAGACCAAGAACAGTGACATCCTTCTATTTGGGTATTGCTCTAGGGAATCAAATGGGGAAATAGAGCATTATTTCTTATACCCAGATGAGGGTTTTCCTGATAACCATCTAGAGGAACTTGATTGCCCATTTAAAAGCACATGGTATGGCTACAGTAATATAGTTGGTTCATGTGATGGAGTCTAGTTGATTATGGTTTTGGTTATAATGATAGGGCTGCTCTTTGGAATCCCAGTATTAGAAAGACTGGAAGTATTCCTAGGCCAAATGTTACTTTCACGTCACATGGATCCTTTGTGCACTCTCTCGGGTTTGGGTTTGATTCCATCAGTAATGACTATAAGTTGGTGAGAGTAGTCTATTTGCAAGATTGTAGTTTTGACTTTGATGAGGTTCCTCCGATGGTTGAGGTTTACACAATGAGAAGAGGGTGTTGGGGAATGATTACCAATGATCTAAAGTATGTTATCAGGGAGCAATCGGCATGTGCTTTTTTGAATGGAGTTTGTCATTGGATTGGATATAATTCACTGGAGAGGGATGAGCCACGCCATGCAACTGTGGCCTTTAATTTGGGGAATGAGGTATTTGTGCAAATGACAGTTCCAGATTGTTTGGTATGGGATGATTTTATCGATATATCTCTTACAGTCTTTGATGGAATGCTATCACTGGTTCCATGTAAGAAATGGTTGTGGGAAGAGACTTCTTGTTCTGTCTGGGTAATGAAAGAGTATGGTGTTGGGGAATCTTGGACCAAGCTTTTCAATATTGAACATGTGGAAGGGATACAAAGGTTAGTTGCATTTAGAGAAAATAATGAGGTTCTGTTGGCTGGGGAAGATGGCGAGCTGATTTCATATGACCCAAATACCAATAATTGGGATTGTAAACTATTTGGTGATGTAGACTCGTTCTATTTGGATACTTTTGTGGAAAGTCTTGTTTTACTGAGTGAAGCAGATAGGGTCTTAGTTGAGAATACTTCTGGCAATGGAGAGGGAGAATATTAAAGGGAATAAAAACAGGGAGGGTCCTCTGATAGTGGATGAAGAAAATAGTGCTTCCTGCAGATGCCTCTGGTGATCATTCCATAATTGGAATTGAAGAAGCCAGTGGAGCGTCAATGGACCACGAGGATGGAGCAGACAAGAATAAAGAGATTGCACCTTTACTAGATGGAGTAAATGAAGAGCATGCTTCTGGTGTCTGGTTCTGCATAACACATTGTTCAAAACGAAACATGTCAAGCATCAATGGAGCATTTTTCCATTTGGTGCCAGTGGAGACAAGAAGAGGAAGAATAACGCCATTTGAGTCTGTTTCTTTAGCTCTTGGCTGAATGTTATCCACTCTGTTCTTTATTTTATATTTCTTAGTGCTTCAAGGCTTTAGATGAAATGTGTATTATTTTTGTCCAAGACATGCAGATTACATTACCCTTTGATGCCAAATGATATCATACTGAATTCTTTGGTCCAATACATATATTTGAGCTCCTGTTATTTTCTTAGTTCTGGCAGTAACTTTGTTAGAAAATCTTCTCACGTCAATCGATTTTATTTCCAGGTTGAGGGAACCGGTGCAGACCAACTCTGTTTTTGAATCTTGAGAGTATTTTTTGGATAATAAATGCAATATTCCTTTTCTAGCTAGTTGATTTATTATTTGTATTCTTCCTTCTCCAAAAATTAGTGATTAACGCACTTATTTTATTAATCTTGAAGCATTTTCTTTGGATAATTTTTTCAGATAGCTGAGTTGTAGGATTTTCTTTTTATAAAAGTAATTTCTGTTTACTATTTAAATATATATATATTTTTAAAAATTTACATCAAAATCATAAAAAAAAAATACAAACAGGTAGCTAGTAAGCAGATGACATGATAGAAAGCGTAGAAGGGCTCGTGATACTTTCAAATTTCTCTTTGATTCGAGATTTTATGCAGTCAGTCATCGTGGGAATTCACGCGAAGAGAATTGTTCACAAACAGATTGCACCCACAAATCAATCAATAATAGAGACATTTGTGCCAGGAGCGCGAGAAAAAGCCTCTGACAAGCATAATAGAGATATTTTTGCACCCACAATCACAACGAAGCGAATTTGTTCTCAAACAGAAATTTATTGCAGCAAATCAAGGATGTGACATAAAATGACCAAAAGACCATTTCAAGATTCAACATATCAAACCAAACCAAACCAAAAAGCAAACTTAAAAGTTGTTCAGCAATCTTATTTGAAACCATCCAACAATGGCCAGTAAACACGAACCAGACTCCGAAGCACATAACATCAAATGCTTAATAACCACCACGAAGGCGAAGGACAAGGTGCAGAGTCGACTCCTTCTGGATATTGTAATCTGCCAAAGTTCGTCCATCCTCCAGCTGCTTTCCAGCAAAGATCAACCTTTGCTGGTCTGGTGGGATACCCTCCTTATCCTGAATTTTGGCTTTGACATTGTCAATGGTATCAGAGCTCTCGACTTCCAAGGTAATGGTTTTTCCAGTGAGTGTCTTGACAAAAATCTGCATACCGCCTCTCAGTCGAAGCACCAAGTGGAGGGTGGATTCCTTCTGAATGTTGTAGTCAGCAAGGGTACGTCCATCCTCAAGTTGTTTACCAGCAAAAATAAGCCTCTGTTGGTCTGGTGGGATTCCTTCCTTATCCTGGATTTTAGCCTTGACATTGTCAATGGTGTCAGAGCTCTCGACCTCCAACGTGATGGTCTTCCCAGTCAAAGTCTTTACAAAAATTTGCATACCACCTCTAAGTCGAAGCACCAGGTGGAGTGTGGATTCCTTTTGAATGTTATAGTCAGCTAGAGTGCGTCCATCTTCCAGTTGCTTGCCAGCAAAGATGAGCCTCTGTTGGTCTGGGGGGATGCCCTCCTTGTCCTGGATTTTAGCTTTCACGTTATCAATAGTGTCAGAGCTCTCAACCTCCAAGGTGATGGTCTTTCCAGTCAAAGTCTTAACAAAGATCTGCATGCCACCTCGAAGTCGGAGCACCAAGTGTAGGGTGGACTCCTTCTGGATGTTATAGTCGGCAAGGGTGCGACCGTCCTCAAGTTGCTTCCCAGCAAAGATGAGCCTCTGCTGGTCTGGAGGGATGCCTTCTTTATCTTGGATCTTGGCCTTGACATTGTCAATTGTGTCCGAGCTCTCCACTTCCAAGGTAATTGTCTTGCCAGTGAGAGTCTTTACAAAGATCTGCATGCCACCTCTGAGACGAAGCACTAGGTGGAGGGTGGACTCTTTCTGAATGTTATAATCAGCAAGAGTGCGTCCATCCTCAAGTTGTTTGCCAGCAAAAATCAACCTTTGCTGATCTGGGGGGATCCCTTCCTTATCCTGGATCTTAGCTTTGACATTATCAATGGTGTCTGAGCTTTCAACCTCAAGAGTGATGGTCTTACCAGTAAGAGTTTTCACAAAGATTTGCATCTGCTCATATAACAAACACAAGACATGATCAGAACAGTCCAAAAGTTTATCCACGGCAATCAACCTCAAATTAATCACAATATAGAAATATCCACCAAACAGATCCTCTAGCTCAATAAAGAATAAGAGACCTGAGCAAATTCCATTATTAGAATATAGGGATAAAAACATCTAAATTTACAACAAATGATCACGCAATATCAGAAAACAAACAAAACCCTAAATCAAACTAACATGATAAAAAACACAGTAACACGGGGAAAGACGAACGTATACCAAGAAAAAAAAATCATAGTCAATGAAGGTTCTCAGACCTTTAAAATAGATACTCCAACAATTTCAGTCAAAGAACAAGACGCAGTTATACATAATTATGATCTCTGTATTAACAAAACCCCGATGAATTCAAGCACTGTGAAAATCCTAAAAATTCTATCAATTCCAATCAAATCCATAAGGAACCAATCAAAATCAATCACCCAAAACGACACAAAGAAACCCTAATTTAAGAATCAAGAGAAAAAACTCATAAACAAATCAAAGACAGCAATTAATCAATAAATAAAGTAATAACTAAAAACGAAATGAAGCTGAATCGCACATACCTTGACAGAGAGAGAGAGAAATTGATTTGTTAGAGAGAGATCGAGAGATTCGTTATTTAGGGATTTTGATTGAACGATGCTTGTGACAAGAATGTGAGCTCTGTTTATAGGAGGAATTAGAGCACGAAGTTACGAGAGTGCCCTGGAGGTTTGGAAAGAGCAAGCCACGGTTTTTTTTATCGCGCGTGAGGACACGCGCTAAAACATATGGCCGGCACAGTTTCTTTTTATACATTTTTATTTTTATGTTAATTTTTATATTTTAAAAGTATTTTTTAAAAAAATAATTTTTTATGTAATAATATCAAAAATAATTTTTTAAAAATAAAAAATATATTATTTTAATATATTTTTAAATACAAAATATTTTAAAAAGTAACTAGAAGACTCCCAACCCCCTATTTGTTTTGAAATATTTTTTTTAAAAAAACGAAATATACTGCTATTTTTATTTTAAAGCCAGTGGCGCTTGTGCTTTGCTTTATTTTAGGGTTTGTCGCTCACCCAACCCAGTATTTTCTTGTATTAAAATATTAAAATTAAAGATGATAGTTTAATCTTGATGGATAGATTTGAATTAATTCAAATGTGTGAAGATTTGTTTTGTATATAGTTATTCCATTT
>Ga0307517_10002614_pt1 | contig 28672 bp, 26 predicted proteins | sample 23_EM_MG_FD_194515 | JGI IMG/M metagenome (GOLD analysis project Ga0307517, IMG submission 194515) | Populus trichocarpa ectomycorrhiza microbial communities from riparian zone in the Pacific Northwest, United States - 23_EM | ecosystem: Host-associated > Plants > Roots > Unclassified | place... | reverse complement strand
AGTTTAATTAAGAAAAGCTTTACTTGAACGTAATATATAGTGATAAAAATAGCATATCCAATTGCTTGGCAGGCCTGGTCAGACCAGTCTTGGTCAAGTCGGTTTCCATAATCCTGACTGTCCAGTCAGTCTGATTTCCACCATTGGACTAGACTTGACTTTCGACCTGACTAGCTAGTCCAGTCCAGTCTTCCGCCGACCATTCGGAACCCTGATGGGGGCGCCTGCGGTGGCCGTAAGGGGGTGGTGGGCGGGCAACAAAGAACGCGGGCTGTAGAGAGGTTGGAGGATCTCGTGTTTGGTGAGAACTCGTGTTGCTGGGAGATCTCGTGTATAGGGTGATTCCGGGCTATTATGTGTCGTGGGTGGCCCACGGGCCTACAATGGTGGAGCTATGACCTCGCGCTTAACGCGTCCCCGGCTATTCCTTTTTCCGTCATCCTCCGAGACCCTGCTCCCCTCTGGGGGTGCTCCGGCGCTTGCTTTGCCCAATTGGCAATGGGTTCTTCCAACCCGCCATGAAACTTGGATGCCAGGCAAAAATAGACATTCATGGAAAAACAACAGTGCCCGTTTCCTTTCCAACAAAGAAGGATAAAATAAGTACAAAAGAACATAAGTTTTCCGCACTTCACGGTGAAAATTGCGATTGGGGGGAACCCATCTCGGCACCCCCCCGATTCAGTGTCTCTCTGTAATCAAAATTAATATTCACTGTAAATAAGAAAGGGTTAATGGTTTCTCCATACCTTAGCGGGGGAACCGGCAGAACTGCGATGCTTGATCGTCGATTTTCTTTGGGCCCGGATATGGGATCAAGGGGTCGGAGATTGTTTTTTTGGCTCTAATAATGTCGTGGGTGAGATCGGTTTTTGTTGTCCGCAGTTTGAATACCAAGTCGTCTTAGACCTGATCGATCTTCTCATCGAGGTGTAAGTGTTCTACCTGGAGAGAGTGGACATCGTAACGCACCCTGTCAACATCCTTGGTGAGGACATAATTGCTTGCGAAAGCGGCAGTGGTTGTGAACACTGTTCCCAACCGTCCCGGGCGGACTGCAGGGCCCTGACGTCCATTAGTCCCGTCCGTCCCGAGCAGGGTTGTTATGGACGGCCGGGCGAGGCGTCCGTCCTCGATATTCACTGTAGGACTGAAGGTTGACGGCGGGGCCCTGCAGTCTTACTGGAAATGGTAACTCCTGGTAGGACCCGGCCGTCTTTTGAATTGACGGGCGTCACCTGCAAGGCCCGGCCGTCCTGAGTAAGGACCGGCGTCACATGTATATTGGAATCAAAATGTTTCGCTTTTTTATGGTGACGCAGACCTCATGCTAATGAGATTTAAAAATAAAACATAAACTAAGACACCTATAGGCCCGGCCGTCCATCCCGGGCATAGATCAGGACGGACTACAATTTGGCGTCCGTCCCGTCCTAGGCCAAAGACGGACGGACTGGACGCTTGGGAACACTGGTTGTGAAAGTGGAGCACACCATGGTGGTGATCTGCACGGAATATTTTCCTGCGAACCCTGTATTGATCAGTGTTCTCAGCTGTCCGGGGCCCCAGTAGGGCCCGGCAGGGGGACTGCCAAGACCCCCGGACGAGACGGGACGGCAAAATGTAGTCCGTCCTGGTCTTTGGCTCTTACTTGTCGAGCAAGTTCAGGAGAGGACGCACGGACTGCCCCGTTTCGAACACTGGTATTGATTCTAATTGTTAATTGATCAAAGCAGGGTTAAATGAGGCGTATACTTACGACTAGAGGCCATGTTTGTGGGTTGTTTGCTTAATGAATGATTTTAGCGGTGGGTGTGGATTTCAACGGTGGCGGTGGGAGACAAAGGAGGGGGGGGGATGGAAGGCGGTTAGGACTACCTTCCCGATCTCAGATATGTAGGCTAAATTGCACAAGCCGGTCGGGGCCAAGCTATGCTGCCGACCTGCTGAAATGCAATCTCACGATGCGGTACTCGTGGCTCTAGTGGAGATAGCCATGCCAGTATTTCCGATCTATCATCGACGGTGGTGTTGTTAACCGTAGTTCTGTTGGCAGAGTTTATGTTGAAAAATCTATGGTTATTATTGAAACAGCTATCGTTATTGTTGAAAGACCTTGTAGTATTGAAAGAGTTATCGGTATTGGTAGGAGAGTGATCGCTGTGGGAAACTCGCGACATTTCTCAATTTTTACAGCGTTGAATGTTGAGAGCAAGGTGTTGATTGACTTGGAGTTTGTGAACTCCTCCATGGTCCCGGAGTTGCGGCGGTGGGGGGAAGTATAAATTTTATAGATCGCCTGTGCAATTTACACATCTGTAAACAGACGGCAGAGGTAAGAGACCCAATCCACTCCGCACCCATTCAGAACGACCCTCGGGGAGAAAGGATACCAGGACCTTGGATCGGCGGGAACAGGCCCCAAAGCAGGTTCAGTTAGGCTCATCCAAGAGTACTGGTGGCTGTGATATTTGAAGCTCACCTCCGCTCCTTTCTTCCCTTTTTCTTCCTTCTTTCTCGCTTACATCTATCTGATTCACTCCTGTGTGTTCCACATTTGTACTCCACATCGCTGTATTTTATTTTTTTGACTTTGTCTCTATACTTTTCTTTATCTATTCTCTGATATACCACTTGTTTTCTCGTACTTTCTCTTCAAATCTTAATTGTTATCTCTCACTATCATACCTTCTTACTAGTGTAACTCATAGGCTCTCTGCCTCCTGTATGCGAATTCAGGTTTGCATTTTTTGTTTTTCAATTTATTTTTATCTTTTTACTTTTTACATTCTTTGTTCGGTTTCCTTTTTCCTCATGCTGTCTATGATGATTAGCAGGGTTCATGGCATTGTCCTGAGACTGAAGGATAAAATCTAACGTTTTTTTGTTGTGGTGTTTCGCTTATCCTAAATCCAAAATCAGTGTCTGGGCGAAGTGGCGGTTTGGGTGTTTATCTACCGCCGTACACCTCGGGAATTATAATTGGGCGTTCTTTCTCCTGTCAATTCCGCTATCGTACAACCACAAAAGGTTCCTTGGTTGGCCCTTGTGGCGCCATCTAAGGGATCCCAAGCGCCGTACTATAAACCATCCCCCACCATATACAATTTTAGCAGCTCGCAGCTTGAGAGGGTTAGGGGTATTTCCTTTTGTTTTCCCATTTCGGCTTGTGCAAATCTACACTTGCGGTGCGACTCAGGCTTCGACTCCTTTGAGAGACGTGTAGGTTTTCTTGAGAGTAGGGAGGCACTCTTGTGTTCGGATTCTGAGGCAGAACTATGACGCCGCCCTGGGGAGACTAAGAGCCCGTTTACCTACAGACGGCCGTCTAGCAACCAGTGACAGTGCCGACCATCAAAGAAAGTCAGTTAGCTAAACGGGCTTTCAGTTATATACTAGGCAGTATATTAGCTAAATGTGCAGCAGTTCTGTTTCTTTACATACCGTCAACTGTCTGTCTCTTTCTGAAAATTAAATTTGTAATAGTGGTCCTACTAGAAGGTGGCGTCTTAATCGTTTTCTGATAGACAGCGCGAAAGGGTTTGACCAATTTTCCACAGTCCTAGATTCTTGTGGCTATTATAGACCGTTAAAAAGTTACGTTGCCTACTCTAGGCGAAACACTATATACTTTGCCGCACTCTCCCCCACTGTCAAGCCGCTCTTAATGGTCGGCATCGTTGCAGGCTGTTAGACGGACGTCTATAGGTAAACGGGCCCTGAGGCGAATGGGTCTCGATTTCTTCACCTCGTCTATTTTATTCTTTTCATTTCCTTTTCCCCATGCCCTCTTCTCTACATGCGTGAAATTTCTTATTTTCCCCGCTTGCAGTATTCGCGATGCAAAAGCTGGCGAGCGCAGCTTACAGGACATATGCGTTATCTGTGACTTTTCTTAGCTACTATGCATTCATATATACACCCCTGCATGGATTCGCCCACCGTGGCAGATGTACTATGGGCCTCTGAATATGGGGCAGGAAGTTGCTGGCTGGGTGCTCAAATAGGGTCCTGCCCACCGGTTAAATGTAACGAGAGAAAGAATTGATTGTTCAATAGGGCAAAAAACTCACCGGGATGACAAAATCAGAAGGAAGCGGGTGCTTAGGACGTAAGTCCATAGTCCAGTAGTGTAGTCTGGCATTCTTAGGACCCCTTTGTGCCAACCTTTCCGGATGCAATTCTGGTCTGCCTATGAGGATATCTACGACCAATTTGCCGTAGGGCTATTAGCAACGCGGTCAACAATCTACAGTCAACTTAAGGAGCACAAACACAGTGTCCTTGCTCCCCCTCTTCCCGCCTACCAGCCACTCCACCAAACGCCCAGTATACCCAATCAGTACCTGATCATTCGGCCTCGTCAAGATCATAATAACACGACATTTCATCTTAATCTGAATACTCGTTACCCATTTTCCCACTAATGACTCCCCCTCCCCCATTATAATATAACATCACACTCTAATCACCTAGATGTTTACCGAACTGCTGAGCGCAGAAAAATAATATCTGACAGTTCACTCTCCTCATGAACGGAGTAGTCTTGTGCCCCCTCCTTCCTTCCCCTACCTCGCTACAACTTCCATTCACGCCCACAACCGGAAAAAAGCTGATTCCGGATCTCTGACAACGCGTGCAAAAAATAACCATTGTCTATACTAGTACATATGCTCGATCTATTGCCGCTGTAGTTATGGCTATTAAGGGATATAGGGAGGCAGGGATTCCCCATCCCATCGACAGATACAATGGAAGATTGGCGGCCACGCGTGGATTGTACCTAGGGGTCAAATGTCATCATGACCTTTTTCTTCCATTGTTGATTGGAGTGGGAGGGAGGGAGCAAACAAAGTAAAAGGTACCCGGAGGTCATGGTAGCCGGTTTCCACATTGTCGGTAAGGTGATTGCTTGCCTCTTGCTTACAGATTATTAGGTTTAGCAGAGGAGACACAGAAAGTATATACTTCTGTGTCCAAGAAGTCCTCGTCTATTATTGGGATATTGTACTGCATATCTGCAATGGTTGTTAACTTATTGAGTCAGCCAAGCAGAGGAAATGGCGGTCAACTGCAGATAGTGAAGTGTGTGGTCGGGCACTGTACCGTTGAATGGTAGTGGGGGCCAGTCACAAGTGGTAAGATATCAAGGATAACAAGAGCACAGGTCGGCGGGGACTGCAGTAAGACAATCGAGTCGAATGGAATACCGTCCCGTCGATCAGAGCCAAAGGATCGGATCACTTTGCTAGATATAGCTCCCACAAATTTAAGCACGAGGTTACACTCATACAAAGGGAGGTGTTCGTACTGGCGCTATGGGTTGGAAAAAGATAGAAAGAAAAAAATCACTAAGCCGCAGGATTCCCGTCAGGTCTCCACAAACACAGACCGAGGCTCGGGTCAAGAGCCAAGAATAGAACGGCACGTAACACTCAAATACATCTCAGAGCTGTAGAGAAAAGAAAAGAAAATCGCTTTTCATAAGTCCAAAATCCTTTCTCGAACCCGCCCCAAGTGCTTACTGACCATTGAAGCATTTGTTGGCTATACTTGCATGCCATACTTTAAACTTGGAGTTGAGAAGAGCCTCAAGATCAAATGTGACACCAACCATTGCTCTCTGCACAAGTCCCCAGCAAATCTACATAGTACAGAACAAAGTTCCAAAGGTTTGGAATGCGTCGTAGGATCCAGGGAATTGCTTCACATGTAGACGAAGATTTAATTTAGATTTCTTTACTGGATGGGTGTCAAGATGGCTGTGTACAAAATCTCACAAGTGCAACTCAACTCAACCCAGGCAATCAACCCAACCCGCCACCCAGACTATGATACCAGCAAGGCAAGCGGAACCAATCGGCATATTCATAAATCAACTTCACTTACCGCATTAATTGTGATATTAAAAAAGCACGCACATTTCGGGCACTGTACCAACCCCCACCAATGAGGAAGGCAAATCATTCCCTAAAAACCAGAAAAACAATAACCAAAACCAAACCACATAATGCAAGATCACAAGGGAGTGGAGTGGTGCCGCGGTGGCTAGGTTTTTTTTGTTCTGCCTTGAATCTAATGGAACACCTACCGGTCCACCGTGTCAATCGGTATTTGCGCTGCCGTACAGTAGGCTAAGTAATATTATAGTATGAGATGGTTTAACTGCAGCATGGTATCTAAGTTACTCGATAAAAATACAGCAAATTGAAAAGAGAAAAACGCCAAAACTGAAACATGGGAAAGGAAAGGTTGAGAAAAAGAGGAATTGATTCCCACCAGATTTTTTATCTTCAAAGAGCGTAGCCATCGCTACTTCTCTTTTTATTTTATTATTAAAATATTCTTTAGTGGGGAAGAAGGGAGAACGAACCCGCTACTCAACCCCGCCTCTAACCTCCTCGAAAATCGGTATAATTCCCAGTCTGTACGAGGTAACTCGACAAGCTCTCGAGTACCCCCCTGACAAATTATTTCTTTGAAAGAACTTTTCAGCAAATCGGGACGGGTGAGTGAAACACACCTCTTCAAGATATGTCCCTGACGCGATCCACGAACATACGGCAGGCCAATCTCGAGGAGCCCATGGGACAGTCTATGTCTGTGGACACAATTGTTAAGAGTATTTATGGAAGCTCTCGCCATCGGAGATATAGATCAAATGCCAAGTGTCATTTCGCAAGCGTGTGGCTGGAGTCGGCATGCCATCTTGCATTTCCGGACTCTGGCCAAACTTCGAATCCAACTCTCCAACACTTCAAACACCAACTGGTAACATTCTTCGCGTTTCGCATAGAAGTGGGCTCTAGGATCCTATTCGTAGCTAGAATAGCTGATATCATACGAGAAAAACATTACACCGGACGAAAACTTGCCGTCGGAATCGCTAGTTCAGCAAAAAATCCCAAAGCTTTATTCCGCCTCTCATTCCCCCTCACGACTGCAAGAGCCACCCGTACGGATTCTGGATAGTAATTTCAACTCCGATATTCGATTAAGGTATCCCCGAGGTTCTCGGTTGTCAGGTTTGCAGAAGTCTCCTGCGACAATTTCCGACTCCCCACCTGAGGCCGATTCCTTTTGTCCGGATCCCATCCACTTTTTTACTACCAACTTGTTCGAAAGCATGGAGCACCGGGATATCATCGGGGCTGCCGGAATTCCCACATCGGTACCGTAACGCATGAGAAATGGTGTCAGTGTTCAGCCAATCGGCAATATTTCTATTGACAATTGCGGTGACCAACTCCTGGGCAAACCGGCCCCGCTGTCACTCGTGAGTAAACTAACACGAGTAACCTTCTTGGCGTCCTCTTTCGGGCTGTCTGGGGGATTAAGTATGATATTTCCAAGTTTATCATCGAGCATAAAGAGCACAAAGGATATACCCTCGACCATATTACCAACTAATGTAACAAGAGGATGGTACATCCAATGTTCTCCCGCTGGGTAAGTTCCTCAACCCTACTATCTAGTCCCATCAAGGACTCAGCTCCCGATAATCCAGCATTAATGTTACTGTTGTTTTGCAATAAGGCCGACAATGTGAAAATTTGCTCCTGGTTGGATATCATTCTTTCAACCTGAACACTCTGATATCTCGCAACACCTTCAAGATTAGGAACCACAACAAATATTTGAGCCTTCCAGATGGACCTAACAACCTAGAGATATATAGTGCAGGATCCTCTGCTCCCCCTGAAAATTTGACCCTGTCAAGATTTGGTGGTCCCCAATCATCGTATACATTCTGAGCCCCTGCCGATATAGTTAATAAAAACAAACTTCCCAACGGACTCGTAAACTTCCACGTCTGTAGTCCGAGCCTGTAATTGGTTGACGGTCTCGGAGTTTGCCCCACAATCAGCTGCCGGTGGAGCGGCGCGGTCCTCCGCTCGCCCCTACTTCCCAAAGGAATTCCTAGCTTCAGCCTCCACACTAATCGGAGAACTGGACGTCCCATATCTGATAGCGGCATCGGGGGCCTCAATAAGCTGCCTCCTCTTGATTATGTGAACCCCGGAGTTGGTCATGGGAGCGACCTCAATTAGGGGTAATCGCATTGAACAGCCGGCTCGTTCGCAAACGATTTAGCTCCTTTTCTTGCCCCGACGATTCTGAAATCAATTCAACCGCCTCAACCCTGGAGTGGAGGCGCGCAGATATTCCCGTCTCAATAAGAGTAACCAAGGAGGTTCCTTCCACAAAGGTCGCGATTGTCTCGGAATCAGGCACCTAGAAAAAGAGCCCACCCTGAACTGCAGGTTTATTCACGAGGCCAAAGAGGTACCCAGGTGCGAATACCATGGCCCTACGTGTAGGCGTGAGGGTTGGCCAGGTTGACGGGCGAAATCGAACCTGAATCACCTTAATACTTGTCGGGGCAGATTCTGAACATCTGAAGCCGTATTCCGGGGGGGATCTCTCATACAAAGCCAAGAGCCAGTAGTAGTTGCAATGAAGCGAGGTCTGCGGGCCCCTTGTCAGGTCATGGGAGTGATCGAAGCAAGGGGTGTTTTAGGCTCCGGTAGCGGCGTGTTCCCGATCATAACCATGATGTTGGCAAGCATATGCGGAAAATGAGTGCTTGATGCTTAATGAGAACGCAGTCTCCCCCTTGACATGGCATGCCCGAATAGCTGACTTTCAAGAAAGCTTGTGGATTCGATTCCAGGCATCATCTATAACCACCTGGACAAGATATTTCGTATCCTTTGGCCCGCTCAAGAAGGGTAATGGTATTCCAGGGGTGAACCATGAAGAATCCCGATTTATTTGGTAAATCTTCCCACAAGTTTTCCTAGAGCCCTCAATCTCACCAACACCTAGTCCCTTAGCCGGGGCGCTCATTTTAGTCTCAAAAAGCGTAGCACCTCCCCAGCATTCAAAACCACCGGTACTCCGAGTGAGAAGATATCGACTGTTGTCGCGGTAACGATGACATAGCTGACATCGCTGACAAACACCCCAAATTTACCAAGGCAAGACCCGGAAACCTAATGCGCGAATGATTCTAGGGTAAAAAAGGGAAAAAGCCACACAGCCTAGGCGAAAATAGTCTGACAATGATGATATTATTTAGATGAGCTTCGTAACCTTGGAAAAACCCCAACGTTGTGTCGTCCTATAAGTAAAGGCTGTTGTAAACAGTGATCGAGGCCTTCAGCAACTCAGAAAAAAAGCCATAATTGTATGACTTGTAGCACGGGTGTATTGCTCGAAGATAGAGTCCGGGATAGTGCGCAAAGCTGTTCTCCGGAATGGCTCCTTCGCCGATGAACGTAGGATGTCTTAATCGGATGATTGACCCTCTGCTCACCCCATACCAACCATAATTAGCCGATATACCAAATCAAAAGAAGAGGAGAGCCCTACGAGAAGCTGTGTCATAAAGCTGTGGATACCTAACCTCCGTCGTCAGAAACTCATTAGTGGTTCTAGCAGCACGTGGCACAACCCCCAGATCATCAGTTGAGGAGACTGGCTTGGGAGCCTGTGGAATCCCAGACTCTGACCCAGGGGGCGCGGCGAAGGCTGGCGATTACCGGCCATCCGTGACGTAAGTGGATGAAGAGCTGCCGGTATATTAATTACTCGGGGGAGATCGTAGCTCTGTGGGGAGGTCGGGATATACAGGGTTGGGGGGTGACGGTGGGCTGCCTCGACATTTACTCAATGATACTAGTGCTAGGAAGGCGGTGTCTCGAATATCGACTTTTTTTTCTTCCGCAAAATCCTCGCACCTCGCACGTTTGGTAGAGTTGAAAGGAAAGGAAAAGAAAAACCCACTAAGAGCGAAGAAGTTAGGCTTCCCGTTTTCTCGGTAAGTTTTAGGTAATACTAGATTCTTTCTTTCTCTTCTTTCGCACCGGTTGTGCTTGGAAAAAAGGGAAGTCGCATTGGTGTGAGGGTTGCAGAATGAAAGGTGGTAAGGGCTTTGGATGAGCGATCGCTTTCATAATCGCTTTCGTAAAGAGCAAGCTTGATGAAGGTCCTTAAGGCACAGCGATGAATTGAGAGACAAGTGTTTTAGGCGCGAATTAATAGTGATCAGGCTGTGATTGATCGGGCTGGCACTCACTTACACAAATTAAGATGTTTTCGGATTTTCTCGAGAGTTGAATATCATCGGGGGGAAAGGTTGAAGAACTAAGCACGACGAAGTTGCTGGCACTCTGGGTACGACCATTTTCTCCATTCCACTTGTTTGGCGGCCCAACAAACTATAACAAAATATTACAGTATCTGTGGTTATCATTACTTTGGAGCTTCTCCAACCATCATCGATGATTCATTCTCCACTTCCCGTGTGGGTGCCCTTTCTCCGAATTGTAGTCTTTGGTGTTCACTCCTATAGATTTCAGACTATCCTACAACAGCACATTCCAAAGCTCCGGCCTGATGCACTCCCAAATTTCACACCAGGTCAGGACATCGGGATTAGGTAGTCCCCTAGACGACTCGAGAAACTGACAAACACAAATAAGATCCATCGCCCTTTTCGTCATCCAGCCACACAGTCCAGCGACCACCATTTTGGTATTACCTCCTCACTTCCTAAGTAACCTTCATCCCCTGAGCCACCACCTTTTCCCCCTTCATCACGGCTCTCCCCCTAATTCTATCGTACATACCCAGGTTCTTGCTCGAAACCAGACCGTTCTGATACGGGACAACTCCTAAACACCCCACTGTATCGAATCGTCACTCCAGTCCGGTGTAATAGTACCACCCATACGGGTAGCAGTCCCCTTCATTCCAATCGTCCCAATTGCAGCCTTGAAGCAAGCTCTCGCTGTGGGAATCATCATGCTGGATTTGCGAAACTCACTCATAGTGAAGGTGATCAAGTAGCCTATAACCAATTGAAATTGACCATCATAATGTTTGAGCGCAGCCCCGATAGCGGTGGACTATTGTTGGAAGAAAGCCTTCAAGACTGAGTATGTGACCAAAAGGGGAACAGGAAGCAAACCGCCGAAAGAGCGCATAACCAAGATTGGCCTTATCTTTCGAGAGGCCTAGCCCGGAGCAATGATTTTGAGTAAATTTGTGTGTACCATTAACATTAATGGTGATGATCTCCTCTGTCCCGTTCCCGGACGTTTTTCCAACATTGTTGATCCCAATCGTAATGTGAAGATCGTTCACCAGTGCGGTCAAGCGCTCGCAGCGCGCCAAGTCATTATTCGCAAAGCCTGTGGCCGGAGCCTTAGTCTGGGTACCGGAGTGCTTGGATTCGATTTCCTGAGCTAGGATAACGAGTTTCGATCGGGTGCGGGAGACGAAATCGAACTTGAATCCCTCCGTGGCGAGCTATGGGGAGAAATTCTTTGCAATTCCATCCGAGTCGCCGGTGATGAGTCCCTGCGACCCTTTTGGCCTAAGTTTGTGCAGCTATAATAACAAGTGAATCAGTATTCTACCCAAACTCCTGCGGGTTCTGGAAAATATACATTTGTCCCACTAAGAATGAACAACCTTGAGAAACAATTGATGATTTTGAGCGAAACACTGAGAACAGTGGGAGCACCCAATAGAGCAAGAGTGGAAAGTCCAATCGGACTAACGAAGGAGGAGGTTTTGCTAATAAATTCGCCGGAGAACGTCATGGCATTGATGCTCCGCAGTAACCTCGAAATTAGTGTCTATTGAGTGGTCGTGGGGGAGAAGTGTCTCCCGTTTTTTGAAGGGAGTCCGGCCGGCCTGCTCGTTCTGTTGGGAATTTCCAACCCAATATTGACACAAATGAAGGGTGCAGGCGTGCGCGGAGGAGAGCAGTGCCTAACAACGCGAACACTCGATCAGTGGACTCAGCGCCTCCGAGTGACAAAGTATCATATTCAAGAGTTGCTGGAGAAAGTAGGGAATGCGGAGACTAATTGGAGCCTGGTTTCTTTCTTCTGAGGCGCGATACCTTATAAATCACTGTTCGACAAATCCTCTAATCGGCAAACCAAGCAAGTACACTGTTCCATAGATATTGCAGAGCCTCAGTTGTTTCCCCGAACCTTCATGATAAACCGGGTAGGCATCTCTGCTCCAGTCAGTTGTCAGTGCCTTCATTTTCCGAGTGATGGCTGGTGTTCCCTCATTTCCCCTCAGGTATGATACCATTAGTAGCTTTGGTTCGGGGCACGCCGCCAATGAAGAGACCGGTGGAAGGGAGTCATGGTGATTACCAAAAACCAGCCATATGCAATCCACTCTTACCTCACTTGAAGACAAAACGGGGCTATTGGTAAAGGCCTCCGGTAGAACCTACCGGGTATAGTGAACAGAACAACGTATCACAGCTCGAGCAACCCTTGATCGCCTTTGAAAAAATTAAAGAAGAACCCCCCACCCAAAAGCATTGCAATTCTATTAATCCTCAAATCTGCTCGTGACCATAACTTAGGGAAAGCGAACTGAATAAACGCAATTCGCTCCGCCAATGCAAGAAAGAAGACTCCAAAGCAAGAGAGACCCTAGTTTGCAGACTACTGGTTCATCTCCTTTGCTGGATATACTAGAGAACTATCGTAAAAATCCCCATCTTAAAAATTCGAAACGAATCAGTAATCTAGTTGTCCTCAACTATGCGCAAAACTTCTTTATTACCTCCGCTAGCGGGTACAGTAGCATCTATCGAGTAATTTGTTGATACCCTTCTGGATTGCTGAGCACCCTATTAGATGTGTTAACACTATTTACGGGTGGGGGTCAAATGCGAAAAGTAACTACCATTTCCAAATATCTCCGCAAGCTTGCTCAAGCTTGCTCAAGCTTCAGTTCAGCCTTCCATCCAAGCCCCTCATCAGCTCTCGTTTGGACTTCCCTAGGATCCTGAGCATCTCCTTTCTTTCGAAGGATAACCGCATAAGGGAGGTCTCTTGCGACAGCATCCAAGAAGGCCTTTATCATGTCGAAGACTATAGAACCTTTTCCGGTACCAATTTTCCATTCCCGGCATCAAGGCTTGTCTTTTCGAAGTTTGATTAGAGCCGCAATGTCACCCTTGGAAAGGTCAACGATGTGGATGTAGTCGCGAATCGAGGTGCAATCGTGGCAAGCATAATCTAGTCGGGTAACTTACTGCTGTTAGAAGCGGCCCGATCTGAAGTAGCTCACGTGGTCCGAAGACCTTAAGGTTATGCCGGGGCCGAACAGCAACCTCCCACAACGGAGGTAGAAGATTGTAAGGAACGCCTTGAGTATCCTCCCATGCCTCCAGACGGATGGGCTCCAGCAGGGTTAAAGTCTGTAAGAAGCGCAGAATTCCGGCGGAGGTGCGACTCGACATCCTAGATAACTACAGGGCTGAATTAGTATGGATGAGGCAAAGTTTAGGGAAGGGAGCTACGGAGCCAGTTTACGGCGAACCTTGGCGTACCTATCTCAATCATCACCCGAGTTCTCCCACAGGGCTAGTAGACAATGGGGCAAGCCTCCGGGGTTGGGTCGTGGTTGGGTGTCTCGTAGCGTCAGCATAAGCGGTTGCCGAAGAAGGAAACACAATGCTCTTTACGCTATTCGCTCCTAGGGAAAGGAGGAGGGAGAATGGTTCCTCCGACATTGATGCGGTAGTATTCGACCAGGATCTCAGGAGACTCTCCAACGGACTAGCAGTTCTATCTGTTAGAAGCACACCTAGAATTGTGAACAGTAATGGAGTAGAGTCACCGCGGATGTAGGATCTTAGAATAAGCCAAGTGTGCAAGAGGGCCACAACCCTTCAGGGCGGCAAAACGAATAACAGAATCGATATCCGGATGGCCTTTGGGTGTTTATCGAGGGCACATTAGTCTGTTACGTCTGCCTTGTAGAATATTGGGCGTTTACCGCAAACGAGCTCGATACAGTTATGAGGCACCGAAGAGTTGTAGAGGTTGTCAATCACAATGACTTCGAAACCAGCAACTGAGAGCGCTAAAGCGGTAAAAGACCCAATGTAACCAGCCCCCATTGAGAATATCAGTAGCATCAGAGCAAGGAGCCCCGCCGTCGTTCTTATTGCGAACTGTAACATCCTGGTTAGCTCTAGACAAAAACAAAAGGTTTAAAGTTTCGTTCTAACGGGCGCAATGGAGTTGGGGCAAAGAAGGAAGGGAGAACTAAAACGATATTTTCTACCACAGCCCGCCACAAGTACACCACTTACTTCCCGGCCGCCGCTCCAAATTTCCAAGGAAGAAAAACATGGTGAAGAAAAAAGTGGAGGATCGAGGAGGGCTTCAGCGGCTATGTTAGGTGAAGTTGACGGACCTCGGGGTCCGGTGTCAACGCTTCTGGCTGCATCAGGTCGGGACTTCCACTGTAGAAATCAATATCGTGGCCGATCATCCTCCCATGACCGCTAACTGTCTGCGACGGCTGCCTAAAGGCGCTCTGTAGCTAGTTCGCATTAGCTATTGAAACGAAAGGTAGGGGAAGAGTTGCTACCCGAATAGAACCATTATCTGGGCTTGCGGCGTGAGTTTTTGCCCCCAGACAAAGAAGCAAGCTTTGGCCCACAACATCTATAGGGTCACGAAACATCAGCGAATTCCCAGAGGTGAGTTTCTAGCGCTTGGAACCAATTTCTCCAGACCCCCACCCGTTTCCTATTGCTTGATCTCACCCGACGCTCTCTCTTTAACAGCGTTGTCTGTGGGAAGGACCGCACCCATATCTTCACCCCACAGATCCCCGCCCTAACTCTCCATTCGGTTGAAAACCTGCTCCAGAGAGTATATCCAAATACCACTCCCAAGGCGTTGATAAAATAGATTATGCAAGAAATTACAGGTCTCCAATTTTCCAAAGCCAAACGAGTACATTGAGATAGTAACCAATAAGGGAAATGAAAATCTGATAAGTGCGGACACATAAGAAACCCGAAACCATCCAAGAAACCAATTCCATCCATCAACCTTCTTCAATATGTCCACTGTCGGAGGCGGTGGGGAGGTGCCGCTGCCCTTGTCGCTTGAGATCGTTGGCACCGATAGATCCCGAGATGACAATGAGGGCGCCCTGAGAGAGTTAGGGGTGGGGGTGGGTAACAACAAACGCGAGCAGTAGCGAGCTCGGAGACGAGAATGCGAGTTGTAGCAAGCATCGAGTTTCGCGTCCCCTGGATGTCGATGGCTCTACCTAGGTCGATGGCCCTCGGGTCCGTGCATCGTATGCTATGACCATCGCGAACTCGGGCTAACCTTTCTCCGAAACCCACCATGCAGTTTCCCCGAGCTTTGCTCAATTGGCAATGGGTTGTTCCAACCCGACATCCATGTTCGCCGGCGGGATTCTCGAGAACTCCAGTTTCGGCTGTAGGCTTTAGATGATCGGGCTTGAGATGACTAGGTTAGGGCGTCTGGTCCATTTTCGACTGGGGGAGGGTGGTGGAGGGTGGCGCAGTAGACAGGCATGTTGAGCGAACTGAGTGAAGTACCGGACATACATCTCCTCCGGCAGCAGTGGCGGGTTGAGATTTTCTAAGGTCGGCATTCAATATTGGTGGGGTTTGTGGGAAGGTTTAGGGATTCAAACAAAAAAGCTTCACCTGAAGTGAGAGCGAGATATCTCCCCATAATTGCATCTGCCGATAGTGAAGGGAAATCATGAGCGCAAGAAAAGAAAAAGATTATAAAGAGAGAGTTTGAATTTTTAGTGAGTAAGATACACAAGGACGCCTACTCAGTGACGGGCACCTCAATGGTGACATTAAACCCATTAGCCTTGAGATTATCAAGGATAGAGAAGGCTGGAGTGGCGTAGGCAAGATCTAAATTGTCGTGGCCGCCAGTAACAATACCCCCAAGACGTCCCTGACTGTCGACAATGGCGGCGCCCGAATCCCCGTGGTCTGCAAAGGCTGGGGACTTGCTATCGTAGGGGCAGATGACCCATTCAAGGGTTTTCTTTGGAAGGGTATTTTTAAAGTAGGTGCGGGAAAAAGATCTGATTTCATTCGCCCTTCCTAGTGTAAACCCAGTACCTAAACCCCGTTTCATGACAATAAGGCAGGACTCTTCATCTCTATCAAACATGTTAGGCGAGTATATATCTTTTTTGGGAATGATGCCCTGGATTTTAAAGATGCGATTGCGAGGGTATTTGAAGCCATGACTATTGCGTGGGCTCGGGTACATGGCCCGCGTGAAAGTTGCAGGAGTGTACTGGGTTCCGAGGTCTAATGCATTGGCGGTGAAGGAATCAGGGTCAATCTTATCGGGGGCCATTTCGATTAATGCGTAGTCTTGTGTAAAGTTTTTTTCATTGAGCACAATCGGGGGTGAGAAGCGTAGGAATCCGAGGATCCTGTCCGTGGTCTTGCTCCAGTGCTTGACCACATAGTCATAGTGTTTTTGCAAGGCATCCATTGTCTTGTTACCCTCAGACAAAGTAATCTCCCACTGATCCCGCTCGGCTTGATCATTGGCCGCTTCCTTGAGGCATCTCTCGTCATAGTCAAGGAGGACTCTCTGGTCAATAATTGATTCCTCAATCTTTTTAAGGTAGCTGTTGAAGCGAGCGGGGCTGAACAGGAGAACGTTGATGCGCGGCTGACTTGAGAACTTCCTGTTGTAGATTTTGTTGTCATCTTCCTTGCCGAACAGGACATGGCGAGCAGTGATCAGATAAATCTTGGAATGAGCATCCCTGACATAAAAGCCTCCTGTACCATTTTCGTCCGGGGTCTTCTCATTGCATATCGGGAACCCCAGAGTGAAGGTCAATGGCTGAAGGAGTTCAGCAATGGGGTTGATGCTCGGAACAGGCTTCTGGAGGGGAGGACCGGAATAACGGGTAACCATCGACTCGCGGATTTCGACCTCGACATCATCAATTTTACTCTTGACCAATAGGTTCTTGCATTCAACAACAACAATTTCACCCTCCTCGCGACTGAGACTATTAGGTATCACCGCGATCCAGATTACCATCGGTGCGGTTGCCTCAGTCGCATAGCCAATTCTAACAACATCCGTACTGGTCCATCTTACGCCCTTGTCTTCCATAAGGTGATGGATCTGAGGGCCGAGCTCTTCCTCCCACAAGTCCTGAAGCTTATGTTGCCACGCTGGGCGAATTGTCTTTGGCCTAAGATAGGCTTCGGGGCCTGTTGGTGGGTGCCATTCATTCATTCCGGTACGCGCAACAAGAACAGGCTTCCCATGGAGCCCATAGTAATAGCGCTTGGCTTCCAGATCCGAAATGGCGGAACGGGGGGACAGAGAAGTGGTCATATTGGTCGCAATTTCGAGAGCCGGGACAAGAATCGAAGCTGCCGTTTCGGTTTTGGAGGCGATAGCGGTGGGTTGCGGGATCACAATGTTGGGAAATCTCAGTAATGTAAAATCCGGTGACCCGAGTAATGGGAAACCAGATTGACTAGATTCGGGGTTGGGGAACGTAGGTGGGTACGGAGCGGTGGGGCTTGGGGGCAGGGTTCCTCCGGCAGTAGAGTAGTTGGCGGTTGGAACTTCCGGAATAATATTCAACGTGGTGAGATCGGAAGTGTATCCCGTCTCGTAGAAGGGAGGATTGCGTTCGTAAACATCGGTTGCTAATAGAAAGGGTTAGATGAAAACCAAAAACCTCTAAACTGGGAAGTACATACAATTCATTTTCTGAAAGGGGTTTGATCTGATACGACCTACTGACACGTGGGAAAAGGTGTTTGTGGGAGGCAAGAGGGCGGGGGCAATTGTTAGCGAAAAGATATTTTAAGAGCAATTCGTGCAGAAGGACTGTTTCTGCCAATCTGGGTTCGGGTTTAGCCCAGGCTCCTCCCTCTGTGACTACTAGTCCGCCTTTGCCAAGAAAAAAATTATTTCCAGATGGTGCTTTTCTTGACAATAACGGGCGGGTAATGATGTCCCCGTTTCTACCCTGTGTTTATCATGAATCTTCGGGTGAACAGCTGGGCATCTGCAACATCTAGGCAATAGCATGCTTGTTTGGTTTGTACAGGAGAGGATTTGGTCAATAAGTAATTTAGTAAGTATCGCGCCTCAGAAAAATGAGACCAGCCTCCAACTGGTCCACGTATTCTCCGCTTTCGGCACCAACTGTTGCATACATTGTCACTCAGAGACGCTGAGTCCGCTAAGTGGTTGTTAACGTTGCTATTGAGTGCGCATCGCCTTGCCATGCGCCTGCGGCCTCTTTTCGTGTCAATGTTGAGTTGAAAATCCCCAATACAACGAGCAGTCCTGCCGAGCTCCCTTCACAAAACGAGCGTCACTTCGCCTCAAGACCGGTGAATAGACACCGATTCCGTGGTTGCTGCGGAACACCAACGCCATCACGTTCTCCAGGGAATTTATTACCAAAACCTCCGCCCTTGTCGATCCGATTGGACTCCCCACTCTGGCTCTATTTGGTGCTTCCACTGTTCTCAATGTTTCGCTCATAATCTTCAATTATTTCTCAAGTTTGTTAATTCTTACGGGGACAAAGGTATCTTTTCCAGAACGCACTTAACGCTATAGAGAATACTAATTCACTTATTATTATAGCTGAACAAACTTAGGGCAAAAGTGTCGCGGGCACTGATCACTGGCGCCTCGGATTGTATTAGGAAGGACCTCCCCTTGTAGTTCGCCACGAATGGATTCAACCTTAGTCTCGTCTGCTGCACCGAATCGAAACTCACTACCCTAGCTCAGGAAATCGAATCCAAGTACTCCGGTATTCAGACTAAGCCTTTGGCAATGGGTTTTGGGCAGAATGACTATGCGCGCGCGCGGTGAGCGCTTGACTGCACTGTTGAATGATCTTCACATTACGTTTTTGATCAACAATTTTGGGAAAATCTCGGATATCCCCATTCCATTCTTGGTAACGTCCGGGAAAGAGATAGACGAGATCACCGCCATTAATGCTAATAGTACACTCAAAGTTGCTAAATTCATTTCTCTGGGATAAGCCTCACGAAAAGGAAAGCCGATCTTGACTGTTGGCTCGTTCGGCAGTTTTCTTCCTACTCCTTTCTTGGCCGTTTACTCAGGCTCAAAGGCCTTCGTGCAGTATTGGTCCACCACTCTCAGTTCCGAGCACAATGGTGATGGTGTACCGGTTCAATTGGTTGTAGGTTACTTAATCAACTTAACTATGGGTGAGATTCACAAATGCACCATGATGATTCCTACGCCGAGGGCTTTTATCAAGGCCGCAATTAGTGATGGACACGATCATGCTCGATCATAAATTTTTGGTGTGATCGAGCTCGATCAATGCTCGAGCATGGGCCAAATTTTCTGCTCGAGCATGATCGTGTCCATCACTGGCCGCAATTGGGACTATTAGAATGGAGGGGACTGTCAGCCGTATAGATGGCACTATGACACTAGACTGGGGTCATGATTTGATTCATTGGGGTGTTCACGAGTCGTTCCATAGAATAACAGTCTGGTTTCGAGGAAGAACCTGGGTATGCATGATAGTATTAGAGAGAGGGTGTTCTGGGAGTGGGAAAAGGAGGTGGCTCATGGGATGAAGATTGCCTAGAAAGTGAGGATGTAATACTAAAATGGTGTTTGGTGGACTGTGTGGCAGAATGGAGAATAGGCCGATGGATCATATTTATGTTTGACAGCTTCTCTAGCGGTCTAGACTACTAAATCCCTATGCAATAATTTCGTGCGAAATCTGGGATTACCACAGACTGGAGCCTTGAAATGTGCTGTAGTATGATAGTCCGGAATCCATAGGGGTGAAAACCTTAGGCTATACAATTCGGAGCAAGGGTAGCAACCCGGAAAGGGTAGAATGAATTATGGATAATGGTTGGAGAAGCCCCCATGGTAATGATACCCAGAGATACCGACACATTTTATTATAGTTTGTTGACCAACTAGACAAGGGGAACGGAGAAGGTGGTCGTACACAGAGTGCCGGCAGTTTCCTCATATATAGTTCTTGCCACCTAATGTTATTCCACTCTCGCGAAAATCGCCCAATATCGTAATTTGTGTGACCGAGTGGCAAGGCGATCAATCACATCTTGACCACTATTAAGCTAGACCTGAAAGACTTGTCTCCCAATTTATCACAGTGGGTATTACTAGAACCGTGAATCTAGTTCATTAGCCTGACCTAGCCCTCTGATACCATAGTTCTGGTGTAGCCAAGCGCCGCTGTAGTGCGAACACTGTTCCCGTAATTCAGGGCTTTCCTGGACCAGGCAACACTCGCCAAATTCACCATACACGCAAGGCGGCAATACTTGCAAGACCATAGATATGGCAGGGAGGCCGCTATACGATTGAGGGCAATATTTCCTTGCTGCATACTGAGTTTGGCTTGTTTCCCCTGTTTTTTGGTACTCGTACATGTAATGTGTATTCTACTTTATCTCTACCTTTCGCCGCGCCCCTCCTTGACCATGGGGCATCTGACGGAAGTTCAACAAATTGCTCCATAATTATGGAAAGTATAGTTATCGCATACCACAGAATCCAAGAGCCCGCTCACACCTAAAAGTAATGAAAAGCATGGGACTTTAATCATGCGATAAGGTTGACACCGTCCCCCAATCCAGTAGCATGTACAGTATCGTATGTCCTTACACTCCTCCGCACTTCCAAACTTTGCAGCTAGCCCTATAATACAAGAACATCAAACCACGCCAACATATTTCAACAAACAAAATTAATTTTAAAAATTAAATCCCGTATTCCACATCATTGCGAGCGCCCAGCATAGCAAATTGAAGCCAGCCACGGAAATACTAGCCACTATTTAAATTCGGGCACTGCTTGAGCAAATCACATTGTGCAAACTTGCAGGTGGCGCCCTATGCCGGGCGCTCGCTATGGTGTGGAATACGTTACAATATTATAATATGTGTACCTATATTGGCCGTAGACAGGAAAATCGCTAGTACAAAAAACTACGGAAAGACAGCGTTACTAAGCTATTGTGCGTGAACAAAATTAAGGGGTTGTTTGGGGTGACAATTTTGGGATGGCAAACCATGGTTTCAATCCAAACCGTGGTTTGCAGCAACCAGCACCAAATTTTTGACTGTTTCTGACATAGGGTATGAGGTTCTTCCAACCATGGTTCCACAACCATGGTTTGTAGCTAGCCAAACTTCGCAAAATTGTCACGCCAAACAGCCCCTAATTGATCAACGACTCATGATTTTCACGGTGGTGTTGTCAGCCTCCTGGATAGAACCACCCCAACCAAACCAAGAAAAATAAGTAAAAAATAACTTAAATTCATTGTAGTATTTAATGCTTGTATACCATTAGTCTTGATAAAAAAGAGGAGGTATCGTGAGGTGCCTGTTGAGTGGTAATGATGGGCCCGGGAGCGATGTGTTGCTACGCTCATCCTGGTGATCGGTTAATTTTGTCCAGGCGCAATATTATGGTCTTAGTGGTGCTGTAGGGCTCTGTACTTTAAAACAAGTCCGACCCCTGGCCACACAAACCGCCCGCATCTCCCCACTTCTTCCCAACCCTTCCCATCCCTTTGTCTTTACACTTTTCCCTCCATCAACCATCGACTCGACCTCTTCAAGCTTTCTTTAATTGCGTTACGCAAAGGTTTTTGACTGGTCTTTTTCAGAAAGAATAAACAGGCACAATGGTCAAGTAAGTTAATTGGACGTCTTTTTTTTGGTATCTAACTCGCGATTGGATGAGACGATTGTTGGCTAACATTCTGTGTGTGTTTTTTCAGCTTTACCGTCGAACAGGTATGTCAACTCATCCTAATTCAATTTAGCGATATCAAGGACCGATCCATAGGATGCTAACTTTCGTTAATTAGATCTGTGAGTTGATGGACCATGTTACAAACGTCCGTAACATATCCGTCATTGCCCACGGTACGAAACTGTTCCCAGAGCCGAAGAAACAAGTGGGTGTGAAATCTAATGGTAATATAGTGGACCACGGGAGATCTACCTTGACGGACTCTCTCGTCGAGCGGGCAGGTATTATTTCTGTCGCGAAAGCCGGTAAGCAGCGGTTTACCGACACTCGTCCGGACGAGCAGGACCGTTGTATTACAATCAAGTCTACTGCTATCTCTCTACACGCCCAACTCTCTGAAGAGGACTGCAAGGATATTACCCAGAAGACTGAGGGAAACCAGTTTTTGATTAACTTGATTGATTCACCCGGTCACGTCGATTTCTCCTCCGAAGTAACGGCTGCCCTCCGTGTCACTGATGGGGCTCTGGTCGTCGTCGATTGTGTTGATGGCGTTTGTGTCCAGACGGAGACCGTACTGCGCCAAGCCCTTACCGAGCGTATCAAGCCCGTCTGTATCATCAACAAGGTCGACCGTGCTCTTTTGGAACTGCAGGTATCGAAGGAGGACTTGTACCGGTCTTTCTCCCGAACCATAGAGTCCGTAAACGTCATTGTCGCCACATACTTTGACAAAGTTCTTGGTGATGCCCAAGTATATCCTGACAAGGGAACAGTTGCTTTTGGTTCAGGTCTTCACGGTTGGGCTTTCACTGTCCGCCAATTCGCCGGACGCTATGCTAAGAAGTTCGGCGTTGACAGGAACAAGATGATGGAGCGTTTATGGGTATGTTCAAATTATGGCTTCAATAAAACAATCTCATAATGCTAACATAATATTCAGGGTGACAACTTTTTCAACCCAAAGACAAAGAAATGGACAAAGACCGAAATGTACGAAGGCAAGCCTTTAGAACGTGCCTTCAACCAGTTTATTCTTGACCCTATTTTCCGAATTTTCGCTGGCGTCATGAACTTCAGGAGGGAGGAGATCCCTGTCCGACTTGAGAAGCTTGCGATTAGGCTTAAGTCTGACGAAATGGATCTCGAGGGAAAGGCTCTCCTCACGGTCACCATGAAGAAGCTCATGCCTGCCGCTGATGCCCTGATAAAGATGATTATCATGGACTTGCCTTCTCCCGTTACCGCCCAGAAGTACCGTACCGAGACTTTGAACGAAAGTCCTTCCGATGATGAGGTTTGCATTGGTATCCGAAACTGTGACCTCAAGGCCCCTCTAATGTTTTATGTCTCTAAGATGGTACCCACCTCGGAAAAGGGTCGTTTCTAGTCCTTCGGTTGTGTCTTCGCCGGTACCGTCAAGCCCGGTCTTAAGGTCCGCATTCGGGGTCCTAATTACACTCCTGGTGGCAAGGTGGACTTGTTCATCAAGGTCATTCAGCGCGCCATTCTCATGATGGGTCGCTCCAATCTGCCTATTGAGGACGTCCCAGCCGGAAACATTGTCGGTTTGGTTGGTGTTGATCAGTTCTTGCTGAAGTCTGGTACTCTCACCACTTCTGAGACTGCCCACAATATGAGGGTCATGAAGTTCTCCGTATCCCCTGTCGTCCGGGTTGCCGTCGAAGTCAAGAACTCCAACGACTTGCCCAAGTTGGTCGATAGTCTTAAGCGCCTTGCCAAGTCCGATCCTTGTGTCTTAACTTCCATCTCTGAGTCAGGGAGCACATCGTTGCCGGCGCTGGTGAATTGCATTTGGAGATTTGCTGGAAAGGATCTTGAGGAAGATCATGCGGGTGTCCCGTTGAAGATTTCCCCTCCGGTCGTCTCCTACCGTGAGACCGCTGGAGGCGATTCGAGCATGACAGCCTTGTCAAAGTCACCTAACAAGCACAACCGTCTTTACGTTTCTGCTACCCCGCTTGCCGAGGAAGTTGCTAAGGATATCGAGACCGGGAAAATTGGCCCCCGCGACGATTTCAAGGACCGCGGGAGACTTCTTGCCGACGAGCACGGATAGGATGTTACTGATGCCCGTAAGATTTGGTGTTTCGCTCCTGATACCAGTGGTGCCAATCTCCTGGTTGGCATGACAAAGGCTGTGCAGTATCTCAACGAAATCAAGGATTCTGCCGTTTGTGGGTTCTCGTGTGATACTCGTGAGGGCCCTATTGCTGAGGAGCCTATGCGAAGCGTCCGTTTCAACCTGCTCGATGTTACCCTACACGCAGATGCTATCCACCACGGGGGTGGGCATGTCATCCCGACCGCTCGTCGTGTCTTGTACGCCGCTACGCTGCTTGCTGAGCCCGTCCTTTTGGAACCCATCTACCTTGTCGAGATCCAGGTTCCCGAGGACGCTATGGGGGGTATCTACGGTGCACTGACCCGAAGAAGAGGTCACTTTTTCTCTGAAGAGCAGCGGGTTAGAACCCCTCTATTCAACGTCAAGGCCTATTTGCCTGTCAACGAGTCCTTTGGTTTCACCGCCGATCTGCGTTCAAACACCGGCGGGAAAGCCTTCCCCCAGTCCATGTTTGATCATTGGGCCATACTTCCCGGTGGTTCCCCTCTTGACGCCACCACCAAACCTGGTCGGATTGTCCAGGAAATGCGTACACGCAAGGGTATTAAAACTGAGGTAAAACTAACCACCAGTATAACATGTAAATTAGCAACATAAACTAAAGTTTTTACGAACAGGTTCCAGGCATTAAGAACTACTACGACAAATGCGAAGCCAATTAAAAAGAGAAAAGGAAGAAAAATGTCCACGACGGTATGGGGGTTAATATTTCTTCAACTAGTTTTTCTTATGTTTCTTTTCCAATTACTTACTCGTTTCCTGTTACAATAGGATGTGTTTTTCATATTCTAGTGGCTGTTGTAAAATAAATGGATGCAAGACCCCCTCTATGGCGTTTCTTATTATTTTTTCTTTGCATTGATTCATCTTCTTTCCTTGCATGTGTCCAATACCTTGCCCTTGGACGGTGAATATGCCACAAATCCATTAAAATTCACGAAGATTGCATACCTGCACAATAGTCGGAACAATGATGTGACATGGCTGAGGGGAATTGGGTTTGATAATAGTTGCACTATGGGCTAGTATGGTATCAGAAAAGAGACCATATTTTCTACCACAGCCCGCCACAAGTACACCACTTACTTCCCGGTCGCCACTCCAAATTTCCAAGGAAGAAAAACATCGCGAAGAAAAAAGTGAAGGATGGAGGGCCTCAGCGGCTATGTTAGGTGGGGTTGACGGACCTCCGGGTCGGGGGTCAACGCTTCTGGCTGCATCAGGTCGGGATTTCCACGGTTGAAATCAATATCGTGGCCGATCATCCTCCCATGACCGCTAACTGTCTGTGATGGCTGCCGAAAGGCGCTCTGTAGCTAGTTCGCATTAGCTATTGAAACGAAAGGTAGGGGAAGATTTGCTACCCGAATAGAACAATTATCTGGCCTTTCGGCGTGAGTTTTTGCCCCCAGACAAAGAGGCAAGCTTTGGCCCACAACATCTATAGGGTCACGAAACATCAGCGGATGCTGAGGGGTGAGTTGCTAGTGCTTGGAGCTAAGTTCTCCAGACCCCCACCCGTTTCCTATTGCTTGATCTCACCCCACGCTCTCTCTTTAACAGCGTTGCCCGCGGGGAGGATCGCACCCATATCTTCACCCCACGGATTAGTGATGGAAACGATCATGATCTGATCGAGGGTCCCCGTGATGGAATGATGGCCGAAACGGGGGACCCTGATCGAGTGATCGATCATGGCCACTGCTCGAGCATAGTCGAGCTTAGCCGATTATCTTCGACTATACTCGAGTGTGATCTATTTTGCAGTGACTCAATAATATTTATTTAACTATAAAAGTAAAGGACGTGAAGGAAGTAACGGCGTAAAGTCTGGCTGAAAGAATTGGTATCTACTCTTCCGGTAGACTCCCTTCATATACCTTCAATGTATTACCCAATGACTAAGATTAGTAGGATGATCAGTCATGATTCAAGATGGTCGAGTATGCTCGGTGATGGCCGAGCATGATCGAGCAGTGCCTACGATCGAACAAATCGATCAGATCATGGATTCTGTCCTCGATCATGATCTAATCGTGTCCATCACTACCTCGGATCCCCGCCCCCACTATTCAACCCGTTGAACACCTTCTCCAAGGAGTATATAAATTCCACTCGCAAGGACTCGGTACAATAGATTACCCCTGAATTACATGTCTCCACGTTCGCCCACGGGATTGTCGACCACTCCCGGTCGGTGGTAGGCTTAAATCATAGGGGTTAAGACGACGAGTTTAGAGCGTCTAGTCCATTTTCGACGAGTCGAGGGATGCTAATACTGGCGTCGATGACAGGCATGTTGAAGAAGCTGAGTGGAGTACTGGACATTCATCTTCTCCTATAGCAGCGGGTTGGGATTTTCTGGGCTCGGCATTCATTATTGGTGGGGTTTGTGGGAAGGATTAGGGATTGAAACAAAAAGGTTTCACCGCAAGTGAGAGCGAGGTATCCCCCCATAATTGCATGTGCCAATAGTGGAGGGAGATTATGAGGGCGGGGAAGAAAGAGATTACAAAGATAAGTTTGAATTTGGCAGTGAGTAAAATACACAAGTATGGCTAATCCGTGACGGGCACCTAAATAGTGACCTTGAACCCATGAGTCTGCAGGCTATGAAGAATAGAGAAGGCTGGGGTGGCGTAGGTAAGATCTAAATTGTCGTGGCCGCTAGTAACAATACCCCCGAGACGTCCCTGACTGTCGACAATGGCGCTGCCAGAATCCCCATGGGCTGCGAAGGGGGGAGATTTGCTATCGTACGGGCAGATGACCCATTCGAGGGCTTTCTTTGGAGTAGTGTCCGTAAAATAGGTGCGGGTGAAAGAGTTGATTTCATTCACCCTTCCCAGTGTTAGCCCGGTGGCCAAACCGCGTTTCATGACAATAAGGGAGGGAATTTCATTTGGGTCCAACATAGTAGACTTGGACAATTCTTCTGGGGGAATGATTCCCTGGATTTTAAAGATGCGTCCGACAGGGTATTTGAAGCCGTGACTATTATGTGGGCTTGGGTACATCAACGAGGTGAAACGTCCAGGACAGATCTCTGTTCCGAGGTCTATTGCATTGCCGGTGAAGGAATCAGGGTCAATCTTATCGGGGGCCATTTCCATTAATGCGTAGTCTTGTGTAAAGTTCTTTTCATCGAGTACAATCGGGGGTGAGAAGCGTAGGGATCCGATGATCCTGTCTGTGGTCTTGCTCCAGTGCTTGGCCACATAGTCATAGTGTTTTTGCAAGGCATCCATTGTCTTGTTACCCTTAGACAAAGTAATCTCCCACCAATCCCGATCGGCTTTATCGGCCGGTGCCTTGAGGCCTCTCTCTGCATAGTCTATGAAGACTCTCTGGTCAATAATTGATTCCTCAATCTTCTTAAGGTAGGTGTTGAAGCTAGCCGGGCTGAAAAGGAGAACGTTGATGCACGGCTGACTTGCCAACCCCCCGTTGTAGATTTTGTTGTCATCTTCCTCACCGAACAGGACATGGCGAGCAGTGATGAGATAAGTCTTGGACTCAGAATCCATGACATAAAAGCCCCCAGTACCGTTTGAGTCTGGGGTCTTTTCATTGCAGATGGGGAGCCCCAGGGTGGAGGTCAATGGCTCAAGGAGTTCGGCAATGGGGTTGTACGTCGGGGCAGGTTTCTCCAGTGGAGGACCGGTATAACGGGTAACCATGGACTCTCGGATTTCGACCTCGACATCATCAATTTTCCTTTTAAGCAAGAGCATCTTGCATTCGAAAGCAATAGCCTGACCATGCTCTCGACTCAGAGTTTTAGGCATCACCCCGATCCAGATTACCAGCGGTGCTGCTTCCTCACTGGCATTGCCAATTCTATCAACATCTGTACTGGTCCATCGTACGCCATTCTCTTCCATGACTTGATGTATCTGTGGGCCAAGTTCTTCCTCCCACAAGCCCTGAAGTTGATGTTTGCCAGCGGTGCGAATAGTCTTTGGCACGAAATAGGGTTCAGGACCGGTCGGTGGCTTCCATTCAGTCATTCCAGTGCGCGCAATAAGAACAGCCTTCGAATGAAGCCCATGGTAGTAGTGCTTAGCCTCCAGATCGGAGATTAGGGATCGGGAAGATGGAGTACTAGTAATATTTGAGGCAATTTCGCTTGCGGTGACATGAATAGGAACTGGGGTTTTGGTTCTGGATGTCATGGCAGTGGTGGTGTGTGGGGTCCCAATTTGGTGGATATTCGGTAATCTGAAATCAGGTAGAGGGAGTGAGGGAAAAGTAGCCGGACTTGGGGGTGTTGGGAATGTGTGAGTGGTACGTTGTGTGATGTGAGATGTTCGTTATAGACTAGTCGTACAAGGGTGGGACTACTTAAAGGAAACACCCGTGCCAAGCCCACTCCCACACAACCAATGATAGACCTAACCACACACAGTAGGCAGTCACTAAGCTAACCCCTAGACATGACCTAAGTGGGTAGCCGTGCCTCAACATTATCGTATAGCTAAAGAGCTAACAGGGGGAGTGGTGATTTCGGGGTAGGTATTGTTGGAAATCACCGGTGATCATTCCACACCCAAGTATTTTTACCTGTTCGTACCTTTCCTATATTTCTTAGTTGTTAGTTGCTAGTTCCTTTGTCAGTCATTATCAATCTCGGAGGAGGAGCGAGTATACCTGGATTGTATACTGTAACAGGTTTATTCCTGTCTAACGAAAATACAATAGGACCGGCGGTAGACCTGCTAGCGCTGGTGCTAAGGGAGGCTTCAAGGGACCGGTAGCTTCAGAAGGATAATAGTTGAAGGACAAGTTTGGCTAAGGGACTCAGGGATTGCCGTTCAACCAAGTGTATTCTTAGACTGAAGGTCTGTCGAAGTCTGCTGTCTCCTGCTAGCCAGGAGACTGGTTTAAA